>Ga0268299_1001002_pt1 | contig 63073 bp, 46 predicted proteins | sample NOBtaG_FD_193484 | JGI IMG/M metagenome (GOLD analysis project Ga0268299, IMG submission 193484) | Activated sludge microbial communities from bioreactor in Nijmegen, Gelderland, Netherland - NOB reactor | ecosystem: Engineered > Bioreactor > Aerobic > Activated sludge | place: Netherlands...
TTTGCTAATACTTTTGTTATTGCTGCTGTTAATGTTGTTTTTCCGTGATCTACGTGTCCTATTGTTCCTACGTTTACGTGCGGTTTACTTCGATCAAATTTCTCTTTTGCCATATCTTGACTTTACTCCTAGAAAACTTTATCTTAACTTAAGTCACTGAAAATATTATATTAAGCAGTTGTGCCTCTAACTTTGGCAATAATTTCATCTCCAACAGATTTAGGAGTTTCTTCATAATGCTTAAAGTGCATTGTGTAAGTTGCTCGACCTTGAGTAGAAGAACGTAAATCCGTTGCATAGCCAAACATAGTAGAAAGAGGAACGGCAGAAATAATAACTTGTGTACCTGGACGAGATTCCATTCCTTCAATTCGTCCTCTTCGTGAGTTTATATCACCTGTTATTGATCCCATATACTCTTCCGGTGTAACAACTTCTACCTTCATAACAGGTTCTAATAAAACCGGATCTGCCTTTTTGGCAGCATCTTGGAAAGCCATTGAGCCGGCTATCTTAAAAGCCATTTCGCTTGAATCAACTTCATGATAGCTACCATCATATAATGAGATTTTTATATCTACCATTTCATAGCCAGCTAAAATACCGCGTTCCATAGCTTCTTTTATGCCTGTTTCAACAGGATTAATATATTCTTTTGGAACAACACCACCAACAATTTTATTTTCAAAAACAAATCCGCTACCTGGTGGTAAAGGTTCTAATTCTATCTTGACGTGACCATACTGACCACGACCACCACTTTGACGGATAAATTTGCCTTCACCTTTTGAAATTTTGCGAATGGTTTCACGATAAGCAACTTGAGGTTTACCAACGTTGGCACCTACCCCAAACTCTCTTTTTAGCCTATCCACTATTATTTCTAAATGTAATTCGCCCATTCCAGAAATTAGAGTTTGACCTGTTTCATTGTCAGTGCTAACTCTAAAGGAAGGATCTTCTTGAGCTAATCTATTTAAAGCAATACCTAGTTTTTCTTGATCAGGTCTTGTTTTAGGTTCAATTGCTACTGCAATAACAGGTGCAGGAAATTCCATAGCTTCTAAGATTACAGGATTGCTTTCCACACAAACTGTATCACCAGTAGTAACATTTTTAAGACCACCAATAGCAATTATTTCACCAGCAAATGCTTCATCAACATCTTCGCGTTTATTGGCATGCATACGCATTATTCGGCCAACACGTTCTCTATTTTTCTTAGTAGAATTTAGTACATAACTTCCTGATTTCAAGTGACCAGAATAGATACGCACAAAAGACAAACTACCAATATGCTTGTCTGCCATAATTTTGAAAACTAAGCCTGAAAAAGGTGCTGTATCATTTGCAGGTCTTTCTTCTTCAAGCTCTGTTTTAGGATTAATTCCTACTACAGAGGGGATATCCAAAGGAGAAGGCAGATAATCTATAACAGCATCTAGTAAGGTTTGGACACCTTTATTCTTAAAGGCTGCTCCAGTTATAACAGGAACTAGTTTTAAGGCTATTGTACCTCGGCGAAGTGCTGATCTAAGCTCTTGCTCAGAAAAATCTGTATTTCCTTCTAAATACTTATTAGCAATTTCGTCATCATAATTAGCGATGGCTTCTATCATTTGTTCGTGCATTTCTTCAGCTTGCAATTGCAAATCTGCTGGAATATCAATGACAGAATATTGTGCGCCCTTGTTTTCATCATCCCAAACAATTGCTTTCATAGCAAGAAGGTCTACTACACCACGAAAAGTATCTTCGTTCCCAATAGGTAGGTGTATAGGTACGGGATTAGCACTTAAACGTGAGCGTAATTGGGAAACAACTTCTGAAAAGTTAGCTCCCGGACGATCCATCTTATTAATAAATGCAACACGTGGAACATGATATTTATCGGCTTGTCGCCAAACTGTTTCTGATTGTGGTTCAACACCCCCTACAGCACAAAAAACAGCAACTGCTCCGTCCAATACTCTTAAAGATCTTTCTACTTCAATAGTAAAATCAACGTGACCTGGAGTATCGATTATGTTGACTCGAAATTGCTCGCCTTTTCTTGTCCAAAAGCAAGTAGTGGCAGCAGAGGTTATAGTAATACCTCTTTCTTGTTCTTGTTCCATCCAATCCATGACGGCTGTTCCTTCATGAACTTCCCCTATTTTATGGCTCACTCCTGTATAGTAAAGCACGCGTTCGGTAGTCGTTGTTTTACCAGCGTCTATATGAGCCATAATTCCAATATTGCGAAAACGATAAAGCGGTTCTTGTCTACTCATAATTTTGCAGTGTCATTGAAACAAATTTCTGACAACTGACCCTAAAAACTTACCAACGATAGTGGGCAAAAGCTTTGTTAGCATCTGCCATTTTATGTGTATCTTCTCTTTTCTTAATGGAGCTACCTTTACCAGCAGCAGCGTCTAAAATCTCCCCTGCTAACCGATCACGCATAGTTTTTTCTCCACGTCTACGAGAATAATCAATTAACCAACGAATAGATAGTGATGTACCACGGTGAAGACTAACTTCTACAGGTACTTGATAAGTTGCACCACCAACACGTCGGGAGCGTACTTCAACTTTTGGTCGAACATTTTCAAGAGCTTTCTTAAAAACTTTTAGAGGATCATCTTGTGTTTTCTCTTGAATATTATTAAGTGCTCCATAAAAAATTCCTTCTGAAACAGAGCGTTTGCCATCCCACATCATATTATTAATAAATCTAGTCACCATAGTATTATTATAGATGGGATCGGGAAGAACTTCTCTTTTTTCAGCAACTCTTCTTCTTGGCATACAAAAATAACTCCTTAATTTACTTATGAAGCAGTTCTACTTTTTCTTAGCTGGTGCGCCTTTAGCTGGTGCGCCTTTACCGGGTGCGCCTTTGCCGGGTGCAGCTTCTTTTGGACGTTTAGCTCCATATTTAGAGCGTCCTTGCTTACGGTTAGCTACACCAACCGAATCTAATGTTCCACGAACAATATGATAACGCACGCCTGGCAGATCTTTAACGCGACCACCACGAATTAAAACAATAGAGTGTTCTTGTAAATTGTGACCAATACCAGGAATATAAGTAGTTACTTCAATTCCATTAGTTAATCTTACGCGAGCAACCTTACGCAAAGCAGAATTTGGTTTCTTTGGTGTAGCAGTATAAACGCGAGTACAAACGCCACGTTTTTGTGGGCAAGCTTGTAAAGCTGGGCTACTAGTTTTGTAAGCAACTTTATCGCGTCCTTTGCGAACTAATTGGCTAATTGTTGGCACTTCCCTTTGCTCCTTCAAATACAAGTGAAAAGTAAAAGCAATAGAATTACTACTTAATAAAGCAATTTACTTTTTAGATAAATTACTGGTTAAGTAAAATTTTAAAATAAATAGAATTAAATTAATTTGGGTATAACTTTTGAGTTTGTGCGTATCCTTTAGGCGTAACCCATAGCCTAGGCTTCTCTGTGGCGTGCGTTAAATTTAGGTAAGAGATAAATATGCGGAGACAAAAAACATCTCTTTTACGCCACAATAATAAATTACTCTCTAGTATTAAGAACTAGAATTGAGTTAAAAGCAGTGAAATTAAAAGCTTTACTGCTTGCTCGTTTCCGCACTAAAAAAACTCAAAAAACCTAAAAACGAGCTTTGTTGAAATTCTTTACCAACGAAAGTGTGGAGTCTAGATTAAGAGATGTGTGCTGTCAAGGAAAAGTTTCCGAATATCTGAATAATTGTTCAATTATTTCTAATAGACAGTCTATTTCTATAATCTATTAATCAAAGAAGCAGCAAACCCGGCTCCAAACCCATTATCAATATTTACCACTAAAACATTGGAAGCACAACTATTTAGCATTCCAAGAAGTGCTGCAATACCTCCTAAAGCAGCCCCATAGCCAATGCTTGTAGGAACAGCGATTACAGGAACAGAGACTAACCCCCCTAATACAGAAGGAAGTGCGCCTTCCATACCAGCAGCACAAACGATTACACGCATTTCAGCAAGTCTTTCCATTTCGCTTAAAAGGCGGTGAAGACCAGCTACACCAACATCATAAAACCTTACTATTTCATTACCAGATATTTCTGCTGTTATGGCGGCTTCTTCTGCAACGCTTATATCAGAAGTTCCTGCTGTGACAATACCTATTTTTCCTTTTCCCTGTAAGTTAAAGTTTCTTTTAATAGTTATAGCACGAGCATCTTTATGAAAAGTGGCATCTGAGGCAATTTGTTTAACCGTCTCATAGGCTTCTAGGTTAGTTCTAGTTACTAGGACGTTACTACCAGCCTTTAGCATTCTTTCAACAATACCTGTTATTTGATCACTAGTTTTTCCTTGTCCAAAAATAACTTCTGGAAAGCCTTGACGGATAGCTCGATGGTGATCAACACGAGCAAATCCAATATTTTCATAGGGAAGGGTGCGAAATTTTTCTAAAACTTCCTCTAAGCTATATTGATCTTCTTTATAAGCTTTTAGGAGATCAGAGATTTTGTTGCGATCCATAAATATTTCCTAGCTAGCAAAATTAACAAAATGGCTAAAAAGCATATTTCTTAAATAGCATGACAAGGCTAAGTTTGTCAGGTTAGCATTGCTTAATATTGCCTTAAAGCTTATTTAACTTGTTTTTAAGGAAAAAATTTATGGCTAAAAAAATAATTGTTGGCATAACTGGTGCAAGTGGTGCGATTTACGCCCAAAGGCTACTACATTATCTAGAAGAAAGCCCTTTGGTTGAAACCATTAATTTAGTAATAACTTCTGCTGCAACTACAGTAATAAGAGAAGAATTATCATTAAAGTTTTCAGGAGTACGCCAAACAGATGCAGAATTACTCCTAGGACGGCCAACAACAAAAATTAAGCATTTCCCTGCTAAAGATATTGGTGCAAGTATCGCAAGTGGGTCTTATCCTGTTGATGCAATGGTAATTATCCCTTGCAGTGTCAACACTTTAGGAATGTTAGCAGCAGGAATTGTTAGAGATTTAGTTCATCGTGCGGCAGATGTCACCTTAAAAGAAAGTAGAAGACTAATACTTGTTCCAAGAGAAACACCACTAAATCGAATACATCTAGAAAATTTATTAAAATTACATCAGGCAGGAGCAACAATAATCCCTGCAATGCCTGCTTTTTATCATAACCCTAGTACTATTCTTGATTTAGTAGATCATTTTGTTTTTCGTATTTTGGATCATTTAGGTGTTGCTCATTCTGATGAAAGTATATGGCAAGGAAGAACTAGCACAAACAAACAATAGCCTTAATGATAGATTTGATAGTCTATTTCTGAAAAAATATTATCTTTGCTTTCAATTTCTGAAAGCAAAGCTTCATCAATTCTGTCAGAGATTATGTCTTGGTAAAGTCTAGTAAATCTATGGATATGATCCTTAAATCTCTTTATTGCATAAGGAACCATTGTTGCAGTAGTAATAATAAATGCCCAATCGCTTGATTGAGCTAAGACTAGCTCCCTAGCAGCTTGTTTTAAGGCTCTCAAGTAAAGACCTGTAGCATTTGGATAACGTTGGGCAAGTTCAATCATTCTTTTTTCTGCCATATGTTGATGAGGATAGATCCAACTAGTAGCAGTGTTGACCCAAACTCGATTATAGCCTTCTGCACCCCAAGTTGAGGCTGAAGGGGTTTGTTGTTGATTTTCCGAATACATTTCTAAGTAATCTGAAGGGGTAATTAGAGTAATTTCATTTTGTTCATAATGAATTTTCTTAATTAAAAAACTAAGAAACTGTGGCCCCTCAAACCACCAATGCCCAAATAGTTCTGCATCGTATGGTGAAACCACTATAGGATTACGTCCTATCATTTGCTTAAGCTGTCTTACTTGTGCTAAACGCGAAAGAATAAAATGATTAGCATGATTAATGGTCGTTTCTCTAGCCCAATCAGGAACATAGGGTTGCTTTTCGTGTAGTTCAACTTTGCCAGTAACACGAAAATATTTTATTCCCAAGTTACGACGTTTCCCATCAGAATGTAAAAAGGGCTTAATATATTCTTCTTGAGCATCCCAGCCTAGATCACGATAAAATTCACGATAATTTGGATGACCTGGATAGCCTATATCTGCACTCCAAACTTGTTCGCTGGTTTCAACATCTCGAGCAAAAGCAGCAACACCTGATGGAGTAAGAACAGGAGCAAAAATCCCGCGTCGTGGGCGAGGATCGCCAAACATAATGCTATGAGAGTCTACAATAAAAAATTTTAACCCTGCTTCAGCTAATAACTTGTCTACACCAGGTTGATAAGCACATTCTGGAAGCCAAATCCCTCTAGGCCAACGTCCAAAATGTTTAGCATAATTACGGCAGCCAATATGTATTTGCGCACGTCTAACCGCATCATTTGACATTAAAGGTAAAAAACCATGCGTTGCTGCACAAGTAATAATTTCTAGCACACCTTCATCTTGAAGATTGCGAAAACCTGCTATTAAATTACCATGATATTTTTCATTAAATAGCTTTTGTGCAGCTACAAAATGTTCATGGTGAAGTTTAGCAGCCTCAAAATATGGTGTGTCCTTGGTTCGTTCTAATTCGCTGGTAGTAAGTTTAACTAATTTAGCAATTCGTTCAGAGTAACGAGATTGTAAGAGTGGGTCGGCTAGCATCTCACAGAGACTAGGAGTTAAAGTCATTGTAACACGGAACTTAACTCCTTCTTTGACTAAATTTTCAAATAAAAATAGCAGTGGAATGTAGGTTTCTGTAATAGCCTCATAGAGCCAATCTTCTTCCAAAAATTCTGGATATTCTGGATGTCGCACAAATGGCAAATGTGCATGCAGTATTAGTGCAAGATAGCCTGCTTCCATATTATTCCTTAACACAGCATAATTGCTTTTTTCTAAAAGCTAATAGTTTTATTAGTCATACTAGGCAACCAAGGATTACGCGATGGATAAGGGCGATGCTCAGAAGAGCCAACCATATAACGTGGTGCAACATGATGAGGATGTAGCGCGTCAGCAAATAAACCTTCCACCTCTGCTACAGCTTCGCGTAAATATTCTGGGATTAAATAAAGAAAAGCTAGAAGAGTTAAATCGCCTCCTTCGCCTCTTTCTTGTAGTTCTTTAAGCAAAGCACGTATTCTTGGAGGTAGGTTGTCTATTTGATCATCTTGTAAACTTTCGCCTGATGATACGGTAGATAAAATACTAGAAACATTTTCTGGTAGCGCGTTCATTACTCTTTCCGGCCCTAGCATACCAGCAAAAGCAGCAAATCCTGATGCTCTTAAATTATCTGCAAAATCTTGTCCAACAATTTTGTATTCTGGCTCTGGATCAATATTTTTGGAAATAGTTCCTCTAGGAGTCGTGATTTCATCTGCTTCTAATAAACGAATATAACCGCGTTCAGATGAAAGCATTCCTACTTCAATATGATAATGTTTATCAGGCAAAACACTTAGCCAATAATCCCCAGATTCTAAAATATTGATAAATTTAACATCATTAAAGGTAAGTTCAGTTACTTTTAAGACTGGTGAAAAGCTTTCTGCAATATGCTGAGGAAAAACAGCTTTTAGCTTATCAAAGACTTGTGGGCGAACATTCCAATAAACCCAAATATGAAAAGGGTCTTGTAGCATTGCTCGAATAGTATCAACATCATAGCTATCAGGTATTTCCAACCCTTTATCAATAAAAATTTCCTGTGATGGTTTAGTAATTCTCTCCTCTATCAATTCAGCAATAGGGGTTTCGCTTACGATTTCTAATTGATGAGATGGAAAAAAAGAGGATTGAGACATAACCATATTTGTTGCCTTTCTTGGAGCTTTATTTAGCTTTGCTTAGATAAATTTCTTAGATTTTAGCAAGCCATTTGACAATATTTCATACACTAGGAAGTGTCAAGCAACCTTGACGTTTAGAGCTTTGCTTAAATATGATTTTGTCAGAAAATTTAATTCTTTGTTGTTAACTTTTTGTAAAGTATTTCTAATAAAAATTTTTTAACTAATTATTCTTTTAGAATCAAAGCTTTAGCATAGCAGGTAACTTTTGCATAAATTAAATAAAAGGTTTTAACTACTAAAAAATGAATGATTTACTAAGACTACTCCGCTATGCTAGACCCTACACACTAGCTTTAATTACTGGGATTTTACTAACTATATTTGTTGGGCTATTTGAAGCTGCTCGAATTTCTTTAGTAGCTCCTATTTTTGATGGTCTAGCAAATCAAAATACAACAAATTCTATTAGTAAATTCGCTGGTGTATCTTACCTAGTTGAATATCTTCCAAAACTAAATCAAGCTAGTGTTATAGCTCTCTTATTACTTTTGTTTACTATACTTAAAGGAATAGCATTATTTTTTTCTGGTTACTTATTAACTCACGTAGGGCAAAAGATTATCGTTAAATTACGCCAAGAATTATATGAGCATATCCTAAAGCAATCAGACCTATTTTTTAGCAAACATCGTTCAACAGACCTTACTGCTCATATAATTAGCGATGTTGAACGAGTCCAGCATGCTGTAACAGTCCTGCTTTATGATACTTTAAGAGAATCTTTTACTTTAATTGTATTGTTAGCTTATGCTTTTTCTGTTAGCTGGCAATTATCTGTGTTTTCATTAGTTATAGTTCCAGTAGTCTTTGCTATTACAGTTCGTTTTGGTAAACGTTTGCGCCGGACTAGCCATAAAACCCAGGAAGGTATTCAAGAAGTTTTAGGAATTGCTCAAGAAACTATTTCTAGCAACCGGGTTGTAAAAGCCTTTGGAATGGAAAACTTTGAGTCAAAAAGATTTTTTGACTCACTAGATAAACTGCGTAATACCAACATGAAAACAGCTACGGCTCTTTATCTTTCTTCGCCTATTTTAGAGCTAGTTGGTTTTTTACTTTTGGGAGTCTTGATTTTATTTGCTCAAAGTTTAATTGTAAAAGGAAGTCTTTCTATTGGAGCATTTACGGCTTTGCTAGTAGCACTTGCTAAGCTTTATGATCCAATGCGTAAACTTAGCCAAACACATAACACTTACCAACAGATTTTTGCTGCTTCAACACGAGTTTTTGCTATTTTAGACGAGCATACAGAGCTAGAAGACAAGCCTAATGCCAAAACTTTAATATCATTTTTAGAAAATATTACTTTATCAGACGTGTCATTTTTCTATCCTAATAGTGATCAAGCAGCATTAAGTAGCATTAATTTAACAATTAATAAGGGACAAATGGTTGCATTAGTTGGAAAAACTGGTTCTGGAAAGTCAACTTTAAGCAACTTATTAATGAGATTTTCTGATGTAACAGCAGGAAAAATTCTTTTAGATGGTGTAGATATTCGAGATATAAAACTTTCAAGTTTGCGCTCACAAATGGCTTTAGTTAGTCAACAAGTTGTGTTATTTAATGACACTATTCATAACAACATTGCTTATGGTCGAGGTGATATTAGCCGAGAAGAAGTAGAAATTGCAGCAAAAGCGGCCTTTGCACATGATTTTATTATTGAGCGTGGCGGCTATGATGTAGTTGTAGGGGAAAACGGGTCTGAACTCTCAGGTGGACAACGTCAGCGCGTTGCAATTGCAAGAGCATTGCTAAAAAATGCCCCTATTTTGATACTTGATGAGGCGACATCAGCACTTGATACAGAGTCCGAACAACAAGTTCAAAAAGCGTTAAACAATTTAATGCAGGATCGCACAACCATTGTTATTGCTCATAGGCTTTCAACCATTCGTCAAGCGTCTTCTATTGTGGTACTAGACAAAGGGCAAATCATAGAAACAGGAACACATGACCAATTATTAGCAATGGGTGGCTTGTATCAAAAGCTTTATGAATTACAATTCAGTCAAGAAGAAATTAGTGAAGAGATTAATCTAACAAGGAACTAAACTTTATGCTTAAAAGCATGACCGGATTTGGTCAAGCAGTTTTAGAAAATGAAAAATATCGTATTACTGCTGATGTTAAAACCGTTAATAACCGATTTTTAGATATTCATATTAAAATGCCAAGTGAGCTATCTACAATGGAAATAGCTCTAAAAAAGCGTGTACAAAGCTTTCTTAAGCGTGGACGTGTAGATTTAATTATAACGCTAACTCAAACAGCAGAATCAAGTTATGAAATAAATCTACCTTTAATAAAAGGTTATTTTAAGGCTCTACAACAAATTCAGATGCAACTAGATTTAGACACTAGCTTTGATTTAGGGTTACTAGCAAAACTCCCCAATGCTATCCAATTAACTACAACATCAGCTAATCTTGACCAAGATCTAAATAATCATCTAACTACAGTTGTAGACCAAGCTTTAGAAAAATTAACTGCCATGCGTTTAGTTGAGGGAAAAGAATTAGAATTGGAACTAATGAGCCGACTAGAAAAAATAGAAGCATCTATTCCTGAGATTGAAAACAATGCTGGTCAACTAACTGAGTTTTACCGAGAACGATTGCAAAAAAGGATGCAAGAAATCCTCCCCAACAGTATCCAACTTGATCAAGGACGCTTTAGCCAAGAAGTTGCTTATTTAGCTGAACGTAGTGACATAACAGAAGAAATTGCCAGGTTAAAAAGCCATGTTTTACAATTTAAAGAACTTTTAACAACTGTTGAAGAAGCAGGAAAAAAATTTGATTTTATCTTGCAAGAAATGAACCGGGAAGCTAATACTATTTTAGCTAAATCTGGTGAGTTAAATATCTCAAAAATGGCAATTGAAATAAAAACCGAAATAGAAAAATTAAGAGAGCAAGTGCAAAATGTCGAATGATATTAATAATTTTAGAAGATTAGGTAATTTACTAGTAATAACTGCCCCCTCTGGTGCTGGTAAGTCCACCCTTGTAAAACGACTACGTACAAGTATTTCAGAAATAGCTTTTTCTATTTCTTATACAACTAGACCACCTCGTTCAGGAGAAGAGCATGGACGAGACTATTTTTTTGTTAGTATCCCTGAATTTGAAAAAATGAAAGACGAAAATCAATTTTTGGAATGGGCAAAAGTACACAGTAACTATTACGGTACACATAAAAAAAATGTTACAGAAATACTTTTGCAAGGCTATGATGTAATTTTAGATATTGACGTACAGGGAGCGGAACAAATAAAGTTAGCAATGCCTGAAGCAGTATTAATATTTATTATGCCCCCTTCATTTTCTGCACTCTCAGAACGTTTATATAGTCGTGATTTGGATAGCAAATCAGTCATTGAACACCGCTTAAAAGCTGCAACTAAAGAAGTTGCCTGTTATGACAAATTTGATTATGTAATTATCAATGATGATTTGGATTCTGCAACAACTGCGTTAGTTTCAGTAGCACAAGCCGAAAGGCTTCGGCCCAATCGTATGAGTAATAAACTTAAACATATCCTCACAAGCTTTCCTTTATCATAAATTAAACTAAAAAGAGGGGTTTTATGAAAATAGCATTAGGTGTAAGTGCTTGTATCGGTGCATACAAGGCTGTTTTAGTACTACGCCATTTACAAGAATTAAGTGTAGATGTTGAAGTAGTAATGACTAAACATGCTCAAGAATTTATCCAACCGCTTACTTTTCAAGCATTATCCACACATCCTGTTATAACAGATATGTTTGCTTCGACAGAACGCAGCGATATCTATCATATTTCTTTAGCACAAGCTATTGATTTACTTGTAATTGCACCTGCAACGGCAAATATTATTGCTAAATTAGCTCATGGAATTGCAGATGATTTTCTTACAACACTTTATCTTTCAACTCCTGCACCAACATTAATTGCGCCTGCAATGAATGTTGAAATGTGGCGACATCCTGCAACACAAGAAAATATTAAAATTTTAAGTGATCGAGGAGCGAAATTTATTAATCCTGAAGCAGGCTATTTAGCTTGTGGAATGAAAGGCGAAGGACGTTTGGCAGATCCGCTAGAAATAGCTCAAAAAGCCGTGCAAATAATCCAAGAAAATAAAGCTAAAACCTCTGTTGTTAAAACAGATTTGATTAATGAACATATATTGATTACAGCCGGGCCAACTAGAGAATATATTGACCCTGTTAGATTTATTTCCAATCGATCATCGGGAAAAATGGGTTACGCTATTGCTCAAGCAGCAATAGAACGAGGTGCTAAAGTTACACTTGTTAGCGGGCCTGTATCAATTGCCCCTCCAGATCAAGCTAATTTAATTAAGGTTTCTACTACCGAAGAAATGTATAGGGCTGTTTTAGATAATTTTGACAATGCAACAATAGTTATTAAATCTGCTGCTGTCTGTGATTATCGACCACTAGTAATATCTAATCAAAAAATCAAAAAAACTTCGTCTGAAATGTCTATCGAACTTGAGCGAACTCAAGATATTTTAGCTGCTCTTGGAGAAAGAAAAACTAGTCAAGTCTTAATTGGATTTGCAGCCGAAACACAAAACTTAATTGAATATGCTCAAGATAAACTAGAAAGAAAAAATCTGGATTTAATTATAGCTAACGATGTTAATGCCTTAGATGCAGGTTTTGATAGCGATAGCAACCGAGTAACAATGATTGACCGCGATAGCAATAAAGTAGAACTTCCACTAATGCCTAAACGCGAAGTAGCCGATTATATTTTGGATGCTGCTGTTAGACTAAAAAATCTTAGTTAATTTTGACCAGAATTAGCCAAATTTTGCATTTAAACACTGTAATCTTTTTAAGAAAAAAGTAAAGGAGTTAAAAACCGTGAGCAAACAAAAAACTAAAGACAAAATAGTTTATCCAGAAAGCGACGGCAAACCGATGTGTGACAATACTTTGCAATATTATTGGATTACAGTTATTCAAGAAAATTTAGATAAAATACTACCTTGTTTTGTTGCAGCAGATTTACTTTGGTATCCTGTAGAGGGAGAGCCAAAAATTTCTGCTGCTCCTGATGTGATGGTAATGTTTGGCCGTCCCAAAGGTCATCGAGGCTCTTACAAACAATGGGAAGAAGGAAATATTGCCCCTCAAGTCGTTTTTGAAATTCTTTCTCCAAGTAACACTAAAAAGGAGATGGCCGAAAAACTACTTTTTTATCAAAAATATAACGTCCAAGAATATTATCTTTATTATCCTCAGCGCAATACATTGCGAGGTTGGCAAAGGCTAGGAGAACAATTAGTTGATATTGTCCCTATGTCAAATTGGACTAGTCCCCTTTTAGGTATCCGTTTTGAACAATCAGACCAAGAACTAACGCTCTATCATGCTGATGGTCAAAGGTTTTTGTCTTTTTTGGAGCTTAACCAACGCTATGAAGACATTTTATTAGCTGAATCACAAGCTAATGCTCAAATACAACAAGCCAATGCTCAAATAGAGCGAGAACGCCAACAACGCTTACTTGCTGAACAGCACCTTGAACAAGAACGTCTTCGTGCTGAACAACTTAGAGCTAAGCTTCGTGCTTTGGGAATAGATCCAAATATTTAAGATTTTTTTAATAGCCTAGTTTAACAATTCTTAAGCTAGGCTATTCCTATTGCGTAGTTTGACTAGTATTAGCCAATTCTTTATCTTTTATCGATAAAATTTCTGCCATTGCTAAACCAAGTATTAGCCAAAAAACAATTACTACTTCACCATCTCCAAAATTAAAATGCACTAAAGCACTGACACTAAAACCAACTAAACCGCCTAAAGCCCCTAAAATAATGGCTCGCTGTTGCCAATGTAACGCGCTAGCTTTAACACTTAATAAAAATCTGCTAAATGTACGTAGAGCTTGCCCAATAACACCTAGATAAAGCAGCAAGGCAGGAATACCCCACCAAACAGTTAATTGCAAATAAGTAGAATGAAAATGTCCAGGCGGTAGTTCTCCATTACGAAACATTCCCCATTCCCGCCAATGTTTACGCTCGCTGCCTTTTCCAATTCCTAAAATAGGGTGTTTTTTGACTAGCTTAACGCCTTCTTGCCAAATTTCAAGCCTCCAAGTTGTGCTACCATCTTTTAGATCAAATAGTCCTACACCACGCCATTTAGCAATAGCATAAACTCCTACAGGTAGAGCAATTAGCAGCATTGCAATTAAAATTAGCCGACGATTACCTTGAGAAAACAAAGTAATTGCTAAAGCAGATAGCCCTAGACCTGCTAAAGGGCCTCTAGTTGCTGTAAAAATCAATGTTGCTGTAAAAGCAATTGCAAGTAGCCCAAGTCCAATAAGTACCCAGTTTGATCCACGTTTAGGGCAAGCTAGCAAAAAGCCAAATAGCAATGAAGTAATTAACTGCAAGGCTTCTGCATAAGTAGAATAATGGTTATAAAAGCCTTGTGCGCGAAAATCCCGACCAGGAGAAACATCTATTCCTAATCGTTCAACCCCTTTTAGCTCTGTAGACTTTTGAAACCTTCGTCTTAAAACATCTCCAACAAGTAGCATTTCATTATGGCGAAACTCGACTTTTACCATAGTGTCAGGATCGCCTTTATCTATCACATCAGAAAAGACTTGCAAGGAAGTTATAGGAACTCCATCAGCCTTAAGCAGCACATCACCTTCAACAAAAATAATGTTAGTTCTACGATTAAGTAAGCTATGAGGATGTATTTTATCTATTTTTAGCCCTTGTCCTTTGGCTTTTAAGTATATTGAATAGCCAACATTTACAGAGCAAGACATAATTAAAACTAAAGCTAAACGTCTAGCTCTTTGACCATCACAAGCACGAACAGCAACAAAATAAAAAAGACTAAAAAAAGCTAGTTGTTTTAAGCCACTAAAACTAGTTAATCTTTCATAAGAAAAACAGGCTGAAAGCGTGGCCCAAGCAAATAAGCCTAGTAAGGGTAAATCTAGCGGGGTAGCTTTAAGAGTAAATTGTTTTTTTGCAGCACAGCTTATAAACCAAAACAGCGCAGCAGCTAAAAAGCTACCTTGAGAACCTGCAATAGAATGAGGTGCGGCTAAAGCACAAGCGTAGAGGCAAAAGGTTGAGAGTTTTTCAAATTTTTCTGCTAGGTTAAGTCGGAAACTACTGGTCAATTTATATAAAACATCCTTTAACTTGGTCTTGCTACAGGGCTTAAAGTAGTAGTGGATTTACCAGTAGTTGCGGATCTAATAAGAAAATCTGTGTCAGGAAATTCTAGGCGCAAGATTTGTTCAGCTAATTGATACTTTAAGGTAAGAAACCGGCCAGAATAAAGATCTGACATAGGTTTAGCAATATCTGCAAATAAAGGGTCAAAAATATTGCTTCGCCCACCAATCATTACTTTTTCCGCTTCCAACCGAATATATCCACCTCCTACTACAAAAAATTCAACCAAATTTTCCTCAAAACGTTCACCAAAACTTTTTTCTAAATATTCTCTTACCTTAGCAAGTGCTAGAGTATTGTTATTTTCTGTGTGTGGTAATACGCTAATCATAGGATGATCAGCTATGATTACAATACAAAACTTAAAAGATTTTTCTGTTGCTTCTTTATTAGACAAATATTCTTCTAGCATTTCTTTGCTTTCTGGAACAATGGCACTAGCAGAAGTAAGTAGGGAGTCTATGTCAATACGAAACATTTCTGTCCGGTCTAAATGATCTCTAACTTGTTCTTTAGTTAAATCAACTACAGTTCTGCCAGCATCACCATAGGTTTCTACACAGGAAAAAATCAAGTTATAAATCTCTTTAGTTACAGAAGGAAAACTAAGCAACAAATCACGTTGTTTAAGGGGAATTAGGCTTTCATAACGCTTTTGAAACAAGGTGGCATATTGTACATAATGACGTAAATCTCCACGTCTCATCAACAGCATGCTTTTTAATAAAGATAATTTATCTTCTAATTTTTTATTAAGAAAGCCACGATAAAATTTATCAAAACTCTCCACTTCTGTTTCAGATAAAGGAGTGTCTAGAGCGCAACGTCCCTCTGCCACTAACTGGTTAATGATAATTCCTGATTGGCTTTCCATAATTGTCCTAGATCAATAAGCTTTTAAGGTTTGTCTATGGTAACAATCACCTCATTAGAAGCAGGGCTTTCTCCATTCTCATAGACGGCAGTAACTACATAATTAAATGTAGTTTTTTGAGTAATAGAAACACTATCAGTAAATGTTGTATTTGTTGCTGGTACAATCCCAATTAAATTTGTTGGAGCAAGTAGCACTGGTGTTGTTTGGGATCGATAGATATTATAGCGCAATAAGTTATTTGTTGAAGCAACTCCATCCAAAGGAATTACTCTTACTGCACTTTGATTACCATTGCTATCTACTAGACTAACAGAAACAGCCTTTAATGTTCCAGCACGTACCGCTTGAGTCACACCAGAAATAGAAAAATTAACATTGAACCGTGCTTGTCCTCTTACAGGATTTCTTACTAGCTCAAGTGAAAATGGAGAAAAGTTTTGTAGTCCACCATCTCCGACAATGCCTAAAGCAAAAACTACTTTTCCATTAGCATCCAAAAACCCAAGTGTCATCCCTGCCGTGTTAGCATCATCGTCAATTCCATCTAAGTTAACACCTACGCTATCTTCATTATTAAAAATTGCTGCATTAGCATTCATAATCATAGGTGTTGTGCCATCACCAGCAACACGACCATTGATACCAGTTACAGCCGGAGCAAGGTTTAGTATTCCAGCATCGTCTCTAATACTACTAGCCCAAATTGCAGCAGATGGAAAACCTCTTACACCCTTTAAGGTAAATGGAAAATTACCTGTTTCTTTACCTGTAAAATCCAAAGGTTTAGAAAATATTGCTCTATCGCCAAATAAAAGTAAATTTCCGTTTCGAGGCGTGGTGACACCTCTAACATCTTTATCTAACAAAATAATAGATACTCCACTTTGCCTTCCAAGATCACCGTCAGGGTCAGTAACTGTAAAATCTGCTTTAGCTTTATTTTTTCCTTTTAAGTCTACAATTAATTGTGAAATTCTAGGAGCCTGCCCACTAGCCAGTGGATTAGGTTCATTAACTTGTCTATTTTCATTAGGTTCATTATTTCCAGACCTGACAATACCAAAACGATAAGCTTTTAACTCATTAGTTTCTGGGTCTAACAAATATTGATCTTTTTCGCTCTGTTCTAGTTTTGCTAAATCCAGAACAGGTTTAGCAAACTTAGATGAAGTTGCAAAATTAGCAGGCACCTGCCAGTTAAGCATAACTTTATCTGTACCTTGAGCAGTAGCTTGCAAGTTACGAACGGTTTGAAAAGGATTTTGCTGAGTAAATAAATTACGTGCTAATTCTGAAGCATTAACCGATCCCCAACCCGTAGCTAAATCATAATTAGTTTGAGCATTAAAACCCATCACATTAGCAACACTATTATTTCCAACAGTTACATCATTAAAGACTTTTGGCCCACCTGCGGCTTGATTAGAACCTAGGGCATAAATACGGAAATTTGCATTTCCTAATCTAATATTTTGATTACGTTGTTGTACCAAAGCTAAAATTCCTGCCCAAGAAGGAGCAGAGGCACTTGTCCCTCCAATAGTAGTAGTAATTCCACTTTGAACAATAAAATAGCCTGGGCCAATTGGATCAGCCATAAGAGCAACATCTGGAACATTTCGTTTAGTGCTATTTGCAACACCGGGCCCAACTTGATAAGCAGGTTTATCAAAAACCGTACTAAGACCACCTCCGCTACCTCGTCCTGTATTCCAAACTACTTCGCCACCATAAGCCGTAGCATTACCATTTGTATCAAACCTTGCATCTAGCCTAGTTCCACCTACAGCTACAACATTAGGAGAAGATGCTAGTCCATTTACAGCTAAACGCCCATCCCTACAATCATTTGCCCCATCATCACCAGAAGCAACAAAAGTTGTTTGACCCTGCGCCACACCTTGAGCATAAAGCGAGTTAAAAAACATTGTACTCTCCAGCATCAAGCGTTGTTCACACAATCCAAAACTTAAACTAACAATAGGAATGCTGGAAAAATCATTATAAATAGCCTGTAATGACTGCGAGATCATTGGCGCGATGATAGCTTGAACATTGGCTTTAGGAGCCGCTGCCCCGGAAAGTTGTACATCTAGCAAAACCTCCGTTTCTTCAATTCCTCCCCGATTAGCAACCGGGCCAAATGGAAAAACTTTCTTAGGGTCATTTGCTGTTAAACCAAAGTCTGAACGAAATTTTTGCACATCGCTAACATTAAAGTCTGAACGAGCAGCAATAGCAATTTCTTGTCCTGTCCCATCTATGCCTTCAGCAATCAAAGGGGCAGTGTTATAAGCAATTTGAAAATCTTTTGGAGCTAAGGCCGTCCGACCATTAAAAGTAAGTGCTGAGTCTTTGCTAGAGTTAGATTTATCTATATTTGCTAACTTTTTATGTAAGGGTTCTGGCTCAGAAAAGTTTTCTAGCCCAAGCACAGTTAACACATTGCTAGCAAAACGCGCTGGAATTTGAGGAGCTTTATTATTAGCAAAATATTGTCGCTCGCTATATTGATAACGATTTATTTGTAATTGAAAGGTTTTTTCTATTTTCGCAACAGTTCCACTGAAATTTATTGCTAAACGGTTGGGCCAAGTGCGATCAACTATAAAGCCTTCTGACTCTAGCCAACTAACCATTGCTTGATATTCTGTTTTATCAACTCCAAAACGCTCTCCAAACTCATTTGGACTAATCCAACGTTGATAATTAGGGGATTTTGTGTCATGTAACTCTGCAAGAAATTTATCTAAATCTAATGGATTACGTAAATTTAGTGCTAAAGTAAGCTGCATGGAAGTATTTTCTTCTACAGGAGCTATAAGGCTAGCAGAGTTTACTTCTGGCCGAATTTGCTGAGATAAAGTTACTTTGCTCTTTAGCTCTTGGCTTGCAGAAACAGTTATTTTTTCAGGCAAACAAAGCCAAGTAATTAGTAAAATCACGCTAACTAATAATAAATGATGTCTCAACATAATTTGTTGATTATTGCAACGTAACATTTTTTTTACTCCTGTATTTTTGTTTTACAAGCAAGACTTTTAGCCAGTTAATTAGTTTGATTTAGCAAATTATGATAACTGACTTTTGTAAAGTGAGTCCAGACATTTAACATTTGTTATTCTTTCTTTGTATGGTGTATATTGCGAAAAAGCCATGAGTTTAATCAAACATAACTGTAGCAATTGTGGTGCTGACCTAGAATTTCCAGAACAACTTGCTCGTGTTTGTTGCCCACAATGCCATAATCATTTCTTAGTAGAAATCTATGATGATATTGTTAGCTTAAAATGGCTAAAAGATGCTCCTGTTTCTATTGTTACAAATTTATCGGATGTAAGTAAAGAACCACTTAGTTTACGTGAACAATTAAAAATATTAGATCAACAAATTTATGAAATTGACCGCAAAGTCAAACAACGTCGTAGCTCTGCATCATCTAGCTTTGTAGTAGCATTTATGTTTTTCTTTTTTACTTTGTCAGGGTTACTAATTAACCGGTTAGTAATTGCTGTTTTTTGTGGGACTATTTGCACTACAATGATTTTACTAATGGGAAGTAAATTAAAGGAGTCTGCACGCTCTCGTAAATCATTGGCAATTTTAGTTTATCAACGAGAGGTTTTAGCTAGGGAAATTAGCATAAGCCAGCCAAGAATTTTTTAATAGTTTAAGTTAATAACTTTGGCGGGAACGAACCTGAATATTTGGGCGATTAACTTTTAGGGCAAGTTTATGGTTTTTACCTTTTTGAGGTTTTTCTGGATAAAAAGTTAAAGTATATTGGGAACGAAGTTCTTTAGATACTTCTAAAAGCTTCTCTGTCAGTTGTTTACCACCTTGAGTTTTAATATATTGTCCGCCAGTTTTTTCTGCAAAATTTTTTAGAAGACCACTAGCTATCATTTTACTAGAATCTCTACTATCCTCTAAATCAGTAATATCTATAGTATAAATGCTAGTAGAAGATTTAGCAGCTAATTCCAAAGCTTGTTTTTCAGTATGTTTACTAGAGCTATCTCCCCCATCAGAAATAATTATTACTGCGCGACGTATTTCGCTACGCTTATTTAGATCTTCCAAAGACTTATACATTGCATCATAGAGTGAGGTTGTCCCATCAGATTCTATTTCCCAAATATCAGGGCTAATATCTTTAACATTAGTAAACTCTTGCAAATTATAAACCTTATAGTTAAAGCCATAAACGGCGGTTGAATCACTGGGGCGCATATTTTCCATAAATTGTGCTGCGGCAACTTTGGCACGGCTTAATTTATTTCTCATACTTGAGCTTGCATCAATTAAAATTGCGGCTGCAAAGGGGGTTTCTTCTGCGCTAAAATGGGCAATTTGACGGCTTTGGCCGTCTTCGGTTAAAAGAAAATCATTAGCTTTTAGATTAGCTACAAAACGTCCATTATTATCAGTCACGGTAGCATTAATAACTACTAAACCTGTTTCTATTTTAATTATATTATCTTCTGGATTTTGAATAAGATAAGAAGTGCTATTAGTTGTAAGACTTAATAATAGTAATAGAGTAGTGACAACAGTTTTTAGCATAAAGTTAGTTATCATTCATTTTTTTTATTTCTTTAGTTAATCCTAAAACTTCGTTTACTTGTTCAATCAAGACTAAAGAAACACTATGACGGTTTACTTTACGGCTTTCTTTTTCTATTATTTGAGTAGCTTTATGTAAGCGTTCTAGAGCAATATAAACATTTTCTGGTTTAGTTTCTAATTTATTTCCACCTCCACCTTGTTCAGAACGTACTTTTTTAGCTAATTTTTCTATTTTTTCTATTTTCTTTTTATCATCAATAGTAAATTGGCATTGGGTTTGGGATATTCTTAATAAGGATCTAGCTAAATGATTCATTTCGCTACTAGCACTAATCATTTCTTTATGTTCTTTTTCGGCAATAGCAATACGGCTGCGAGAAATAGTTTCACCGATAGAAAAAACAGGTCTTTGCTCAGGCTCACTTATAGGTGATGGTGGTGATGGTTCTTGCGCAAAAACAATAGCTGGAAAAATAAGAAAAAGTAAGATTAAGATAACTTTATACATATCTTTTCCTTAATATAGAAATAAATGTAGCTATAGTTTAGCATTTTTGGTTAAAAAAGGCCATGTAGTAGAAACTAAAAAATTTATTTATATTTAAGATTGGTTCTTTTGCTTTGACGTGGCTATTTTCAAAGTATTACAATAGCTGAAATTAAAGATTTTATTTTAAATTATTATAATAGGTCACTATAAAAATGGTTTATAAAACAGCACTTAGAGGCCGCTTGGTCATATTTATTGATGGTAATAACCTTTTTCATGCTGCTAGGTCGGTTGGAGTAGAAATTGATTATGCAAAACTCCTTGATGTACTTAGAGGACAAGACACTTTATTAAGAGCTTTTTTCTACACAGGTGTAGACCAAAACGCAGAGCGTCAACAAGGCTTTTTACTCTGGATGCGTAGAAATGGTTATAGAGTAGTAGAAAAAGAATTAAAAACCTTCCCAGATGGAACTAAAAAAGCCAATTTAGATGTGGAAATTGCTGTAGATATGCTGTCTTTAGCTGATAGATATGATACAGCTATTTTAGTTAGTGGAGATGAAGACTTTGCTTATGCTGTTGATGCTGTTGCTTATAAAGGTGTTCGTGTAGAAATTGCGGGTTTTCGCTCCAATACTTCACCTAGATTAATTGACGTAGCTGATCGCTTTATAGAATTAGATAGTTTAATTCCAGAAATTTGTAAGACCGAGCGTCCATATTCTCTAAGTAGTACTACAGGACAATTTAGCATTGTACGACGTGACTGGCCTGGGGATAGAACCACTCAACCACTTCATGATGATTTACAACATATTTTTAAGGATCCTGTTGATTAATTAAAATCTTTTCTTATATCTTTCACGAAACTCTTTCCATCTATCAAAAAAAGACATCTTCGTTGATGTTTCTAAACAACTATTCGCTGTTTTTACAATTTCTTTTTTCTTAATTTCAGTTAAAGCCATTAAAAATAATTTTCTTTGTTTTGAAAGTCCCAAAATAACTTGATTAGGATTATTTAACCAAGCTTGCCCAATAGCAACTGTAGCTTGTTGAGCAAGTGCTGGTTCATCTTTTTGTACTGCTAAAGCAAAAAGCTCTGTTAAATTTCTATCACTACCACCAGCTAGATGAATTTGTCCAACAAGGTATTGTAATCTAGTACGGCGTTGATAACTTCTTCTCATTATAGAAAACCATTCTTTAGCTTGATCTTCATTATCAGACAGAAGATTATATTTAGCTATTGCTAAAGAACCTCGAGCAAGAACCCTATAACCTAAAGAAACATTATTTACAGAATAATCCTGCCTTAAGTTATCACCTAAAGAAATAACTAGAGCAAAAGTTCTTTCACATTCTTTAGTTTTTCCTTCTCGAAACTGTACATAAGCCTTCCAAAGTAGTACATCTACTCTATCAATAACAGTTAGGTGATCTAAATTATTAACAAAAATTTTATGTTGTGGTGTCAAATTTGTTAATTCACTAATATCAAAAGTTTTATAAGTAGCAGCTTTTTCAATGAGTGCTATTTCTGGACGCTCAAATATCTTTGCTAATTCGTCTTTTGTAGGTTGTGAGGCTGGATCAAAGTAGTCATCCCAGGGAAGTTTACCTTTTGGAGCAACTTCAGCAGGTTGACCAGGAGCTAGAGCTTCTGCTAAATCCAAAGCTCCATTGCCTGGTTGTTGTCTAACTTGACCAATAATTTTTTCAACTAGCCTTGGGGATCTGTAATTTTCATTAGTAAAGCTAAGTATTTGATTTTTTGCTAGTCTAGAGCTTACAGACATATGTCTTTCATTATAAAAATAAAAAACTGTTGCCCCTAGTAAGAATAAAAGGCTAACGGCACTTGTGGCTAAACCTAAGCGTTTTAGATTAGAAACAGGTATTTTGTTAACAGTCTTTTTCTTAGCTAATTTTTTAATTAATTCACGAACTTGTTTTTCTTCTTGTTGATTAAGTTTTATATTGCTAAACCTAACATTATTATAATAGTTAGTAAGCTCTGCAACTTCTGAAAGCTTAGTATTTGTAGCAAATTCAAGAGGCGTTTGATGTTTTTGTTTCTTAAAGCCTTTCTTTTCTAAAACTACCAACATTTCATTGTAAAATAACACGGCTGATTGTTGTGGATTGTTTTTAGTTCTCCAACGTAGCCAAGGCAAAAATAACTGTCTAGCCCACCAACTAGAAAAAAGTTTTCCTGGTGCTAATTGCCACCCTTTAAGTAATTGTCTAAACTGCCAAGTTAGAAAAGTAAGTATAGTTAATGAGCCTAAAATACCAATAATAGCTAAATTTTTTACTGGTATTTGACCTGTAGAAAAATTATTGTAGGAATTTAATAAATATCGTCGGAAATTAAAAATATAACTCTCTAAACTTGATTTATAAGATGATACTGTATCTCTAACCCTAGTTGATAGATAGCTTTGACGTTCTGAGTCATAAGTTACAACATAATCAAGCCAAAGCATTCTAACAGCACTAAAATACTTTTTTAGCTTATTAGCAATATTATTAGTATATTGGCTAAAGCCTGCTGATGGCGTAGGATCAAAATCCATCCAAGTATCTGTAGTAGGAAAATAAACCTCTACCCAAGAATGAGCCTCTGATTGCCGGATGGTAAAAGTATTATTTACTTCGTTATATTCCCCTGTCTGAAAACCATTTACTATACGTGCTGCCACCCCAATATGCCTAAGCATTATCACCATTGCGCTAGCAAAATATTCACAATGTCCTTGTTGAGTGTTAAAAAGAAAATCTACTAAAGGATCAACTTCACCTGTTCGTTTCATCTCTAATGAATAGCTATAATTTTTTTTCAAATACTGTTCAATAGCTCTAGCTTTATCAAAACGAGTTGTAGCACCTTGAGTAACATCTTGAGCAAGTTTAGCTACTCGCTCATCCATATCAGGAACTTGTAAATAATGATCCTTTGTTTCCTGGCTATAGGGTTGTTCATCTTTTTTTAGTTCTGTTAAAGGAGGCAAAGAAATATCAGAATAAGCTGTATAAACTATTTGTTTATATGAATGGTCGGCAGTGGTTAATGTGTCTGAAGTAGTACTATAAAGAGAAGGTAATTGGTTATTAACGGTCAAGGGCCTAGGGGCAACAAAAACAACAGGCGTGCTAAGAGGTTCAAGATAAAATGTTTGCTCTAAAAGAAAAGGATTTTTACTTGGTTCATCTACCTTGTAAAGTCCATCTATAGGACGTAAAGCTTTACGTTGTTCTCTTCGCGGTTCACTCCAACTACGACCATTATATTGACTTAAAGTTACCCCTCGCCATTTTGGTAATTTAGCTAATTTGGTGGCATCTGTCTTTAGACGTACATTCATTACTACCTGTTCACTTTTCTTAATATCTCCTACTTGACCTAGTTCTACAACATCAGAAAACCCTGTAATAGATACTGTGGTAGCACCAAAACTACGTGCCATAAAATTAGTATTAAGTCTTGGAATCATCAAAAAAACAGGAGCCGTAATCATTCCAATTAATAATACAATAGCAAATGTCACACCAACTAAATAAGTAATTCTTCGTAAAGGCAATGCTCTGCCTATTTGGTTTAATAGCTTTTCTTCTTTAGGTTTATAAACTTCTCCTTGGCTGCGTTTTACTTCAAAAGCTTCTAAAGTTGCCAATATTAACAATAAAAATATAGACAACATAATAATGAAAGTAATATCTATTGTTAAAGTAGCAGCTAAAAGTATTTCAAAAACAGCTATTAGATATAAAAAGACCCAATCACGATCTGCTTTTACCTTAAATAAATTAAAAATCGATATAAATAAACTATAGTGGATTAGTGGCCCAACATAAGAAGAACTAATATAGCGAAAATCTATGTAAACAAAAGGTAAGAAAGATATTGCTAACCAATTAGCTGTTTGAGGTTTAATTTGTAGTTTTGAGTCCGCTTTGTCACTATACCAACTAAGTATTAAAGCTATGCTATAAAGCACCATCGAAATAAAATCTACATTACCTGTTAAACATAAAGTTAAAAACCCTTGGGTAATTAGTAAATATGAACAAATCTTAAAGTATTTTTCTAGTGTATTACTTTTTATCATAGCTTACTTAAACTAATAACTTTAATTCTAATGTTATTTGTTGTCATTAGTGAAGGTAAAGGTGTAACAATGATCTTAAAATCATTTTTATCCATTTCCAAAAACTCACTAATGGATTTAGTTGGCTTATTATCTATAATATTTTGACTACGTGGTTGTATTAAAGCTAAGATTCTAAATATTTTATAGAGGTGTTCTGTACCTAAACCAAAGTCTGTTTGTTCTTTAGGAGTCAACAAACGAACTTCTGAGCCTTGTTTAGTTAAATAATCCGCTAAAGAAGCTATTAAAACTACTGCTCTTTCAAATTTTTCTTGAAAGTCTGCTAAATCATCTATTTGTTGATCGTCTAGCACTAAACTAAAACGCCGTTCATCTTCTGTAGTAAATTCTTTTACCATAAGGCGACGTGTTTTTGCTGTCGCTTTCCAATCAATATACCTCATACTATCATTAGGAACATATTGGCGCATTCTATAGAGATCTGTGCTATTACCTTTTTGAGAGCTTTCTAACCATCCTGTTAAAACTGGAATACTAGCAGCAAAACTACTAATCGGTTGTGGTTCAGGATAAACTATAACTTCCCCAGCAGCTTCTTTTTCTTGTACTTTACGCAAGAAGCCAAAAGGAAATTTAGTGCTAATCATAAAACCTGTAATTTGATAATTTCCTCGTTTCCTAAATGTATAAGATATACGTTGGCTTACTTTACTGTTATTAGGTAAAATACTATAGTGAGCTAATTTACCAAAACCTTTTTCTTGTTGTGGCCCTAAAAATAGCTCTTGCACTTTTACAAAAAGGTTTTTCTTTTCTTCTTCCCCTGTATTTACACCAACAGTTAAAGAAAAAGAAGGTAATAATTTTTTTCGATTAATTAAAGAGAGTTCTAGTAAAGTTTCTTGATTAGCAAAAATATGTTCTGGAAATCTAAGACTAACATCTAGTTTACGTAAGCTGCCCTCAGAAATAATTCCAGAGGCTATTATTACAGCAATTAAGACAGAGAAAACCAAATAAAGTAAATTATTTCCTGTATTAATAGCAGAAAAACCGACAATAATGGTAAGGACAAAGAAAAAAGCCATTTCTGGAGTAGCAGAATAGGAAAATCGCCAAGAAAAAAGCTCTAAATTTACTCGTCGCGAAAGTTTTGGAACGCTATAGAGTCCACCTATTCCAGCAAGTACCAAAGATAATATAGTAGTACCAACAACTAATTGATAGTCCCCTGTTTGTAGTAAAGAATTAGAGACTACTGCTAAAACTAGCGCAGAGCCTAATAAAAATGTAGTAATAAAAAACTCTTTAGCAATCCGCTTAAAATCTTGTATTGCTTTGCTATCCATATAAAACCTAAACTATTCTTGGCTTAAATTGGTACTTCAACAGTCTTTAATATTTCCTGGAGAACTGACTCTGCTTCTTCAGAATGTTTTTTTGCTGATCCATACCGAGCATTAACAATAACACGATGAGAAAAAACTGGTACTAGCAAATTTTTTACATCATCAGGAATACAATAATCTCGCTTTTCTAAAATAGCACAAGATTGTGCTGCATGAAGTAAAGCTAAACTAGCTCTAGGACTTACTCCTAGCTCTAAAAGCTCATTATTTCTAGTAGCATCAACTAATTTTACAAGATAATCTAAAATTAAATCATCTACTCTTACTTCTCTAACTAATTTTTGTAACTCTACAACATCAGAAGCCTGCATTATAGGTTCAATACTTTCTATTGGATGCCTGGTCATTTGATTACGTAAGATTTGCTTTTCTTCTGACATTTCTGGATAACCCATACTGATACGCATCATAAAACGGTCTAATTGTGATTCTGGCAGCGGGTAGGTGCCATGATGTTCTACAGGGTTTTGAGTAGCCAAAACAATAAAGGGGCGTGGTAGGGGATAAGTTTTATTTTCAATCGTAACATGTCCTTCTGCCATTGCTTCTAAAAGACTACTTTGAGTTTTAGGAGTAGTTCGATTGATTTCATCAGCTAAAATTACATTGGCGAAAATTGGCCCTGGCCGAAATTCAAAGTTATCTGCACGTTGATTATAAACCGATAAGCCAACAATATCTGATGGGAGTAAATCACTAGTAAACTGTACTCTGTTAAAAGTACAATTAAAAGAACGGGCCATTGTTTGAGCTAAAGTAGTTTTACCTACACCAGGAACATCTTCTATTAAAAGATGCCCTCCTGCTAGTAAAGCAATTATAGCTAGACGAATAACTTCCGATTTACCGCGAATAACTGTTTCTATAGTTTTTTGTAATTGTTTGGTTTTAGTGATAGCTGTCGAAAGATCCATGTTCTATTTTGCCAGTCGTTTAGAGTAAGGCTAGTGTGTCCTTTATTTAGATGGTAGAGTGCAATTTATCATAAGTGTAGATTTTGACAAAAGGAAAGTTTATAGCAAAAAGGAGAATTTAATTTTTGGAAATTAAAAATTCTAAATAGACCCATTTACAAGTAGGATTGTAAGGTTATCGGGTTTTTGGCTATTGACGCAAAAAAGTTATTTCTACTAGAATTGGGAGCTTACTTTTTTATTTGCACTTTAAAAATTCTTGGGTACGTAACTCAGTGGTAGAGTGCTATCCTCACACGGTAGAAGTCGCTGGTTCAAGCCCAGCCGTACCCATAAAAAACCATAGCCCAGTAAATTATTACTGGGCTATTTTATTTAATAAAACATTAGAGCTAGTTATTTTTTATTAGCTTCTTTTTCTGCCTTTTTCTTTAACTCTTGAGCTTTTTTAGTTGCTTCTTGAATTGCTTTTAATGTTCCTGCTTGTTCTTTTTCTACCACACTAATTGGTTTTATATCCTTTGGTATTACAGTATTATAAGGATAGTTAATTAATGTTATCCATCGTTCATCTGCTTGTTTCATATCATTAACACGAACACCAACATATATTTTATCGCCTTGTTCATTATTTTTTGTATAGATAACCATACTATCGCCTAATTCACTAGTATCTAAATGTACATCCCAATTTTTAGCTTTTAATTCTCCTGAATACCAATCAGCAATTTTTTTAACGTTATCTTTAGTTTTATACTCCCACCAAAGACCCGGTTTATCGGTTGGTTTTCTTGTTGCCCCTGGGTAGAAGGGTACATCACTAGGCAATGTTGCTGGCATTTTCATTGCTTCATTTAAGTTACCAACATTAATAGGAGTCTTTTTATCATCTTTATCTGCTACTTCTATTTGTTGGGCTATAGGATTATCACTTATATCTACAACATGAATAGTAAAATCTGTAGCTTTTTCCTTAGCATTTGGATAAGCAACAACTTTTATACTTCGTTTTGGTTTAGTAAAAAAAAGTCCTTCCTTACTATTAGATTGTTGTATTCTGAGTTGCCAGCCTTCTTTTTTTAAGTTTTCTATAAAAAAGTCATTTACTTCTTTAGGATCTGACTTGGTTTGAAAATCAAACATAGTAATTTTATTTGTAATTCTTTTTCCTTTAGCAGCAGCCTTTGGAAAAGTTGGAACATCCTTTGGCAAAACAACATTTGCTCCTGCTGGAGCATTAACTAAAACAGGTTGCCCTGTTGCATCAGTTGTATTATTTGCTTCTATTGTATTATTTGCAGTCACTCCAGAATTATTTGCAGGCGTATTATTTGCCGTACTATTACTTGCTGTGTTATCGCTATTAGCAGTTTTGTTACAACCAATAAAAGCGGTCATTAAAAGTAAAGTTAGTAAAATCAAGGAAAACTTCTTAGACATTAAATCCTCCTAAAAACATGTCCACAAAAGCTTAAAACTAAATATTAATAAATTGTTTAAGCTTAAAATCAACTAACACCAACTATTTAGTTTTATAGATGAAGTTAGCTCATTGCAAGCTAGCAAAACATTATAACGCTAAAACATTTTATTCTTAAAAACAAGAGCGAGCCGAATGGCTCGCTCTCGCTTGTAAAACCTAGGGTAGATTCAGATTAATCTTCATCGCCTTGGAGTAAATTCAATACAAAGGTGTTAGAGGTTACACCACCAGCAGTGATAACAATTTGATTTGGGCCTGCTCTGAGGTTTAATTTCTTCTTGTTGCCTTTAGCTGTGATTGACTCATTAGATTGACCACTTACGCGAGCAGTTATATCTTGACCATTGATTGTTACTCTAGCACCTGATGTACCAAAGCCAGTACCATTGATAAAGAGTTGTTTGCCACGTGTGTCAAATGCTGCACCATTGATTTGTACTGCTGTTTGAACGGTAACATTGAAGGATGTAGTAGCACTTAAACCACCTTGGTCAGTTACGTTTACAGTAATACGTCCACCTTGAGCATCAGTTAAAGCTGGAGCAATGCGGATAACGCCAGTGCCGTTGCCATTATCTGAAAGTGTTGCAAAAGCAAGAGGTGAAGTGATGGATAATCTTAAAGCATCACCTGGTGTGTCATTAGCTGTTACATTAACAGTGATGACTTGACCTTGTCTTACAGTTTGGTCGCCGATGTTAGCGATTGTTGGAGCAATGTTACGAGCTCTTACTGTAACTACAAAGGAAGTGGTTGAGAATAAACCGATAGAATCGGTAGCTGTTAAGGTACAAGTGTTTGTGCCTACATCAGCATCTGTTGGAGCGATAGATAATGTTGTTCCACTGACGGAAACAAAGCTATCTTTGTCGCATTTTCTGGTTATGGTTACTGCATCGCCTTCTCTATCATTAACTTGTAGGTTAACGGTTTGAGTTCTACCAGCTTCAAGGCTTACATTAGCAATTGGAGCAATGGTTGGAGCAGAGTTTGGATTGACAACTAATGTAAAGTAATCACGTCCGATTAATGGTAAACGTCCACCTGGGCCGCTTGTGCCAGCATCAGTGCTTTGTACAGCAATGCGTGCTCTTAATTGACCTGGGCCGTTGTTTACGCCTGCACCGTTGTTACGTGTATCAACTACGACGTTAGCAGTGTTATTGCCATTGTCCATTATACGTACGAAGGATGGAGGAGCTTCACCATTTGGAGGAGGTACTAAGCTAAAGCTTAATCTGTCACCTGGTATGTCAACATCAGCACCGGTTACTGGAATGGATCTCATTTGACCAGAGGTTAAGATAACTTTACGGCCTTGACCCATTGGCGCACCTAAATCAGTACGGTTAATACGAATAATAGGAGCATGGTTGAGTACGGATGTAATGTTACCATCGATATATAAACCACCATTGATTGAGAGGTGGACAACATCTGGAACTAAGTTATTGAATCCAACAAAGTTACCTGTAGTACAAGCAACAAATGTATCACCACCATTAGATCTTGGTGTTAATGTTCCAACTGTATTTAGAGTAAATTCTCTAATACGCATTGGACGAGATACACGCATTGTGCCAGCAGTTTGATTACCTACTAAGTAGATAGCTGAACGATAGTTGACTGGTTGAGTGTTAGTAATTGGGCCAACAACGTTTTGTAGTATGTTAAATGAACCAGTAACAACTAAGTCTGGAGAACCATCTGCTTGGAAGTCAGATACTGATAGGGTGTAGTTAGCACCACCAACACCTGCACCGCCAAAACCTGCTGTTAAACCGACTAAAGCACCATTAGGGCCAACATTACCACCGCGACCTGTTACTAAGCCTGGGCCACCTTGGGTTGAATCTAAAGCCATGTTAGCACCGTTAACGGCATTGCCTCCACCGGTAGTAACAGTGTCATCAAATAAGGAAATAGGAGGTTGAACAACAAATTGGCCTGGAGCATCTGGACGATTTAAGAGTAATGTAACTGTTGGAACTGGTTGGCCTGGAACACCTAAAACGCCTGCACCGCCTCTTGTGCTGTTAACTGCGAAATCAGGGAAACCGTCATTGTTGAAGTCAACAACGCGACGAATTGGAGTGGTATCTAATACTGCTAAACCACCAACAATTGAAAGACCAGAATTTGGTACATTGAGTAATGAACCTGTTGGGATTAAACGGCCATCGCCTTGACCTAATAGGACAGAAACGATTGATTGATTACCAACTGTTTGGTTTGGAGCAGCACCGCTATTGAGTACCATTACGTCCATGTTATCGTCGTCGTTTACGTCAGCGATAGCAGCAGAAACTGGTACAAAACCGCCTGTTTCACGAATTTGTGGAGTTAAGAAGAAGTTTGTTCCATCATTGAGAGCGACTGCTGCTAAGTTGTTGAGGTAGTCAACATATACTAAGTCTGTAGCTCTACCAGTGTTTCTAAAGTCACCACTGAGAATATTGGTTGCACCAGAGGTAGCAACGAATTGACGGAATAAACCATTTTGGTTAGAGAATCTACCTGTACCATCATTTAAGCCAACAATGATTTGACCAGCACCATTGGTATTTTGTGGGGTAGCAACGTCTGTAATAGCAATATCATTGAGACCTGTTAAAGCATCAACGAAAGAGGTTGCAGCAGTTGGACGGATATCTCTATTTGTAAAGATGTCTCTTAATGTAATGGATCCCAAGGTTGGGTTAGCATTAGCAGAAAGGTTTAATAATACAAATACTGTACCTGAGCGTTGTTCCATTACTGCGATGTCATTTAAGCCACCAGTGCCATCAAAGTCAGCAGCTAAAGAAACAGCAGTAAATAGTCTTAAACCAACAGGATTAAATCCAGCAGGTAGACCACCTTGGCTATCTAGGTAGATAACACCACCAGGTGCGCCAGCACCAGCAAAACCATCTGCAATAGCAATATCTTCAATACCATCGTCTAAAAGTAAATTGACAACGTCAGAAGCTACTGCACTGGTATTTAGAGGTGCGCCAAAGAAGGAAGCAACGTTTTCACCTAAGTTAGTGAAAGAACCATTGCCATTACCTTGTAAGAATACAACACCAAAAATATCAGCAACTAAAAGGTCTGCATTGTTATCGCCATCAAAGTTAGCTAATGTACCAGATATTGGGTTAGCACCTGCTACAGAAGTACGTGCAGTTTGATAACCAACATTACCAGCATTAGCAACATAAGTGGTGGTTGTACCAGAACCGAAGTTAAGTACGTTTAAGTCTTGAACGTTGTCACCATTGACATCGCCTGGGAAGAATGCGATTGGAGCAGCACCAGCAGGTAATAGGAATGATGGGGTTTGAGCTCCACCATTAGCTAAGTCGCCGTCAAAACCGCGGAAACCTAAAGCTGGGTCTGTACCTAAATTTTCATAAATTTCTAAACCAGAGGTGGTAGCAATACCGATATCAAAATCTGTATCAACTGCACCGCCAACTGCTGGGAAAGGAAGATTGCTTTGGAAAGCATTAACGCATCTGTTAGCTGGTAAAAATTGTTGAACGTTAGCAGCAACATCACCTAGTGTAAAAATGCTGGAAGAAGCAATGGTAAGACCATTGGTGCTTACAAATGTATCAACACAACCACCTAAGCCAGCGATTAAAAATGAGCTAGCAACAACGACATCTGGTACTGCGTCATCATCAATACGCTCAATTGCGATAGATACTGGTACAGCGATACCACCACTACCAGCACTACCTGGGGTGCTAGCACTAACGGTGACTATCAAGTTGCCAGTGTCGAAAATTTGATAACCGGTAAGGTCTGCAACTGCTACTTCGTCTACACCATCAAGGTCTACGTCAGCAACAGCAAGACTCTTTGGTACTGCACGGGTTAATGTGCTAGCTGGTAAACCAAATGTACCATCGCCAGCACCTGTAAATAAGGTGATTCTTCCTACGTTAGCATCTGGGGAAGGAATTGGTGGTGAATTGAGGTTAAAAATATTTGTATCATCAGAAACGGTAATTATATCGTTGATACCATCGCCATCAAAATCACCAATACCTACATCAACAGCGTTAAAAGAAGTAGAAGCAAGTCTGTTATTTGCTAATCTACCATTACCAACACCTGTAAGTGTATTTAAGGTTAGGTTAGTAGCAGCACCTGTAACGCCTAGGTTGGTTAAGCCTGGCACAATACGAATAATGGAATTTCTATTATTGCTATTAGCGCCCCCAAAAGCAAAGTCTTGAGCTAAGATAGGGGTAATAGCAGAAGCAATCAACATGATTGCAAATAAAAGTAGCGTAAAGCCCTTTCTCATTGTTTCCTCCTCGAAGAATTAAAAGACAAATTGTGAACCTGTTGTCGCATTATTAATAATGCGCAAATTACTCCGCTAAATGTTTGTTTTTATTACGAAATTAATTCACTGATAAATAAGCTGTACACTGCTGCTTGCTGCAATACCTAACATTTCACTTTGTGCATACAGCGAAAGATTTAAACTCTTTTGTGTTAGTTCACGAGATTCTATTTTCTCATTAGTGTCAACTAGGAATGTCTCTAGTTTATTATCAACTAACACGTAAACTTTTTGTCCACCAGAATTAAAGGCGGCACCTGTTAAAGCTTGATTAAATTCTATATTAGTAATAACCGATAAATTACTCAGATTTACCACCGCAATATGGCCTGGTTTTTGAATATGACCTGGTTTTTGAATATGACCTGGCTTTTGGATAAAAAGTCTTCCTGTTTGTATATTTAGTTGTAAAGATATGGCTAATTCTTTAGCTATATCTTTATCATTTTCTGCTAAATTTAGAATAGTTTTCTTAAAAACTAAATTCGCACTAGCAATGTCATAAGCAGAAAGTTGACCTAGATTTGAAGAAACTAAATAGACCTTAGTTCCTAATTCATCAAAAGCTAGTTTGGAACCATATCCAATTACCTCGCGTTTTGGCAAGCGAATGCGCCTTTCAAATTGCAACTGCCCATCTAAGGCTAGGGTATATACTAATATAAAGTATTGTCCATTTTGTTGATGAATAAGGGCTAACCGACTATTTTGTTGATCATAAGTAAAACTTTCAATACGGTTATTTTCCCCTAAAGCACCTTCTAAAACGATCTGCTTACTGCTAATAATTTGTCCTGAAGTGGTAGAAAAAACAAATATGTTTGTTTTATTAGAGTAAATTCCATAACTTCCATCAGCACTTAAACTAATTTCATCTGGGAGAATTTGCTCATCTTCTGTAACAGGAACTCTAAAAGCTAAATTAACTTGTCTATCTCTAGCAAAAGAGCCATCAGCGTTAATAGGGACAATAATAAAATCAACTTCATCTGGTAAATTAGATAAAGCACTAATAAACAAAACATCATTGTTGCTAATAGTTAATTTTGTTGGAGTAACAAGGCTAAAATTTAATGTATCTAGTCTATCAATAACTTCACCTGTTAAGGTATTAAAGCTATAGACTGAATGACCTGTAGCACCATCTTGCTCTTTGAATGTAGCTACTAGCCCTTTACCACCATCTCTTGTAAAAACAACATTATTTTTTTCTGAAAGTTCGCCTGGAATAGAAACTGTTGTGTTAGCACTAGTTATACTCTCTTGATTAGCTACTTTGCTAGCACTAACGGAATTTGTATTAGTATTAGTCCAGATAACACAATTAATCAGGATTAAGCTGATTATTAATGTTATTAATTGGCTAATACGCTTTTTCATTTTAGTAACCCTATAGTGGAACTTTACCAATGTTATAAAGAGATTTTTTTGATTTGTTTAGATTGTGATTAAAGTTTTGTTTGATTAAGGCTATTGCATTTACTATTCCAAAGCTATTGAAAACAGATCTTTTTTTCCATGAAAATCGCTATTTTGTTGCAAATAAAAAAGATATTTATACATATGGATTTGGTAAACTATTTCTATCACTATGACACTAATGCTTTAATCGAACATATAGTAATCAAATTTATGTTGCAAATTGTTTCCACTGCAAACTAACTATCCACTAATAGATAAATTATTACCAGCAAGATATAAATTTTTTATTTTTCTAGCCCAAGTTGCAACATTTTTAGTTTTAGCCCTCGCCTAGAAAGCCCAAGTTCTTTAGCAGCACGAGAAATATTGTACTCAGTTCTAATTAAGGTTTCCTCAATTAATTGTTTTTCTAATTGATCAGTAGCTTCTTTTAAGGTGTGGTTAGAACTATCTTTTGACCAGTTTGGATTTATTGGATTTATTGGATTTATTGGATTTATTGGATTTACTGGATTTATCGGATTTATCGGATTTATTGGATTTATTGGATTTATTGAACTAACAGGTGCTTTTATTTCTATAGGACTAATTACAGGTGTTCTGACAATTTCTGGAGACAAATCTTTAGGAGTAAGTAAATTAGACTCTCCAGAATAAGCAACCATTCTTTCAATCTCTGCTCTCAATTGCCTAATATTGCCGGGCCAGTTGTAATTGCCAAAGTAGTACATAACATCAGGAGAGAAAGAAAGCTCTTTTCTTCCTGAACGATTGGCAAAATGCTGTAAATAATGGTTGGCAAGTAGAGGAATTTCTTCTTTTCTTTCTCTTAAAGGAGGAATATGAAGACGAATAATATTTAATCTAAACAATAAGTCCTCGCGAAACCGCCCTTCTTCAACAGCTTTTTCTAGTAAAGCATTAGTTGCTGTTAAAACACGAACATCTACTTTTATAGGTTTGGTTTCTCCAAGAGGCTGTATTTCGCCAGCCTCTAAAAATCTTAGTAATTTAGGTTGTGATTCTAGGCTAAGATCTCCAATTTCATCTAAAAATAATGTTCCACCATCAGCAGCACGAATAATTCCTTGATAATTGCTAGTAGCACCAGTAAAGGCTCCCCGACGATGCCCAAATAGTTGGCTTTCGATTAAGTCTTTTGGTGTAGCAGTACAATTAAAAGGTAAGAATATTGCGTCTCTACGTGAAGATTCTGCATGCACAGCACGAGCAATTAATTCTTTTCCTGTACCTGATTCGCCAGTTATTAAAACTGTTGTATCACTAGAACGAATTTTCTTAATTCGTTCTACTACATCTTGCATAGCAGGACTAGAATAAATAAAGCCTGGAATAAGAGTATGTACCCTAACTTTTTCCTGTTCTTGAACCAAAGTAGAACGAGTCAAAGCACGTAGAGAACAATTTTCTAAAGCTAGTTCTGCCTGCTTAAATAGAGGTTTAAGCCGAGCTAAATCTAAGCGAGCATTGCTTTTTGGTTCTAAATAAAGGCAAAATCGAGTATTTACATGATCTTCTAAAATATAAATATGAGAAGCACCTAAAGTAGTTTTACCAAAATCAATAATTCGCTTAATTTCTGGAATTAAGGAGAGAACTTCCTTTTGTTGGCAACCTATTGTAACAATGGCTACTAATTGGCTTTGGCTGTTGTCAAAAATTACTAAACTTTGCAAGTCAAAATTTTCATAAATAATTGTAGCTAATTCTTTTAAGAGCAAGTCACGAGAATTAGCAGCCTCTATTAAGCGTTGCATAAGCAACATATCCCGGTTTAAGTTTAATTCTACTTTGTTTCTGATTTTTGGGGCCTCTCCACGTTGTAGGGCCAACAACATTTCATTAGCTCGTTTAACCGTTGGCATTGCACCAAGAGCCACCAACTTATCTCTAGCAGCAACTAAATTATCTTTACTTGGGATACTTTCTCCTATTTGCATATAAAGTAATCCTAACTCTAATTTACTTACGGCTAATTCATAATTGTTATTAATGGACGCAAAGATATTGATACTGGCAGAAATATGTTGTTTTGCTTCTTCAAATTCTTCACGTATTAAAGATAATTTTCCGGCTAGACGTTGGGCCCATCCACTAGCTGAAAGATCTGGGTCATGTTTACCTTTTAGGTTTTCTTTAGCTAGTTCTAAATATTCTTCTGCTTGTTCATAATTATTTTGGGCAAAGTGATGCTCAGCTAATGCTAATTGTGTTAAGCATACCTCATATAAACTACCGATACGCGTTGCTAATTGTAAGGCAGTTCTAAGAGCTTGAGAAGCTTTGTCTGGACGATCATTAGCAATATATAAAAGTCCTAAAACCCTTTGTGCATAGGCTTCAGCCCATTTATCTCCATCTGTTAGTATTCCTAAAGCAGAAAGTAGTGCCTCTTCAGCTTTTTCATACTCACCTTGTAAAAACCTTAGTTCTCCAAGTGTAATTAGTGTTAGCCAAGTGTTTTCCCTATCACCTAATTTACGAGCTAGTTCTAAACCTCTATTTAGATTTTCTGCTGCTTCATTCCAACGACCACCATATAATAAATTATTGCCTAAGTTATTGTAAGCACGGGCTAAATAGCTATTTTGTCCACTTAGAGTAAACTCTTTTACTGCTTTAACTAAATATTCTGTAGCTTCGTCTCTTTTACCATAATCTACATAAATTGCTCCTAAATTCATTGCAATTAGCCCAAGTAAACTAGAATCAGTTAAACCTTCAGCATAAGCTTGGGCTTTTAGATAATTGGCTTTTGCACCCTCAAGATCACCTTCTTTATAATTTACTAGCCCTAAATCTATATGAATACGCGCTAAAAGCCTAGAATCTTCTGAATAACGTAAGTCTTCTAGGGCTTTTAATAAGTAGCTTCTAGCTAAATTAGACTCATTAATTTCTACATAAACATAGCCTAACGCATAATGAATAGCTCCTAAACCTTCTAAATCTCCTAAACCAACATAAATAGTTCTAGCCTCATTAAAACGTGCTAAAGCTTTTGCATAATTAGATAAACGACTATAACCCCAACCTAAACGCAACTTAACTTTTGCTTGTAGTTTTGGTGATAATGGATTGCGAAATAAACTATCTTCATATATTGAAACTGTATTTAGTGCATCATCATAACTGCTAAGCCCTTCATATGCTTCACCTAAATAACACCTTATCTGTGCCTGTAATTCATTACTTAGACCAGGATAATTAAGTAATTTTTGAAAAATTTTAACAGCTTCTAAATTTTCACTTATTCGTAAAGCATTTTGTCCTAGTGAAAGCAATTGTGTCACAGTAGCATTTAGGCTTATATCATTACTATCATTGTTAGCTCTAGAGGTTAAATTATCACTAATAATATTTACTATATTTCCACTAGTTGTAACTTTTATTGGGCTATCAAAAGTATTAAAAGAGTTAAGATTGTTAGATTTATCTGTTAAACTTGTAAGAAATTCAGAAGTACTTTCTTGAGCTAAACTGTTAATATCATAATTACTTGCAATATTGCCATTGTCACCATTAAGGGGTACTATGATAGAGTTAGTTTCCAAATCACTAATATTTTCTATCATACTGTTTCTTTGTAAAGAGTTATCTACTACTTCATCCTGCATTAAATTATTTTCTGATAGTAATTCCCTGATAGTGACATGACTAATTTGGTTTACAATTCCTTGTTTAACGGCTGCTAAGGCGAGTTTTTGAGGTGTCCAGGTATTAAAAGATAAGCCTAAATCTTTTGGGGACTGGTAATAAAGCTTAAAGATAGCTTTAATTTGCTGGTCAGTAAAACGATTTTTTGGCCCTCGTTTAAGGATTTCTATCCCGTTAAGACCGTCTTGATTAAAGCGTCTGATCCATTTTTTTAAGTTGTCAGGATGAAAACCCAGTTCTTGACCAATTTCGATTGCGGTTTTTCCCTCACAAGAAAGCAGTATTACCCGCGCACGTCGGGATTTTTCCTCATCCTGAGAATTAAGCCATTCTGTTAAAGTTTTCTTCTCAAACTCTGTTAACTTTCTAGCGTGTAAAGGTAAGGTCATAAAATAAGTATGATCAAAATAGTTTAATAAGCAAGATAGTTATAGTTTAAGATTTCCTAACTGTCAATCCAAATAATAAAATTACTATCACAGTAGGATAGTAATTCTTTCTGCAAAAGAAAAAGGCCAACAAAACTTAAACTATTTTGTTAGCCTTTTAATAAAAAACTATTTGAATTTACTTATTTAATTAATCCATCTAAAGGACTACTTGCACTAGCATAAAGTTTACGTGGCATCCGACCAGCTAAATAAGCTAGACGGCCTGCTTGAATACCTAGTTTCATAGCTTCAGCCATAGCTCCAACATCTTTAGCACTTGCTATAGCTGTATTTAATAAAACCGCATCCATACCCATTTCCATTGCAATAGCAACGTCTGAAGCCGTTCCAACTCCAGCATCTACAATAATTGGAACGGATGTAATCATTTCTCTTAGTATCCGCATAGTAGTAAAATTTTGTATTCCTAAGCCTGATCCTATTGGCGCAGCTAAAGGCATAATGGCTGCGGCTCCAGCATCTATTAATTTTCTAGCTGTAACTAAATCATCATTAAAATAAGGTAAAACTATAAAACCTTCTTTGCTAAGTGCTTTAGTTGCTGCTACTAAGCCTTCATTATCTGGAAAAAGTGTTTTTTCATCTCCTATTACTTCTAATTTTACCCAAGGAGTGTCTAAAACTTCTCGTGCTAAATGTGCAGTACGAATTGCCTCTTCAGCCGTGTAACAAGCGGCTGTATTGGGAAGTAGCATAAACTTTTTTAAGTCAATATAATCTAGTAAAGACTCTTGGCTACGATCACTGATATTTACTCTACGAACAGCTACAGTAACTATCTCTGCTCCAGAACGATTATGAGCTTCTACCATTGCTTCATTACTAGGATATTTTCCTGTACCGATCATTAAACGAGAATTAAATTCTCGTCCTGCTATCACTAACTTATCGCTTTTAACCATAAATTACTAAATAAAATCCTTTAAGATAAATAAGTCATTAATCGCTTAAAAACTTGTTTTTAACCACCGCCAACAAAATGAACTATTTCCAACTGATCCCCATCCTTAAGCATTATCTCTGCCCAGTCTTTACGACGCGCTACAGTTTTGTTTAGCTCTAAGGCTACTCTTTCTTGCTTAAGTTCTAACTTGTCAATAAGTTGTTTTAAGGATATATTTTCAGAAATTTCTTTTTTTTCACCATTAAGAACAATTTGCATAACTTTGCTGTAATTAAGTAAATTTAACTAAGTGATTTAATGACGACGAATTAAATGTTTAACTTCTGCTTCTCCATAGTCAGAAGTAGATTGAATTACTATAGCAGCACTTCCCGCAGTAAATTGCGGCAAGGTGACAGGCATAATAGCTACACCATCTGGGCCAGTACGTCCAGAGTATATTTGAGGCTTAAAGGCTGTGCCTATAACTTTTACAATTACAGGAATATTTGCTAAAGCCTGCATATTAGCTAAAGAAACTTCTACTTGTAGCAATACAGCCTCGCCTGCATAAAAATCTTTTGCCCCACGTAAATTTATTTCTACTTTTTCTTCCTGTGAATCAGTTTGTAAATAATCAAAAATTATTTTATCTAAATCAAATTCTGCAAATAATGGCTGGGTATTGCTTTTACTAACAACCTGTTCCACATTATTGTTAATAGTAGGAATACTTGGTATTGGCACTTCAAAATTTTTATTTACTACTTGATTAGGTATTTGTGGGCTTGGTATAGTGGGAATTGGCATAGGTGGAGCAACTGGAAAAGAAGGTGCTTTAGGTGTTTCGGCTATCGCATCTTCATCAGCAGATTTTTGCTTACTAAGCTTTTCTACGAGTTCTTGTATTCGTCCCGCTTTTATTACAGCCAAAATGGTGCGATGCTGTTTTTCTAGCATGCTTTGCAATTGTTGTTCAGTTAAACCACCTTGTAATTCTTTTGCATAAGAAGTGCGTTTTGCAGCTAGTATTGCTCCTCTGACATATACAAGAGATAAAATGATTGGATTTGCATCTCCCTTATCTTCTGTTTGAACGTGATAAGTTGTTCCATCATAAGAAACATCCGTGTTAAATCCAGTAATCATTAGGCTTCCTTACCTTACAATGCTAACTTTTTTATTCTTATAATTTATTTTTGAAGACAAGATTTAATTTTGCAAAATCTACTAAACCAAGATAGGTATATTTTGCAGAGAGAATAACATAAATAGTTACTAATGTTAATAACTACAGCAAATAAAATTCCCTTTCCAAAAATAAATTTAGTAAGATTAATTTATCGATCACAAAGGGAGAAAATTGCAAATATTTTTATCTTGACATATACTTGAACAAGCAAAAATTTCTAATAACTCCTAAATAATGTTGTCTTTAGACATTTAAATTAATATAACTTATGTCGTTTGTCAGATTTCTAATTAAGGATATCACCCTATATGGAGCAAACCACTAAGCGTTCAAAAATTCTTTATACTGTTTTGACCGTGTTATTAACGGTTAGCGTTGTACCTGTTTTAATAATTGGATATCATCTTATTGACTTAAATAAAACTACGTTAAGTCAAAAAGAAAGAAATATCCAAACCCTTCGTGTTATTGATAAAGCTAAACAAATAACGCTTTATATTCATGCATATAGGGATCAAATAGGTGCTTTTGCTCGTTCGCTGGAAATTGCTGGTGGGGTAAATGTTTTAGAACAAACTGTATCAGATGAAGCTAAAGTCCAAAGAGAGTCTAAAGTAAAAGAGGCTATAAACACAGATAAAAACCTTTGCACTTTAATGCTTTCTCCACTAGATAAAAGCAAAATTAATTACGCAATTTATGGGGTAGATCCTAATCAAATTAGCAATGAAGAGCTTAAGCCATTAGTTACAGATGTTTTTGACTTTATGAGTCAAAATAAAGACCTAGATTATTACATTGGTACACCTAAGCTAATAAAATCTAGCAATATTTCTGCCATTGTCCTTGCCGCGCCAATTAGCAACACAAACCCAGAAAATAACCAGCAAATGGTAGAAGGTTTTGTTTTAGCAATAGTTAATTTAGAGCCTGTATTTAGTTTTATTACTAATAATAGTGGTGGGCTTCAAGAAACTAGTGCTTTACTTAAAAATGGTGGAACAATATTTTTTGTAGTTGATAATAGTGGTCGAATAGTTGCACACCCTGATCAACAAATGGTTTTTACTGATAACAAATCAAATCTTAAGATAGTAGATGATTGGCTAGAGTCAAACTTTAAAGCAACTATTTCAACTCCCTTTGAACTTACAGAAAACGGAAAGCAAATTCCTATGCTTGGCACCTACCACACAGCAGAAATAGCTGCTGGTAAAGAGCTAGGTGTAATAGCAATGATTAATGAAGACGCTGCTTATCCTTCTGTAGGACAAATGACAACCAGAACAGTTTATATAAGTGTTGTAACTATTTTAATTGCATCAATTATTGGAAGCTTTTTAGCTATTCGTCTAGCTTCTCCTATAGAAACATTAGCTATAGGAGCAAAAGCCATTTCTACAGGGGATTTTGCCCGTAGAATTAGAGTTCGTACCCGCAATGAAATAGGACAACTTGCCGACGACTTTAATAAAATGGCTGAACATATTCAGCAATATATTAATGAACTTCGCCGAGCCGCTGAAGAAAACCGTATGCTTTTTATTGGTACGGTTAGAGCATTGGCAGAAGCTATTGATGGTAAAGATACTTATACACGTGGTCATTCTGAACGTGTTATGAAATATTCTGTTTTAATTGCTCAATATATGGATTTAAGCGAAGAAGAAATAGAAGATATTCGTATTGCTGGCATTTTGCATGATGTAGGCAAAATAGGTATTGATGATAAAATCCTAAAGAAACCAGCAGCACTAACAGACGATGAATATAAAATTATGAAACAGCATCCACAAATTGGGGCTAAAATAATGTCAGAAATCCCACAAATGAAGCGTTTTATTCCTGGAATGTTTTACCATCATGAATGTCTTGATGGTAAAGGTTATCCTCTAGGCTTGCGTGGTGATCAAATCCCTCTAATGGCAAGAATTATTTCTGTTGCAGATGTTTTTGATGCGATGACAACTAACCGACCTTATCAACGTGCAATGGACACAGAAGTTGCTGTTGAGAGAATTAGAAGCTTTGTTGGTACTCGTTATGATACTCAAGTAGTAGAAGCTCTTGTAGGTGCCCTACATTCTGGAAAATTAGATGAAGTTTTACAAAGCTATGCTGCTACCCTAGATCCGGTTGCACGCTAACTATTTGGGTTAGCTTAAATTAAGCAATATGTTAGAATGGCAAAATCTTAAAATTTGCTAACCTAAATCAAGCAGATAAAATCAAGTACAGGTAAAAATCATGAGTTTTGACAAGTTGTTAGAACAATTAGTGGAATCTGTTTATGGAGCAAAGGGAGCAGTTTTTTTAGATAGCGATGGTGAAGTTGTACAGATTTACACTCCACCTAAAGGTCTAAAAGAACTAGATTTAATTGGTGCTTATCACGGTATTACCCTCACAACTTGCCGGAAATTTTCTGATGAAGTAGAGATGGGATTAATTGAAGTAATGATTTGCCAATATAAGGATGCAACTTGTATTATCAAGACCCTTAACGAAGGCTATTTTGTCTTACTTGCACTTTCCCCTCAAGGAAATATTGGGCAAGCTATCTATAGCTTAAAAGATGTAGCTAAATCACTAAACGAAGAAATGGGACTTTAGTGATCTGCTTTGATTGACAAAAACAAACTAAATCTATATATCTAACACATTTTCAAATTTCCTTAATGTCATTATTTTTATTAATAATCAAGTACTAACTTTTATACCTAAATATTTTCAACTAGTAGCTTATTGAGGAGAAGTTCTTGTCACCAGCTAATTCCAGTGCATTGGATTTTGATCAGAGTAGTCCAGAGCGCGTTACACTAGCTAATAGATTTTCACTAGCACGCCCATTTATTAAATGGGCCGGGGGCAAGCGTCGCCTTTTAGATCAATATAACCTTCTTTTACCAAATCCATCCCAGTTTAATCGTTATTTTGAGCCTTTTCTTGGTGGTGGAGCAGTTTTTTTTCATTTAAGACCATCTAAAGCTTTACTAGCTGACCTTAACCCAGAGCTAATTAATTGCTATAAAATGGTTAAAAACTATCCCGATGAACTAATTGACCATTTAGCAAAACATAAAACTACTGAGCAATATTTCTATAGGCAAAGAGAATTGCTTCCAGAAAATTTAACCTCTATTGAGCGAGCTTCTAGATTTATTTACTTAAATAAAACTTGTTACAATGGTCTTTACCGAGTTAATAAACAAGGTCAATTTAATGTTCCTTATGGTAAATATAAAAAACCTTTAATTTGTGATAAAGAAGTAATTCGTATTGCAAGTGAAGCTTTGCAAAATGTTCAGTTTAGTATTGCAAGCTTTGAAAAAACTGTTTCCCAAGCTCACCCAGGAGATTTTATTTATTTAGACCCTCCTTATGTCCCTACTAGTGTTACAGCCAGTTTTACTAGTTATACTAGCTCTAATTTCACAGAGTCAGACCAAGTTAAGCTAGCAGAAATCGTTCGCATCCTTGATAAAAAGGGCTGTTTATTTATGCTCTCTAATTCAGATACAAAATTAGTTAGAACTCTTTACCAAGGTTTTAAGTTTTTTACTGTCCATTGTCCGCGCTCAATTAATAGCAATCCCTTTGCTCGTGGGCTAGTAACAGAATTAGTAATTAAAAATTATTAATTACACTGTAACTTAAATATTCTAATATTTTAATCTTAAGCCCCAACGGGGCAACATATTTGTTTCTTAACATTAAAAGACTATATCACCCTTACAAAGCTTAAAGAGACTTAACTATTATTTCCTAGGGCTTGCACCCCATAAGCGCGAACTTAAGAACAACTAATTGAAAAGTAAGGGGTTAAATCTTAAGCCCCAACAGGGCGAAAGATATGTAGCCCAGAGCGTAAGCTCTGGGTCTGAAGTTTGGACAAAAATCGCTAAAGAGTAGCGGAATCAAGCAAAGATTTAGCCGAGATTTCAAAGTCAAAAGGAAGATTTTCGGGGTGAAAAATAACTTCATCGCGTAAAAAACGAATCAAATTTTTAGAAGAAACGCGAGATTTGTCTTTTTGATATTTGGGAATGCAAAGATGGTCAGGAAAATGAGGACCCCAAAGCTGTAAAGCAGCCAAATGCATAGCAGAATAAGTAACGACCTGCAAAACGGGCTGACGAGAAACAGCCAAAGGGTTGCGAACTTGAGCTTGACCAAGACCGCAGTCTTGCTTAAGTTCTTTATGAGAAACCTCAATCTGCCAACGGTCAAAATATATCTGTAACAACTCACAAGCGTCTGTTTCTAAGTCCGTAGTTAAAAGAAAAGCTGGCTGACGATAAAGTAATTTTCCTGCCTTAGTTTTTCTATAAGGTGTAGGGCGTACTACTAATAAACGTAATTTCTTTTTTCCTGCACCTCTTTGCCACAGTATATTATTTACCTCTTTATAATAAACTTTTCTGAATTTTGAACCATGAAATACTTCTGCTTCTGAAAAGGGTATTTTTTCATTCTTGAGCACTTCTTCTGGTGTAAATTTCTCTTGAGAATAATATCGCCTACTTATCTTATTTTCAAAGCACAATTTTGCATCCTTACGTGTTCGTGCTATAAGTATTGCTCTTTCTAATTCTGCCTTAAATATTGTTTTATTACAAAAACTCCCATCCACTGTCCATGCTAAAAGTTTTTCCCTTCCTCCTAATCCATCTACTTCTTTTCTCATTTCTTTGAACATTGCTACTGCATCTAAACTTAAGTTATTTATCTTTATCTCTTTTTTGTATGCCTCTATTTCTGCTTCTGTAGCTAACTTTCCTGGCTTTTTTACTGGAGGAACTTCCTTAAAGTAAATTGGGATTGCACGAGCACTTACTCCATATTTTTGGTGTAGTGGTAGCAGTAAAGCTGCGTGTAAATATCTTAATCCCCATTGTAAGTTTAGGTGAAAGCCTGGCCCCATAGCATCTCTTTGCCATCTTGCTGATTGGATTTTTTTCCCACTCTTAGCTATTTTTGTATCGTCTGCTGCTATTGCTATAAACTTTCCTTTGTTTTGCTCTATTGCCTGGCTTATTACTGGCTCAAATAGTTTTTGGGCTTGCCACTTACTCCTATTATTGAGTTTATATTGACTGCTGAAATCCTTATTATTTCCTTTTACCAACCAACTGCGAGCTATCGTTCTTCTTCCTATCACTATCATTTGTCTTATTGCTTGCCCCATTGCCCTGTATGCACTTCTTTTTTGCTTAAATACTTTTTCCCAACTCAAAAACATTGCTACTACTATTTGTATCATTGTTTGCTGCCTCTTTTTGCTTTTTTTCTATTTGGGGCAGCTTATATTTTTTTCAGGCTTTTTTCATCTTTTTTCTCTAAATGTCCAAACTTCAGGCGTAGGGTTTCAACCCTACGTATCGTGATGCAGTATTTACAGAGTCACGTAGTGACGACATAATTTAAATATTGTGTTAATTAGGTTTATTATGCCGTCGCTACACGACTCTAGTTATGTATAATCACTAAGCTTAGGTCTTACGACCTAGGCTACAATTATTTTGTCCCTTCAGGACTCAAGAAATTCAAGAAATTCAAGAAATATTAACTTACTTAGTTTACGCTGTAATTATTGATTCTAAACAAATCTTTATAGATAAGTAAAATTTGAGAGTAGAATTTTGCAGAGATTTAATAAATTTATTAGAAAATTTTTGGCATAAGTTTTGCATTTTTAGAAATCACCAGAGCCTCCTCATCTCCCACCATTTTGAGGTTGGCACAGGTAATAAGCGCATCATACAAAAAGCCTGCAACAATTGTCAGGCTATTTTTTTCCTAATCCTCTTTAGTCTCATCCTTCAAGATTGACTCTATTAATTTATCAAAATCTACTTCATTATTTGAGTTTTCTTCTATTTGTGTTGCTTGTCCTGCATTAGCTGGACGTTTAGCATTAGAATTATGTTTTTTTCTTCTTTTTCTTTCTTCAACTCTTTCTGCTGGCTCAACATCATCCATTGTTAAAGAAACTTTGGTCTGTTTATTTTCAATATTGGCAGGCAATAATACTAGAGGTGGATTTATAGTTTCTACAGTCAAAGCTTGAGTAGAGTTATTTATAGCGTTTTCATTAGTAGTTATACTAGTTTTAGATTCATCGCGGGCATAACTAATTAGTTCAGTTAAAGCTATTCTAATTTTTTCTGTATTTCTCAGATTACTACCAGAGATAATTAGTAACTCTTTTTGGTAGCTTTCAGACTTAAAAGTTACATCACAAGAATTACGGAAAAATCTTTGTACACAATCACCAATACCGTTTTTACACCCAATAGAAATAACCATAGTATTAGCCTTAGTAAAAGAAGTTATATTAGTAGGTTCAAGGTCAGTTAAAAAAGCTTCTTCACGTGAAGCTGTGCAATTAGATTCCCCTTTATGTTGTTTGTATAAAACTAGTTTGCCTTTGCTGTTAACAGATACTCGACTAACTTCAGCATAACTATTACCGTATTGTGCCGGATAAATAGCTAGTGTTTCATTGATTACTTTTATTGCTTCCTGTAATTTTTCATTAGCAATTGTATCAGGGCTATTTTGTGAGTTAGCAATACTTATATTAGTTAGAATAACTAATATAGTAACTAAAATAGTCATTTTATATGAATAGGCTAGCTTGTAAGTAGCATATTTATCCATAAAACCTCTTCAATTCAAAGGCCGAGTAAGTATTTTAGAGTTGCTATCTTTTAATCTTCTAGGATTATCACTAACAACTGTTTTTCCTAAATCTACCACTAAATCAGGGTTATTAGAACGATAAATTGATAAAGCTATTGTTAGTGCCATAAAATCTCCTCGAAGTTCTTCTAAAACTTCTCCTAAAGATTTAGAACCATCAAATAATTTTACTACTTCTTGTTCTCGTTCTTCGGCAATAATCATTTCAGGTAGCTCTAATTGTAAATAACTATCTGTATTTGGAAAGCTAGAAACTATTATTTGTTCTTCATCATAAAAGTTTAATATATGTAGCATTAGTTGATAAGTTGTCACCAAAATAGGCTGTTCTAAAGCAACTGGGCTAGGGCGAAAACTTACCAAAGCTTCCTGCCAGTAAATCACTCGGTAAAGCACTCCTAAAGGTGGTAATTTATTTAACTTAGCATTAACAATAATTCCATCTCTTAAAAAAATTGCTGCTTGTTCGCTATCAGACTTAATTGTCAAAACTCCGCTACGACGAGATTTTTCTAGCTCCTGAAAAATTTCTAAAATTGAAGTAGTATATAAATTATAATTTGGTTGAGTATAGTATTTATTATGCAGCAATAAGCGTTTAATATTAGTAGTTAGTCCGTCTATTTCAATAGGTTTAACCCAATATTCATCAACTCCTTCATTAAAAGCTGCATCAATTTCTACATCTTTCTTATTATTACTAATACATACATAAGTAGTTTCTTGCATTGCAGGTAAATTAATTAATTGCCAATAAAGTTCACTACCTGTTAGGTCAAGAAGTTCTGTATCAAAAATTATTATTGTCGGCCATTGAGTCTCAAGCCAAAATAAAACCTCTTTTGCACTATCTCCAAACATAACTTGGCAACCAAGTTTGCTACTAGCTTGGACTAACTGATTTCTTGTTTCACTATCCTGGCTAACTATAAAAATGACTTGAGAGCTAAGATCTGTTTTAGTTTGTGGCCGTCGTCGTCGCCAATTGCTACCAGTGAGCAATTTTCCGGATGTTTCATCTTTAATTAAATTACTAAATTCTATTTTGTAATCTTGTAAAATAGACTCAGGAATGTCTTCCACTACTTCTTGAGCTAGTTGGTAAAGCTCTTTTGCTAAGTAATGGTGAATCAACCAATTACACTGTTTATAGGCTAAAGAAAATTCTCCCTTTTGAAAATAAATATCTATTAACCTTTTTATAATAAAAATTCGCTGTTGTATATTTACTAAAAAATAGATTTTCCAATAAGTATTTGCAGATAAAGTAAGTTTACCTGTTTGATAATAAAGTCCTGCTAAATTAAAAAAAGCTTCTATTGCTTCTAAAACAAGTCCTGTTTTTTGATTTATTTCTGCTATTTTTTCTTGTTGACTAATATCATAAGGATCTTCTAGTAACGCAGTTTGAGCGCGTTCCAACTCATAAATATTAGTATGAGGTATTACATCACTGCCAATCTTTTGTTGTGCTATCAATAACTCTGCCTTGGCTGTTGTTGGGGTATAACTATTAATATTACGTTTAGAAATTTCTATTAAAATTTGTGAAAATTCTTTTGCTAACTCTTGGGCAGACTGTGGACGATTAGCCGCTTTTTTATCTAAACAACTAAGTATAAGTTCTTCAAGTCTTCTAGGAATATCACTAATAAAATTACTTGGTCGAGTAACAGCCTTTTTAATATGTGCTTCTATTATTTCTAGTGGATCATCTCCATAACAAGGAAGTGTTCCTGTAAATAATTGATATAAAAGCACTCCAAAGCTATAAATATCTGATCGCTCATCTGCGTCTTCTCCTAAACAAACCTCTGGAGACATATAGTTAAAAGTCCCTACTAACATATTAGGAGAAGTAAGGCGGCGTTGCTGTCCTTCTTCACCTCGTATTTTGACTAAACCAAAATCTACTACTTTTAAGATACTATTGCCTAGTAAGGCTTCAAACATAATATTTTCAGGCTTAATATCACGATGTAATACACCAAAGGCGTGTGCTATGCAGAGAGCTTCACTAATTTGACGAGCAATATCTAAACCAAATTCTAAGCCGCAAATCGGCCAACGTTGCATTATTCTCTTTAGCTGAAACCCTTGGATAAACTCCATTACTAGGTAAGCATAACCGTTACTAGAAAATCCAAAATCATAAATTGAAACAATATTTGGGTGTTTTAATTTTGCAATTGCTAAAGCTTCTCGCTCAAAACGTTCCCTAGCATTTATGTTAGAAGTAAAATTTGGACTAAGAACTTTTATTGCAACACTTCGCTGTAAAACCATTTGTGTTGCCTGGTAAACAGTTCCCATTCCTCCTTCACCCAAACGACAATTAAAAATATATTTATCATCTAAAAGAAGGCTTCCTTTTAGGGTAAATTCCAGCAACTTGCCATCTTTTGGGCAATGTGTGAGGTTGTCATCATAACATTTAGCACACGCTAAACATTCCTTCATAGAAGGTCTCCTCTAATAATGAGGGCTTTTAATATAATTGCTTATTTACTTAATTAGAGTAGGAAAATTTGTGCGAGTCTAGTCTTTTTAACATAATCTCTATGAATATACAAGCACTTAGGTAGTTTTCCATAGAAAAAGAAAACTACCTAATAGGAAAATTCATTAAGATTTTTGTACTTTAATTGCGGTAACTAGGATCAATTCGATCTAGTTTCCGTAGTAAGCCGGGCCAGGCTAAAGCCCCACCAACATTCTTAGTTACTTGTTTAGCCTGCATTTTTGCACCTGCAATTATTCTTGGATCAATTGCAATTAGTTCTCCCCCTCCGCTTTGAGCGCGAACTTGAATCATACAAGCAGCTTCAAATACATACATAAATAAAAATGCGTCTGGAATATTATCAGCCACAGTTATTAAGCCGTGATTACGGAGCATATAAAAATTTTTATCGCCTAAATCATTGACTAAACGTGGCTTTTCATCTTCGTTAAGTGCTACACCTTCATAGTTATGATAAGCAAGTGATGAAAGAACAAAAATTGATTGTTGAGAAACAGGTAAAAGCCCTTCTTTTTGAGCAGATACAGCTACACCATTGATACTGTGTAAATGAAGCACACATTTTGCATCTTCTCTTGCTGCATGAATCGCGCTATGAATAGTAAAACCTGCTGGATTAATTTCATAAGGACTATCCATTACTTTATTTCCGTTAAGGTCTACTTTAACCAAGCTAGAAGCAGTAATTTCATCAAACATCATCCCAAAAGGATTAATTAAAAAATGATGTTCCGGGCCCGCAATACGTGCAGAAATATGTGTAAAAATTAGATCATCCCAATGATAATGTGCAACTAACCGATAACAAGCCGCTAAATTAACTCGTTGTTGCCACTCTTCAGGACTAACTTGAGATTGTAAAGAATTACTCATTGTTATTAAAAAACTCCTTAAATTTATTCTCTTAAAAACCAGTTAAAAAGCCGAGAAATTAAACTATTATTAGCCTATTTCTTATAAATTTTTCTCCTTGATTTTTTGGGAAAAAGTATGAGGAAAGAAATTTTAACTACAAAATTATCTATTGGCTAGTTGTTATTTAATGAAAATTATCTATATTACAAAAATTACATTGCAGTATGTAATTTTATTTCAATGTAATTTTTGTAATTACATTACATGTAAAGTTTTTTGACACTCTATGTTAAGTAGCTAGACATTTATCTATAAGCTAATAACTGCTTAATATACTTATAGATAAGTATATTATTATTCTTAACAAATTTTTAAGTGGATACTTGGTATTCATTTATATTTTAGATACAATATCAAACCCTTATCTTAGCTATTCTTATCTTTAAGCCATAAAGCATTTATCCAGGTTTATTCCTGACTCTTCTATTTATAATAACCACTTTAATTATCTTATAGATAGATATTTTTTAATATTTAGAGAAGTGAAAAATCTATAACCTGTATACTTAATATTCATAGATAATAAACTATTATAAATAATCATGTTATAGGAAAATACTAAATTCATTATTATTTTATCTCTAGCAATTTCGCTTAATCATCTTATCTTTTACACAAATTTTTGTGGCATTTAGTTTGCTATGTTTATTAGCTGTAAAATCCAAGAAATATAAAATCCACAAAATCTAAAAAATCTTTCAAATTAAGGATATAACCATGAAAAAAAATAAAGTTACCTTTTTAATGATTAGTGCTGTAACATTAGTTTTTTGTTTTCTCTCTTTAGTAGTCGGTCAACAACCTCGAAATGAACCTATAACCACAGGCGAACAACAAGAAGATAACTCACCTTTTGTTTTTGATGGTGTTGAATATATTAACCAAAAAGCGTTTAATGAAAGTGGTCGTCGTTGCGCTACCCATTTAGAACCAGGCCTAATCAAACAAGTTGAACGTAATTTTGAAAGAGATTTTAGAGAAGCTAGCCAAATTTCCCCTAATGTAACAGGCGGAGTAATTAATGTTTATTTCCACGTGATTAGACGTGGTACTGGTGTTAGCAATGGTGATATTACAACCACTATGATTACTAACCAAATTAATGTACTAAATAACGCTTATGCTCCTTGGGGCTATAGCTTTAACTTAGTTAGTGTTGATCGTACTACCAACTCTACTTGGTATACAGCAGGCCCAGGTACATCAGCACAAACTCAAATGAAAAATTCTTTGCGTAGAGGTACAGCCGACGATCTTAATATCTACACCAATAGCCCAGGTGGTGGTCTTCTTGGTTATGCTACATTCCCTTGGTCATATGCAGGTAATCCAAAAGATGACGGTGTTGTTCTACTTTATAGCAGCGTTCCAGGCGGAAGTGCAGCACCATATAACCTAGGCGATACAGGAACACACGAAGTAGGTCACTGGATGGGTTTATATCACACATTCCAAGGCGGCTGTGCTACTAGCACTACAAGCGGCGGTGACTTTGTTGCGGATACACCTGCTGAAGCTAGCCCAGCTAGTGGTTGCCCAACAGGACGTAATACTTGCAGCAGCGCAGGAAATGACCCTATCACCAACTTTATGGATTACTCAACCGACTCTTGCATGTTCCAATTTACTTCCGGTCAAGATGCTCGTATGGATTCAATGTTTACCACCTATAGATTTAACAAATAGTTCTAAGATATAAACATAAGTAAAAAGTAAAGGCAGCCAAGAGGCTGCTTTTGCTTTTTTAAAGTTAATCATTTTTATATTTTTCTAAAGTTTTTTCTAATATCTTTACCATCTCTTGACGCAATTTTTCTGGTTCTACTACTTCAACTTCTGCACCATATTTTAATATATCTCTAATTAATTCTGTAGACTCCCCAAAAGGAACTCTTAATTCATATTTTCCACAAGGTAGAAATTCCCCTATTTGCTTAGGATGCCAAACCTCATTTTTTATCCAACGCGCCTGTGTAGCACTAAATCTTAATACAGCCCAATCCGTCAATTCTTTATAAAAAATTCCATAAGTTTCATTTATAAACTTATTTAGCTCATCTTTTTCTAATAAATATGCTGTCTCATTTATAATTTTTGCTTGCTCAATACAATCAACAGAAAATTGCCTTAGAGCTTTACGATTATGACAATAAGCATCTAAATACCAGTTATCTCTGTATAAAATCAGCCTTTGTGGAGAAATGTTTCTGTCTTCGCGCTTATCCCGTCCTCTTGTGTAATAAGTAATTGCTAGTTTTTGATTGCGTAATAAAGCTAGTCCAACCATAGGAAAATGTTCATATTGATTTTGTCTTTGTGCATGCCGAAGTAGCTTTATTCTTCCTTCAAAATCTCCTAAATCACTACCACTTTTTCCTAAAAGCAGTTTTATCATAGACTTAAATTCTTTTAAGTAATCAGCTAAAAACCCTGCCTGCATTTGCTCTAAAGCTTGTTCAGTAATAAGTAGCCCTGCTAGTTGATCAGCACTAAACCATAGTCCAGGCAGTTCATAACTTTCATCTGTGTAATACCATCCACCAGGATAACCTGGCCTTTTTTCATTAGTCAAAGGAGCCTGAAAATTTTGTAAATCTTTGACCACCCTTTCCACCGTATCCCGTGAAACTTCGTCTTTTTGACAGGCTCGCCCTAATTCCTCTTGAAAAATTTTCATTGTTACAGGGTAACGAGAAGTTTTTAATAATTTGTGTGCCGCATAAATTAAATTAAATCTCATAAAACCCTCTGCTAGATATAGCTAACAAATCTAGTTTAGATATTTTTAATGTAGTTCTTGATATTAACCATATTATAGATGATAATTTTTCGGCTTTAACCTGGAAAAATTATTTTTTGCCGCAGTTTTTGCGGCATGTACTAAGTAAAATCCTGTTTCACTAATTCATTAGCTTAAAACTTAATAAAACCTTAACCAAACGAGGCTAAAACAATGGTAAATAATATTATTGACTCATCAGCCCCAGTTATAATCATCCGTTTTTCTGTAATAGGCAACTAACTGCCAGTTAATCACGGTTACTTGCTCTATAGTTCAATTTGTAAAATCCTTCCTACTTTGCATGATAGCGAATGGTCACGCTACCTAAGTCTTGAGCAAATTAGCGGTATCCCCTCAAAACCTGGCAAAATCTCACTCCCTAGCCAAGAGTCTACACTTTCCTTTCGTCTACCACCTGAACATTACCACGAAGTTTTGCCTCTTGCAGGTAAACGTTTAGACATAGCAGGCGACATCATCCATTTAGGTCTCCCCAGAATTGAAATGCTTGTCCCATCGCCACAACTTTACGCGCGTATGGTGACAATTAAAAAATTTATGGATGTAGACACTTTTTTGTTAGCCGCTAATCGTCAACTAGTAGAGCGAGAAATCAAGGTTAAACTTTTTGTCCCATTTGATGAACAAGGTCGCCATCAACGCCGAGTTTTAGCAATCCATGACAAAACCGTAGTAGGATTTTCACTTATTGCCCAAGACCTAAGCCCAGAAGATTCTATTAGTTTACAAGCTTATGGCTTAGGGGGCCGTCAACATATGGGCTGCGGCATTTTTAACCCAATTGTTAAACTTTTATAAAACTTTATAAGGGTCAAAACTATGTCAAAAAACAATATTCCTGATATGTTGCTTGCAAAAAGCAAGCGTGGCGATATAGTTGTTTCTCTGCAACGCCATTTATTAGAAACAGAACAAACGTCAAAAGAAATTTTTTGCTTAGATAAGCGTTGGGGACGTAGTTGGTGTAGATTTTTTAAGCTCTCTACTAAAAACCAACAAGAAAAATTCCTCTTAAACTTGCGCGTTGCTGCTCTATTTCATGATATGGGAAAAGCTAATGAGGAGTTTTATTTAGCTGTTAGTTCTCCTAATAGATTTGCCCAAACCCTTAGACATGAACATATTAGCGCGTTACTACTTCACCTGCCAGCAATAAAACAATGGATTTCAGCTAATCCAATGCTGGATTTTGATGTAATTTGTGCTGCGGTACTTTCTCATCATATCAAAGCTGCTCGTGATGGCGATAAATGGCGATGGTGCCAACCTAAGCATAGCAAAATACTACGTCTTTATTTACAGCATCCAGAAGTTAAATTTATTTTGGAAGAAATTGCCAAGGTAGCTAATTTATCTACACCTGTTCCTAATCTTCCCATTAATTCTTGGTCAAAACAACCACCTTGGGAACAAGCCTATCTTCAAGGCATTGCAAGCGCAGATAAACTCAAACGCTCAATAACTAATGATCTTGATCGTTGTAACTTGTTGCTAGCTGTAAAAGCTGGGTTAATTGTTGCTGATTCAGCTTCTTCTGGGCTTGTTCGGGAAAATCATAAAATAACTGATTGGATAAACGATGTTGTCCATACTAAATCAATAGCAGAAACAGACATTGACAACGCAATTTTAACCCCACGTATTTTACAAATTGAAAAAAACAAAAATAAGCCTTTTAAGTACCAATCTTTCCAAGAAAAAGCTGCTACTCTTGGCCCTCGTGCTTTGCTGCTAGCTGCTTGCGGAGCAGGCAAAACGCTGGCTGCTTGGAAATGGGCAGAAGCTCAAACAAAAGACTCCCAACAGGAAATTGGAAAAGTTATTTTCCTCTACCCAACAAAAGGCACTGCAACAGAAGGTTTTCGTGATTATGTTTCGTGGGCCCCAGAAACTGAAGCCTCTTTAGTCCATAGCTCATCACGCTATGAGCTAGAAGCCATAATGAAAAACCCAAATGAAGAAGAACTCAACAAAAACTTAAAGGACTTTCGCTTAAGCGAAGCTGAACAACGCTTATTTGCTCTAGGTTTATGGTCACGTCGCTATTTTAGCGCGACTGTAGATCAATTCTTAAGTTTTATTGAGCATGGCTATACAAGTCTTTGTTTACTTCCTGTTTTAGCTGATGCAGCAGTAATTATTGATGAAGTCCATAGTTTTGACCGTCGTATGTTTGACAATCTAGTTAATTTTCTAAAAAGATTTGATGTGCCTGTTTTATGTATGACAGCAACCCTTTCACCTGCTCGCCAAAAAGAATTGCTAGATATTGGCCTACGACTTTATCCAAATGAAGGCGAGCGATTAGAATTTACCGACTTAGCCGACAAAGAACAACATCCCCGCTATAACCATGAAACTTTAGCTAATCAAGAGAAAGCTTTAGAAAAAGCCGTTTCAGCTTACAAGACTGGTAAGCGGGTTTTATGGGTAGTTAATACCATTGCTCGTTGTCAACAAATCGCTAAACAGCTAGAAGATAAACTTAAGCAAGAAGTTTTAATCTACCATAGCCGTTATAAGCTTAAAGACCGTCAAACAATCCATGCCAGCACGGTAAAAGCCTTTCAGCAGCAAAAAGATCCTGTAATTGCTGTTACTACACAAGTTTGTGAAATGAGCTTAGACTTAGACGCAGACGTTCTAATTACAGAAATTGCTCCTGTAAGCTCACTTGTTCAGCGTTTTGGCCGTGCAAATCGGCATTTAGCAAGAGGTCAAGACTTTCGCGCTCAACTTTATAGCTACTTGCCTGAAAGTCATTTGCCTTATAGCAAAGAAGAAATTCAAACCGCACTAAAATTTATTCAAGCTCTTGGCTCAACCAACATTAGCCAAGCTCTAATGGCAACAAAACTAGAAGAATTTTCACTAACCGAACCTAAAGCAGATGAAACCGCAAGGTTTTTATCTGGCGGCTATTTTGCTACTCCAGGAAATTTAAGAGATATCGACGATTTTACTTTTACATCCATCTTGAACGACGATTTAGACGAACTAGACCGCAAGCTTAAAGAAAAACGTCCTTATGATGAACTACTAATAAGTGTTCCTAAAAAATATGCTGATAAAGATGGTAAAAGCAATAGTCGCCCTGACTGGCTACCAAAATATTTAGCCATAGCCCCATCAAGTCACTACTGCCCAAGATTTGGTTTTATGGAAAAAGAGGAGAAATAATCATGGCAAAAAATACAAAACAACCTGCTATAGAAGTAATAACGCTTGATTATCAACTAGCCGAACTACCTTCTTCACAACACCGAGCCGGGCTAGCTGGGTTGGTGCTGATGGTAAAGTGGCTAGAGCGATTGCAAGTTAATAAAGGAATTTGCCAGTTGACTAGGCTAGATTCCTATGGAGCAACCTTACAAATTGACCTCGACGGGCTAAAAGCCCTTTTTGATGAAATTTATGCAGCATCAGTTGAAGAACAAGAAACAGGCCAGCTTTGGAAAAATAAACAAAAAGAAATAGTTCCTCCTTTACGTGAAGCAGAACGTGAAGAAAAAGATCCAAAAACAGGGAAAATTAAAATGAAAAAAGTTTATTACTATCCTGTTGTTGTCCCTAAAGGTGGGCTTTTGCTAGATCTTGATACTACAGCCACAGGACAAAAAGGTCTTTGGGTAAAGTTATGGCGTGATATGCTTTGGCAAACTTTGCGAGGAATTCCTGCAACACGTAATCCTTTTTCTGATCGTGCTGAAGGTAAACTAACAAGCGATGCTGCCAAAGTTTGGCAAGAATTAGTAGAACCAATTGATTATACAATTGATCTACCAAGTACCTATTTTATAGGTGCGCAAGCTATTAATGCTGAAAATGTTCCATTTAAAGATCGCGCTCGTTACCTGTTTTTACTTCATTTCTGGCCCTACATTGCCCAAATCTATGTTCCAACAATTGTTGATAATGAAGGAAAACGCGACTTTAATGGCTATGCTTTTGCTATCCCTGATATTGCAGAGTTAGACTTTTTTTGCCAAGAATTTCCTGATTTTATGAAAACTCGCAGTGAAGATGCTCTAGCCTATTATCCAAAAGCAGCCGTTGTTGATTTAGCTGTAGAAGGTGCTTTAGACCTTTTTAGCAAACTAACAAAAAGATTAGAAACCATTTCTGGAAATCAGTCTCTTAGCTCTCTACTTTTAGGTGTTGATGTAATTCACTTAAAAAAAGAAGGTAATAGTATTAAGTTGTTAGGTTCTACTCGACTAGATCCAGAAATAACAATGGTTGATGAATATAACCGCTTACGTACTTCTTTGAATAACATAATATTCCGTCGTCAAAGATTACTTAATCTAGTCAACAACAAAGATTGGTACATTGGATTTGACAGAATTTTTTCAACCCTACCTAAGGAACTAACATTTGAATCAAGTTTTTTCTGCAAAGATGTAAGACATACTTTTGAAGAAAATAATAAGGAGATAACCATGCAAACAACTGATAATATTGATGATGTAACTGCTGATGAAATAACTAAATCTTGTGAACAATTAGTTTATCAAGTAGTAAGAAATTATGTTTACCGCAAGCTAAAAAGCAAATATCAACTAGAATGGCCCTCTGTAAAAGGTAATCCAGCCAAAGAGCAAGAATACCGTGAAAAAAGAGAAAAAATTGCTAAAGAAGCTTTTTTTGCTGTACGTAGTCGAAGCGGAATAGATTTTATTGATTTTTTTGCTTCTACACTTTGTTCAACACCTCAACACCTAACAGAAGACCAATTTAGCACCATCACCAAGGCTTTGTATGAAGAAACCGACAAAGTAAGAACTTTAACCATGCTGGCACTCTCAGCTTTAAGCTAAAAAACTAAATTGTTACCCAAGTAACATCTTTTAATGCAATTATTTATATTTTTTTGGAGGAAAAATTTCTATGAGTAAGAATCTTTTTGCAACTGTTTTAACTTATCCTGCTCCTAGCTCAAACTATCGTGGTGAGAGCGAAGAAAATCGTACCGTACTACAAAAAATAACTAAAGCTGGCAAGGAATACACCGTAATTAGCCCAGAATCAATGCGTAATGCTTTACGAGAAATTTTAGCTAGCGAAGTTCCTTACAACCGAACTCGTTTACATAATGAAGAACAATTAGCAGTAAAGTTTAAGAGTTTTCCTAATGCTAAAGAATTTGCTGATGATTTTTTATTTGGCTATATGGTTGCAGATAAAGACGCTATTAAAAAAAATAAAGACATTCCTGCTAAACGAGATAGCATTTTACGCATAAATATGGCTGTAGCTTTAACACCTTACCGCTTTAATGCAATCTTTCATCAATCACCTCTTAATGTTGATAGCCCTTGGAAAAATTCTTCTAGTTCTGCTCTCTTACATCGTGAAATTGCTCATACTGCTTATCAATATCCTTTTGCACTCTCAGCTAAAGATTGCAAAGAAGGTAATCTAGCTTGGACTAAAGCCCTACTTAAAGCCATTGGTGAATTAAGCAATGTTGCTGGTGGTCATGCACGTAGCTATTATGAAATGACCCCTAAGAGTTTAGTTGCTCGGCTTACACCTAATTTAGTTGCTGGCTATGACACTTATGGATTTAATGAAGAAGGAAAGTTTTTAGAGCTAAAACGCATCAATAAAGATGATCTGCCAGGAAATGAATTTTGGCTAGCTGGTGAAATTGCTCGCAATATGCCAGCAGAAGAAAAAAAGAGGTTGGAAGATGAAGGTGTTAACTTCTATGACAACCCACAAAAAATGCTTGCAGAGTTAGCCGAAAAATTTTTGTCTTAAGGAGATAAAACCCTATGGAAACAATGTGGTTGCAAGTTTCTGCTCCATTTGCAGCATTTCGCCATTTTCAAGCTGGTTCTTATCGTGCTACTAGCCTGATTATGCCACCATCAACAGCTTATGGCTTAATTCTTAACCTAGCAGCAATTGAAATGCGTGCTTCCATGTTTGAAGTAACAACCTTAATTCGTCCTAATTTACCAAAATTATGTTTAGCTATTGGAGCTTTATCAATTCCTGATAAAAGTTCTCTTTTCCAACAGTTACATAGCTATCCTGTTGGTAATTCTGGAAAAGAACTTAGCACCAAAACGCAAGGTGCTAAATATTGGATTGCTCCTATACGTCGAGAACTATTAGCAGGGCTAAACATGATCATTGGTGTAAAAACAGACGACAAAGAAATTTTAGAAAGAGTCTCTCAAGGTCTAGCAGGAAAATTTAATGATTCGCGCTATGGGCTACCATTTGCTGGGGATAATAATTTCCTCTTTGACCGAATAGACATAATTTCTGAACCACTAGATCAAGTTTGCTGGTATGAAAAAATGTCCACTAATGAATCTCCGCGCAAAGGTTCTTGTCGTCTGACTGTTGGCATTGACCGTGCCGACAATAGCAAAACTGTAAACAAACTATTTGCGCCCGTGTTTGAACCAAGCAAATTTCCTCCAGAAAATGCTTGGACTTGGACACCTAGCGAAGTTACTTAATTTTTATTTGTTTTCCAACTTATTCCAATGATTGCCGCAAGGCGTTGAATACCTCGATTTTACTTAATCTAATTTTAGGAGGATCAACCATGCTAGCGGCAGATAATTTACAAACTAATCAAACTAATCAAACTAACTTAAATAACTCTAATGAGTTAGCTAACTTAAATAAAACTAATTTTGCTGTTCATGCCCTACACGCATTAGCTTATTGTGAACGGCTTTTCTACCTTGAAAACGTAGAGCAACTTCGCCTAGCCGATGCTGCTGTTTATGCTGGACGACGTTTACATGCAGAAATTGAAAAAGAGGAAGATGGCGATGAATGGATTAGCCTAACGCTAGAAAATAATGAATTGCAGCTAGTTGGCAAAGTTGATTGTGTTCGTAGGCGTGATGGAAAAATCATCCCCTATGAACATAAACGCGGTTATTCTGCTCGCTCAATTGCTGGGACGGCTACCACTTGGCCGAGCGATAGACTGCAAATTATTGCTTATGCTGTACTTGTAGAAGCTCATATTGGAAAGCCTGTTTTTGAAGGTCGTGTACGTTACCACGCTGATAAAACAATGGTTCGGGTAAATATTGACGATCAAGCCCGCGAAGAACTAAAACAAGCTGTTGCACGCGCCCAAGAACTACAAAATAGCCTAGAACGCCCGCCCGTTACATCTAATGAACGGCTTTGCATCCGATGTTCACTTGCTCCTATTTGTCTACCAGAAGAAACTCGCTTAGGTAATATAATTAGTAAAACTGCAAAGTCTGATCTTGTAGATGAATCAATAGAGCGTAAAACCTTACGCTTATTTCCTGCCGATGACGACCGGCAAAGCCTACATATTATTGCCCAAGGTGCTAGGATTGGTCGCAAAGGTGATCGTCTGGAAATTTCTGCTCCTGATGAACCATCTCAAGTCTATCCTGTCCAAGAAGTTGGTCAAGTTGTGCTACATGGCTTTTCTCAAATCACCACACAAGCCTTAAGATTTTGCGCTCAACAAGAAATTGGTGTCCATTGGGTGACAACTGGAGGAAATTATATTGGCTCGCTTTCTACTGGCTCCGGCTCAGTTCAACGCCGCGTCCGCCAATATCGCGCGTTATCAGACAAAGATTTTTGCTTAAAAATGTCTAAACAACTAGTAGATGCACGCGCTAGAACGCAATTAAGCTTTTTGCTACGTGCTAGCCGTGATTCTGGACGTAGCGAGCCATCAATGATTGATTCCATTAAAACTATTCGTAAACTTTTGTCGCCTCTTTCGCAGTCAGAAAGTATTGATAGTTTACGGGGTTATGAAGGTAGTATTGGAGCTTGTTACTTTAGTGCTTTGCCTTATCTTATTGTGCCTGAAGCCGGGCAAGAAATGCGTCCCAATGGTCGTAGCCGTCGCCCACCTAAAGATCGTTGTAACGCGCTACTGTCATTTGGCTACGCGCTACTACTAAAAGATATTGTTAATGCAATTTTAGTTGTAGGGCTTGAGCCGTCGCTAGGTTTCTACCATCAGCCCCGCAGCCAAGCCCAACCCCTAGCCTTAGACTTAATGGAATTATTCCGCGTTCCTATAGTTGATATTGCTGTAGTAGCTTCAATTAACCGTAAACAATGGTCAAACGAAGACTTCCAAATTACTGGCGAGCAAGTTTGGTTATCAGATTCAGGACGTAAAAAATTAATTTCTATTTATGAAAAACGAAAGTCCGACCAATGGAAACACCCCGTCATAGGCCATTCCTTAACCTATTCTCGCTTGATGGAATTAGAAGTTCGCCTTTTAGAAAAAGAATGGATGGGCGAAGGTGGTTTATTTGCCAAGATGAGACTGCGTTAACCAACAAATTTTCAAAATAGGAGTAACAATTTATGGAAAACAAAAATTGGTATGTAGTTTGTTATGATATTATGGATCCAAAGCGTTGGCGTAAGGTTTATAAGCTAATTAATGGTTATGGAATACGTTTACAATATTCTATTTTTCGGTGTCGATTAACGGTTAAACAGATGGAAAAATTGCGGTGGCAGTTAGAAAAGTTGATGACATCCGACGATCGTTTATTAATTTTAGGTTTATGTGAACCTTGTGAGAGGCGCGTAGCGGCTCACAACCGACCAGAAGCTTGGGTAATAGAGCAAAAATCTTTTCAAATAATTTAAGTCTCAAGCATTGTTGAATGTTTTTTGCAAAAAATTTTCTCAAACCATTAAACCTAGTAAATAGTTATAGTTACAGCGCAAAAGAAAAATTTACATGCTTGACAGGAGCTAATGTTATGAAAACAAAGCTATTTATTCAAACCCCCAGCCTAGCAAATATTCTTGTTGTAGCTCTTGAGCAGAACATCCTCGCAACTGGCTTTGCAAATCTAAGAAAACAAGTAAAATAGCACCCACGCTATGACCAATCCTATGATGCCGAGAGGCGTTGAGCACTACCAGCAGGTACTCGAATACGTTAAGCATAATACCGATGACCAATCCTATGATGCCGAGAGGCGTTGAGCACATCCATGAGCCTTTGATAATTGGCGATAGAGGAATGACCAATCCTATGATGCCGAGAGGCGTTGAGCACGTCTTCCCTTGTTTCAGTTCATAATTAACAAAGTCTATGACCAATCCTATGATGCCGAGAGGCGTTGAGCACTAGCGAAGTAGAATACACAGAAGAAGAATTGGATAATGACCAATCCTATGATGCCGAGAGGCGTTGAGCACGAAAAACAAACCGGCG
>Ga0268299_1001003_pt1 | contig 63053 bp, 58 predicted proteins | sample NOBtaG_FD_193484 | JGI IMG/M metagenome (GOLD analysis project Ga0268299, IMG submission 193484) | Activated sludge microbial communities from bioreactor in Nijmegen, Gelderland, Netherland - NOB reactor | ecosystem: Engineered > Bioreactor > Aerobic > Activated sludge | place: Netherlands...
CGCGCCGGTCGAGGCATTTGTGACGAACCGTGTGACGGCCCTGCACCCTGCACCCCTGCACCCGTGCACCCCTGCACCCCTGCACCCCTGCACCCCTGCACCCCTGCTCTAGTCCTGGCGTCCCAGCTCCTTGTAGATCGTCTCCACGTTCGCCTTGGCGCGTGTCGTGTTGTAGCCCTTGAACTTCTCTGCAGGGACGAACTCCGCGGCCGCCTGCTCCGGCGCCTTCCCGGCCTTCGCCGCCGCGCTGATCGAGCCCACCCAGCTCCGCATGAACTCCCCGTAGTCCAGGAATGCCTGCCATCGCGTCACGGGGGCATGCCCCGGGATCACCATGTCCACGCCCGTGATTCCCGCTGCGGCTTTCGCCAGGGTTTCCGGATACGCCACACCCGACCCGCCATTGTTCACGTCCATGATCGGCATCGTCGGGCCGGAGAAGGCATCACCCGAGTGCATCACGCGGAGGTCACGGAACACGATGAACGTGTCCCCGTTGGTGTGCGCGCGGCCGAAGTAATAGAGGTCGATGGCCTCCTTCCCGCTGAGCACGGTCATCTTGTCCGCGAAGGTCCTGTCGGCGAGGCCGTGCGCCTTGGCCGGATCCTTGAACGCCTCCATGCGCTTCATGTTCGCGGCCGTGTTCTCCTGGGCCACGATCTCCACGCTGGCGGGGAAGAACTCGTTGCTGCCGACGTGATCGCCGTGCGTGTGGGTGTTGATGATGTGCGTGATGGGCTTGTCGGTGACGGTCCGCACCTTGTCCAGGATGGCCTGGCCCCAGTTGGCGAGCTTGGTGTCGACGAGCACGACGCCGTTGCCCGTGATGAACGCCGCCGTGTTGCCGCCGCCGCCCGTGATCACGAAGAGGTTGTCCTTGACCTTCTCGATTTGTGCGACGTTGGGCCCCGCCGGCGCGGCAGCCTGATCCGCGGCGAAGGGGGCGGCCGCGATGGCCAGTGCTCCCGCGATGGTGACGATTCCCACGACTCTCGCCCGCCTCATGCTCCGCCTCCTGTCCCGAACAACCGGTCCACGAACCAATAGGTGCCCGCAAGGATAACGCCAACCGAGCCCCAGCGGGCGATCGGGACGTCCAGCGACGGGCGCAGGCGTATCGCGAGGGCCAGGACCGACGCCGCCAGGCTCACGATGACGAGTTGGCCGATCTCGACGCCGACGTTGAAGGACACGAGCGACCATACCAGTGCCTCGGTGGGCAAGCCGAACTCCTTCAGCACCGAGGCGAAGCCGAAACCGTGGATGAGGCCGAAGAACCCGGCGAAGAGTGGCCTGGCGTCGCGGGGAGCCGGGCCGTCGCTCCGTCCCCCCGCGCGACGTCGGTCGCCGATGACGAACAGGTTGTCCGTGCCGACAACGACGATGGTGAGGGCGATGAGGGGCTCGATGATGCGTCCAGGGGGGCTGACGATGTCGAGTGCCGCGAGCGACAGGGTGATGCTGTGCCCGATCGTGAAGGCCGTGACAATCAGGGCCAGGCGCCGCAGCGTGCCTCCCGGCAGCAGCAGTCCGATGAGGAACAGGACATGGTCGGGCCCGATCAGGATGTGCTCGATGCCGGAGGCCACGAACGTCCGGATCACGGACCACCGCCCCTGCGTGGTGCCCGCGAAGAAGCGCAGCGAGGGAGCGTCGGCGGTGAGGATGCTCTGCTGTCGCAGCGTGCCGTCCTCGTAGATGTTCACGAACGTCTGGTGAATCGGGTCGTACGGAAACACGACCGCGTGCACGTCCAGGCGTCCCGGGCGCGGGCCCAGCGTGAACGACAGCTTCAGCCCGAAACGTTCCGGAACCACCTCGAGCCCCGTCCAGGCCGGGAGCCGCGGCGTGCCATCGGCCACCAGCCGCAGGCGCGGGCCAAGCAGGTCCTGCAGGCGGGCCCGGTAGCCCATCGCCATGACCGGGTCCAGCAACTGCTCGGCGGGCTCGATGTCCAGGTCGTGCGCGGCGTCCAGGTCGTGCACGATGATGGTGCCGCGGACGCCGCTGTCGTCGATGAGGAGATCCAGAAACGAGAACGGCGCGGGATGCGCCTGGGCGCCGCCCGCCGTCGCCAGCAGGGCGGCTGCGACCAGCGCCCACAGGCGCGCGCTCACGACGCCGCCCGCGGTCTCATCACGGTCGGCCTGACACTCACTGGACTCCCTCGACCGCGATGAACTGGGCCGTGGCCGCGCCCTCACGCAGCCTGCGGGCCGCGGTGTACTCCGGCGACGAGTAGAACTGCTGCGCTTTCTCCAGGCTGGGGAACTCGAGCACCACCACCCGGCTCTTCGCCGGTGGGCCCTCCAGCGTCACCGTCCGCCCGGCCCGGGCCAGGAAACGGCCGCCATACTTCGCGACGATGTCGGGCGAGAGCTTGGCGTACTCCGCGTAGCGCTCGGCGTTCGTGACGTCGGCCTGGACGACGATGTACGCCCGGGGCGGGGCCGCGGACTGCCGCGCGACCGAGATCACGTTGAGGACCACCACGAGGACGACGCCGATGGCCAGCAGGGTGGCGAGTCGTGACAGCGACTGCATGGAGGGACTTTAGCAGAGGTCCCGAGGGCCGGCGCGTCACGGCGTGGGCGGCACGAAGAGCGCACGGAGGCCGGTGAGGCCGGCGCCGTCGAGTCGGCCGAGGACCAGACGACGTCCTTCGGTGTATGCGATCACGCGCGAGCGGCGGCGTTCGATGAAGAGGACGAACGCCTCCGCGCCTGGCATCAGGACGTCCTCCTCCAGCCGCTCGGTGGCCGACGCGGTGTTGATCTGGTTGTCGAGGTACTCCCGCGCGATGTCGGCGATGAGGGGATCGAGGGCAGCCTGGGCCTGTTCGACACGCACCAGCAGGTCGAACACATCGCCGCCCGGTTGCGACAGGCCAGACGCCGGCGCCAGGTGTTCGCGATACACCTGGACGCGCCGCTCCGGTGGCATCGCGAGCTGGGTGCCGGCCTCCGCGGCACCCTCGGCCAGCAGCAGGGCCGGGCCGAAGCCAGGTACCAGCGCGTGCTCCTGCCAGCCGCGCGCGCTCACCAGCCCATCGGCCAGCCAGATGTGCTGCGCGTGATGCCCCGCATAGCCCTCGTGGCAGGCCAGGTGCAGGGCACGCGTGAGATCCAGCGGCACGTCGGCGTTGATGTCCAAGCGCGTGCGGTGCCCGCCGAGGTAGCGTGCGTGCGCATCCCAGGGGAGGCCCTCCACCCACGCGACTTCCACGGTCTCGTCGGCAGGGAGCGCCAGCGCGGATCGCGTCGCGTCCCGGCACGCATCGAGCGCGGCGCGCATCACGGCGTCGCGCGCGGCAGCGGGCACCTGGAAACGGGCGCGGAAGGTGGCGAGCCGGGCGTGGAGCGGTGCCGTGCCCAGCAGTACCCGGTCGAGCGCTTCGCGCGCCCGGTCGGCCTGGAAGCGGTCCGCACGCTGCGGCGCGATCCCGAATGCCAGTCGCGCCTCGGTGTCGAACGGCAACGATTCGCCCAGCAGACGCCGGGTCGCCAGACCAAGCGCGCGTACCTGCCCATGCAGCCACTCGGCCCGTGTGCGCGCGGAACCCGACACGGCGGAAACGGCCGTCTCGGCCTCGCTGGCCAGTCGGTCGACCTGCAGTTGGAGCGTCGAGACCGGCTGTCGCCCGCCGGGGTCCCCGGCGGGTGGCGAGGTCAACCAGTGATCGATCAGCGACGGGTCGTGCCGGGCCAGCTCGCGCGTGAGCTGGATGTAACGCGATGCAATCGCGTTCAGGTCCGGGGGCGGTGAGGCCGGGGCCGGCTGGCACGCGGCCAGCAGCACGCCAAGCACGCCCAGTACGCCAGCGGTCGATGTCCGCTCCGCGAATCTCACGGCGAGCATTATCCCGGAGGATGTGGCACGCGAGAGCGTGGTTGACCCGGAGGCGCGGAACCTGTAGAAGGCAGAAGGCAGAAGGCAGAAGGTAGAAGGCAGAAGGCACAAAGGAGTTGCATGATGCGTCGAGTGTGCATGTTCGGGTTGATGGTGGCCCTGGCGGGGTGTTCGCAGCCCGCGCCGACCACGCCCCCGGCCGAGACGGCCAAGCCCACAGCAAGACTGGGTGTCCGTCCGCAGGGCGACACCGAAATCCAGCCGGACCTTTCGCAGGTGCCGCCCGAGGTCCAGAAGGTCTTCGCCTACATCGACGAGCACATCGACGAGCACGTCGAGAACCTCCAGAAATGGATCCGGCAGCCGAGCATCTCGAACTCCGGCGAGGGCATTCCCGAGTCCGCCGAGATGGTCAAGGGCTTCTTCGATGAGCTGGGCTGTCAGCAGACGCAGATCTTCGACCCCGGCGTCACGGAGTACGGATCGCCGGCCAACCCCGTCGTCTACGCCAAGTGCGACGAGGGCGCCGAGAAGACGCTCATGATCTACTGGATGTACGACACGATGCCGGTGACGCAGCCCGATGCGTGGGTCGCGCCGCCCTTCGAGGGCCAACTGGTGGAGCAGGCGCCGTACAAGAAGGTGCTCATCGGCCGCGGCGCCACCAATTCCAAGGGGCCGCAGATGTCGCAACTCAACGCGTTCCGCGCCATCAAGGCCGTACACGGCAAGCTCCCCGTCAACCTCATCTTCGTGGCCGAGGGCGACGAGGAGCGCATGGACATCGGCCTCCGCAAGTTCGTCAAGGATCACCCCGAGCTGCTCGCGGGCGCCGACGCGATGCTGCTCTTCGGCGGCCAGTCGCCGAGCGGTGGCGGCAGCTTTGGCGGCGGCTCGGAAGGCTGCGTCTACGTGGAGCTCACCACGAGCGGCACGTCCTGGGGGCGCGGGCCCACCGTCTCCGACATCCACGGCAGCTACAAGCGCAGCGTGGACAGCCCGGCCTGGCGCCACATCAAGATGCTGGCCTCGCTCGTGTCCGACGATGGGAACACGCCGCTCATCGAGGGCTTCTACGAGGGCATGCTGCCGATCGAGAAGTGGCAGGACGAGGAGCTGAAGACGGCCGCCCAGCGGACCGAGATGAAGGTGGCCGCCGAGAACGTCGGCGTGGCCCGCTACATCTCGGACGATCCCTACACCATGCTGAAGATGCAGCGCTTCGGCACCTCGTTCAACATCGACGGCATCTGGGGCGGCAACATGTACGCCGGTGGCGCGGGCGCCATCCTGCCGAACAAGGTGACCTCCAAGCACAACTTCCGCTACGTCCCGAACATGAAGGGCCCGGACATCGTCAAGAAGCTGCGCGCGCAGCTCGACAAGAATGGATACAAGGACGTCGAGGTGAAGATGATCGGCGACGTGCCGTGGGCCAAGATGAACACGGATCACGAGGCAGGCCGCGCCCTGAAGCGGGCGTACGAGGTGATGAACATCCCGCATGGCCCACTCAAGGCCGACTGGGGCATCGGCGGTGGCGGCGCAGCGGCGGGTGGGTACTGGCCTGCCTACCTCTTCGGGAACGGCGAGGTGGGGGAGAAGGTGTCCTCGTTCGCGGGCGTGCCCATCGTGGGCGGTGGCGGCGGGCACGGCGGCCGGGCGCACGCGGCCAACGAGTACTACGTCATCGAGGGCGCGGGCCGGGTGTATGGCATGGCGGGTGCCGAGAAGGTGGTGGCGGCGATGGCGTATGCCTTCGCCGGGAAGATCCCGCCGGCCCCGGCGAAGTCCACGTCGACCAACTGATGCCGTTGCTCGAGACCCGTGATCTCACCAAGGAGTACCGCGTGGGCGACCATCTCGTCCACGCGCTCCGCGGCGTGTCCCTCGGCATCGATGCCGGCGAGTTCGTCACCATCGTCGGGCCCTCGGGCTCGGGTAAGTCCACGTTCATGCACATCCTCGGGTGCCTGGACCGGCCGACCTCCGGGCAGTACCTGATGGGCGGGCGGGACGTCTCGACCCTTCCGCCCGACGAGCTGGCGCGCGTGCGCAACGAGATGCTGGGCTTCGTGTTCCAAGGCTTCAACCTGCTGGCGCGGACCTCGGCGGTGGAGAACGTGGAACTGCCGCTGCTCTACACGCGCAGGGGCGTGGTGAAGGCGGCCGAGCGGCGTCGCAAGGCGATGGAGGCCCTGGAGGCGGTCGGGCTCACCGACCGCGCAGAGCACCATCCCAACCAGCTCTCGGGCGGGCAGCAGCAGCGCGTCGCGATCGCCAGGGCCCTGGTGGCCAGCCCGTCGGTCCTGCTGGCCGACGAGCCGACGGGCAACCTCGATACGACGACCAGCCACGAGGTGATGGAGATCTTCGCCAGGCTCCGCCACGAGCGTGGGCTGACGATTGTCGTCATCACCCATGAACGTGACATCGCGGCCTACGGATCGCGTACGATCGACTTCCGGGACGGAAAGGTGACCTCGGACGTGCATCATGATCAAGACGTGGCTCAGCCATCCCCTCGTTGACCTCGCGCTGAAGGCGCTCGGCCGGAACCGCCTGCAAACGGACCTGACGCTGCTGGGCATGACGATCGGCGTGGCCACGGTGCTGGCGATGATGGCCGTCGGCGCCGGCGCGCAGGCGTCCATCGAGCAGCAGGTCCGCGCGGCCGGGCTCAACCAGCTGACCGTCCGCGCGGGCAACTGGCGGCCGAAGGCAGAGGAGTCCGGCGAGGCCGTCGCCCACCAGGGCGACGCCGCCGACACGCTCGTGCTGCCCCTGTTCCGACAGGACGTGGTCCCGATTGCGTTCCACCCCGAAGACGACCCGATGGAGAAGCACGACCATCCGCTGGCCAGGCAGCGGCTGGGCGACCTGGCCGCCGGCCTGGGCTCGGCGGCGACCCTGAGCTTCGCGGATGCCGAAGCCATCAAGCAGTTGCCGGGCGTGCAGTACGTGGCGGGGGGCGTGCACGAGAACGCGCGCGTGTACTTCGGCGACAAGCGGTGGTTCACCCGTATGCACGGCACCGACGTCGAGATGCCGTCCATCAAGCGCGGGTGGACGCTCGCGGCGGGCCGGTTCTTCACGCGGCGCGAGCAGGAGAACGCCGCCCAGGTCCTGGTGATCGGCCAGATCGTCGCGGACAAGCTGTTCGGGCCCGGCGCGACGGCCGTCGGCCAGGAGGTCAGGCTCTGGAACCAGGCGTTCGAGGTGGTTGGTGTGGTGACCAGCGCGACCTGGGTGGTGCAGCCGGCCCCGGGTGACGATCAGTTCGACGCGGTCTACATGCCATACACGACGACGCATCGGCTGCTGAACCTCTCGAAGCTGAATGACATCACCATCACCGCCGCCTCGTCGGGAGCGGTCACCCGCCTGGCGCGCGAGGTCACCACGCTGCTTCGTCAACGGCACGGCATCGGCGACGACCAGCCGGACGACTTCACGGTGTTCACGCAGGCCACCCGGGCGCTCACCACGGGCGGGTTGCCGCCGAGCGTGGCGCGCGCGGTGGCGGGCAACGTGGCGGAGCTGGAGAAGGTGACGCTCGAGCAGCTGGCCACCACCCTCGAACGCGCGAGCCGGACGATGACCTGGCTGCTGGCGGCCGTCGCCGCGGTGTCGCTGGTCGTCGGGGGCATCGGGATCATGAACATCACGCTGCTGTCGGTGACGGAACGGACCCGCGAGATTGGCCTGCGGCTCGCGGTGGGGGCGCGGGCCCGCGACGTGTTGCGGCAGTTCCTGATCGAAGCCGTCGCCATCAGCCTGGCCGGCGGCGTCGCCGGTATCGTGCTGGGCGTGATCGCGGCGGCCATGATCGCGCGCACGCTCAACTGGGCGACGGTGGTCTCACCGCTTTCGGTGGTGCTGGCCTTCGGCGTGGCCGCGCTCGTCGGCGTGTTCTTCGGCTGGTACCCGGCGAAGCGCGCATCGATGCTCGATCCCATCGTCGCGCTGAGACATGAGTAGAAGACACCACGAAGACACGAAGGGCCCGAAGCACGGCACGAAGCCCTCTTCGGGAAGTGCAGCGTGACAGCCCATGAGTTGTCTTCGTGCCTTCGTGGTGTCTTTTGACAGGGGCCGTGTGACGCCGTGACCCGCCGCCTGGCCGTCAGCATCCAGATCGCCGCTCGCGCGCTGGGCCGCAACCGGATGCGGACGGTGCTCACGATGCTCGGCGTCATCATCGGCGTCGCCGCCGTCATCGCCATGGTGGCGCTCGGCAGCGGCGCGCGGGCGTCGGTCGAGCGCTCGCTGCGGTCCGCCGGGACCAACATCATCCTCGTGAGCGCCGGCAACTTCACGCGCGGGGGCGAGTCGATGAACATCGCCAGCGGCCTCGGCGCGGCGACCACGCTGACGCTGGAGGACCGCGATGCCGTTCGCGCCATTCCGGGCGTCCAGCACGTGGCCGGCGGCGTTCGGAACCGGACGTGGGTGAAGGCGCCGCACCGGCAGTTCTTCGGTCAGGTTCGCGGCACGGATCCGGCGCTCGCCGAGGTGCACGCGTGGACCTTTCTCGAAGGCGGGTTTCCGGACCGGGACGACGTCGCCGTGCTGGGACGGACGGCGGCAGCGGAGCTCTTCGGCGAGGGGTTCGACGCGGCAGGGGAGCGGGTGACGATCGGCGACCGCGCGTTCACCGTGGCCGGCGTCGCCCGGACGAACGACGCGGATCAGGACGAGACGGTGTTCATCCCCCTCGTGTCCGCACAGGCGCTGCAGGCGATTCGCCACCTGCACACGATCACCGTTGCGGTCGAGCAGGCGGGGGAGGCCACGCGCATCGCTCAGGCGATTACCACGCTGCTGCGCGAGCGTCATGCCAGGGGGCGTCAGGCGGCCACGACCGTCGGGCTCGGCGGGCTGCAGGGGCCTGGCGCCACCAGCGGTCCCGACGACTTCACGGTGAAGACGCAGGCGGCCGCCAACGTCACGAAGGGACTCTACACGTCCGTCGCCGCGTTTGCGCTGGCCAACATGGCGAAGCTGGACGAGGTGACGCTGCAGGAGATGTCCAGCACGCTGGCGCGGGCGGGTGGCACCATGACGGCGCTCCTCGGGAGCATCGCCGGCATCGCGCTCTTCGTGGGCGGCATCGGCATCATGAACATCATGCTGGTGTCGGTGACGGAGCGCACGAAGGAGATCGGTCTCAGGCTGGCGGTCGGCGCCCGCCGCCTGGACGTGCTGGTGCAGTTCCTGGTGGAGGCGCTCGTGTTGAGCCTGATGGGCGGCGCGCTCGGCGTGCTCGTCGGCATCGCGACGGCTCGCGGTCTCACGGCCGTGCTCGACTGGCCGACCGAGGTCACCCTGTCGACGATCACGATCGCCTTCGGCATTGCCGCCGCCGTCGGCATCGGGTTCGGCTACTACCCGGCACGGCGTGCCTCGCGCCTGGATCCGATCGACTCGCTGCGGTATGAGTAGTCAGACTGTCGGCCGTCCAACGGCTGGAGCGCTTCGGCAGCGGCTGCGGGCTCACCTCCTGAGAAACGCGGGCCTGGCAGCCGTCCTCCTGACCATCTCGCTCGCCCTGGGCATGGCCGGATACCATTGGCTGGGACCCATGCCGTGGATGGACGCCTTCGTCAATGCGGCGATGCTGCTCGGAGGGATGGGGCCCGTGGCGGCCCTCGACACGGCCCGCGTCGATTTGAAGCTGTTCGCCGGGTTGTATGCGCTGTACTGCGGCGTGGTGTTCATTGCCACGGTCGGGCTGGTGCTGGCGCCGATTGGCACACACGTACTGCACCGGTTTCACCTCGACCGGTCCGAGTGATCGGCAACGAGACGGCCAGGTCTCAGTTCCTGGGGGCCACGAACGGAATCTCGACCTCGCTCGGTGTGCCCTTCAGGTCGTAGGTGACCTTCACCATGACGCCCTCACCGGAGAGGGGCTGGCCCTGGCCCACCCAGCTCTCACCGGCGTCGTCGATGGCCAGCGAGACGGTCTCGTCCGGTTGGGATGGGCGTGTCACCTGCACGCGCACGCCGCTGGCGACCGACGCGGGCAGCTCCGTGCGGACGGCGTCGCTGAACCAGACCTCGTACCGGCCAGAGGGGTGCATCACCACCTCGTAGTGCACGTCCCCGTTCATCAGGACGAGGCCGCCCTGGTGTGGCGTGTGATCCCCGTGCGGCTCGGTGATGCCCGCATGCTGCGCGTCCTTCGGCGCGGCCGCAACCGTCACCGGCCCGGAGGGCGGCTCGGGCCGTGCACAGGCAGTGGTGAGTGCGAACGCGACGACGACCAGCACGTGTCGCACCTGCCGCACTCGCACCTGCCGCACCTGCCGCACCTGCCGCACTCGCACCTGCCGCACCTGCCCCACCTGCAGCACGCGTCGCACCTGCACCCGCCCGCACCCGATCGCACCCGTCCGCACCCGCCCGCACCTCACTTGAACACACTCTTCAACATCTTCACGTGCACGCCCATCGTCCCGTCCACGAGCTGCGTGATCGCGACGTCGCCGGCCAGGCTGGTCAGCTGATAGGCGGAGTGCCGGTCGAGTCCCTTCGTCGTGCTCAGGAAGTCCACCATCTCCTGGATGGCGATGCGCGTCGCCGCCGTGAGGTCCACGTCCGTGCCCATGCTGATGAAGTGCGTCGGCGTCTCGGCGCGCGGCCACTTCAAGGTCATGCCTTTCCGGACGGTCAGCCGCACCCGCCCGCGGAGCGACGTCTCGATCGCCGTCTGGTCCACCTCGCCGTCACCCTGGGCCGCGTGGCCGTCGCCGATCTCGAAGAGGGCCCCGGGCACGTGCACGGGAATCCACACGGTCGTGCCCGCCACCAGCTCCTTGTTGTCCAGGTTGCCGGCGTGGATGCCGGGCGGGTTGCTGCTGACGCGACCGTGGGACGGCGGCGGCGCCACGCCCATGCTGCCGAAGAAGGGCTTCAGTGGAATCTCGATGCCGGGCCGGAACGTGCCGATCATCCGCTGCCGGTCGAGCGGGATGATGCTGATGGCGCGGCCCTGTTCGCAGTTCTCGCGGATGAAGCCGCTGCAGCCGTTGTAGCCGTACGCGATCGGAAGCTCGATCGACAGCACGTCCACCTGAAGGGCATCACCGGGCTCCGCCCCCTCCACGAACACCGGTCCGGTGAGGATGTGGCCGCCCGGTCCCCGGTCCGTGACCGACGACACGATCAAGCGCAGCGACGCCTGGACGTCCTCGGGCTTCACGCCTGCCTTCTCGAGGCGATCCGGTGTGGAGGTGAGCAGTGTGTCCACGTCGAGGACATCGCCGGAGGCGATGCGCAGTACCGGCGTCGTCTCCGACCAGTAGTGACCATAGGCCACTGTCGTCGGCGTGGCCTCGAGGCGATGGGTCCGTGCGGCCTGTGCCGTGAGCGTGACGGCGGACGCCGTGACCACCGAGACAGTCAGCACCAGGACCCGGGATGTGCGCATGGCCGACCTCACGCCGCCCGGGCCGGCTCGTCAGGCGTGGGATCCTGCAGCGGCGTCGGCACCGAGTCGTGTTCGGGCTTCGCCATCAGGGCGCCCCAGGTGGCGATGGCGCCGCCGATCCACTCGGTGAGGACGATGAAGAACTGCAGGAAGTCGAAGCCGTCGAGCAGCAGGCCGGTGGACCTGGCGGTGGCCATCGCGATGAGCGCGCAGGCGCTGGCGAACAGCCCGAGACGGACGAACTCGCGTCGCAGCGAGCAGAGCAGCAGGAAGACGCCCACGCCGAACTCCAGTCCGCCGTACGTCGCGCGAAAGTCGGTCCGGCCCGCCGGCGCCGTGAACGCGAGTGACACCGTCTCGGCCCACACGTCCGGGTTGAAGAGGAACAGGAGGCCAAACCCGACATAGGTCAGGGCGATGAGCGCGAGAATCAGGCGCCACAGCGTCATGCGGGCGATTCTATCCGATACACTGAAGCCCGACGATGACGCCCACCGCCGAAGCCCCGTGGTATCGCCAGGTCACGCGCCAGCAGTGGAGGACGTTCCTGACGACGTTCACCGCGTGGACGCTGGACTCCTTCGACTTCACGATTCTCACCTTCGTCCTCATCGACATCCAGCAGAGCTTCTCGGTGAACCGCGCGCTGGCCGGGGCCCTCGGGACCGTCACGCTGCTGTTCCGCATGGTCGGCGGCATCGGCGCCGGTACGGCGGCGGATCGGTTCGGGCGGAAGGGGCCGATCCTCTTCTCGATCGCGTGGTACACGGTCTTCGCGTTCCTGAGCGGGCTGTCCACCACCTACGTGATGCTGTTCGCGTTCCGCGGCCTCTTCGGCATCGGCATGGGCGGCATGTGGGCGGCCGGGATGCCGCTGGCGCTGGAGCAGTGGCCGGCGCGGTTCCGCGGCATCGCGTCCGGCATCCTGCAGGGGGGCTACTCCGCGGGCTTCCTGCTGTCGTCGCTGGTCTATCAGCTGGGATACCCATTCATCGACGACCGGCCGGAATGGGCCTGGCGGATCATGCTGTGGGCCGGCGTGATCCCCGGCGTGCTCATCTTCTTCGCCATGCGGCAGGTGCCGGAGAGCCCGGTGTGGATCGAGAAGCAGCGGGAGCTGAGGGCCAGCGGCTCGGCCCCACGGCTCTCCCTCGCCCGCCTGTTCGATGCGGATCTGCGATGGGTGACGCTGCACACCTCGGTCCTGATGGGCGGCTTCGTCTTCATGTACCAGAGCACCACGTTCTGGTACCCGACGCTCCTCACGCAACTGAAGCAGCAGCCGCTCGCCTTCCTCCTGCTCCTCAACGCAGGTGGGCTCATCGGGTCCGTCGTCTTTGGTTCCCTGTCGGAGTGGTGGGGCGGCCGACGCGGCGCGGCAAGCGTGGGCGTGGCCCTGGGGCTGGCGTCCGCTCCGGTGTTCCTCTTCTCGTCGTCCACGCCGGGGCTGCTCGCCGGCGCGTGGCTCATCGGCTTCCTGGCGTCAGGCGCCTGGGGCATTGTCCCCGGCTATCTCTCCGAGCGCTTCCCCACGGAGGCCCGCGGCGTAGGTACCGGTTTCTCGTATCATGTCGGCGTGGGCTTCGGCGCGCTGGCGCCCTACCTGATCGGCGCGATGCAGGATGGAGGGTTGGACCTCCGCGCCGCGATGCTGCGCTGCATCGTCGGCGCCGGGCTCGCGGTGCTCATCCTTCTGTGGCTCGGTCCAGAGACGCAGGGCAGGGAGTTGAGGTGAATCGCGAATCTCGCGATCTCGTGAGGTGGTGATCTCGTGATCGAGCTGCGGATCTGGTGATCTGGTGATCCATCTGGTGATCTGGTGATCCATCTGGTGATCCATCTGCGGAACTATCGTCCGTTCATCTGTGGCTGACCTGCGACTCGCGCTTCGCCATCTCCGGCTGCGGCCCGGGTTCGCGATCGTGGCCGTGCTCACGTTGGCGCTGGGGATTGGCGCCAACTCGGCCGTCTTCACGGTCGTCCATGCGGTGCTGTTGCGGCCGCTGCCGTACGAGGACCCCTCTCGCGTGGTGGTGCTCACCGAGCAGACGCCGCAGTTTCCCTCCGTGTCGGTGACGCGCTTCAACTACGAGGACTGGCGTGCGCGCAGCACGTCGTTCGCGGGCGTCGGAGCCGTGCGTGCCACGAACCTGACGATCGGCGGCAGCGATGCCCCTGAGCGTGTTCCCGCCAAGATGATCACGGCGTCGCTGCTGCCGCTGCTGGGGGTGCGGCCCCGTGACGGGCGAGGCTTCGACGATCGGGACGACCAGCCCGGTGCGGAAGGCGTGGTGCTGCTCGCCGACGGCCTCGCCCGGCGCCGCTATCCAGCCGACGATGCCATCGGGCAACGCCTGATCCTCGACAACCGTCCCTACACCATCATCGGCGTGCTGCCCGCGGGCTTCGAGTTGTTCCAGCCCGCGGACCTCTACGTCCCCTTCGGGCCGTGGGCGGCCACGCTGCCCGACGACCGCGGCTGGCATCCCGGCATCTTCCCGGTGGCGCGGCTTGCGCCTGGCGTGTCGCTCGAGGCCGCCCGGTCGGAGCTGACCGGCATCTCGATGGCGCTCGAGCAGGAGTATCCGGAGTCGAACCGCAACGTGCGCGCACAGATCACGCCGCTGCAGGACCAGATGGTCCAGAACGTCCGGCCTGCACTGCTCCTGCTCCTCGGCGCCGTCGCCCTCGTGCTGCTCATTGCCTGCGCCAACGTGGCCAACCTGCTGCTGGCGCGCGCCGTTGGCCGCCAGAAGGAGATGGCCATTCGCGCGGCTGTCGGCGCCGGCCGGGGTCGGCTGGTCAGGCAGCTCGTCATCGAGAGCGTGGTGCTCTCGACGATGGGCGCCGGGACGGGGCTGCTCGCGGCCATGTGGGGGGTTGCCCTGCTGACGGGACCCGCCGTCGTCGGACTGCCGCGCGCCCAGCTCATCGCGGTGGAGTGGCCCGTGGCACTCTTCGCGCTCGCCCTTGCCCTCGTCACCGGCCTCGTATTCGGGCTGGTGCCGGCCCTGCATGCGACACGCCTGGACCTGCGCGAGTCGCTCAACGAAGACGGACGCGGCGGCGGGTCAGGCGGCGTTCGCCATCGTCGCCTGCGGAGCGCGCTGGTCGTGGCCGAGGTGAGCCTCGCGCTGGTGCTGCTCGTGGGCGCCGGGCTGCTGCTGCGGAGCTTTGCCGCGCTCACCTCCCAGGCGCCAGGCTTCGACACGACGAACCTGCTCGTGGTCGACCTGCCCCTGTCGCCCGTCACCTATCAGGACGATGGGACGCGGGCTTCGATGGTGGAGCGGCTCCTCGAGCGCGTCCAGCGCATCCCGGGCGTCCGGGGCGCTGCCGTGACGACCATGCTGCCGATGCACGGGGCGGGCGCCACCATCCACTTCAACCGCGCGTCGAGACCGCCGCGGGGGCCTGACGACTACATCATGGCGGGCTATCGGGCCGTGACCCCCGACTACCTCGGGACGCTCGGTGTGCCCCTGCGCCGGGGACGGCTGCTGGACGAGCGCGACCGCGAGGGCCCCGCACCGGTGGTCGTGATCAACGACAGCATGGCGCGACAGTACTTCCCCGACCTGGATCCGATCGGACAGCGCATCCAGCTCGGTACGGAGCCGTCGCCAGACTTTCCCACCATGGAAGTGGTCGGCATCGTCGGAGACGTCAAGCAGTCGTTCGAGGTGGGAGCCAAGGCGGAGATGTTCGTCCCCTACTTCCAGCGTCCGGACCCGGTCCTCGCCGGGATGTACCGGAACGTCGCGCTGGCGGTGCGTGCGACCGGGGCCCCGATGCTGCTCACGGGCAGCCTGCGCGCGGCGGTGCATGAGATCGATCCCGGCCAACCGCTCGTCAACGTGCGAACGATGGAGCAGGCGCTGTCGAACACGGTGGCACAGCCGCGACTGCAGATGGTGCTGCTGACGATCTTCGCGGCCGTGGCGGCCGCGCTCGCGGTCGTTGGCGTCTACGGCGTGATGGCCTACACGGTGTCGCAGCGGACGCAGGAGATCGGCGTGCGTGTTGCCATGGGCGCCTCGCCGGCCACGGTCCTGCGCCTGGTCGTGGGGCAGGGCCTGCTGCTGGCCCTGGCGGGCGTCCTGATCGGCCTGGGCGCGTCCCTCTGGGTCTCTCGCGCCATGGGCGGCCTGCTGTACGACATCAGCGGGCTCGACCCGGTCACCTTCGTCGGGGCGCCCCTCCTGCTCCTGTGTGCCGCGCTCGTGGCCTGTTACCTGCCTGCGCGGAGGGCCGCCCGCATCTCGCCCATCACGGCCCTCGGGCGATAGCGAGCGGTAAGAGACCACGAAGAGACGAAGAACACGAAGGACAGCACGAAGACCTCTTGGGGAAGGCGAGGGCGGAATTGCGGCCCCCCGAAGGCCTTCGTGTCCGTCCTCGTGCCCTTCGCGTCTTCGTGGTGTCTTTCAGTCCAGCGCGCCGGCGCGGGACGCCGCGATGAAGTCAATCGCCGGGGGCGTGATCCCCGCCGCGCGCAGGTCGGCGTTCACCTGGCCGCGGTGGTGCTGGCCGTGGATGGGCAGGTGGGCGAGGATGTCACCGAGCGGGCTGTGGAGCGGGTCGCCCTTCAGGCTGTTGTAGTGGAGGACGCGCACCATGTCGGCGTCGGTTTGCGTGTCCAGAAAGCGTGCCCATCCTTCCCGCGCCACGTCGAACTCCGTGAGCAGTTCGGCGGCACTGAACGTCGGATTCACGCCGAAGGGCGCGGGCGTGCCGGTGACCCGCGCCAGCCAGATGCGCTTGGCGCCCAGGATGTGATTGAGCCACGCCAGCGAGCGCGGCACCCGATCGGCGACGGGAGCCACGGCGCTCAGTGACGCCATGTTGGCCCAGTGATCGAACATGAACGTGCGACGGTGGTAGGCGAGCATCGGTGTCTCCATGTACGGCCGGCGTGCGGCGGTTCAGTCCTGTGAGCCAAGCCGCGCCAGGGCCTGTTGCGCCTCGATGTTTCCCCGGCGTGCGGCTTCGGTGTACCAGCGGCGGGCTTCCTCCAGGTTCTTCGCCACGCCGCGCCCGTGCTCGTACGCGGCGCCCAGGCGCAGCTGCGGCACGGCGTCTCCCGACGCGGCCGCCATTGTCCACCACCGGACCGCCTGGGACGCATCCTGCGTGACTCCACGTCCCGTGCTGAGGGCGTTTCCGAGATTGTGGCGAGCGAGCGTGTGCCCGGCCTTCGCCGCGCGCTCGAACCAGCGAACCGCGGCGGCCGGGTCTTCCGGCGTGCCGAGCCCCTCATCGAACGCCGTACCCATCAGGAACACCGCCTCGACTTCACCCCGGGCGGCTCTACCCTCGACGGCGCCAATCACCTCGGCCGCCGTTGCGCGGGCCCGGGCGGGATCGTGATCGAACCCCATCCGTCCGCGGGAGTAGCTGCGTGCGAGCCACATCAGCGCGAGCGGATCGCGCGACTCGACGGCCTCCAGCAGGAGCGTGCGTGCGCGAGTGTCGTCCACGCGCCCGGCGGTGCCCGTATACCAGGCCACGGCCGAGGCCAACGGGCCGCTGGGCCCCGGATCGTCGGAGACAATCGTGGCCGTGACGAGACGGTCGAGGCGGGGGAACCCCTGATCGGTCCACACGTTGCCCTCGGCGAACATCGCGTCCTGCCGGCCGGCCCGGATGCCGCCGCCGCTCGTCTCGCCGTACTCACCGTTGAGGGCCAGCACGACGTCCAGCCCTTCGATGACGTGTGCGAACGGGGCAAACCCCTGACCGTCCAGCGTGGCGCTGTTGTCCACGAGGTTGACGAAGACCTGTGTGGTGCGGCCGTCCTTCTCGGCAAAGGCGAAGGCCACCGCGCCCTGCACGTTCGAGGCCCGGCGGGGATCGTCTGGAAAGGTGCGGGCCCGCCAAGCCGAGGCGACGCGCGGATCCCCGGCGATGCCGAACTGCGCCCACCGGCCAGGGACCACACGGAAGAACCGGGAATCGTCGAAGTACCGCGCACGGACCAGCGCGTGAAAACGGTCGGCTCCGCGCGGCGCGAGGTCGCGGCTCACCAGGAGCACGATGGTGCCCTTCGATGTGTCCAGGCGTACGCGGAAGCGGTCCGGCGCGCGCGGGTCGTCCTCCGGTGCCTGTGCACCGACGCGGGCGGCCACGAGCATCGCAAGCAGCGGAAGGGCCAGCAGCCGCCGGAACACGGTCGAGATCCTACCCCGGAGCCCGATGAGGCGAGGGGACTAACTGAGCGCCCTGATCACGTCCCAGCGCGTGATGATGTACGTCTCGTCGCTCTTGAAATCGCGTACGAGCACGGCCGGGCTCTGGTCGGTGAGCATGCCCGAGAGCGCCTCGACACCCGTGGAGATGTCCGCGAATGGAATCGCGGGCTCCATGATGGCCTCGACCGGTCCCTTCAGCCGCTCGGGGTCCTCGACGATCTCCTCGAACAGGTGGCTCTCGCTCACCGAGCCCACCAGGCGGCCATCGGCCGTGACCGGCAGCTGCGAGTATGCGTGCTCGGTCATCAGGTTGGCCGCGATGGACACCGTCTCGTTGCGGTCGATCGTGGTGAGCCGGGCCTTCTTGCGGTCCGCCACCAGGTCCTTCGCGGTCAGCCCCTTCCGGTCCAGGAAGCCCTTCTCCCGCATCCAGTCCGGGTTGTACATTTTCCCGAGGTACCGCGTGCCGTGGTCGTGGAAGATGACGACGACCGTCTCGCCGGCCGTGAAGCGATCGGCCAGCTGCAGCAGGCCCGCCATGGCCGAGCCGGCGGAGTTGCCGGCGAAGATGCCTTCCTCGCGGGCGATGCGGCTGGTCATGATGGCCGCGTCGCGGTCCGTCACCTTCTCGAAGTGGTCGATGACCGAGAAGTCCACGTTCTTCGGCAGGAAGTCCTCGCCGATGCCCTCGGTGATGTACGGGTAGATCTCGTTCTTGTCGAAGATGCCCGTCTCCTTGTACTTCTTGAACACCGAGCCGTAGGTGTCGATGCCCCAGACCTTCACGGAGGGCTTTCGCTCCTTCAGGTACTTGCCTGTCCCGCAGATGGTGCCGCCGGTGCCGACGCCGACCACGAGATGGTCCACCGCGCCGTCGGTTTGCTCCCAAATCTCTGGACCGGTCTGCTCGTAGTGCGCCTGTGCGTTGGACGGGTTGTCGTACTGGTTGGCCTTCCAGCTGTTCGGCGTCTCGCGCTCGAGGCGGGAAGAGACGGAGTAGTAGGAGCGCGGGTCCTCCGGGTCCACGTCGGTGGGGCAGACGATGACCTCGGCGCCGAAGGCGCGGAGGGCGTCCACCTTCTCCTTGGACTGTTTGTCCGTGGTGGTGAAGATGCACTTGTAGCCCTTCACCACGGCGGCAATCGCCAGGCCCATGCCGGTGTTGCCGGACGTGCCTTCGATGATCGTCCCTCCGGGCCTGAGGCGGCCGTCCTTCTCGGCGTCCTCGATCATCTTCAGGGCCATGCGGTCCTTGATCGAGTTGCCGGGGTTGAAGGTCTCGATCTTCGCGAGGACGTCGGCGGCGACGAGGCCCTTCGTGAGGCGGTTGATACGGACGAGCGGCGTGTGACCGATCGTGTCGAGGATGGTGTTGGAGATCTTGTGCGTCATGAGAGGGCGCCGGGCGTGGCCGGCGCCCTCGATTCTACCCCGCGACGAGTGCCTCCGCGGCGCGCTGACGCGCGCGCCGTGCGTCGTCCGAACCGCCCGTGGCCGCGAGCCACTGCTCGGCCTTCCGCGCGAGCAGTCGCCACTCGTCGCGTGCGTCGGCCGCGTGGCGCGCCAGCCACGCCAGCGCCAGGGCCGTCGCCCACGCGCGCTGGACATCGCCGGCGCCGCCGGCGTCGGGCAACGCCACGTGGAGGTGCCCCAGCTCCATCCCGATCGCGGCAGCGAGGGCCTCGGTCAGTTCCCACGATCCGTCCGCGCGCTGCAGCGACACGACACGGTCGAGCGGACGCTCCGCACCGCCGTCCTCGGCCCGCTCGGCGTCGGCCCCGCCCGCTCGGCCGAGCATCGCGTGCGCAACGTCGCGCACGCGCTTCGACGCACGGGCCAGGCCACTCGATGCCGGAGCGATTCGCCTCGCGGACGCGACCCTCGGTCCACGTGGCGCCAGCCGGACCCACTCGAGCGCGGAATCGGCCACACCGTCGAGGGTCAGTGCCGCCGGCATGGACCGCGGCATGGCGTGAGGTCTTGGCGGCATCGCCTGGTCCAGCCCGCCCCAGCCGCTGGTGAGCGCCACGGGGATCCGGCGGAGCGCAAGCTCACCCTCGAGTGGCGTCTCACGCCGCTCGACCGCCACGAACGACGTCTCGCGCGAGGCGAGGCCGTGTGCGAGAGCGAGCCGCACGATCTCGTCCTTCACCCGGCTGCCCCGTCGGTACGCCTGCCTCGAGCCACGGGCCTCCACCCACTCCGCGCTGTCCTCCAGCTCGCGGATCAGCGTTCGCGCCGCCAGTGCCGCCAGCGTCGTGCCGGCCATGGCGCGCTCCGGGTCCAACGCGACCTGGAACGAGACGTGTCCCCGCGAACTGCGGCCGGAGAGCGTGGCCACGGCGGCTCGCATGTCCTTCGGCCACCCGTAGATCACCACACGATCGCCGGCGAACACCGCGGGCGGCCGGGTGGGCGCCATGCGCACGTCGATCCCGCCCCAGTCCACGGTCACGTCGGTGATCGCGGGCGCCATCACACGCGCAAAATGCCGCAGCACCTTCGCCTCCGCGCGCTCGCCAGGCGCGATGAACTCGGCGGTGCCGTGTCCCGCCCGGGCGACGCCGCGGATGAGGTGCGTGCTGGCGCCATGGCCGATCCCGAAGGTGAAGACACGCGTGTGCGCGGCGTGCCTGCCCACGAGCGCAATCACCTCGTCGGTATTGGTCACCTCGCCGTCCGTGAGGAGGACGATCTGGCGCGGCAGCTCCGATCGCGGCCGCTCGAGTACCGCGCGCAGGGCCGGCAGAACTTCCGTGCCGCCGAGGTCAGCCTCCAGTGCCGCGACGTGCTCGGTCGCCCTGGCCAGCGTCGCCTCGTCATAGGCCACGCAGTCGCCGAACAACGACGTGAACGTCGTGCCGAAGCCGACGATGTCGAAGCGTGAGCCGGGGAGAAGGGATCGCAGGCAGAGCTGCAGGGCGTTGCGGACCTCGGCGATCGACGTGCCGTTCATCGAACCCGACCGATCCACGACGAAGACCACCTCCGACGGGGCCTGCTCCAGGTCGAAGACGGGGCGGAACACGAGAGCCGCGGTGTGCTGGCCGGCGGCGCCCCGCTCGAGGATCGCGTGCGGCGCCGTCAGGCCGGCGGCCTCGACCAGCACGACCACGTCGCGATCGAGGGCCGCGCGCGCCTGGGCGAGCGTCACTGTGGCCCGCGTGCCATCGAGGGTGATGCTCAGCGGATGCGACGGCGATTCGAGCCGCGTGATCGCGCCCGGCATCTCGAGCGAGACGCGCAGCTCCAGGCCGTAGGGCACGGTCCACGCCCGCGGCGGGTTCAGCGCTTCGTCCTGCGACCGGCCGACGCCCGCGCGGTCTTCCGCCGGGGCGTAGCGAGGCGACACGGTCGTGGGAACCGTGACGCGAATCGCCTCGCCATCCATGGGCAGCTCGGTCACGTAGGTGAGCTGGATCAGCACCTCTCCACCCGGAGGCACGTTCCCGATGCTGGCGGAGAAGACGTCCGGGCGCTCCTCGTCCAGCAGGTATGCGCTGTGTCCTGCCATCAAGGCATCGTCGTAGATCCGGAACGCCTCGTCGCGCGGCATCACTTCGCCGACGTAGTGCACGCCCGCGCTGATGGCTTCGAAGCCACAGACCGCGGCGCCCTCGTCGAGGGGGAACACGTAGACGGCCTCGATGGGCTGAGGCTCCCGGTTGCGGTACCGCTGCGCGACGGTGACCCGCGCGCACACGCCCGCCACCGTGGCGGACACCGTCACGCCCTCGAGGGGCACGGGTGCGCCCGCGGCAAGCAGTCCGGCGGGCTGCCGGGGATCGGCCGTCGTGGACTCAGTCATCGCCATGTGTCGGGTCTCCTGTGCGTGCAAGGTGGGCGCGATACCACTCCGTCAGTTGGTCCAGAGCGGTGGCGGGCGGGGAGGGGAGGTCGCCCCTGACGTGCAGTTCCACTCCCGGTACCAGGGTCAGGCGGTGCCAGACCGACCGTTGCGGCGCCGCGCTGGGGGCCGTTGCCCGGGGCGCCGGTCTGCCGGACGGCGCCGGGCCTGTCCTGGAGACGGCCCGACGAATGGCTTCCAGGGAGAGCCCTGCCTCCTGCATCGACTTCACCTCGAGCAGGGCGTCGAGGTGCGCCTGGCCGTAGTGATCGCCCCGGCCTACGCCGAGGGGCGGGGGCAGGAGCCGCTCCTGGACGTAGTAGCGGACGGTGCGACGGGACACCCCGCCCAGCTGCGCCAGTTCATCGATCCCGTACCGAGGGCCGCCGTTCACGGGATTAATATAGACAGTTTAACTGTCATATTCAACTGTCATATTGTGTCCGGACCACTGGTCTCCGCCCGGCGTGTTCCCGCTGGCATGAGGAGGGGACGGGCTCCGCGAGCGCGGCAGCCCGTCGGGTGAAGCCTCGAATCAACTCGAGGTGCGCTGCGGTCCCAGCCCCGCGTTCCAGCCAATGGCGTCGGCCAACCGGAGCGCCAGGCCGGGCAGCACCCGGGACGGGATGGCACTCGAGGCGCTGACCTTCGTTCGGTCGGCGACGCGCCCGTTCTGGAACTGGAGGACCTCGACGGTGCGGTCGATCTGGTTGACGAGCCAGCACTCGTGCACGCCGTGCGCGGCGAAGCAGGCGACGCGCTCCGCGATCGACCCGATCCGCGGCAGGGGCGACAGCACCTCCACCACCAGGTCGGGGGCGCCCCGTACTTTGTCTGTCACGATATCCAGGCGATCTTCTGAGACGTAGACGATGTCCGGCTGGAGGATCAGCGCCCGGTCGCCGTCCAGAATCACGTCCAGAGGCGCCACCCAGACCTGGCCCAGGTCATGGGCCCGTACGTGGGCACGGAGCGCCACGGCGATCTCGAACGCCAGGTCCTGGTGCCAGGCCGTGGGCGACTCGGCCACGCGCACCACACCCTCCCAGAGCTCCTGCACCCGGGTGGTCTCGGGAGTCCGCAGGTACTCGTTGGTGGACATGACAGTGCCCGGTTCGGGCAGCGAACGGTTCCATTCCGGCAGTGGCTCGCGCATGGCTCGTCTCCGCATGACGCACACCCTTCAAAGGAGCGACCGGTGACCTCTCCCGCGCTCGCCGCGCGGGACCACTCCAGGGCGCGTGTGGACGACGACGATGCCATCGTCGTCGTTGGAGTGGCAAGCGTGAACTGCGGGCCGCCGCGGAGCGCTGCCAGACGCCCTCCCGTCAGCGCATTGGACCCGTATACTTGGGCGGAATCCCATGGCATTCACCCAGTCACCACTCGGACCCGAGGCGCCATGAGGTACCGCCACCGGGTCCTCGGATTCCTGATCCTGCTCTTCGCCATCACCTACATCGATCGCGTGTGCATCTCCGTGGCGGGGCCTCGCATGCAGGAGGACCTGGGCATCGATCCCGTCGGATGGGGATGGGTGACGGCGATGTTCACGCTCTCCTACAGCCTGTTCGAGATCCCCACCGGCCTGATGGGGGACCGGCTCGGCCCGCGCCGTGTCCTCACGCGCATCGTGCTCTGGTGGTCGGCCTTCACGTCGTTCACCGGCATGGTGTCGAACTACTACCTGCTGCTCCTGACGCGGTTCTGCTTCGGTGCGGGAGAAGCGGGCGCCTTCCCGAACGCGTCCATCGTGGTGTCCCGGTGGTTTCCGGCCTCCCAGCGCGCGAGCATTTCCGGGGTCCTGCTGATGGCCAGCCAGATCGGCGGCGCCATCGCGCCGCTGCTGGTGGTGCCCATCCAGATCCGGTACGGGTGGCGCATGTCCTTCTTCGTGTTCGGCGCGGTGGGGGTGGCCTGGGCGATGGCCTGGTACATCTGGTTCCGCGATTCCCCGGCCGAAGTGGCGGCGGTGACCGAAGCGGAGCGGCGGGAGCTGTCGAGCGCCCAATCGGCGCCCGCGCACGCACATGGCTTCCCCTGGGCCGTGGCCCTGCGATCCGAGACCGTCGTGGCCCTGCTCTGCACGGCCTTCTGCTACATCTACGTCTACACGTTCTTCCAGACGTGGTTCCACACGTTCCTGGTGAAGGGGCGTGGCTTCAGCGAAACCGGCCTGATCCTGTCGGCGCTGCCTTATGTGATTGCGGCGTGCGCGAACGTGGCCGGCGGAGCCGCCAGCGATCACCTCGTCCGGCGGCTCGGCGTCACGTGGGGACGCCGGTCGCTCGGTCTCGTCGGGCTCGGCAGCGCGTGTCTGTTCACGGTGGCCGTCATGTTCACCCGGCAGCAGTGGCTGGCCATCGCGCTGCTGTCGCTCGTCTACGGCGGAATCACCTTTCAGCAGGCCGGGGTCTTCGGCGTGTGCCTCGATCTCGGCGGGCGCCACGCCGGCGCCATCGTCGGCATGATGAACACGTCAGCCCAGGTCGGAGGCCTCGTGTCCTCGGTGGCCTACGGGTATATAGTCGAGCGCTTCCAGAGCTACGACGCGCCGTTCGTCCCGATGGCGGCGATCCTGTTCGTCGGGACGCTGTCCTGGCTCAGGGTCGACGCCGCTAGAATGCTGACCGACGGGCGGAGCGCGTAAGGAGGAACACCGCATGGACTTCGACCTGCCAACCGGCATCGCCGTCCTGGAACGCACACCGCGCACGCTCGGTGCGCTGCTGGCCGGGCTTCCGCCGGCCTGGACGGACGCGACCGAAGGCCCGGACACCTGGAGTCCCTACGTCGTCATCGGCCACCTGATTCACGGGGAACGCACGGACTGGATGCCGCGTGCGCGGATCATCCTGGCACAGGGGCCAGACCGCCGGTTCACGCCCTACGATCGCCTCGCGCAGTTTCGCGAGAGCCAGGGGAGGCCACTCGAGCACCTGCTCGACGAGTTCGCCGGGCTCCGGGCGTCGAACCTGGCCACGCTGACGGGATGGCAGCTCACGGACGCGCAGCTCGCCTTGACGGGCGAGCATCCCGCGTTCGGGTCCGTCACGCTGCGCCAGCTCCTGGCGACCTGGGTGGCGCACGACCTCGCCCACCTGGTGCAGGTCGCCCGCGTGATGGCGACGCAGTACCGCGACGCGGTCGGCCCGTGGCGTGCGTACCTGTCGGTGATGGGCTGACGGGCCTCGACGTGTCCAGAACGCTGCTGACCGCGTCTCTGGTCGTCGTCGTCCTCGTTGCGGCGTATCTCGGCGCGGCCTACCTCCTGCAAAGGCGCCTGCTCTTTCCCGCGCCCGTGTTGCCGCCGCACTCCCTGCGCGCCGATGTCGAAGCCGTCCGGCTGGCGATGCCGTTCGGGCCCGTCGAGGCGCTGTTCCTGGCACCGACCGACGGGCCACCCGCGCCATGGCCACTGATCCTGTTCGCGCATGGCAACGGCGAGATCGCGGACGACTGGGTGGAGGCATTCGACGCACCGCGCGGATCGGGATGGGCCGTGCTGCTGCTCGAGTATCCGGGCTATGCGCGATCGGCGGGCGCTCCTTCGGAGGGGTCGATACGCGCGGCCGCGGAGGCCGCCTACGAGTGGGCCCGCCGGGATCCCCGCATCGACGCAGGCCGTCTCGTCCCCTACGGCCGGTCGCTCGGCGGGGGAGTCGCCGCCAGGCTGGCCGCGGACCACGGCCTGCCGGCGCTCATCCTGGAATCCGCGTTCACCAGCGTGCGGCCGCTGGCCGCGCGGTTCTTCCTCCCCGGCCGTTTCGTGCGCGACCACTTCGATACCCTCCAGGCCGTGCAAGGCTATGGCGGGCTCATGCTCGTGCTGCACGGGCGCGACGACACCATCGTCCCGATCACCCAGGGCCGGGCGCTTGCGGCCGCCGTCCCGGGCGCGGTGTTCCGGGAGCTTCCGTGCGGCCACAACGACTGTCCCCGTTCGTGGCGCATCATCGAGGAGTTCCTCCGGGGGCTCAGGCCCGAACGCGAGCGCGATTCTGCAACCAGGGACGAGCGAAGGCCGTAGCAGAGGATATGCGACATTTCGGCATCACCATCGACATCCAGGCTCCCCCCGACCTCGTCTGGGCGGTGATGAGCGACGTCGAGCGCTGGCACGAGTGGACCGAATCCATCACCAGCGTGAAGCGGCTCGGTGACGGGCCGTTCGGCGTCGGAAGCAAGGCCCTCATCAGGCAGCCGAAGTTCCCGCCCGCCCTGTGGACGGTCACCGACCTCGTCCCCGGGCGCAGCTTCACGTGGGTCAGCGTGGCGCCGGGCCTGCGTGTGATCGGCCATCACGCCGTCGAGCCGACCAGGACCGGAAGCCGGGCGGCCCTGTCCATCGATCTGCAGGGGATGTTCGGCGGCGCATGGGGACGCCTGACGCAGGCGATCACCGAACGCTACCTCGCGTTTGAAGCGCAGGGGCTGAAGGCGCGCAGCGAATCCCGGACGTGAGGAGCCGTTTGTCGTAGACTTCACCGGGCGGTCGTGCCCTCCACGGATGGCAGGCGCAGAAGGGGAGCAGGATGGCAACGAGCATCGCTGTCGGGTCGGTGTCGGCCCTCTGGAGATTCCCGGTCAAGTCGATGGGCGGCGAGCGTCTCGAGCGCGCGGATATCTCGTCGGCGGGTCTGCTGGGGGACCGTGCGTTTGCGCTGATTGACACCGCGACCGGCAAGGTCGTGAGCGCGAAGAGTGTGAACGTGTTCCCGGGTATCCCCACTGCCGGGCCGCCTTCGTGGAACCGCCGCAGGTGGGTCGCGCTGTTTCCGTGCGTTGGCGCGTATGCCGTCGCCGAAGCCGGCGGCACGCTGCGGGTGGGCGACCGCGTGGCGCTCGTGACTCCTGACTCCTAACTCCTAACTCCTAACTCCTAACTCCTAACTCCTAACTCCTAACTCCTATGGCCACCCCCTTGACGCCCGAGACGATCCTGCAGACGGGCCTGGCCTTCTGGCCCGCCAAGACCCTGTTGAGCGCCATCGAGATGGGCGTGTTCACCGAACTGGCACGAGGCCCCGAGGGCTTCGAGGCCCTGCGCGGGCGGCTTGGCCTGCACCCGCGGTCCGCGCGCGACTTCCTCGACACGCTCGTGGCGCTGGGGTTCCTGGTGCGCGAGGGCGACACGTACGCCAACACGCCGGAGACCGAGCTCTTCCTCGACCGGCACAAGCCCTCCTACGTGGGCGGCATCCTGGAGATGGCCAACCACCGGCTCTACCCGTTCTGGGGCCACCTCACCGAGGCGCTCCGGACGGGACAGCCCCAGAACGAAGTAAAAGGCGGGGGCCCAGGGCTCTTCGAGACGCTCTATGCCGATCCGGCGCGGCTGAAGCAGTTCCTGGCGGCGATGACGGGTATCAGCCATGGCGCGAACATGGCGATCGCGCGCCAGTTTCCCTGGAAGGGCTACCGCACCTACGTGGACGTGGGCACCGCGCAGGGCGACCTCGCCGCCCAGATCGCGCTGGCGAACCCGCACCTGGCCGGAATGGGGTTCGACCTGCCCGAGGTGGCGCCGATCTTCGAGGAGTATGCCGAGGCGTGCGGCGTGGCCGGGCGCGTGCGGTTCGTGGCCGGCAGCTTCTTCGACGACGACCTGCCGAAGGCCGACGTGGTGACGATGGGGCACATCCTGCACGACTGGGACCTGCCCACGAAGAAGATGCTGATCGGGAAGGCGTTCGATGCCATTCCGACCGGCGGCGCGCTCATCGTCTACGAGTCGATCATCGACGATGAGCGGAAGACGAATGCGTTCGGGTTGATGATGAGCCTGAACATGTTGATCGAGACGCCGGGCGGGTTCGATTACACCGGTGCGGATTGCGCGGGTTGGATGAGGGAGGCGGGCTTCTCGTCGACCCGCGTCGAGCACCTGGTGGGCCCTGACTCGATGGTGATCGGCATCAAGTAGGCCACCATGCCGACTCGTTGCGAGGCCGAACGATCCAGTGGGTGGAGAGCTTTGTCACCGACGACAGGATCTATTGCATCGGCATCGCTCCGGACGAGGCGACGGTCCGGGAGCACTCGCGCCAGGGCGGCTTCCCGGCCAATCGGGTGTCGCGCGTCGTCACGACGATCGACCCGACGACCGTGGAGTAGCGACTGACGTGTTCGTCGGCCATCTTGCGGCGGCACTGGGCGCACGCGCGGTGGAACCCCGTGTACCCCTCGGCGTCTGCGTCGCCGCCGCGTTCGCGCTGGACCTGGCGTGGCCGATCCTGCTGCTCCTGGGCCTCGAGACGGTGCGGGTGCAGCCGGGTGACACCGCGTTTACCGGCCTCGCCTTCGAGTCGTATCCGTGGAGTCATTCGCTGGTGCTGGTGCTGGCCTGGTCCCTGCTGGCCGGCCTGCTCGCCCGGGCAGCCACCGGCGCCTCGCGCGCCGGCGCGGTCGTTGGCGCGCTGGTGCTGAGTCACTGGCTCCTCGACGCCGTGGCGCATCGTCCCGACCTGCCGCTGTGGCCGTCCGGTCCGGTCGTGGGCGTGGGGTTGTGGTACTCCATCCCGGCGACGGTTGCGGTGGAGGGCACGCTGCTGGCGGCGGGGCTGACGGCTTACCTGCGTGCGACGCTGCCGCGTGATGCCGTCGGTCGCTGGGCACTGGTGGCCCTCGTCGCGCTGGCTGCCGTCATCTGGATCGCTCAACCCTGGTCGCCTCCGCCTCCCTCGGCGACAGCCGTCGCCGTCGGCGCCCTGGCGCTCTGGTTGTTCCCGCCGTGGGCGCAGTGGATCGAGACACACCGCCGCTGACCGCGAGCCACCCGGTGTGCTGGCGGATCGCGGCCGCGCTTGGCCTCTGGCAGCTCGCCCTGAACGGGTGGTACGGGGCCAGCGCCGGCGATGCCGAGACGGCCATGGCGCACGCGATGGCCCTGCTCACCGATGTGCTGCTGCTCAGCAGCGTCGCGGCCGTCGCCACAGCCGTCCAGTGGTGGCTTCCGCCCAGGCTCCAACGGGTCGCGGATCTCTGCGGTGCGGTGTTGCTCCTACTCACCGGTGCCGGCGTGGCGCTCTACCCGCAGGTGCTGCGCTCCTACGTGCAGTTCCCGGTCAATGTGCTGTCGACCGATCGCAACACCATCGGTACGGTGGTCAACGACTACCTCGGCATCTCGCGGCTCTGGCCGGCCATGGCCGCCGCTGCCATTGCGATGGCCGCCGCACGAGCGCCCGTGCGACCCCTGAGCCGTCGTCCGGCCCGGCTGCTCGTCGCTGTGGCCATGTTCGCCGGACTGGTCACGTTGCCGAATTCACCGCACCCGCTCGCCCACAGCGTCGGCCTGCAGGTGCGCCGGGCGCTCGCCCCTGACCGGCGCGTGGTCCCCTCGCTGTCCCGCACGGCCACACGCCCGGCGCGGGACGCGACGGTGACCGGTACGGCGCCCGCGCTGAGGGCCCCCCTGCGCGCGGATCACGTGTTCCTGATCGTCCTCGAGGGCGTCACCGCCGACGCCTTCGAACGCGGGTTCCTCGGCGACCCCGGCGGCTTCCACGCCGCCCAGCGGGCACATGCGGCCTACTACACGAGCTATCACGCGACGAATCTCGACTCCTACACCAGCCTCATCGCGATGCTGACGGGTGTCCAGGTGCCCTATCGCGCCTACAGCGACGAGCGGTTGTTCGTGGCCGTCAACGAGGCGCCGAGCCTGGTGCAGGCCTTCCGCGCACACGGCGCCCAAGCCGCCTTTCTCAGCACCTACGAGTACCAGCCGTTCGTGCCGGTCAGGGGACACTGGGATCAGGTGCTCGATCGGACACGTCTGCCCGGCCTCCAGCAGTGGGTGTCCCTCGGCACGGCCCGTATGGAAGCCGCGACCGAAGATCGTGCGGCCCTGTCCACCATCCTGCAGATCGCCGCGACGCACGAGCGCAGCTTCACGCTGCATGAGATGGTGTATGGCCACACCTCGGGGTGGCAGGCGAGGACAGGCCTGGGCCAGCTGGCGTACTACGATTTGTACCTCCGGGAGCTGACCGACGGCCTGCGTCGGCATGGGCTCGACCGTCGCAGCCTCGTCGTCGTCGTCTCCGACCACGGAGACCGCGCGCAGTCCGCCGTGGCCGCGAACTACCGTGTACCGCTGCTCCTGGTGGGGCCCGGGGTCGTGCCCGGCGACCGCCCGGCGTTCCTCTCGCATCTGGATCTGCCGGCGATCATCTCGGCCGAACTGACCGGGTCGCCCGAACCGGCGCCAAGGTCGGCCCAGCTGGTGGTCGGCTCCACGGAGCGCTGGGTGTACGGACGCATCGAAGCGAGCGGCGCATCCATCTTCGTCGACGATGGCACGGGCAGCGTGATGGCGTCGACGGGAGACATGCGCCCCGCGACGCTCTTCGAAGAGTTCCAGGCTGCCGTCCACACGTTTGCCGGCCGCTTCGGCCCTGCGACGCGGTAGGCCATGGCAGTGCGCACCGAGTGCACGCGATGCTGCGCGAGCATCGGGACCGCGTAGAATCGACGCGCGCCCGGCTGCACAGAGGGCGCGGAGGCCCCGTGACCCCACATGCGATCGCACGACGACCCCTGCTGACCCTGACCCTTGGCGTGGCGCTGGCCGTTCACGTCGCCGCGCAGCAGAACCGCATCGACGTCGTCACGCCGGCGGCTCCCGACCTGGCGGCCTTCGGACCGCACGCCATCGGGGTGCGAAGCCTGACGGTCCTGGACCGGAACCGGCCCGACATCCTCAACATCCAGCCCGGGGGCGCCACGGTCCGCTACGACCGCCCGCTCACCCTTGAAGTGTGGTACCCGGCGGCTGTTGCTCCCGGAGGGGCCACCGGCTCCCGTTACGAGGTGGTGACACGTGATCCGAAGATTCGCGCCACGCTCTCGGGGACGGCTGTGCGGAATGCGCCGCCACTGTCATCGGGGGCGCCGTTCCCGCTGGTGATCATCTCGCATGGCTATCCGGGCAACCGCTTCCTGATGAGCCACCTCGGCGAGAATCTCGCCAGCAAAGGCTACGTCGTGGTGTCGATCGATCACACCGACAGCACCTATGACGACCAGCGGGCGTTCGCCAGCACGTTGTTCAACCGGCCGCTCGACCAGCTCTTCGTCCTCGACGAGATCGATCGGCTGTCGCGGTCGGGCAATTCCGACATGTTCCTGCGCGGGCTCGTGGACGCCCATCGAACCGGGCTGATCGGCTACTCGATGGGCGGCTACGGGGTCGTGAACGCGATCGGCGGCGGCTTCAGCGCCGCGAGCGTGACGATGGCCGCGGCGCCGCCGAATGGCCTGCTGGCCGAGCGTGCCGCTGCGAACCCGGCCTACCGCGACAGTATCGACGCTCGCATCAAGGCAGCGGTGGCCATCGGCCCCTGGGGCATGCAGCTCGGTTTCTGGGACGCCGACGGCTTGAAGGGTATCCGCACCCCGGTGCTGTTCGTGGCCGGGAGCGCCGATGACGTGTCGGGCTACGAGAAGGGCACGCGGGCCATCTTCGAGGGGGCCATACACGCGGAGCGTTACCTGCTCACCTTCCTCAACGCCAATCACAATGCTGCCGCACCCTATCCGGCGCCCATGGAGGTGATGGCCACCAACGGCGCCTCGAGCGCGTACTTCCACTACGCCGATCCAGTGTGGGACACGACGCGGATGAACAACATCCTGCAGCACTTCGTCACGGCGCATCTCGATCGGTTCCTGAGGGGAGATGGCACGAGGGCCGCGTACTTCGAAGTGGTGCCCCATGGCAAGGATGCGGTCTACGCCCTTGACCGAGATGGGACGCCGCTGCCGGCGCACACCTACTGGAAGGGGTTCAAGCGAGGGACAGCGGTCGGGTTGGTGATGGAGAGGAGGGGGGTGGGGCAGTGATGGAGTCGCCGAATCTGGTGATCTCGTGATGTGGTGATCTGATGATCGCTCTGGCGATCTGGCGATCTGGTGATCTATCTGACGAATCTGGTGATCCATCGGATGAACTAGCGGGTGATGGCGCGCTGGAGCAGCGTTGCGAGCTGGTCGTCCGATTCCGGCGGAATCGTGCGCAGGTCGAGGACGACCCGGTCGTCGAGGATGCGTGCGATCACCGGTGTCGGGAGGCCTCGCAGGCGTGCCTCGAGGGCCGTGGCGCCAAGGCCGTCGTGGTGGATCGCCAGCAGGACGGTCGGCAAGTCCAGGCCCGGGGCGCTGCCGCCGCCCACGGCGGAACTGCCGCTCATCAGGGCCACGTCCCAGCCGTCGGCCACCATCCGTTCGGCCAGGGCCCGGGCGCGCGCCTCGATGGTGTCCACATCCAGCGTGAGCATCCGGCGAACCGGAATCGTCCGGTCCGCGCGGCCGGTCAGGAACTCGATGAGCGTGGCCTCGAGTGCCGCGTAGGTGAGTTTGTCCACCCGGAAGGCGCGCATCAGGGGATGTGTTCGCAACGCGTCGATCAGGGGGGCGCGCCCGGCCACGATGCCGGCCTGCGGTCCGCCGAGCAGCTTGTCGCCGCTGAAACAGACCAGGTCGACGCCGGCCGCGAGCGAGGCCTGCACGGTTGGCTCGTCGGCCATGGCGGCATTGAGGTTGCCGCTTCCGATGTCCTCCACGACCGGCACGCCGAGGCGGCGGCCGGCCGTCACGAGAGCCTCCAGTGAGGGCCGCTCGGTGAAGCCCTCGACCCTGAAGTTCGAGGGATGAACGCGGAGGATGAGCGCGGTCTTCGGTCCCGCCGCTGCGGTGTAGTCCGATGCCCGCGTGCGGTTCGTCGTGCCCACCTCCCGCAGGATGGCGCCGGACTGCGCCATGACGTCCGGAACACGGAAGCCCCCGCCGATTTCCACGAGCTCGCCGCGGGAGATGATCACCTCCCGCCCGCGCGCGAGTGCCGCCAGCATCAGCAGCGTCGCCGCCGCGTTGTTGTTCACGACCACCGCCGCCTCGGCGCCTGTCAGCGCCGTGAGCAGCGCTTCGGCGTGCACCGTCCGTGATCCACGCTCGCCGCGTGCGAGGTCGTACTCGAGGTTCGTGTAGCCGCCGCCCGTGGCCGCGATCCGCTCGAGGGCAGCGGCCGACAGCGGCGCGCGACCCAGGTTCGTGTGGATAACCACTCCTGTGGCGTTGAGTACCGGCCGCAGCGATCCCTGGACGTGTGAGGCCAGATATTCGGCCGCCGCGGCTTCGATGGCCGCCGCCAGGTCGGGCGGCACGGTGTCCCGTGCGACGAGGCGCCGCCTGAGCGCATCGGTCGCCGCGCGCAGCGCGCGACGCGTGGCCGCCGGGCCGTACGTGGCGTCCAGCGCGGCCGCGCCCGGCCGCTGCGTGAGCAGATCGATCGAGGGCAGGTCCCGCGGTGTCGCCATGGCGACCGATCGTATCGCGACGGGTGTGCACCTGTCCGCACCGTCCGCACTCGCTCCGCACCTGTCCGCACCTGTCCGCACCCGCCCGCACCCGCCCGCACCCGCACCAGTCGGCACCTGCCAGCACATGTCGGCACCCGTCGGCACCCGTCCGGGAATCTTGAGTTACCATCATCATCGCCATGTCCGGCCGTACCACCCGACCGCTCGAGCGCTTCTGGCCCTATGTCGAGAAGCCCGAGGAGCCAACCGCCGAGGAACTGGCGGCGCTCGACCCGGACCTGTACGCCGCGCTGTTCGGGCCGCGCGACCTGCCGTTCTCGATCACCATCGTGTTCGGCTCCTTCGACGGGCCCGACTACCCGCGCGCGGTCGCCATGGCCAAGGCCTCCGCGGAGTATCGTGAAGTGGGCTCCGGCCAGGACCTGCGCCACCGGGCCCGCTTCTTCCCGGGGGACGCTCTCCGCCTGCGCGACCTCTACGAAGTGGTGGGCGGGCAGCCCACGAGCGACGTCCTGATCGACGACCGCCCCCTGCCCTACGCCCGCAACCTCTGGCTGCCCCTGGTGTGGTGCCTCCTGCTGCCGTGACCCGCGTTCTCCCACACCCTGCACCCTGCACCCTGCACCCCTGCACCCCTGCACCCCTGCACCCTGCACCCTGACATGCCTCCTCCCCCGTCCGAGTTCGAGCGCGAGTTGCGGGCCCTCGAGAACGAGCTGAAGCGGCTCGAGGCCGAGTACAACCAGTTCTTTGCCGGCCGGCTCCCGCGACTGCCCTGGGACCAGCGAGCGCGGGTTGACGCGATGATGAAGCGCTTCGACCGGATGCACATCCAGAACACCGGCGACCGCTTTCGTTTCCAGACGGTGCAATCACGGTGGGCGGCGTTCACCGAGCTGTGGGAGCGTCAGCTCAAGGCGCAGGAGCTGGGACGACGGCCCGCCCGCGAACGGGGCACGATGGCTGCGCCGCCACCCGCGAGGCCTGCCGCACCGCCGGCACCCGCGGCGCCGTCTGAAGGCGTGGTGGCCACCACCAGCATCTCCGATCCCGGGGCACAGGCCGCGCGCGTCCAGGAACTGTATCAGCAGTTCACCGCCGCACGGCAGGCGGTCGGCGAGAAACCGGTGGACTACGAGGGGTTCACCGCGGTCGTGCAGGCGAAGGTGAAGAAGCTCGGAGAAGGGGGACGGGACGTCTCGTTCAAGGTGTCGGTGAAGGAAGGGAAGGTCACCCTGACGGCCGATCCCGCGAAGGAGTCCTGAGCGACTGGCGCCGAACGGGGGACCGCCCGGCGCCAGCTGGTCACATGTGGCTCAGACGCGGGTGACGTTGCCCGCCTGCGGGCCCTTCGGGCCGTCGACGATTTCGAACTCCACCGGCTGACCCTCTTCGAGGGAACGGAAGCCCGAGCCCTGGATCGCCGAGTAGTGCACGAAGACATCGCTGCCGCCCTCGCGCTCGATGAAGCCATAGCCCTTGGCGTTGTTGAACCACTTGACCTTGCCTGTAATGCGCATCGTTCTTCTTCCTGCTGTCGGTGGCGAACCACCGTGTCGTCCTACCCGCGCCGAGGCCAGGCCTCGATTCGGGCACAAAAAAAGCCGCACTGCGCGGCCTTTCCGGGTCCGGTGAATTGGACCGCGGCGTGATTCTACCCGTCGGTTACATTTGGTGTCAATTGCGGACAACCTATCCATGAAACGAGCGATTCTCAGCGTCTCCGACAAAACGGGCCTCCTGGACTTCGGTCGCGGGCTGGTGGCTCGCGGCTTCGACCTGGTCTCCACCGGCGGCACGGCCCGCGCCCTCGCGGACGCAGGGCTCCCCGTGGTCAACGTGTCGGAGGTCACCGGCTTCCCCGAGATGATGGACGGCCGGGTGAAGACCCTGCACCCGAAGATCCATGGCGGCATCCTGGCGCGGCGGCACCGCGACGAGGACCTGGAGGCCGCTCGGGCCCATGGCATCGGCCTGGTGGACCTGGTCGTGGTCAACCTGTATCCCTTCGTGCAGACCGCGGCACGGCCGGGCATCGCCTTCGACGACCTCATCGAGCACATCGACATCGGTGGGCCGAGTCTCGTGCGCGCCGCGGCCAAGAACTTCCGGGACGTGCTCGTGGTGGTGTCGCCGGACGACTACCCCGCGGTGCTGGCGGCGCTCGACGGCGCAGGCGGTCCCACCCAGGCCTTCCGCTTCGACCTGGCGCGGCGCGCGTTCGCCCACACCGGCGCCTACGACACGGCGATTGCCTCGACGCTGGAGGAAGTGACCGTCGAAGGCGACTCCTTCCGACGCGAGCCCGGCCAGGGGCCATTCGCACCGGATCACCTGCTGATCGACGCGCGCAAGCTGCGTGACCTGCGCTACGGCGAGAACCCGCACCAGCCGGCGGCCTGGTACGCCCTGGAGCCGGCGGCCGGGCTCGGGGCGCCCCAGGTGCTCCAGGGCAAGGAGCTCTCGTTCACGAACCTGCTGGATCTCGACGCCGCCGCGCGCATCGTGCTGGAGTTCGACCAGCCCGCCGCGGTCGTCATCAAGCACACGAACCCCTGCGGCGCCGCCACGGGTGCGACGATGGCGGAAGCGTACGTCCGCGCCCGCGAGGCGGACGCCCTGGCGGCCTTCGGCGGCATCGTCGGTCTCAACCGGCCGATCGACGCGGACACCGCGCGCGCCATCGTCTCCACCTTCATCGAGGCCGTCGTCGCCCCCGCGGTGGACGAGGCGGCCCGGCCGATCCTGTCAGCGAAGGCGAACATGCGCGTGGTGGTGGGGGAGTTCGGCTCCCTTGCCCGCACGGACGCGGCGTCCGCGCTCCGGCGCGAGGTCCGCTCCGTTCTCGGCGCGCTGCTCGTGCAGGAGCGCGACCAGGTGGTCGAAGCCCGGGTGAAGTGGCCTGCCGACGGCCTGCGCGTGGTGACCAGGCGGCCTCCCACCGACGCAGAGTGGCAGGCGCTGCGCTTCGCGTGGCGCGTGATGGCGCACGTGAAGTCCAACACCGTCATCTTCACGGACGCGGTGCGCACGCTCGCGATAGGCGCCGGGCAGATGAGCCGCGTGGACGCGGTCAAGGTCGCGGTGGCCAAGGCCGCGGGTTGGAGCGCCGGTGGCGCGGCGGCGCTGCAGGGCAGCGTGGCCGCCTCCGACGCATTCTTCCCGTTTCGAGACGGCCTCGACGCCGTCGCCGCCGCCGGCGCCACGGCGGTCGTGCAGCCCGGTGGCTCGGTGAAGGACGCGGAGGTGATTGCCGCTGCCGACGAGCACGGCCTGGCGATGGTGTTCACGGGCCGGCGGCACTTCCGCCACTAGAGCGACGGAAGAGACCACGAAGGCACGAAGGAGCACGACGGACAGAACAGGCGACGATTGACGTCACGCGTGCGAGACGTTGTTCTCCGTTCTTCGGGCCCCCGGTCAGTGGTCTTCGTGTCTCCTTCGCGTCCTTCGTGCCTTCGTGGTCTCTTCTCTACACGGCGAACCGCTGCCGCAACTCGTTGGCGCTGACGGTGGCGGCGCCGAACTTGCCCACGGCGATGCCCGCGGCCTGGTTCGCGAGCGCGGCGCCCTCGGCGGGCGTGGCGCCCGCCGCGAGCGCCAGGGCGAGGGTCGCGATGACCGTGTCGCCGGCGCCCGTCACATCCGACACCTCGCGCGCGGTCGCGGGCAGGGCGCCCTCGACCGCGCCGACCGACAGCCACATGCCGCGCTCTCCCAGCGTGATCAGCACGCCGCCCACGCCCGCCCGATCGACAATGGCCCGGGCGGCCTCGCGTGCATCGTCCATCGTGCGGATGCGACGTCCGGAGGCAATCTCCGCTTCCAGGTGGTTCGGCGTGACCAGTGTCGCCCCACGATAGAAGTCCAGGTGGGCGACCTTGGGGTCCACCAGCAGCGGCAGACCCCGCGCGTGCGCACGCGCCACCAGGTGTGCCATCACGCGACGGGAGACCACGCCCTTCTGGTAGTCGGACACGACCAGCACCCGAGCATCATCCAGGTGACGGTCGACGGCGGTCATGACCGCGTCCTCGCTGGCGCCATCGAGGTCGCCATCCGCTTCGTAGTCGATCCGCGCCACCTGCTGGTTGCGGCTCGTCACCACGCGCACTTTCGTCGTGGTCCGCCGGCCGGGCACCGTCACCAGCGCGCTCGCGTGGAGGCCGCGGGCGGCCATCTCGGAGGCCAGGGCCAGGCCGTCCTCGTCATCGCCGGCCACGCCTGCCAGCACCACCGTGCCGCCGAGCGCGACGATGTTGTGGGCGACGTTGGCGGCGCCGCCGAGCCGGTACTCGTCATGATCGTGGACGACGATGGGGACGGGCGCCTCGGGCGAGATCCGGCTGACCCTCCCGAACAGGAAGCGGTCCAGCATCACGTCACCGACGACCAGCAGCGGGGCAGTCGCGAAGCGGCCGATCAGGTCTCGACCCCGGCCGGCCGCGAGCGCGGGCAGCGTCGGCGTGGTCATCGGGACGGCCCGCCGTCGCGGACGGCGGCAAACGGGATCGTCAGCATCACGAGGAAGAGCATCAGGAACTCGGAGTCCCCGAAGTTGTACTCCGAGGCGCCCGCGACCAGCATGGCCGCCATCGCGCTCAACCCGGCCGCGGCCAGCGGACGTGCGGTCGGATGGCGGCGCAGCCGCCACAGCCCGGCCGTCGCAGCGGCCACGAACGCCGACCACAGGATCAGCGCGGGGACGCCGCGCTCGGCGGCAATCTGCATCGGCACGTTGTGGAGGTGCGGGTTGTTGGCCTGCACGGCAGCCGCCGTGCGGTAGTCGGGATACACGCGGCCCACCATGTCGGGTCCGACGCCGGTCCACGGGTGATCCCGCACGATCGACACTCCCGCCTGCAGCATGGCCACGCGGTCGCGTGTGGTGGGATCGCTCATGTCGCCGATCGAGTTCATGCGGTCGGACAGCGCGTCGGGCGCGAGGACCAGCGTGACGGCGGCCGCCACCGGGATGAGCGCGGTGAGTCGGATGTCCTTGAGGAGGAACAACACGGCCGCGCCAGCCGCAGCGCCGAGCCACGCGCCCCGGGTCAGCGTCAGCGCAAGCGACACCAGCAGGGCCGGCAGCACGAACGCGGCCCAGAGCCGATCGCGGGTTCCGAAGAGCAGCCGTGCCAGGCTCGCGCAGATGACGAGCATGAGCGTACCGGAGTACGTCATCCAGTGTGACAACGTGCCCTGCATGCGGCGCCCGAGGTTGTCGTAGTTGAGGATGCCGTACTGGACGATGCCGACGAAGGCACTGGCGGCACCCACCGAGATGATGATGGTGAGGAGTGTGTCGGCGCGGGAGCCGCGCGCGAGGTCGTAGATGACCGGCACCAGCAGGAACAGGAACAGCTGCTTGGTGTCGGCCACGCTCACCGACGGATTGAGCGAGAACCCGGCCGAGAGCAGTGTTGCGGCGGCATAGGCGGCGAGCGGCCAGAAGAACGGCGGCGCGTCCACCGCCTCGGCGCGTTCCAGGTGCAGGCCGACCCAGCACAGCACCGCCAGCCCCAGCAGGATCTGCGCGGCGGCGATCGAGAACAGCATCGTCGCGCCGAGGCCCATGAGGGCGACGAGGCCGACGCGCTCGAGGCGAGCCTGTGGCAGGTGACCGGACAGCGGCAGCGACAGCATGGCGACGGGGTATGAACAGCTTACCGCACGGCAGGCGGCCTGGCAGGCGGCCTGGCAGGCGGCCCTGCGGGCCGTAGGCCTGCGGTAGGCCTCTGGTAGGCGCTCGCTTCGCGAGCGTAGGCTTGCAGTAGGCCTGCGGTAGGCGCTCGCTTCGCGAGCGTAGGCTTGCAGTAGGCCTGCGGTAGGCGCTCGCTTCGCGAGCGTGGGGCAGGGCGTTTCCCTACGCGCCCGTTAGGGCGCGCCTACGGCCCGGAGGGCCGCCTCCGGCGCGACAGCGCCGCCTCCCTCCGCAGGCGCGGCTTTGCCGCGTAGGCCTTTGGGAGGCGCTCGCTTCGCGAGCGTAGGCTTGCAGTAGGCCTGCGGTAGGCGCTCGCTTCGCGAGCGTGGGGCAGGGCGTTTCCCTACGCGCCCGTTAGGGCGCGCCTACGGCCCGGAGGGCCGCCTCCGGCGCGACAGCGCCGCCTCCCTCCGCAGGCGCGGCTTTGCCGCGTAGGCCTTTGGGAGGCGCTCGCTTCGCGAGCGTAGGCTTGCAGTAGGCCTGCGGTAGGCGCTCGCTTCGCGAGCGTGGGGCAGGGCGTTTCCCTACGCGCCCGTTAGGGCGCGCCTACGGCCCGGAGGGCCGCCTCCGGCGCGACAGCGCCGCCTACGCGCCCGGAGGGCGCGCCTCCGGCGCGACAGCGCCGCCTACGCGCCCGGAGGGCGCGCCTCCGGCGCGACAGCGCCGCCTACGCGCCCGGAGGGCGCGCCTCCGGCGCGACAGCGCCGCCTACGGAACGCCCACGGCCCGCAGGGCCGCCTGACATGCGTCCAGCACCTGCGCCACCGTGATGTGCGTGAGGCACCGGAAGTCCCCGGGCACGCACGTGCGCTGGTGGCACGGGCGGCAGGGGAGCGGTCCCGCGTCCACGCCGATGGACGGTACGGCCGGATCCCGCCAGGGCAGCGAGCGGGGCGGGAGCGTGGGCCCGAACAGCGCGACGACGGGTGTGCGCGTCGTCGCGGCGATGTGCAGGGGCCCGCTGTCGCCGCCGATGTAGAGCCGCGCGCGGGTGACGAGCGCGGCCAGTTCCGCCAGGTCGAACTCGCCGCATCGCACGATGCGTTCGCCGTCGTCCCGTGCCAGTTTCCGCGCCAGGGTCGCGACGCGACTGGCGGCGTCGCGTTCGGACGGGCCCGACGTGATGACCACGTGCACGGGATCGGGCATCGTGGCGAGCGCCGCCGCGAGCTCGGCGAAGCGCTCGGACGGCCAGCGGCGGAACGGGTTCCCGGCGCTGACGTGCAGGACCGCAATCCGCGCGTCGGTGGGGAGGCCCGCGTCGTCGAGCCGCTCGCTCACCCGGGCCACCGCTTCGGGATCGAGTGGCATCGTGACCGGGGCCTGGACCGGATCGGCGGGCCCGATGCCGAGCGGGCCGAGCAGGTCCCACTGGTTGAGCACCGAATGACGAGGGGGCACCAGTGCTCGCGTCCACGGGACGCGCGTCGTGTACGCCAGACGACGGCCGGGCAGCGCGTAACCAATCCGGATCGGTGCGCCCGACGCGCGCGTGAGCCAGGCGGCACGCGGGCCGCCGTGCAGATCCAGCGCGATGTCGAACCGCCCGCGACGAAGGCGGCGGCCGAGGGCCCAGTCGTAGCGCAGCCGCTCGATGCCGCGCGGCCGCGCGACGATGATCAGCTCGTCGATGTCGGTGTTGTGCCGCACGACCGGCGCGGCGGCGGCTTCCACGAGATAGGTGAGGCGCGCGTCTGGGAACCGACGCTTCAGGGCGCCCAGCAGCGGCGTCGTGAATACCACGTCGCCGATCAGGCGGAGGCGGACCAGCAGGATGGCTCGCGGGTTCAGGGCTCGACCGTCGCCTCGTCGATCAACATCACCGGGATGTCGTCCTTGATGGGATACACCCGGTGACAGGTCGCGCATTTGAGCGCCGTTCCGTCCTTCACGAGCGCGACGGGGGTCTTGCAGGCCGGGCACGCGAGGATCTCCAGCAGTTCCTTGTCCACGGGCATAAAAGGACTATACACCGCCGATGGGGCGGGTCAGAATCATCAGATGCGCGTGACGCCCGCGATGGCGGCGCTGGTCGTGCTGCTCATCGGGCAGCCGGTCGCCGCCCAGACTCCTCCGTCGTCGGCCCCTTCACCGTCCGCGCAGGCCTACTACGAGTTCATGCTCGCACGGCGGCTCGAGTCCGATGGCGACTTGAAGGGCGCCCTGGTCGCGTTGGAGCGCGCCGAGAAGCTGGATCCGTCGTCGGCCGAACTGCTCGCGGAGCGTGCCGCGCTGCACGCCCGCCAGAATCAGGGGCCACAGGCGCGTGACGCCGCCGAACGGGCGCTGCGCATCGACAAGGACAACGTCGAAGCGCAGCGGATCCTCGCGCTCGTCTACTCCGCCTGGTCGGAGGGGGCCGGCCAGCCGCCCGCCGGTGAAACGGTGGAGGGCTCGCGGTCCAAGGCCATCGAGCACTTCAAGGCCATCCGGACGACCCCGGCGATGGCCACCGACCTCAGCCTCCAGATCGCGTACGGCCGATTGCTGCTGCGGGCGGGCGAAGGCGACGAAGCGGTGACGGTGCTCGAGGCCGTCGCGACCCAGGCGCCCTATCTCGCCGAGCCGTACGTCCTGCTGGCAGAAGCGCGCACGGCCAGGGGCCAGATGCTCGAGGCGGCCGAAGCGCTCGCGCAGGCCGCCGAGATCAACCCGCGCTATTACGTGTCGCTCGGTGACCTGTACGAGAAGCTCGGACGCTGGGCGGCCGCGGCCGGCGCCTATGGACAGGCCATCGAGGGCATGCGTCAGCCCAGCCGCGACCTGCGCCTGCGGTACGTCACCGCGCTGCTCAACGTGCCGGGCGGCGTGGGCGCCGCCCGCGCGAAGGACGCGCTCGCCGAGTTGCTCAAGGCCAACCCGGACGACACGCGGCTGCTGTACCTCCAGTCGATGGCGGCCAGGCAGCTGCAGGATACCAGGGGTGCGGAGGATGCCGCGCGGCGGATCCTGGCCATCGACCCCACCAGCCTCGCGGGCCTGAACGCCCTGGCCCGCTCGCTCATGGACCAGTATCAGTATCAGAAGGTCGTCGAGGTCCTGACGCCCTTCAGCACGGATCTGGCCGCGCGCACCAAGGGCCGCGAAAGCGATGGCGCGTCCGTGATCGCCCAGCTCGGGCTCGCGCAACAGCAGCTCGGGGCGTTCGATGCGGCCGTGGCGGCATTCACCACGGCCAGGGAACTGGCGCCCGATGACGTCGTGTTCGACCTGTACCTGGCACAGGCGTTGTTGGTGGGCCGCAAGCACGATCGCGCCCTGGCCGTTGCCAGCGAGGCCATCACGAAGCATCCCGACGAGGTCCGCCTGGTCAGCCTGCGGGCGCAGGCGCTCTCGCGCCTGGGGCGCGCCGGCGAGGCCATCACGTTTCTCGAGGGCGCCATCAAGGCCGACTCGCGCAGCCCCGAGCTCGCGTTCGCCCTGGCCGATACCTACGCGTCGCAGAAGCGCTACGACGACGCGATCAGGATCGTCGAGCAGGCGGAGACGGCCTTCGGGGAGAGCGACGAATTCACGCTGCGGCTGACGACCTTCTACGAGCAGGCGGGCCGCATCGCCGACGCCGAGCGCGCACTGCGCCGGATGATCGAGCGCGACCCGCTCGACGCCACGGCGCTCAACTACCTGGGCTACATGCTCGCAGACCGCACGGATCGCTACGCGGAGGCCGTGGAGTTGATCGAGCGCGCGCTCAAGGTGGAACCCGGCAACCCCGCGTATCTGGACAGCCTCGGCTGGGCCTTGTTCAAGCAGGGCAAGGTGGACGCCGCGCTGGAGCCGCTCGCGAAGGCGGCGGCGGCCCTGCCCGCCAACTCGGTCATCCAGGATCACCATGGCGACGCACTGGCACGCCAGGGCCGGTGGGCCGACGCCCTCGCCGCGTGGCAGCGGGCGCTGGCGGGCGATGGGGACTCCATCGAGACTGCCGCGATCGAGAAGAAGATCCGCGATGGCCGGCGCCGCCGGTAGGCTGCCCGCCCTCGCCCTCGCCTGCGTGCTCGGCGCCGCCTGCGCCGCCCGGCTTCCGCCGAGGCCTGCCGGGACCCCGTCACCGGCCCCGGAGGCCGTTGACCACTTCGTTTCGGCGACCAGCCACTGCACGGGCCTGAGGACCCTGACGGCGGAGCTCGCGCTCTCCGGCCGTGCCGGGGAGGAGCGGTTGCGCGGCCGGGTCATCACCGGCCTCCAGCGTGGCGGCTCGGTCCGCCTCGAAGGCGTGGCGCCATTCGGCGCGCCGGTCTTCATCCTGGCCGCGCAGGCCGAGCGCGCGACGCTGCTGTTGCCACGTGACCGGCGTGTGCTGGACGATGTGCCGGTGGCGCAGGTGATCGAGCGGCTGACGGGACTGGCGCTCGGCGCGGACGATCTGCTGTACGCCCTCACGGGCTGCGTCGAGGCCAGTGGCGCCGCCAACGGGCGCCGGTGGTCCGGGGGATGGGAGGCGGTCGAGACCAGCGGCCGCCGGACGGCGCTCTTGCGCCTCCAGTCGGGCGCCTGGCAGCTCGTGGCCGTGGACGGCGCGGGCTGGCACGCGGATTACCGCGCCATTCAGAACGGATTTCCCCGCGAGGTACGGCTCCGCTCCGAGGACGGCCGCGTGGACCTGCTCGCGGCGGTGCAGCAGCTGGAGGTCAACGTCGCGATCGATGCGGCCGCCTTCGAGGTTTCCATTCCACCGGACGCCGACCCCATGACGCTCGACGGGCTCCGCTCCGTCGCCCCGCTTCGAACCCCATGACGCTGTCGCTTCCCGCCTTTGCCAAGGTCAACCTCGATCTCCGGATTCTGGGTGTGCGCCCGGACGGGTATCACGACCTGCGCACGATCTTCCAGTCCCTGGCCCTCTCCGACGTCGTGACCGTGCAGGTACGGCGTGGGCCCTTCGAGCTGCGGTGCGACGATCCGGAGGTGCCGACCGACCGTCGCAACCTCGTGTGGAAGGCCGCCTCGCTCCTCTGGCGGACGGCGCGACTGGGGCGTGGCGAGCCGCGGGACGTGTCCGTGACCCTCCAGAAGCGGATCCCGGCCGAGGCCGGTCTTGGCGGCGGCAGCGCCGATGCCGCGGTGACACTGCTGGCGCTCAACCGGGCGTGGACGCTGGGCCTCGACGGCGCAGGGCTGGCGCGGATTGGCGCCCGACTTGGCGCCGACGTCCCCTTCTTCCTGGTCGGTGGGACGGCACTGGGTCTGGGGCGCGGAGACGACATCTACCCGCTGGCGGACCTGCCCAGGGTGCATGTCGTCGTGGTGCAGCCCGGATTCGGGGTGTCCACCGTCGAGGCGTACCGCTGGTTCGACGAGGAGCGGACGCGACCCCGACGGGACCCGCCCGGACGCCCCCGACCCGCGGGGTGGCCCGCCTGGGCGGCGTCGCTGCGGAACGACCTGGAGCCCCCGGTTGTACGCCACCATCCGACCATCGGGCGCATCCGGCAGATGCTGCTCGACGCCGGGGCGGTGGTCGCGGCGATGTCGGGGTCGGGATCGGCTGTCTTCGGGCTGTTCGAACGGGCCGACGCCGCCCGGCGGACCGCCCGCGACCTGGCACGCCCCGGCTGGACGGTCCTGGCCACGAGAACCCTGACCCGGCAGGAGTATCAGCGACTGGGCGGGTACGAAGCCACCGCGCGGAAGCCGGTTGCCTCAGCCGGGCAAACCCGTATACGATAACGATTTGCCCCGGTGCGTTGGGGCGTGGCCAAGCGGTAAGGCGCGGGTCTTTGGAACCCGTATTCGAAGGTTCGAATCCTTCCGCCCCAACCAGTTTCATCATGCGACCGAGCGGTTTTGGCGACTTGAAGGTGTTCTCCGGCAGCGCGCATCCGAAGCTCGCCGCCGGAATCGCGGAGTTCCTGGGCTGTGGGCTCGGGCAGGCGCGGCTGCGCCGTTTTCCGGACACCGAGGTCTCGTTCCAGATCGACGAGAACATCCGCGGGACGGACGTCTTCATCATCCAGCCGACCAGCGCGCCGGTCGACCAGCACCTGATGGAGCTGATGATCATGGTGGACGCGTTCCGCCGGTCGTCGGCGGCGCGCATCACGGCCGTCCTGCCGTACTACGGCTACGCCCGGCAGGACCGGAAGGACAAGCCGCGGGTGCCCATCTCCGCCAAGCTCGTGGCCAACGTGCTGAGTGCGGCCGGCACCAATCGCGTGCTCACGATGGACCTGCACAAGGCGCAGATCCAGGGCTTTTTCGACATCCCGGTGGACCACCTGTTCGCGGCGCCGGTCATCATCGACTACCTGTCGCGCCAGGAGTATCCGAAGCTCACGATCGTGGCGCCGGACGCGGGTGGCGCGGAACGCGCGCGGGCATATGCGAAGCGACTGGACGCCGAGCTGGCGATTGTCGACAAGCGCCGCAGCGACGATGGCACGGCGGAGGTGATGAACGTGATCGGCGAAGTGGGCGGCCGCACGTGTGTGATCGCCGATGACATCATCGACACGGCCGGGACCATCCAGAAGGGCGCGCAGGCGCTGAAGGACGCGGGCGCGGAGCGGGTGATCGCCTGTGCCGTGCACGGCGTGCTCTCGGGCCCCGCGATCGAGCGCATCGAGAAGGCGCCGATCGAGAAGCTCGTGATCACCAACACCATCGCGCTGACGCCCGACAAGGCGAAGTGCCAGAAGATCGTGGAGTTGTCGGTGGCGCGCCTGCTCGGGCAGGCAATCCGCAGCATCCACGAAGAAACGTCCGTGTCGTCATTGTTCGTGTAGTACCTCGAGCCTAGAGCCCAGAGCCTAGAGCCTGACAGCGAAGGATCTTATGGAAGCCGTACTCGAAGCCGTCAAGCGCACCACCACCGGAAAGAACGAGAACAATCGCACCCGCTTCGCCGGGCACATCCCCGCGGTCGTCTATGGCGCGCAGAAGGCCGGTGACGCCATCGCGCCCATCGCCGTGGCCGTGGATCCGAAGCCGTTCATGCGGATTCTCCACTCCAGCTCGGGTCTGAACACGCTCATCACCCTCAAGGTGCCGGGTGAGACCGATGCCCGCGTGCTGGTGAAGGAGGTGCAGCTCGATCCGATCACGCACCATCCGCTGCATGCGGACTTCTACCGCGTGAACATGGATCGCCGCATCCGCGTCACGGTGCCGGTGGTGCTGAAGGGCGAGCCGCGCGGCGTGAAGGTCGAAGGCGGCATCCTGGACTTCCTCACGCGCGAGATCGAGATGGAGTGCCTGCCGGCCGAGATTCCGAACGCCATCGAGGTGGACGTCTCCGGCCTGAACCTGAACGACGCGATCTACGTCCGCGACGTCGCCGGCGACGTGACCTGGCAGCCGGTGACCGACGTCGACACGATGCTGGCACACGTGGTGCCGCTGCGTGTGGTCGAGGAGGCGGCGGGCGCCGAGACAGCGGCCGCGGCGCCGGCGGCGGCGGCCGGGTCGGAGCCCGAGGTCATCAAGAAGGGCAAGACCGAGAAGGAAGGCGAGGCCAAGGCCGAGAAGAAGAAGTAGCGATGAAGCTCGTCGTCGGCCTCGGCAACCCGGGCGCCGAGTACCGCGAGACCCGGCACAATGTCGGGTTCCTGGTGATCGACGAGCTGGCGCGACGCTGGGGCGTCGAGCAGTGGCGCGAGTCGTTCGAGAGCCTCGCGTGCAAGACGGCGCGGGACGGCGAGCCGGTGCTGCTGTGCAAGCCGCTCACGTTCATGAATCTGAGCGGCCGCGCGGTGGCGGGGGTGGCTGGTTTCTACAAGGTGCCGGTCGAGGACCTGCTGGTGGTGACCGACGACGTGGCGCTGCCGCTTGGACGGCTGCGGGCGCGACGGGGAGGCAGCGACGGGGGCCACAACGGGCTCAAGTCGCTGGCCCAGGCCCTGGGGACGCAAGGATACGCGCGGCTCCGGATCGGGGTCGGGCGCGGTGAGGTGCTGGCGGCCGATGGGGGCGTCGTGGGACGCCCCGGGATGGCCGGCCACGTGCTCGGACGGTTCCGGCCGGACGAGCGCGAGACGATATCGGCGGCGATTCTGCGGGCCGCGGATGCCTCGGAGCTGTTCATCGCCGAGGGGATCGAGCGCGTGATGAACGCGTTCAACGCCGCAGAGAGGCAAGACGGAGCAAGAGAACCGGATTCCGCCATGTAGGCGGCAACCGGCCTCCTAGCCACTACGGTGGCCCCGCCAATGCCACAGGGACCGGCGCAGCCGCGCCGAAGCCCGACGGGCGAAGGCGGGTCCATGAGGGAGACCTGATGAGTGCACGTACGTACGAACTGATTTACATCCTGGTGCCCGACTCGACCGAACAGCAGGTCGCCGACCTGCAGACGCAGGTCGAGGGCATCGTCTCGCGCATGGGCGGCACGATCGAGAAGACCGATCCGTGGGGCCGGCGCAAACTCGCCTACGAGATCGGCAAGCACAAGGAAGGCCTCTACGTGCTGCACGTGATCCACGGCGGCGGGGAGCTGATGAAGGAGCTCGACCGCCGGCTGAAGAACACGGAAGGCCTGATCCGGCACCTCATCGTGCGCGTGGACGAGCGGCAGCAGGTGGCCGAGCGTGCCCGCACGAAGCGGACGGAGGCATCGCGGCGCCGCCGCATCGCGCGCGGCCTGCCGCCAGACCGGCAGCCGGGCGAGGGGCCGCAGCACGACAACGATGACGATGCCGACGTGACATACGACGGCGTGGACGTGGAGGTTTAGGTCATGGCGTTCGGAGGCAGGAAGCCAAGTGGCCCGGGCGGCAAGGGCAAGGGCGCCGCGGCGGGAGACAAGCAGGGCGGTCAGCGCCGTGGCCTGTTCCGCCGTCGCAAGGTCTGCAAGTTCTGCGCAGACCGCATCGACGATATCAATTACAAGGACGTCAAGCTGCTGAGTGGCTTCGTCCCGGAGCGCGGCAAGGTGCTGCCGCGCCGAATCTCGGGCACGTGCGCGAAGCACCAGCGCTCGCTGCGCGTCGCCATCTTCCGCGCCCGGCAGCTCGCGTTGCTGCCGTATGCGTCGGACTAGGGCAGGAGCACGCCAATGGAAGTGATTCTTCGAGACCACGTGGAGCACGTCGGCCGCCGCGGCGAGATCGTCAAGGTGGCGGACGGCTTCGCCCGGAACTACCTGCTGCCGCGCAAGCTGGCGCTGCCGGCCACCGAGGGCAACCGGCGGTGGGTCGAGCGCGAGCGCAAGATCGTCGAGGCGCGCGAGGCCGAGGAGCGGTCGGCCGCCGAGGCCATCGCCGCGCGGCTGACCGCGCTGGAGCTGTCGGTCGCCCGCAAGGTCGGCGAGAACGACCAGCTCTATGGCTCGGTCACCAACGCCGACATCGCCGACCTGCTGAAGGCGAAGGGCTTCGACATCGACCGGCGCAAGATCCTGCTGCCGGACCCGCTGAAGGCGCTCGGGGAGACCACCGTGCCCGTCAAGCTGCACCGCGACGTCACCGCGCAGGTGCGGGTGGCGGTCGTGAAGGAAGAGTAGCCGGGTTCGATCGCTTGCCAGAAACCGAGGGAGCCGTCTAGAGTGGCGGCTCCCTCGTTCTTTCTGATCGCCCGCATTCACGCTTTCGAGGTCGCCACCCTTGGCCGAGTCGGCATCCGCGCCCGCCCGCACCCTCCCTCACAATCTCGAGGCGGAGCGCTCGGTGCTCGGCTCGATCCTGATCGACAACCACACGTTCAACCTGGCGGCCGCGGTCATCAGGTCCGAGGCGTTCTTCCGCGACGCCCATCGCCGCATCTACGAGCGGATGACCGAGCTGTCCGAGCGCAACCAGCCCATCGATCTCGTCACGCTGAAGGAGGCGCTCGAGCGGTCGGGCGAGCTCGAGGAGGTGGGCGGCCCCGCGTACATCGCCTCGCTCGTGGACGGCGTGCCGCGCTCGACCAACGTCGAGTACTACGCCCAGATCGTCAAGGAGAAGGCGACGCTGCGTGCGCTGATCTTCTCGGCGAACAAGATCCTTGCCAACGCCTACGAGGCCGACCAGGAGGCCGACCTCATCCTCGACGACGCGGAGAGCGCGATCTTCGCGGTGGCGGAGGACCGGGTGAAGTCCGGCTTCATCGCCATGCGGGAGCTGGTGAACCAGAGCTTTCCGAAGATCGAGAAGCTCTTCGAGCACAAGAGCTACATCACCGGCGTGCCCACCGGCTTCGACGACCTCGACCGCAAGACCCGCGGCCTGCAGCCCGGGGACCTCGTGATCGTGGCCGCCCGCCCGTCGATGGGAAAGACGAGCCTCGTGCTGAACATCTGCCAGCACGTGGCCACGCAGGGACAGGTGGCGGGGTTCTTCAGCCTCGAGATGTCGAAGGAGCAGCTCTTCATGCGCATGCTCGCGTCCGAGGCCCGGATCGACACCTACCGCCTGCTGAGCGGACAGATCGGCCAGAAGGAGTACGGGCAGATCACGCACGCGCTCGAGACGCTGTCGGAGGCGCGGCTGTTCATCGACGACACGGCCGGCATCGGCGTGATGGAGATGCGCGCCAAGGCGCGCCGGCTGCAGGCCGAGCACGGGCTGCACCTGCTGGCCGTCGACTACGTCCAGCTGATGACGGGGCGCGGCCGCTTCGAGAACCGTACCCTCGAGCTGGCGTCCATCTCGCGGTCGCTGAAGGGCCTCGCCAAGGAGCTGAGTGTCCCCGTCATCGTGCTGTCGCAGCTGTCCCGCGCACCGGAAGCGCGCTCCGACAAGCGCCCGCAGCTGTCGGACCTGCGCGAATCGGGCGCCCTCGAGCAGGACGCCGACGTGGTCGCCCTCATCTTCCGCGAGGAGATGTACAAGCTCGGCGACGAGCCCAGCGAGAACGACGGCGTGGCCGAGATCATCATCGCCAAGCAGCGCAACGGCCCCACCGGGACCATCAAGCTCGCCTTCCTGCGCGAACAGACGCGCTTCGCCAATCTGGCACGCGGCGGTGGAGACGGCGAGGCGTGACGCACCACCTGCGTCGCCAGCGTCACCTGTGGCCCTGAGCCGTTGCACCTCGGCCCGCGTCGACCTGGACGCGCTGGCCGCCAACTTCCGCGCCATCCAGGCGTATCTCGGCGCGGACGCCACGTTGAACCGTGCGGCCGGTGCCGGCCCCCTGGTGGCCCCTGGCGTCATCGCGGTGGTGAAGGCCAATGCGTACGGCCACGGGGCCCGGCACGTTGCCGCAACCCTGCAGCAGGCCGGCGCCACGATGCTCGCGGTCGCCGACATCGAAGAGGGCGTCGACCTGCGAGACGCAGGCATCCGCCTTCCCATTCTCGTGTTCGGCGCCCTCAGCGTCAGCGACGTCAGCGGCGTCTTCGAGTACGGCCTCACGCCGACCATCTCCAGTCCCGCGGCCGGTGCGGCGCTCGAGGCCGCGGCCGCGGCGCGCGGCGTGACGCTGCCGTATCACCTGAAGATCGACACCGGCCTCAACCGCCTGGGCTTTCGCCACGACAACCTGCGGCGGACGTTGCCCGCGCTGTTCCGGAGCGCTCATCTGCGACTCGACGCCGTCTACACGCACTTCGCCACGGCCGACGAGCCCGAGGCGCCGGCGTTCGACGACCAGCGGCGGCGGTTCGAGGAGGCCGGCCGCGTGATCGACGAGCTCGGCGGAGGCCCGCGCCTGCGGCATGCGGCCAACTCTGCGGCGCTCGTCCGCGACTCGCGCGTCTGGTACGACTTCGTTCGTCCGGGCCTCCTGTTGTACGGGTTGGTGCCGCCCCCCCTGCACACGACGCTGCCGCTGCGACCGGTCATGTCACTCGCCAGCCGCGTCGTGGCCGTCAAGGGGGTCCGTCCGGGTGAATCGGTGGGGTACGGGGCCCGATTCACCGCCGGCCGGCCCACCACCCTCGCCGTGGTGCCGGCCGGCTACGCCGATGGCCTGGATCGCCGCCTCGAGGGACGTGGGGTCGCGCTCGTCCGCGGCCGGCGCGTGCCGATCGTCGGCGCCGTCAGCATGGACATGCTGACGGTGGACGTCACCGACGTCGAGGGCGTGGGGCCCGGCGATGAGGTCGTCCTTCTCGGCAGGGGCGGTCCTGAGGCGTGGCAGGTCATTGATGCGCGCGAGATGGCCGCGTGGATCGACACGATTCCCTACGAGGTCCTCTGTCGCCTGGGCGCCCGGGTCGAGCGCCACTACTGATCCGATGCAGACTCCAGGCTTCAGGCTTCAGGCTCCAGGCTTGAGGCTCCAGGCTTCAGGATGAGCGCCCCGCCGCAGGCCGCAAGGACGATGCGACAATGAACGAGTTTCTTCCGTGAAGTCCCCCAAACCCGTCTTCGTCTGCCAGGAATGTGGCTCGCAGTCGCCGAAGTGGCTGGGCCGCTGTCCGGACTGCGGCGCCTGGAACTCGCTGGTCGAGGAGCGCGCCGTGGAGCCGTCAGGGCCTGTCGCGACGGCGGGGCACCGCTATGCCATCGGGGGGCCGTCGCAGGGGGCCGTGCGCTACGGGGAGATCGAGGCGTACCAGACCGCGCGCCTGAGCACCGGCATCGGCGAGTTCGACCGTGTCCTCGGGGGCGGTATCGTCCCCGGCTCGCTCGTGCTGCTGGGCGGTGAGCCCGGGATCGGGAAGTCCACGCTGCTCCTGCAGGCGACGGCCAACTTCGCGCACGCGATCGGCCCGGTGCTGTACGCGTCGGGCGAGGAGTCGGAACACCAGATCAAGTCCCGCGGCGATCGCCTCGGCGTCGGCGATGCCCCCCTGTACCTGCTGGCCGAGACCTGCATCGAGCGCATTCTCGAGGAGGTCGGCCGCGTGAAACCGAAGCTCCTCGTGGTGGATTCCGTCCAGACGGTCTTCTCGCTCAAGTTCCAGTCGGCACCCGGCAGCATCGGGCAGGTGCGCGAGGCGGCCACGCAGTTCCTCTTCACCGCCAAGGGACACGACCTGCCCACGTTCCTCGTGGGTCACGTCACCAAGGACGGCAACATCGCCGGGCCCAAGGCGCTGGAGCACGTCGTGGACACCGTCCTCTACTTCGAGGGTGAGCGTCATCATTCGCACCGGGTGGTCCGCGCCGTGAAGAACCGGTTCGGCGCGGTCAGCGAGCTGGGCGTGTTCGAGATGACCGGTGCCGGCCTGCAGCCCGTGCCCAACCCGTCGGCGTTGTTCCTGGCCGAACGCCCCCACGCGACGCCGGGGTCCGCGGTGCTCTGCTGCCTGGAAGGCTCGCGCCCCATTCTGGTCGAAGTGCAGGCCTTGGTGAGCACCAGCAGCTACGGGATGGCGCGACGGATGGCTGTCGGCCTGGATCAACACCGGCTCACGCTGCTGCTGGCCGTGCTCGAGAAGCGCGCCGGGCTGCACCTGGTGAGCGACGACGTCTTCGTCAACATCGCGGGTGGGATGACCATCGATGAGCCCGCCGCCGACCTCGCGATTGTCGCCGCCGTGGCCTCGAGCCTGCGCAACCGGCCGATTGGCGCGGGGACCGCCGTGTTCGGCGAGGTGGGTCTCGGGGGCGAGGTGCGTGGGGTGCCGCAGGCCGCGCTCCGTATCCGCGAGGCCGAGCAGATGGGGTTCACGCGCATCGTGCTCCCCGCCGCGAACATGGACGCGGCGGCCGAACCGGCTCGCGGACGTGACGGCGATGGTCGGGCCGAGCTCGCCGGCGTCCGCAGCGTCGGCGAGGCGCTCGACGTGCTGCTGGCCTGACCTGCGATAAGCTCTCCGGGACCGATTTCACCAGGAGCGTGCGTTTGACCAGCCCAACGACCACCGACGGCAAGAAGAAAGCCCGGATCTCCCCGACCACCCAGATCGTCCTGGGCCTCATCATCGGGTTGATCACGGGCTACGTCGTCAGCATCACGGATCCGAACGCGTCGGAGGCCATCAGACCGTTTGCGCAGCTCTTCATCCGGATGATCCAGATGATCATCGCGCCGCTGCTCTTCGCAACGCTGGTGGCGGGCATTGCCGGGGCCGGGCACTTCAAGGACGTGGGCCGCATGGGCCTGCGTGCCATCATCTACTTCGAGGTGGTCACCACGCTGGCCCTGCTCATCGGGCTGCTCGCCGTGAACATCCTGCAGCCCGGAGTGGGCCTCACCTTGCCGGAGCCCTCCGGGACGCCGCCCATCACCGCCAGACCGCAGAGTTGGCAGGAGATCATCCTGCACATCGTGCCCACCTCGGTGTTCGACGCCATGGCACGGGGCGATGTCCTGCAGATCGTCATCTTCAGCATGCTCTTCGCCGTCGGGCTCAGCATCCTCGGCGAGCGGGGGCGCCCGATGGTGCAGTGGTGCGAGGTGCTCGCCGAGACCATGTTCAAGGTGACGCACATCATCATGCTCTACGCCCCCATCGGCGTGGGGACCGCGATTGCGTACACGGTCGGGCGGAGCGGCCTCGGCGTGCTCTGGAACCTGGGCTACCTGGTCTTCACCCTCTACGTCGCCCTGGCGTTCTTCGTGCTGGTGGTGCTCATCCCCGTGATGCTGCTGTTCCGCATCCCGATCGCGGGGTTCACGCGTGCGATGAAGGACCCGGCGCTCATCGCCTTCTCCACCACCTCGAGCGAGGCCGCCCTGCCGCTCGCGCTCGAACGGATGGAGCAGTTCGGCGTGCCCCGGCCCATCGTGTCCTTCATCCTGCCGCTCGGCTACAGCTTCAACCTGGACGGCTCGACCCTCTATCTGTCCCTGGCCGCCATCTTCGTCGCACAGGCCGCGGGCGTCGACCTGACCGTGGGGCAGCAGATCACCATGATGCTGACCCTGATGCTCACCAGCAAGGGCGTGGCTGGCGTGCCGCGGGCCTCCCTCGTGATCCTGGCCGGGACGCTGGCCAGCTACAACCTGCCCCTCGAGGGCATCACCCTCATCCTCGGCGTGGATGCCATCATGGACATGGCGCGCACAACCGTGAACGTGACGGGCAACTGCCTGGCATCGGTGGTCGTGGCGCGGTGGGAGGGCCAGTTCGAACCCAGGGACATCCGCGCGGCCGAGGGCTGATCGACCAGATCGGCCCGCTTGACCTCCGGGAGCCGCCGACTTACCTTTGCCGTTAGTCATCCCGGCGTCATACTGGAAGGTCTCGCGTCATGGCCTGGTTCATCCTTGCGCGCCTGCTGTTTGCAGGAGCGGTCGTGTACTCGGCGTTCCTGCTACAGCCCCTGGGCCCGCAGCCGGTCGCCAATCTGCTGTTCGGGCTCGGGCTCGGGCTGCTCGCGGTGGTCTTCGAGTGGCAGCTGCGCGACACGCCCGTCACGCACATGGCCGGCGCGCTCCTGGGCGGCGCGATCGGCCTCGCGCTGGCCAAGGGCATCGGCGCGGCGCTCTTCTGGGCCGACCCCGGCGACCAGCGCGTCGCGTTCCTGCACAGCTTCGTGCTCCTGCTGCTGCCCTACCTCGGACTGGTGATCGGCGGCCGGAAGGGTGAGTGGCTGGAGCCCGTCCGGCTGATGAGCCTGTTTCGCGCCGCGGGCCCCGAACGTCGCTACAAGATCCTCGATACCTCGGTCATCATCGACGGCCGCATCGCCGACCTCTGCGACACCGGCTTCATCGACGGCACGCTGGTGATCCCGCAGTTCGTGCTCAAGGAACTCCAGCTGGTCGCCGACTCGGCGGATTCCATGAAGCGCAACCGGGGACGCCGCGGGCTCGACATCCTGCAGAAGATCCAGAAGATGTCGGGCGCCGAGGTCATCGTGTCGGACGCGGACTTCCCGGACGTCCGCGAGGTGGACCTGAAGCTCATCGAGCTGGCGCGCTCGCTGTCCGGCAAGATCGTCACCAACGACTTCAACCTCAACAAGGTCGCGCAGCTTCGCGGCGTGCAGGTGCTGAACATCAACGAGCTCGCCAATGCGCTCAAGCCGGTCGTGCTGCCGGGCGAGATCATGAAGGTGTTCATCCTCAAGGAAGGCAAGGAGTACAACCAGGGCGTCGCCTACCTGGACGACGGCACGATGGTCGTGGTCGACAATGCCAGGAAGATGATCAGCAAGACGATCGACGTCGTCGTCACCAGCGTGCTGCAGACGACGGCCGGCAAGATGATCTTCGGGCGATACCTGGATCCGAGCCAGGTCGGCCAGGCGGCCCCTCACGGCGACGAGCGGCCGCGTTCGCGGTCACAGGTCTCGACGGGCTCACAGGCGGGCGTGGTGCCTGCCGCAGCGGCCGCCCCGGCGGCCGGTCCACCCGCCGCCGGCGCGTCGGCCGTGCCGGTGGTCGAGCCCGCCCCGCGCGCGGCCACCCCCGCCGCCGGCAAGTAGGGCTTGCGCGACCCCGTCCACCTGCTGCGCACCGTCGTCTTCCTGATCCCCGCGATCGGGGTGTACACGGTGATCCTGGGCGCGCTGTCGGTGGGCTCGAGCCTGTTCGATCGCCGCGGCCACTTCGGCCACTGGTGTGCGCGCGCCTGGTCGTGGCTGATCCTGGCGACCACGGGCGTCGAGGTGGACGTGCGCGGCCTCGACCGGCTCGTGCCGGGCCGCACCTACGTCTTCGTCTCGAACCACCAGAGCATCTATGACATCCCGGTCATCTTCTGGTGGATCCCGTTCCAGCTGCGGATCATCGCCAAGGAATCCCTGGGCCGGTTTCCCGTGCTGGGGCCGCACCTGAAGCGGACGGGGCACATGCTGGTGGACCGCAGCCGCCCCGACCGGAGTGGCATCTTTGGCTGGGCCAACGCGCTCACGTCGAATGGCCTGTCGCTGATCGTGTTCCCGGAAGGCACCCGGAGCGCGGACGGCCGCGTGGGCGTGTTCAAGGGCGGGAGCTTCTACCTGGCGATGCAGGCCGGCCTGCCCATCGTGCCGATCTCCATCGTCGGCAGCCGGCACGTGATGCGGAAGGGCCAGCTGACGACGCGGCCCGGGCACGTGACGCTCATCGTGCACGAGCCCATCGCGACCACCGCCAGCGCCGAACCCTCAACCACCGAGGTGCGCGACCTGGCGCGCCGCGTCCGGGAGATCGTCCGGCCCGCGCCGGACGCCGAGGCTCAGGCCGACGCTTCGCGCTTGGAGAACGATCGAACGACCTCGTAGACGATCGGCAGCACCGACACACCGATGATGCCGAGCACCACCAGCTCGAAGTTCTCCTTCACGACCGGGATGTTGCCGAAGAGGTAGCCGGCGCCCGCGCAGATCGATACCCAGAGGACCGCGCCGAGCACGTTGTAGAAGGCGAACGTGCGGTAAGGCATGTCGGCGCCGCCGGCGACGAAGGGCAGGAACGTGCGCACGATGGGGACGAATCGCGCGAGGACGACGGCCTTACCGCCGTGCTTGATGAAGAACGCGTGTGCGCGCGCCACGTGGTCGCGCTTCACCCATCGGTGCAGCCCGTGCTGGTCGTCCGCGCCATCCTCCAGAAAGCGGTGTGCCAGCCGCCGGCCCACCGAGTAGTTGACGGCGTCGCCCACCACCGCCGCGACGATGAGGAGCGGTACCACCAGCTCGAATTGCAGCGCCGACGTGGCGGCGAGGGCGCCGGCGGCGAAGAGGAGCGAGTCACCCGGCAGGAACGGGGTGACGACAAGTCCGGTCTCCGCGAAGATGATCAGGAACAGGATGCCGTAGACGATGAGCCCGTATTCAGTGGCCCACAGCGCGAGCTGCTCGTCGGCGTGCAGCAGGAGGTCGATCATTCACCTTCCAGTCTACACGCAGGATCGTCGGCGGCCGCGGCCGCCCGCTACAATACCCGGCGTGCCTGCGATCGGCGATCTCCGGGTGTCTCCGGCCCTGGCCTCGATCGTCAGTCCCGGGGTGATCTGGTGGACGGGAGCCGTCGTGGTCGACCGGGCGGCCGCGCTGGACCCGCTGCTCGCCGCCGCGGAAGCCGGGGTGCGGTCCCATCCACCCGCGGACACCGCCGCCGTCCGGACGATGTACAAGCGAGTAGGGCTCGACCCCACCAGGAACCGGCCGTCCAGCGAAGCGCTGCTCCGCCGCATCCTCAAGGGCGGCGCCATCCCACGCATCAACGCGATGGTGGACGTCATCAACTGGTGTTCGGTGGAGTTCCAGCTGCCGTACGGGCTGTACGACCGCGCACGGATGCGGGGGACGCCGACGCTGCGGCTCGGCGCCGAAGGAGAGGAGTATGCGGGCATCCGCAAGGACACGGTCCACGTGAGCGGGCGCATCACCCTGGCGGACGACGACGGGCCCTTCGGGAACCCCACGTCGGATTCCGCGCGGACCATGGTGACGACGGCGGCGACCGAGGCGCTGGTGGTGGTGTATGCCCCCGCGGACACGCCGGGCCTGCGTCTGGCGACCGTGCTCGATCGCACGGCAGAGCGACTCGCGAACATCTGCGGCGGACGAGAGGAGGCCCGATGGCCGTCGTCTCCGCGCTAATCGCCGCCGGCGGGCGCGGCGTGCGGCTGGGCGCCGACCGTCCGAAGCAGTTCCTCGAGATCGGCGGGCGCAGCATCCTCGAGCGCAGCATCGAGCGTTTCGTCTCGCACGCCGACGTGGCCGAAGTGGTCGTCGCTTTGCCCGAGGACTACCTCGATCCGATGCGGGCGCGCATGGCGGCCCTCGGCTGGAGCACGGTGCGGTGCGTCGAGGGCGGGCCCCGGCGGCAGGACTCGGTGGAACAGGCGTTCCGTGCGGCGCGATCGGACACGGCCCTCATCGCCATCCACGACGCCGCCCGGCCGTTCGTGTCCGCCTCGCTCATCTCGCGCACGGTGGCGGCCGCGTCCCAGCATGGCGCCGCCATCGCGGCACTGCCGGTTCGCGACACCGTGAAGGAGGCAGGCGGCCACGCGGGCGCGCCGCTGCGGCCCATCGTCGCCACGCTCCGGCGCGAGGACATCTTCCTGGCGCAGACCCCGCAGGTGTTCCGGCGCGACGTGCTGGCGCGCGCGTTCGAGGTGGCAGGTCCGCAGGCCGCGGAGGCGACCGACGAAGCGAGGCTGGTCGAGCAGGCCGGGTTTGTCGTGCAGATCGTCGAAGGGGAGCCTGGTAACGTGAAGATCACGACGCCCGCAGACTTGTCCAGGGCACAGCAGCTGGTGGAAGAGGGACCGCGCACGATGGTGCGCGTGGGGACCGGATACGATCTGCACCGGCTGGTGGCCGGGCGGCCGTTGATCCTCGGCGGCGTCACGATTCCCTTCGACACGGGGCTCGAGGGCCACTCCGATGCCGACATCCTCTGTCACGCCGTGACCGACGCGGTGCTGGGCGCGGCGGCGGCGGGTGACATCGGCCGCCTGTTTCCGGACACCGACGCCGCCTGGAAGGGCGCCGACAGCATCAGGCTGCTGGCGGGCGCCGTGGCGCACCTGCACGGCGCGGGATACCGCGTGGTGAACGTGGACGCCACCATCATCGCCCAGCGGCCGAAGCTGCTGCCGTACCTGGACGACATGCGCGCCAACCTCGCCCGCGCCCTGCAGGTGGAGGTGGCGCAGGTGAGCGTGAAAGGCAAGACCAACGAGCAGGTGGACAGCATGGGCCGCGGTGAATCGATGGCGTGCCACGCCGTCGCACTGGTGGCACGCGCGTCCATTGAAGATTGAGGACTGGTGATTGATGATTCATCGGGGGACTGATGACTGGAGCATTGGGCATTCGATTGGGGGATTGGGGGATTGGGGGATTGGGGATTGCGGGATTGCGGGATTGCGGGATTGACCCCTGCGGCCGCTCGGGCCGGACCGGCGCGGTGCCCGCACTCGGCCGATCATCGGTTCGGTGAATCGAATGCACCGATCGCCCAATCACCGATCGTCAAAGAATCGCCAGTCATCAATGGGCAATGGGCAATGGACATGAGACTCCGCTTCGCCCCGTCTCCCACAGGTCATCTGCACGTGGGCAACGCCCGCACGGCGCTGTTCAACTGGCTGCTCGCGCGTGGGCAGGGCGGTACCTTCGTCCTGCGCATCGAGGACACGGACCTCGAACGGTCGACGAGGGCCTCGGAGGCGAAGATCCTCGAGGACCTGCGCTGGATGGGCCTGACGTGGGACGAGGGCGTGGAGGTGGGTGGCGATCACGGGCCGTACCGGCAGTCCGAGCGGCTCGACACCTACCGGGCGCACACGCTGCAGCTGCTGGCGTCCGGTCACGCCTACCGCTGCTTCTGCTCGGCCGAGACCCTCGATGCCGAGCGCAAGGCGCAGCTCGCGGCGGGGCAGCCACCGCGTTACGCGGGCACGTGCCGAGGCCTCGATCCCGCCGACAGCGCCAGGAGACAGGCCGCCGGTGAACCAGCGGTCGTGCGTCTCAAGGTCCCGGCCAGCCGCGACGTCAGCTTCCAGGACCTGGTGCGCGGGACGGTGACCTTCCACACCGACCAGATCGGCGATCCGGTGCTCGTCAGGTCGGACGGGATCCCGGCGTACAACTATGCGGTGGTCATCGACGATCAGCTGATGGCCATCACACACGTGATCCGCGGCGAGGACCACATCTCCAACACGCCGCGACAGGTGCTGGTCTACGAGGCCTTTGGCTGGACGCCGCCGGCCTTCGCCCACCTCTCGCTCGTGCTGGGCCCCGACCACGCGCCGCTGTCGAAACGGCACGGAGCCACCTCGGTCGCCGAGTTCCGCGCGAAGGGATATCTGCCGGAGGCCCTGGTCAACTACCTGGCGCTCATCGGATGGTCGCCGAGGAGCTCGACGTTCACGGTGCAGGGCTCGGAGCCGGGCGGCGGCGGTGGCGGCGACGAACTGCTCCCGGCACTGGAGCTCGCGAGGCGATTTCAGCTCGAGGACGTGTCGCACAGCGCGGGTGTCTTCGACGAGGACAAGCTGGCGTGGGTGAACCGCCACTACCTGAAAGGCCTCAGTCCGGGGCGCCTCGTCGAGGAGACGCTGCCGTTCCTGCGCGAGGCGGGCCTGGTCGAGGGCGAGGTCGACACCGCAGGTCGGGAGTGGCTGGCGTTCGCGCTTCCACCGGCCGCCGCGTCGGTGGACCGGCTCGGCCAGGTGCCCGACCGCCTGCGATCCATCTTCGAGTTCGACGCCGGGGACCTGCTTCGCACGCCGGATCTCGCCGCAGAGCTGCACGAGCCGGCGGCACGGGCTGTCGTCCAGGCCCTGGCGGAGGATCTCGCGACGGCGCCACCGCTGCGGGACCGTGACCTGTTCCGGGCGGCCGCGGCGCGGGTACGGGACCGGACGGGGCAGAAGGGCCGTGGGCTCTTCCATCCCATCCGCGTGGCGCTGACCGGGCGGGCGGAAGGGCCCGAGCTCGACGTGCTCATCCCGGCGATCGACCGGGCCGCCCACCTGCCAGCGGGCAGCGGCCTGGCGCCAGTCACCGCGTGTCGCGTTCGCGCATCTCTCGTCCTCGGCGCCTTGACACGCTCCTCGTGAAGGACCCGGGCCCCGTGGTGATCGCCCCCGGCAGGGCGCCGCGAGTTGCGGCGCCGCGTTCGAGTGCCTGTTCACCGTGCGCCACCGGTTGGCGACGCACGACCTGACCGACACGGCGGTGGGGCAGGGACGGCAGTAGAATGCGCCCCATGCGCCGTTCCGCCTACCTCCTGCCGCTGATCCTCGCCGTCCTCGTCTCGGGCCTCGTCGGCGCGGCCCGGCAGGGGCGGGCGGCCGCGGCTCCTGTCATCGATGTCACCGTCCAGGAAGGAACCTCCATGTCCGTGGCGGTCTCCCCGGACGGCCGCATGCTCGCCATCGATCTCCAGGGCGGGATCTGGACGGTCCCGGTGGGCGGGGGCGCCGCTCGCCGCGTGACGGGCATCTACGAGGACGCGCGCCAACCTGTCTGGTCGCCGGACGGGAAGTGGATCACGTACTTCGGTTACAAGGACGGCGGGTACGACCTCTGGAACATCGCGCCGGACGGAACGGGGCAGCACCGGCTCACCTGGGGGCCCTTCGACGACCGGGAGCCTGTCTGGTCACACGATGGCAGCCGCGTGGCCTTCTCGTCCGACCGGGGCAACCCGCTCGGGAGCGACTACAACATCTGGATACTCGACACGCGGACGGGTGAGCTCCGCCAGCTGACCGCGGAGGCCTCCGAGGACTACATGCCCTCCTGGTCACCGGACGACCGCGAAATTGCATTCGCCTCGACGCGCGAAAACGGCCAGGCCATCTGGGCGGTGTCGGTGAGCGACCTCACCGTGCGCAAGGTGACCAACGTCGAGGGGGCGCGCCTCGACGCACCGTCGTGGAGCAGCAGTGGGCAGATCGTCTACCACGCGACGGCGCGAGGGCAGAGCCGCTACGAGGCCGCCGGGACCCCCATCACTGGCGCCGAGAACGTGTTCGCCTTCCGCGCGTCGTGGGCGACCCCGACGGAGTTCTTCTACGTGTCGGACGGGCGCATCCGCAGGCGGACGCTCGGCGCCACCGCGGCGCAGACCGCACCGCAGCCCGTGGCGTTCACGGCCACGCTCCAGGTGACGCAGCCGCAGTACACCCGTCGTGTCCGCGACTTCACCTCAACCAGACCGCGCAAGGTCCTCGGCATCGTCCGGCCGGTTCTGTCCCCGGACGGCAGCCAGATCGCGTTCGCGGCGGTCGGGGACATCTGGGTCGTGCCGTCGACGGGCGGCCGGCCCGTCAACCTGACCAATGATGCGGCGCTCGATACCGATCCAGCCTGGTCCCCGGACGGATCGAGCCTCGTCTACTCGTCCGACAAGACCAGCCCGCACCTCCAGTTGTGGCTGCGCGACATGAGGACGGGACAGGCGCGGCAGGTCACCAGCCTCACGACGCAGCCGCAGGGCGCGTCGTTCTCGCCGGACGGGACGCGCGTGGTGTTCTTCAACGTGGACGGCATGTGGCGGGTGGCGCAGATCTCGGTGCTGGATCTCGCGACGGGCACGGTGACCAAGATCCACGACACGCTGCCACAGCCGGGTACTCCGGTGTGGGGGCCCGACGGGACACGGGTTGCGCTCGCGGGCGTGGCGCCGCTCAGCACGCGGTTCCGGGAGGGCACGAACCAGATCCTGACGATTTCAACAGTCGGCGGCGCCGACCAGTGGCATGCCCCGACGCCGATGATGGGCATCGACTCGCGTGGCGGTGGCGGTGTGGCGTGGTCACCCGACGGCACGAAGATGGCCGGCGTCTACGGTGGGATGCTGGCGGTCTGGCCGGTGTCGGGCACGGGCGCACCCCTGGGCCCACCGCGCGCGGTGACCTCCGAGAGCGCGCACTCGCCGTCCTGGCAGGGCGATTCGCGCCACATCCTGTACCAGTCCCTCGATACCCTCAGGATCCTCGACATCGAGACCGGTGAGTCCCGCACGGTGCCGCTCGACTTCACCTGGACCCCGGCGGTACCGACCAGCCGGGTGGTGATCCATGCCGGCCGGCTCCTGGACATGACCTCTTCCACGCCGCGGACGAACGTGGACGTGCTCGTCGAGGGCAACCGGATCACGGGCGTGGTGGCGCACGCGGACGCGAACCACGCACGCGGCCAGTTCGTCGATGCCTCGCAGCACACGGTCATGCCAGGCCTGGTGGAGTTCCATTCCCACCTGCAGAAGGACTACGGCGCCGCGCAGGGCCGCGCTTGGCTGGCATTCGGCGTCACCACCGTGCGAAGCCCCGGCAATACCCCGTACGAGGCCGTGGAGGATCGCGAGGCCAACGAAGCGGGTGTGCGACCCGGACCGCGCGTTTACGGGACGGGCTACCTGATGGAGTGGGGCCGCGTGTACTACAAGATGGGCATCGCGATCTCGAGCGTCAGCCAGTTCGAGATGGAACTGCAGCGCGCGAAGGTGCTCGAGCACGACCTGATCAAGAGCTACGTGCGGCTGCCGGATCCGCAGCAGAAGCGGATGGTGGAGTTCGCGCACGGCATCGGCGTGCCGGTGGCGACACACGAGATCTTCCCGGCCTCCTTCGTGGGCGTGGACAACACCGAGCACACGGCCGCCACGAGCCGGCGCGGGTACTCACCGAAGATGGCCACACTGCAGACCGCCTACGAGGACGTCGTGCAGCTCTTCGGCAGGAGCGCGCGCATCTTCTGCCCGATGATCTCGGGCGCGGGCGCCCGGCGCCTCTTCGAACTGGATCCCGCGCTGAAGAACGACGCGCGCTTCACGCTGTACCCGGGGTGGATCCAGCGCCAGGTGGCCGCGCAGCCGGTCGCGGCCAGCCCGGGTGGCGGCGGCGATCCCGCGGGCGGCAGCGGGAAGATGGTACTGGACATCATGAAGGCCGGGGGCCTGGTGGTGGCCGGCACCGACACGCCGAACGCCGTGAACCTGCACGGCGAGCTGATGTCCTACACGATGGCCGGGATGAGTACGTTCGATGCGCTCAAGACGGCCACGGTGAACCCGGCGAAGGCCCTGAACCTCAACGCCGGCACGATCGAAGCGGGCACACTTGCCGACATCATCGTGGTCGACGGCAACCCGCTGGAGAACATCGCCCACACGGTGAAGGTGCGCCGCGTGATTGCCAACGGGCGCCTGTACGAGGTGGCTGACCTCGCCGGCGCCACCCCCGCGGCGACTGTCGCACGACCGTGAGCGCCGGCGAGTGCCGGGTGCCGAGTGCAGGGTGCGGGGTGCGGTGCCTTGTGCCGGGTGCCGCGTGCAGGGTGCGGTGCGGCGTGCGGCGTGCGGCGTGCCGAGTGCGGAGTGCGGCGTGCGGCGTGCGGCGTGCGGCGTGCGGGGGTGTGCGGCGGACGGCACCCCGCACTCGGCACCCCGCACTCGGCACCCCGCACTCCGCACCCCGCACTCGGCACCCCGCACTCGGCACCCCGCACTCGGCACCCCGCACTCGGCACCCCGCACTCGGCACCCCGCA
>Ga0268299_1001004_pt1 | contig 63023 bp, 60 predicted proteins | sample NOBtaG_FD_193484 | JGI IMG/M metagenome (GOLD analysis project Ga0268299, IMG submission 193484) | Activated sludge microbial communities from bioreactor in Nijmegen, Gelderland, Netherland - NOB reactor | ecosystem: Engineered > Bioreactor > Aerobic > Activated sludge | place: Netherlands...
CTCCTTGTCGCAGATGTCCTTCAGGATCGCCGGCAGGCCGAGCTCCTGCATGGTCATCACGGTGGAGGGGATCAGGCGGAAGACCGCGCCCTCGCCCTTGCGCTGGCGGAAGACGTTGACGCGGAAGCGGGCGATGTCGCCGAGCTCGAAGGAGAAGTCCAGGTCGTTGGTCTCCTGGAAGTTCTTCCGCTGGGCATCGTTCATGATGTCGAAGACCATGTGGTGCACCTCCTCCGCGCTCAGCGGGGGGTGCTCGATCTTCTTCATGTCGCCGTGGATGCGCAGCATCGGCGGCTCCTGCGACGACAGGTGCACGTCCGAGGCGCCCTCTCGATGGGCGAAGGTGAGCAGCTCCGTGATGTCCATGCGGTCCTCCCGATGGACTCCACGGAAGCAAAGCGCACGCCACCTGGCGGGCGGCGCGCGGGCGACGCTCAGGCGAAGCTGGCGATCATGCAATAGAGCAAAATGTTGCCGGCCGCGTGGTACAGAACCGGTGCCGCGATGCTGCCGGTGCGCTCCCGCAACCAGCCGGCAAACAGGCCGAAAAAGAACACCTTGAGCTGGGTGAGGTCGCCGTGGAAGAGATGGCAGAGCGCAAAGACGAGCGCAGCCACCGGCAACCCCCAGCCCCACTGCGCTCCCAACAACCGGTACGGCCGCCCCCAGGCGCGGTTCAAATTCGTCTGCAGGTAGGCGCGAAAGAAGAACTCCTCCGGCAGCGCGACGTCGACCAGTTGCTGGTAGACCAGCCAGCCGAAGCGGGGCGGCAGGGTGGGTTCGAACTCCGCCCCCTGGACCAGCCGCCCGAAGGCGTAGTGCAGGACGGCATAGCCGCCCAGAACCACGGTCGCGGTGGCCAGATGGAAGGCGGCGCCGCCGGGCCGCCAGCAGACGCCGTAGTCGTCGAACGAGCGGCGGGTTGCGTAGATCACGCCAAACGGCACCAGCAGCCAGAAGGCCGGCTGCCAGAGCGCGAGCGGGACCGTGACGACCAGGACGGCGGCGGCTTCGGCGAGCGGGCCCATGCCGGTCGCGTCGGAGCCGCTATTCCTCGACCACCACTGCGGGCAGACCGAGATCCTGCGCGCTGCGGGCCTGGGCGACGGCGGTCTCGCGGCGATCGAAGGGGCCGAGGCGGACGCGGTGGTAGCGGCCGGCGTCGGCCTCGAGAACGCTGACGAAGACCTCCTCGAAGTGGCTCTCGAGCCGGCGTCGCAGGCGATCGGCGTTGTCGGCGTCGGCGAACGATCCGACCTGGACCGCGTAGCGCGCCGCGGGCAGCCGCCCGTCGGTCGCTCCCAGGACCTCGATGCGGACCTCGCCCGTGCCCGGCCCGATCATGCCGAGTTGCTCAGCGGCGGCGTAGGACAGGTCGATGATGCGGCCGTCGACGAAGGGGCCGCGGTCGTTGATGCGCACCTCGACGCTGCGGCCGGTGCCGACGTGGGTCACCTCGACGCGCGTGCCGAGGGGCAGGGTGCGGTGGGCGGCGGTGAGGTCGTTCTGGTCGTAGATCTCGCCCGACGAGGTCGCATTGCCGTGAAAGCCGGGGCCGTACCACGACGCCACGCCTTCCTGGGTCGCGCCCCGCACCGGCTCCACCGAGGGACGCGAGCGGCTGGCCGAACAGCCGGCCAGGACCACCAGCAGCACCACTCCCCACAGCCACCGCATGGCCAGCCTTATACCGCTTCGGGCCGCGCGCGTCACGGCCCACCCACCACACCAGCGGAGCCGCGACCGTCAGGGAGCGGTTGGCCTCGCGCTGGCACGCAGCCAGCCGCTCCCCCACGGTCGCGGCTCCGCAGTGGTGCGAGGCGCGCAGTGGTGCGAGGTGCGCGGTCGTGCGCGAGCTGGTCTCTAGGCGCCCGCGACCGTCATGCGCGCGATCTTCACCACCGGCGAGACGGTCGAGGCGCGGAAGTCGATCTCGGATCCGATCAGCTCGATGTCGCGGTACATCTGCAGCAGATTGCCGGCGATGGTGATCTCCTCCACCGGGTAGGCCAGCTCGCCGTTCTCGATCCAGAGGCCGACGGCGCCGCGCGAGTAGTCGCCGGTGACCGGATTGACGCCGTGGCCGATCAGCTCGGTCACGTAGAGGCCCCGTTCGACCGAACGGATGATCTCCTCGGTCGAGTGGGAGCCGGGTTGCAGATAGAGGTTCTGCGAGCCGACGTGCGGCGCGTCGCCGATCGAGCGCGCGGCGTTGCCGGTGGTGCGCGCCTTCATCTTGCGGGCGGAGTAGGAGTCGAACAGGTAGCTGCGCAGGACGCCGCGGTCGACCACCACGGTGCGGCGCGTCGCCGCGCCTTCGCCGTCGAACGGCCGCGAGCCGAGGCCGCGCGCGATCGTGCCGTCGTCGATCACCGTCACGCTCTCGGGCGCGATGCGCTCGCCCAGCTTGTCGGCCAGGAACGAGGTTCCCTTGTAGAGAGCGTAGCCGGAGATGGCGCCGGCGAGGTGGCGGAGCAGGCCGGCGGCCATCTCGGCTTCGAACACCACCGGCACCTGCTGGGTCGGGACCTTGCGCGCGCCGAGCCGGCGCAGGGCGCGGCGCGCGGCGATGCGTCCGACCTCCTCGGGCTGGTCGAGCTCGTCGAAGGCGCGGCGCGCGGAGTACCAGTAGTCGCGCTGCATCTGACCGTCCTGGGTCGCCACCGGCACCGCCGAGACGCTGTAGCTCGAGGTGCGATAGCCGCCCGAGAAGCCGAGCGTGGAGGCATACACCACCCGCCGCGAGTCGCAGCCGAACTCGCCGCCCTCGGAGTTGGTGATGCGCGGGTCGGCCCCGATCGCAGCCGCCTCGGCCCGCCGCGCCAGCTCGATGCCCTCGTCTGCGCCGATCTCGTGCGGGTGGAAGAGGTCGAGGTCGGGAATCGCGCCCGCCAGATCGGCCGGGTCGGGCAGGCCGGAGTACTCGTCCGCCTCGAGCAGCCGCGCCAGCGCCACCGTCTCGCGCGCCAGCCCGAGCAGCGCGTCGCGCGAGAAGTCGGCGCTGCTGGTGATGGCGCTGCGATGGTCGACGAACACCCTCAGCCCCAGGTGCTTGCCCTGGGCCCGCTTGATCTTCTCGATCTCGCCGAGGCGGACCGCGGTCGAGAGCGAATCGCCCTCGGCCGCCACGACGTCGGCCGCGCTCGCGCCCGCCCGCCGTGCCTCCTCGAGCACGAAGGCGGCGATGTCGTCCAGCGCCCAGGTGCTCATGCGCCGGTACCGCCCACGGTGAGCCCGTCGATGCGAACGGTGGGCATGCCGACGCCGACCGGCACCGACTGCCCGTCCTTGCCGCAGGTGCCGATGCCCTGGTCGAGTTGCAGATCGTTGCCCACCATCGAGATGCGCGTCAGCACGTCGGGTCCGTTGCCGATCAGGGTGGCACCCTTGACCGGTCGCCCGATCACGCCGTCCTCGATGAGGTAGGCTTCCGAGGCGGAGAACACGAACTTGCCGCTGGTGATGTCGACCTGGCCGCCGCCGAAGTAGGGCGCGTACAACCCGCGGCGGACCGAGCGCAGGATGTCCTCGGGCGGCGTCTCGCCGGCCAGCATGAAGGTGTTGGTCATGCGGGGCATGGGAATGTGGGCATAGCTCTCGCGCCGGCCGTTGCCGGTCAGCGGCATGCCCATCAGGCGGGCGTTCAGCTTGTCCTGCAGGTAACCCCGCAGGATGCCGTTCTCGATCAGCACCGTGCGGCCGGTCGGGGTGCCTTCGTCGTCGACGTTGAGCGAGCCGCGGCGGTTGGCGATCGTGCCGTCGTCGACCACCGTGCAGAGGTCCGAGGCGACGCGCTGGCCGATGCGACCGCTGAAGGCCGAGACCTGCTTGCGGTTGAAGTCGCCTTCGAGGCCGTGCCCGACGGCTTCGTGCAGCAGGACCCCGGGCCAGCCGGGGCCGAGCACGACCGCCATCTCGCCCGCCGGCGCGTCGACCGCGGAGAGGTTGCGGATCGCCTGCTCGGCCGCCTGCTTCGCCAGCTCGAGGGCGCGGTCGGCGTCGATCAGGTACGAGAACTCGACCCGGCCGCCGCCGCCGGCGCTGCCCTGCTGGCGGTTGCTGCCCTCCTGCGCGATGCAGACGACGCTCAGCCGCAGCAGCGGTTGCACGTCGCCGACGACGACGCCGTCGGAGCTGGCGACGACGATCCGCTTCTCCACCACCCCGAGCGAGGCCATGACGTTGACGATGCGCGGATCGTGGCGGCGGGCGGCGACGTCGATGCGGCTGAGCAGGTCGATCTTGTCGCCCAGGGCGACGGCGATCGGCGGCTGCGCCAGAGTGTAGAGGTCGTGTCCCGGGGCCGCGACCCGCACCGAGATCGGACCCACCTCGCGCCCCTCGCGCGCGATGGCGTGGGCCGTGCGCGCCGCCAGCTTCAGATTCTCCAGGGTGACGTCGTCGGAGTGCGCGTAGCCGGTCTTGTCGCCGGCGACGGCGCGCACGCCGACTCCCTGCGAGACGTCCTTGGTCGCCTTCTTGACGGTGCTCTCCTCGAGGCTGAAGCTCTCGACGGTGGTGAGCTCGAAGTAGAGGTCGGCGAAGTCCACCTCGCGCGCCACGGCCGAGCCCAGCACGCTCTCCAGGTGGTTCTCGCCCAGACCGAAGCGTTGCGCCAGGAACTGACGCGGTTCCGGAAGGGACATGTGCGGGAGTTAGCACAGGGTCCCCGACCCGGCTAGGTCGGGTGCCGCGACCGTCAGGGCGCGGTCGGCCGGCCCAGCGCGAGGGACAGCGCGATGAACTCGCGGTCGGCTTCGAGGAAGTCGTACGAGGCGAGCTCGGCGGCGGCGACCCAGCGGATGTCGGCGAAGCAGAGGTTGCGCGGCTGGCCGCGGAAGCGCGGCACCGCGACCAGCGTCAGGTCGATCTCGATCTCGCCGTACGCCTGCCGCGTGCGCCAGAGCTCGCCGGCGGTCTCGGCCTCGATGTCGAGCTCCTCGCGCAGTTCGCGGCGGGTGCAGTCCGCCGGCGCCTCGCCCGCTTCCAGCTTGCCGCCAGGAAACTCCCACCGCAGCGGGTGGCGCCCGTCGGCGAGCCGCTGGCAGATGAGCACCTCGGCGCGGCGTACGATGACGCCGGCGGCGACGCGGACCGTTCGCACCACCGGCCCTCAGTTCAACTGGCGCACGGCGCGCAGCAGCTCCGGCAGCAGCGAGCGCACGGCGGCGGCGCCTTCGTCGTCCTTGGGGGTGAGGTCGAGATAGCTCTCGATGTCGCGCAGCGCGGGCGCGAAGCACTCGAGCCGGTAGTACGTCAGGCCGCGGTCGCGCAGTTCCTCCGGCTCGTCGGGGAGAATCATCAGGATGCGGTCGAGGCAGGCGAGGGTGCGCACCCAGTCCTCCCGCTGCACGTAGACGTTCTTCAGGTTGCGCAGGATGCGGACCAGGATCTCCTTGGCGGTCGCCGGGCGCAGGTGGTTCTGATCGAGGCGCGCCTGGGGTCCGTACATGGTGCGCAGGCGCTCCTCGCACTGCTCGGCGGTCAGCCGGTTGCCGAAGAAGGGATCGACCAGGATCTCCTCGCTGGTGCCGACGTACTTGACCAGGAAGTGGCCGGGGAAGCCGACGCCGAAGACGGGGATGCCCAGCCGCTGGCCGATCTCGGTGTAGGCCACGGCGAGGGTGATCGGAATTCCGGTGCGACGGTCGAGCACGTGGTTGAGGTAGCTGTTCGCCGGGTCGTAGTAGTTGGCGCGGTTGCCGTTGAAGCCCTGGTCGACGAAGAAGAACTGGTTGAGCGCGTCGATCTGGTCGGAGGGCTCGCGCAGGCTGACGACGCGGTTGGCGGCCGAGCGCGCCAGCTCGTCGAGCACGCCGAGATAGGCGTCGATGTCCAGGTGGGCGTACTCCTCCTTGGCGATCAGCAACGCCGCCTGGGCGAGATTGAGGTTCGATTCCGGTCCCTCGATCAGGAACCGGAGCCGCTCGCGCACACTGCTGGGGTCTCGGAAGTCCGTGGCTGCCCTCGATTTCGCTGCCCGACTATCGCGTTGACGTTGGCGGCTTTCAAGGGGCGTCAAAAGGATGACGCCGTTCCGGGGTGGCTCATGGACAAGACCGTGACCCGGGTTTATAGATCGACGCCAGTTATGGCCAATGGCTCCCGGGGCAACGGCTCTAGGCTGAGTGCCCTAATCGACACCCTCGATCGACCGGGATCGCTGGTGATCCTGCCGCACGACAACCCCGATCCCGATGCCCTGGCCAGCGCGGCCACGGTCAAGTACCTGGCCAGCCATCTGCTCCAGAAGGACGCGCTGATCGCTCTGGGCGGCATCGTCGGCCGGGCCGAGAACCGGGCGATGCTCAAGTACCTGAACATCAATCTCGTGCCCGTCGGCGAGGTCGAGTTCGGGCCGGACACCCAGGTCGTGCTGGTCGACACGCAGCCGGGCCGCATCAACAACTCGCTGCCCGCCGGCTTCGTGCCGACCGCCGTGATCGACCACCACCCGCCCTACGCCAACTTCAACGGCATCCCCTTCCTCGATCTGCGCGACGAGTACGGCGCGACCTCCACCATCCTCACCGAGTACCTCGAGGAGTCGCGCCTCCAGGTCGAGAGCAAGCTCGCCACCGCGCTGTTCTACGGCATCAACGCCGAGACCCAGGACCTCGGCCGCGAGGCGACGCCGGCCGACGTGCACGCCAGCCACTTCCTCTACCCGTTCGCCAACAAGCGCCGGCTCGCCAAGATCGAGAACGCACGCGTCCCGCGCGAGTACTTCAAGGTCTTCCGCGACGCGGTCGAGGAGGCGGTGATCTACGACAAGGTGGTGATCTCGGTCCTCGGCGAAGTGCAGTATCCCGACATGGTCGCCGAGGTCGCCGACTTCCTGCTGCGCCTCGACCAGGTCGAGTGGGCGGTGGCGATCGGCTACTACAACCAGTGCCTGCACGTGTCGCTGCGCACCACGCGCGGCGACGTCAACGCCGGCGACCTGCTGCAGAAGGTGCTCGGCAGCCACCACGCCGGCGGCCACGACATGATCGCCGGCGGCCGCATCCGGGTGGGGGAGGGCGGCGTGGCGATGGAGAAGGAGTCGGTCCGCATCAAGGAACGCCTGCTGGAGGAGCTGGGCGTGGGCTCCTGCACGACGCAGGATCTGGTCTAGTCGGCCGCGCCGCGCAGCGCCGCCTCGGCCTCGTCGCGCACCGCCTCGCTGGCGTCGGCGCGGGCAGCGCGCTCGAGCGCGGCGCGCGCGCCGGCGCCGCCCAGCACGCCCAGGCTCCAGGCGGCGTGGCCGCGCACCACCGGCGAGTCGTCGCCGGCGAGGGCGCGCACGAGGTGGGGAACCGCCTCGCGGTTGCCGGAGTTGCCGAGCGCGACGGCGGCGTTGCGCGCCAGCCCCTCGCGTTTGGTGCGCCAGAGCGCGGTGCCGCGGAAGCGCGCGGCGAAGGCGTCGTCGTCGAGCGCGAGGACCTCGGGCAGGTGCGGGTGAAGCGTCGCGTCGGGCTGCTCGGCCGGCGCGTTCCACGGGCACACTTCCTGGCAGACGTCGCAGCCGAAGATCCAGTTGCCCATCTGGGGGCGCAGTTCGCGCGGCAGCCAGCCGCGGTGCTCGATCGTCAGGTAGGAGATGCAGAGGCGAGAATCGAGGCGGTAGCCGTCGGCGAGCGCGCCGGTGGGGCAGTCGTTCAGGCAGCGGCGGCAGGTGCCGCAGTGGTCGGCCACCATCGGCGCCGGCGAGAGCTCGAGGTCGGTCAGGATCTCGCCCAGGAAGAACCACGAGCCGTGCACCCGGTGCAGCAGCATGGTGTTCTTGCCGAACCAGCCGAGGCCGCCGAGGTTGGCCCATTCGCGCTCCAGGATCGCGCCGGTGTCGACGTAGGTCAGGGTGCGCGCGCCCGGTGCGAGCTCGGCGATCGCCGCGCCGACGGCATCGAGTCGCGCCAGCACGACGCGGTGGTAGTCGGGCCCGGCGGCGTACGCGGCGACGCGGCCGCGCAGCGCCGCGCGCCAGTCGGGATCCGGCGCCGCCGCCGGCGGCCGGTAGGGGAAGGCGAGGGTGATCAGGCTGCGCAGCCCGCGCAGCAACAGGGTCGGGTCGAGGCGCCGGCGCAGGCCCTTCTCGATGTAGCCCATGCCGGCGGCGTTGCCGGCGGCGATCCAGTCCTCGAGGAAGCGCGCGTGCGGGATCGGTTGCAGCGGCGCGAAGCCGCAGAGCGCGAAGCCCTGGCGCGTCGCCGCGGCGCGGATGGCGCCCTCGAGCTCGGCCGCCGAGTGGGTCACGGATCGAGGAGGACGGCGGCCACGCTCGCGAGCGCGTGCCGCTCCGGCGCGTGGCGGATCGCCAGGCTCTGCGCCCGCTCGCTGTGCCAGTGCAGCGGGTGCTCGACGACGAAGCCGGCGCCGCCGTGGAGATGGTGGCCGGTGACGGCGACCTGCTTGAACGAGGCCCCCAGCCAGGCAGCGGCCGCGGGCAGGTCGATCGCTTCCTCACGGCCGGCGGCCAGACGGGTGATCGCCTGCCAGGCGAGGTGGCGGCCGGCGGTGCAGGCCACCGCCATGTCGGCGACCTGGTGCTGCACCGCCTGGAAGACGGCGATCTTCTGACCGAACTGCTCGCGCTCCTTGACGTAGGCGACGGTCATTTCGAGCACCGCGTCCATGCCGCCCGCCATCTCCGCCAGCGCCAGCGCGGTCTGCCGCCGGCGCAACTCGCGCAGCAGCGCCGCGCCGTCCCGCCCGACGTCCAGGCGACGCAGCACGCGCGCCTCGTCGAAGTGGACCACGCCCTGGGCATCGCCGCCGGCGAACGGCCGCAGCGCTTCGCAGCTCGTCTCCTCGCCGCGCACCAGCGCCAGCGCCACCCGTTCGCCGTCGCGCGCGGCCACCAGCAGCAGCGCCGCGCCCTCGGCGTGCTGGACGTACCACTTGCTGCCGGCGATGCGGTCGCGCGTCAGGCGGCAGCGGAACGCCTCCGGCTCGCGCGCCTGTTCCTCGTCGATGGCGAGCGCCGCGCGCGCCCTGCCGCTGGCGAGCTCGGCCAGCTCCGGCGCCGCCGGCTCGAGCCACGCCAGGGCCTCCGCCGCGCGGATCGCGCTCGCGACCGCCGCCGGGATCAGGCCGCGCCCGCACTCGCTCAGCAGGCAGGCGACCTCGACCAGGCCGAGACCGCTGCCGCCCGCCGCCGCCGGCAGGCCGACGCCGAGCCAGCCGAGCCGCGCGATCTCCTCCCAGGTCTCCGGCTCGATGCCGAGCGGCGTGCGCTCCCACGCCGCCAGCAGCTCGGGTGTGACCCGCTCGCGGGCGAAGCGGCGCACCGCCTCCATCAGGTCCTGCTGCTCCTGGGAGAAGTCGAGGTCCATCACTTCCTCGGCAGCCCGTACCCCAGCATCGCCACGATGTTCCTCTGCACCTCGTTCGTGCCGCCGCCGAAGGCGAGCATCGGCGCGAGGCGGTAGAGCCACTCGAGCCGGCCGCGGACGAGCGCGCGCTCCTCGTTCGGGTGGAGCTGGCCGTTGAGGCCGAGGATCTGCGTGCCGACGTCGGCGACGCGCTGCGCCAGCTCGCTGACGAAGATCTTCGCCATCGACGACTCGGCCGCCGGCACGCGGCCCTGGTCGAGCGCCCAGGCGGTCTCGAGCCCCAGCATGCGCGCCGCCTCGATGTCGACCGCCAGGCGCGCCAGCCGCTCGCGCACCCACGGGTCCTGCCGCAGCGGCCGGCCGTCGACCTCGAGCTCGCGCACCACCGCGACCAGCTCGCGGAAGAAGCGGCGCACCATCGCCACCGAGCCGATGCTGAGGCGCTCGAAGTTGAGCGCCATGGCGGCGTAGTAGAAGCCCATGCCGCGTTCGCCGATGAGATGGTCGCGCGGCACCCGCACGTTGTCGAGGAAGAGCGCGTTGGTGCGCAGGCCGGGCCACACCCAGATCGGCTGCACGCTCACGCCCGCAGCATCCATCGGCACGATCATCATCGAGATGCCCTTGTGCTTGGGCGCGTCGGGCTCGGTGCGCACCGCCAGCCAGTTGTGGTTGGCGGTGTGGGCCATGGTGTTCCACATCTTCTGGCCGTTGATCACCCATTCGTCGCCGTCGAGCACCGCGCGCGTGCGCAGCGCGGCGAGGTCGGTGCCGGCGTCGGGCTCGGAGTAGCCGAGGGCGAACTCGACCTCCGCCGAGCGGATGCGCGGCAGCCAGTGCCTCTTCTGCTCCTCGCTGCCCACCCGCATGATCGTCGGCGCGACCGAGGTCACGGTCAGCGGCAGCATCGGCGCGCCGGCGCTCTCGAGCTCGTCGACGAAGATCCACTGCTCGATCGCCGAGCGCTCCAGGCCGCCGTACTCCTTCGGCCACGCCAGCCCCCACCAGCCGCGGTCGCGCAGCTTCAGCACGAAAGCGCGGCAGTGCGGTCCCTGCCCCTCGTTGCCGATCTCGCGCAGCTCGTCGAGCATCGCGGGCGTGACGTGCTCGGCGCAGAACGCCCGCACCTCTTCGCGCCAGGCCGACTGCTCGGGCGTGAGCTCGTATCGCACGGGCGCTCTATAGCGAGGCCCCCCCGCGATGGGTAGGGCGCTCGTGGCCGGATGCGCGTTGCCTCACCCCCAACCCTGTGGTAGCCGGACCGGGTTAACACTCGTTCAGGCAGGCTCTCTCCCAGGGGGAATACGGATGGATTTCGGCTTCAGCGAAGAACAGGAGATGCTCCGCACCAGCGTGAAGGAGTTCCTCGAGCAGGAATGTCCGATCACCTACACGCGGCAGATGATGGACGACGACACCGGCTACTCCGAGGAGAAGTGGAAGAAGATGGCCGAGCTCGGTTGGCAGGGGCTCATCTTCCCCGAGGAGTTCGGCGGCTCGGGCCTCGACATGGTCGACATGGTCGTGGTGCTCGAGGAGATGGGCAAGGTCGTCCTCCCCGGTCCGTTCTTCTCCACCGTCATGCTCGGTGGCCTGGGAATTCTCCTGGGCGGCTCGAAGCAGCAGAAGAAGCAGCACCTGCCGGGAATCGCGGCCGGCACGACCAAGGCGACGCTGGCGCAGGTCGAGGAGAGCGGCCGCTGGGACGCGGGCGGGATCGCGATGGCCGCGAGCAAGGACGGCGACGCCTTCGTGCTCGACGGGGTGAAGCTCTTCGTGCCCGATGCGCACGTCTCCGACCTGATGATCGTCGCGGCGCGCACCTCGGGGAAGGGCGAGAAGGGCGTGACGCTCTTCTTGGTCGACACCAAGGCGCCCGGGGTCTCGGTGACGCTGCTCAAGACGATGGACCAGACGCGCAAGCTGTGCGAGGTCCGCTTCGCCAACGTGCGCGTCGGCAAGGACGCCGTCCTCGGCGGCGTCGGCAAGGGCTGGCCGCTGCTCGACCGCCTGGTCGACCGCGCCAAGGTCGGCCTGTGCGCCGAGATGTGCGGAGGGGCGCAGAAGGTGCTCGACATGAGCGTCGAGTACGCCAAGGTGCGCGAGCAGTTCGGCAAGCCGATCGGCAGCTTCCAGGCGATCCAGCACAAGTGCGCCAACATGCTGGTGCAGGTCGAGAGCTCCAAGTCGGCGACCTACTACGCCGCCTGGGCGGTGGCGAACGACGTCGCCGAGGCGCATCTGGCGGCGTGCATGGCGAAGGCCTACGCCTCCGACGCCTACCGCTTCGTCAGCGGCGAGGGCATCCAGATCCACGGCGGCATCGGCTTCACCTGGGAGCACGACATGCACCTGTTCTTCAAGCGCGCCAAGGGGTCGGAGGTGACCTTCGGCGATGCCACCTGGAACCGCGAGCTGGTGGCGCAGATCGTTCTCGACCGTCCGCAGGAGGAGGTGGCTGCCCATGGATAAGAACGCCGTCGGCAAGACCGGGCAGCCGGTGACGATGCACGTCGAACGCGGCAAGATCCGCGAGTTCGCGCGCGCCATCAAGGACGACAACCCGATCTACTTCGACGAGGAGCACGCCAAGAAGGTCGCGGGCGGGATCGTGCCGCCGCCGACGTTCCTCATGACCCAGGCGCACTGGGGCGAGGGCGGCCGCGGCGGCATCGACCTCGGCATGGACCTGCGCCGCGTGCTGCACGGCGAACAGGAGTTCGAGTACCTCGCCCCCATCCACCCGGGCGACGTGCTCACCGCGGTGACGAAGTGCGAGAAGATGTTCGAGAAGGAGGGCTCGCGCGGCGGCACGATGAGCTTCGCCGTGCTCGCCACCGAGTTCCGCAACCAGAAGGGCGAGGTCGTCGCCATCGGCCGCTCGACGGTGATCGAGACCGGCCAGACCGTGAAGAGCTAGGAGGTCGCGCCATGGCCGAGAGAAAGCCGCTGTCGTTCGCCGCCGTGAAGGAAGGGGACGAGATTCCCGCGTTCGTGGTGAAGAACCTGACCCGGACCGACCTTGTGCGCTACGCCGGCGCCTCGGGGGACTTCAACCCGATCCACCACGACCAGACCTTCGCCGAGGCTGCCGGCAACCCGACGGTGTTCGCCCACGGCATGCTGAACGCGGGCTTCGTCAGCAAGTGCGTCACCGACTTCGTCGGCACCCAGAACCTGCGCAAGTTCCGCGTCCGCTTCGCGACCCGCGTCTGGCCGGGCGACACCGTGACCTGCCAGGGCAAGGTGACCAAGAAGTACGAGGCCGACGGCAAGCGCCTGATCGAAGGCGAGGTGCAGGCCCTCAACCAGAAGGGCGAGGTCGCGATCCACGGCAGCTTCGTCGCCGAGATCGCCGCCTAGGCGTCACAACCAGCGGTCGAGGAAGTCGATCGCCTTCGCGATCTGGCCGTCGTCGAAGAGGAAGGTCGCGAAGTGGCCGCCGCCGGTCTCGTGGTAGGCGGCCGGCACGCCGGCGTTGTGCAGTGCCTCGAGCATCAGGCGCGACTGGGAGACGTCGACCATCCAGTCGCTGGCGCCGTGGTAGAGGAACATCGGCGGATCGTCGGGGGTGACGAAGGTGATCGGCGAGGCCATGGCGTAGACGTCCGGACGCTCGTCCAGGCTCGCTCCCAGGAAGCGATCGAAGGTGCGGTTGGGAGGAAAGCGCCGTAGATCGATCGGCGCCGCGCCCAGCACCGCCGCCTGCAGCCGGGTGTCGTTGTCGGGCGTGCCGGTGGCGTCGTCGAGACCGTCGGCGAAGTCGGTCGTCGCGAGCAGGCCGACGAGGTGCCCGCCGGCGGAATAGCCGAAGCCGGCGATGCGCGCGGGGTCGATCCGGAGCCGCGCCGCGTTGGCCCTCATCCAGCGCACCGCGGCCTGGCAGTCGTGGAGCTGGGCCGGAAAGCGGTGCTCGGGCGCGAGCCGGTAGTCGATGCTGACGGCGACGTAGCCGCGTTCGGCCAGTCGCTCGGAGATGGCGGTCATGCGCTCGCGGTCGCCGCGCTGCCAACTGCCGCCGTGCACCACCAGCACGCCGGGGAAGGGTCCCTCGCCCGGCGGGCGGCGCACGTCGGCGTGCAACGCGGTATCGTTGCGGCGGACGTAGACCAGGTTGCGCTCCAACACCGGCAACGTCGCTCGTGGCGCCGCTGCACAGGCACTGAACAACCCCAGCACGAGCGCGATCAGAGCAGCCGGTCTCACCGTCACGGACCCCAGTAAAGAATCTCTGCCGGGCCTTGGCAAGGTCTCATTCGGTGGTAGCGGTAGGCTGCTCGATCGCTATGTCATTTATGGGCTAGACGAAGGCGCGCTTTCGCGAGATAACCGGGGGCGGCAAGGGGGCCACGAGAATGAGAAGGAGAGCTGAGATGCGAGTCGATCTCCGGCTTGGGGATCTTCGCGGTAGACCGACGGTCACCAGCAAACTCATGAACGTCAAGATTCCAGCCGAGGTGAACCAGCGGATCCAGCGGGTCGCCGAGGCACTCAAGGCGTCGAAGACGGAAGTCGTCATCGCGCTGTTGAACGAAGGGCTCGACGCTTCGCAGCACCTGATCCGTGGGGCGCGCCGTCGCGCCAGCGCGGAGCGTCCGGCCGCCCGCGGCAAGAAGAGCGGCAAGAGCTGCACGGCCGCCGGTTGCGGTCAGGTCGCGGTGGCGCGTGGCCTGTGCCCCAAGCACTACCAGGCCGACCGCCGCAAGCGGATGAAGTGAACGCCGCTCCCCGGACGGATGCTCCGGGGGCGGCGCCGCGAGGGATTGCTCAGGCGTAGTGGCTGCGACGCTTCACCGCCACCTGCCGCTCGAGATAGAACACCTCCGCCTTCTCGCTCGCTCCGTCCTTCTTCACGAACTTGTGTCCGCGCAGGATCGTACCGAGGAGGCCGAGATCGGCGCGCCCGGAGTAGTCCTCCTTGGCGGTGATCTCGGTGCTGGCGAAGACCGTGTCGCCCGCGAACACCGGGCCGGTGTGACGACCCGAGGTGTACACCACGTCGCCGAGGGAATTGTCCGACACGTCCGGGCACGACAGCCCGAGGCAGAAGTTGAACGGAATGCCGCCGTAGACGATCAGTTGCCCGCCGATGTAGCGCTCGGGGTTCTGGTCGATCAGGTGCTGATTGCAGTGCACTTGGGAGGTGTTGTCCAGCATCGCGGTCAGGGCGATGTGCTCGCTGGTGACCATCCGACCGCGCGAGTGCTCGATCGTGTCGCCGACGTTGAAGTCCTCGAAGTAGGTGTCGCCGTTCGACAGGTGCGCGAGCTCGCCGTACTTGCGCGCGCCGTCGTAGGGCGGCAGCCAGAGGCTGCACGGGACCTCGGCCGCGGCGACGCTGGTGTCGTCGACCTTCGCCTGTAGGTCGTTCTTCCAGACCTGCACCTTGCGCTCGTAGGTCAGCACCACCTCGCCCTTCTGGTTGCGGCCGGTGGTCTGCACGTGCACGACGCCGCGGTCGGGGTCGCGGCCCGAGGGCTTGACGCCGAGGACGGTCGACTCGACCTCGATCGTGTCGCCGACGTAGACCGGTGCGCCGAAACGCATGCGGATGTACTCGAGGTTGGCGCGGGCGTTCTCCGAGACGTCCTCGACGCTCTGGCTGAACACGATGTTCATCACCAGGCCGGGCGGCACGACCAGTCCGGCGTAGCCGTAGCGCTGCGCGTAGCGCAGGTTCTTGCTGAGCGGGTTGGTGGTCATGTCGTAGGCGGTGAAGGCGTTGAACAGGCCTTCGGTGACGGTCTTGCCGACCTTGTGGCGGAAGACCTGACCGGCGCGGAAATCCTCGAGGAAGTTGCCCTTGCGTTTGCGGATGATCGCCATGAGATTGCCTCCGAGCGGAAAATCCGGGTGAGAATGGCGAAGGACGGGTTTCGAGTCAACGCGAGGTGCGCCGCGTGAGCCCGACGTCGGCGTGTGGCTGGGGCGACTGGAGCGCGCCCCAGGTCGAGCGCCTGAAGGAGGTGCTGGTGGAGGTCGCGCGCGAGCTCGGGCGCGCCCTGCCGCCGCCGCGCGGGCTGCCGTTCCACGGCCTCGACCATCCCGCCGGCGAGTTGGAGCCTTACACCCACCTGGCGGCCCACGGCATCTTCCGCAAGTACGAGTCGGTGCTGCTGCTGGGCGCGGGCCTCGGCGCCGCGGCCCGGTGGTGTCACGCGCACTTCGGTTGCGACGTCACCGGCGTCGAGAGCCAGCCGGCGCTGGCGGCGGCGGCGCAGCATCTGTCGCAGCGCGCGCGGCTGGCGGGGCACGCCGACTTCCTCGCCGCGCGCTTCGATCGCCTGCCGCTGCGCGACCGCGCCTTCACCCACGTCTGGGGCGTGGAGGTGTTCTCCGACGTCGCCGAGGGGGACGCGCGACTGGCCGAGCTGTTTCGCGTCGTCCGCCTCGGCGGCGCGGTGGCGCTGCAACAGAGCGGCGAGGGCGACGACTGGCCGCGGCAGGCCTGCGCCGCGCTGCGCTCGGTAGGCTTCGTCGAGGCGCGCGGCGAGCGCGGCGAGCGCCCGCCCCTGAACCCCGCCGCCCTGCGGGCCCGCCCGCGCCTGCTGCAGGCGCTGACCGCCGGCGGGGCGCTCGGCGAGGCCACGGCCGCGGCCCTGAGCCGACTCTGGGCGGCCTGGCCTGCGGAGGGCGGTCCGCTGAACCGCGTCTTCGCCCGCCGGCCCTCGTGAAGCCGCCAGCCGGCGCCTCGCGCCTCCGCTAGTAGCTTCCTCGTTGGACCGGCGGTTAGGCGGTTGGCGGTTGGGAGCAGCAAGCTGGGGGTGCGCCCGCCCCCCCCCAAACCCCTAACCGCCAACCGCCCAACCGCCTTGGTAGCGCCGCGAATTGGCTGGACCTACCCCAAGCGCGAGAGTAGGCTCGTCGCAAGCATGTCCCGCCCCTTCTTCGTCCTTCTCGCCCTCCTGGCCGCGGCGCCGGTCTCGCCGGCGGCGGCGCAGAGCGAGCGTCCGCCGTGCAACAAGGTGATCAGCGCGGTCAATCGCGAGATCGGCCGGCGCGGCGGCAATGCCGCGAGCCCGCGCGCGGTGGCCCGCACCCTCGGCACCGAACCGGGTTGGGTGCGCCGCTGCATGGCGGCCTACGGCCGGCAGCCGGCACGCCGGCATCGGATGAGCGACGAGGAGCGCGAGTCGCTCGAACAGGCGTTCGAGGAGGGCCGCGACGTGCAGCTCGACGAGGAGACCTCCGAGTACAGTTGGGAGCGCAAGCGCGAGCTCCAGATCGAGCGCAAGGAACTCCGCGACCACCAGCGCGAGATGCAACAGCGCAAGGAGTTCTACCAGAGCGACGACCCGTTCTACGACATGTCCGAGTACTGATCTCGGCGCGGGCGTCGGCCGCGGCGCGGGCTCCCTCGGTCGGGGGCTTTCCTTCTGCGCCGTCCTGTGGAGAAGTGCAGCGCGATGACTGCCAAGACTTCCTCCGCGCACGGCCCGGCGAGCACGGCCACGCGCATCGGCTCGGACGGCCACCCGCACGACGAGGTCCAGTACCGCGAGCACAAGGTGATCCTCGCGCCGGCGCGGCTGGCTTCGGCCAAGAGCTTCACCGACTTCGCCAAGCTGGTGCGCCACGCCGCCAAGGAACTCGACGTCGCGCTCTTCCACGGCGACCTGCCGCACTCCTTCCGCGTGCGCGAGGTGCTCTTCTACGACACGCCCGGCGCCGACCTCTACGAGCACTCGTTCATCCTGCGGCGCCGGACCTTCTACCGCGAGGGCTGGCCCGAGGGCGATCCGGAGCTGACCTTCAAGTTCCGGCACGTGGACCTCGAGCGCGCCGCCGAGGTCGACGTCCGTCCGCACGGGCTGCCGACCTATCGCGTCAAGTTCAAGGACGAGATCCTGCCGCTGCGCGACCGGCTGGGCGGACTGCGCAGCCTGTTCTCGCACAACGTCGTCGCCACCGCGCCGGCGGCGATGCCGCGCACGATGGGCGAGCTGGCGGCGCTCTTTCCCGCCGTCGGCGTCCTCGCTCTGGCGGCGCGCACGCCCCTGCAACTCGTCAGCAACCTGGCGGTGGAGGAGGTCTCGGCCGACGTCGGCCAGGTCAACTTCGGCCACGGCCTGGAGGCCAAGGCGACGCTGGCGATGTGGCGCGACCGCGGCAGCCACGCGCCGCTCTCCGGCGAGTTCTCCTACCAGTGCAAGTTCCAGCGCTACGACGACCTGCACGCCAAGAGCCGCAAGCGCTCGGAGGAGTTCTTCGTCGCCCTGCAGCAGGTGGCGCGCGACTGGGTGCAGGTCGGCGTCACCAAGACCGGCGTCGTCTACCGCTGGGGCGGGGGAAAGACCGGCAACCATGAGTGAGGGGCAGGCGGAGCGCGTGTCGCTCGCGGCGATCTTCCGCACCTTCCTCTTCATCGGCGCGACCAGCTTCGGCGGCGGCGTCGTCGCCTACCTGCACGAGAACCTCGTCGGCGGGCGCCGCTGGCTCGACGAGGAGGAGTTCCTGAGCGCGCTCGAGATCAGCCAGACGCTGCCGGGACTGAACGCGACCAACATGAGCGTGATCGTGGGCGACCGGCTGCGCGGCACCCCCGGCGCGGTGGTCGCGTTTCTCGGCATGGCCCTGCCCGGCACGGTCGTCATCCTGCTGCTCGGCATCCTCTACGGCGAGCACGGCGAGAAGCCCGGGATCGCGGCGCTGCTGAACGGCGTCGCCGCGGCGGCCACCGGACTGATGCTGGCGGTGACGCTGCAACTCGGCTGGAAGGAGTTCCGCGGCACGGCCGACGTGCTGCTGGCGGTCGCGACCTGCGTCGCGGTGAGCGTCTTCAAGCTGTCCCTGCTCACCGTCCTCTTCACCGTCGGGCCGGTGGCGATCTGGTGGTATCGGCCGGGAAGGAACGGCTGATGGATCGCCTGCTGCCGCTGATCGGATCCTTCGGCATTCTCTCGCTGCTCGCCGTCGGCGGTGGCGTGGCGGTGCTGCCGGAGATGAAGGACGTGGTGGTGCACCAGCACCACTGGGTGACGTCGGACCAGTTCGTCGACCTCTACAGCCTCGGCCAGATGGCGCCCGGCCCGAACATGATGATGGTGACGGTGATCGGCTACCGCGTCGCCGGCTTCCCCGGTGCGCTCGCGGTCACCGCGGCCTTCTTCCTGCCGGCCTGCGCCCTGGCGCTGTTCGCCAACCGCCTGTGGCGGCGCTTCGAGGGCTCGCCCTGGCGCGAGTCGGTGCAGCGCGGCCTCGCGCCGCTGGCGATCGGCCTGATGGCGGCCGGCGTGGTGAGCATCGCGGAGGTGGCGACCCGCACCATCCCCAGCATCGCGCTGGCGCTGGTGGTGCTGTCGTTCCTGCTGCGCTTCCGCGTCAACCCGGCGTGGCTGATCCTCGCTAGCGGGGTGCTGGGATGGGCATCGTCGCTGGCCTGACCGCCCTGCGGCGGAGCGCGTCGGTCGCGCCGATCCTCCTCCTCCTGGCGGGGCCGGCGGCGGCGGCGCAACTGGCGAGCGCGTGGAACGAGACCGGCACCGGCCCGGGGCGGGTGCAGGTGAGTCTCGCGCGCCCGCCGTGGGCAGCGCGCCGCGCCTCGCTGGCGCTGTCGCGCGACCCGGTGCTGCACTACCACCGCGGCCGCCTGTTCGTGCTCGGCCGCGCCGACGGGACGCTGTCGATGCTGGTGCCGGCGCGGCGCAGGCGCGCCTCGCTGCTGCTGGCGCACGGCGCCGCGGCGGCCTTCGAGGACGTGGTCGCGACCGCGGCGAAGCGCGTCTACCTCACGCGCCGCAACGCCAACACGCTGCTGCGCGTCGACCTGGAGAGCGGCGAGACCACGCCGGTCGCGGACCTCGGTGCCTTCGCCGATGCCGACGGCATCGCCGATCTGGGCGCGATGATCGAGCACGAAGGGCGGCTGTTCGTGCAGGTGCGGCGTTTCAACGAGAACGCCCCCCAGGGCCATGCCGCGCCCGCCTTCCTGGCGGTGGTGGATCTCGCCAGCGAAACGGTCGTCGACGTCGATCCCGCCACGCCGGGGGTGCAGGCGATCGAGCTCGCCGGCACGGCGCCGAAGCACCGCATGCAGATCCTGCCCGAGGTCCGGCGACTCTACGTCAGCGCCAGCGGCGGCTTCTTCGACCAGGGCGGTCTCGAGGCGATCGATCTCGACGCGTTGCGCTCCGCCGGCCTGATCGTGCGCGAGGCGGACGGCCAGACGGGCGCCGATCTCGGCCCGTTCGTCATGGTCACGCCCGAGCGCGGCTTCCTCGCCTACAGCACGGATCTCGACCTCTCCTCGCACGTGCAGCCGTTCACCGTGCGCGACGGCGTGCCGGTGCGGCCCGAGATCCACGTCACCGTCGGCTACGCCATGCCGACCCTCGTCTACGACCGCGACACCGACACGCTCTTCGTGCCCGACGGCGCCTTCGGGCGCGAAGGCGTCTTCGCCTACGACGCGACCAGCGAGGAGCGCCGCCAGCGCGAGCCGGTCGCCGGCGGCGGCTCGCCGACCGACGTGCTGCTGCTGCGGCGCTGAGGCCGCGCTACTGCCGGATCACCGCCGGGTTCCGGCACAGATCCTTGGTGATGTTCTTCTGGTGCGCCTCGACCGTGCCGCCGCCGATCTCGAGCAGCTTGGCGTCGCGCCAGAGGCGTTCGACGACGTACTCGCCCATGTAGCCGTAGCCGCCGAGCACCTGGATGGCGGTGTCGGCGATCTCCTTGGCGGCGGTGGCGGCGAAGAGCTTGCAGCCGTCGGCGTCGACGCGGTTGCCGTAGGAGTCGAGGTCGAGGCGGCGGGCGGTCTCGTAGACGTAGCAGCGCGCGGCCTTGAACTTGGCGTAGGAGTCGGCGAGGTGGCGCTGGATCTGGCCGTGCTCGCGGATCGGCACGCCGAAGCTGCGCCGCTCGTTGGCGTAGGCGACCATGGTCTCGACGCAGCGGAGCGCGATGCCGAGCGACATCGCCGCCAGGGTGAGCCGCTCGATCTCGAGGTTGCGCATCATGTGGCGGGTGCTGTCGCCCTCGGCGCCGAGCAGGTTGGCGGCCGGCACGATGCAGGAGTCGAACACCAGCTCGGCCGTCATCGACGCGCGCATGCCGAGCTTGTGCTTGAGCTTCTGCCCGAGTTGGAAGCCGGGGAAGCCCTTCTCGACCAGGAAGGTGCTGATCGCGCGCTCGTCGGTCTTGGCGTAGACCAGGAACACGTCGCCGAGGGTGTGGTCGTCGACGGCGCCGTTGGTGATGAAGATCTTGCGTCCGTCGAGGACGTAGTGGTCGCCCTCGCGGCGGGCGCGCGAGCGCATGCCGAGGACGTCGGTGCCGGCGTCGGGTTCGGTCATGCACATGCCGCCGATCCACTCGCCCGAGATCGCCTTCGGCAGGACGCGGCGGCGCTGCTCGTCGCTGGCGTTGCGCGAGAAGTTGTGGACGAAGAGCACGGCGTGGGCGAGGTAGGCGAGGGCGAAGCCGGGGTCGGCGGTCGACAGCGCCTCGTGCACCATCACCGCCGCGGTGGCGTCCTGGCCGGCACCGCCGTGCTGCTCCGGCACCGTCAGCCCGAGCAGGCCGAGCGCGCCGGCCTGCTCGAACAGGCGGCGGTTGAACTTCTCCTCGCGGTTGTACTCGTCCGCCTGCGGCGCGACCTCGCGGTCGACGAAGTCGCGCAGGGTGGCGGCCAGCAGCTTGTGCTCGTCGCTGGGCGCGAAGAGGTCGAGGGAGCGGAGTGCGTCGGCGTGGCTCATGCCCGAGTCATATCGGACGAGCGTCCCGCCAACAACGCGCGCCGGGAACCCCGTGCCGCGCATTCTCGCCCGGCACCCCCTCGGAGCCGCGACCGTCAGGGAGCGGTTGGCTGCGTGCCAGCGCGAGGCCAACCGCTCCCTGACGGTCGCGGCTCCGCTGTCCTGCTGCATCGGGGCGAGCCGCACTCCCGATCAGCCCCGGAAGCGCGCCGCCAGGGCCACCGCGACCAGCCTGACGACGGCGGTGGTGGCGAACATCGGCCCGTAGCCGAGCAGGTGGGCGATGGCGCCGAGGACGGGCGCGCCCAGGCTGCCGCCGAGGTCGAACATGGCGGTGTAGAAGCTCAGGGCCATGCCGTAGACGGCCGGGTCGGTGCGGGCGACGACCATCGCCGTCAGGATCGGAAAGGCGTAGCCGTGGCCGATGCCGCAGGCGATGCCGATCGGGATCAGCGGCGGGGCGTCGGCGTACCAGGCGAGGGCGCCGACCCCGGCGGCGTAGATCACCAGGCAGGGCAGGAGCACGCGGCCGAGGCCGAGGCGATCGGGGATGCGCCCGCCCAGGATGCGGACGACCACCGAGGTGACGGAGTAGGCGAGGAAGAAGGGACCGGCGGTGGCCTCGTGCGCCGCGTGCACGAAGGGCGCGATGAAGGTGAAGACGGCGTTGACACTCAAACCGAAGAAGAGGGTGACGGCGAGCAGGCCGGCGACCGGGCGCAGCGTCTCGGCCAGGCTGGTGCGCGGCGCGCGGTTGGCGCGCGCCGCCGCCTCGCGGCTCGAGCGCCGCGGCAGGAAGCTCACCAGCAGCAGCGACAGCGAGCCGAGCGCGGTGGCGGCGCCGAAGTAGGCGGGAAACCCGCCGCGCTCCAGGGCGAACTCGCCGAGCGCCGGGCCGAGGCCGTTGGGCAGCATGCCGAAGACGCCGAACATCGCGATGCCCTCGGCGCGCCGGCTGGCGGGGACGACGTCGTTGGCGACGGTGAAGTAGGTGGCGAAGAGGGTGCCGCCGGCGAGGCCGTGCAGGGCCACCACCGCGACCAGCAGCGGCCCCAGGCTCTCGGTCGGGAAGAGGGCGAGCCAGGAGAGCAGGTGCACGGCGCTCGCGCCCCACAGCACCGCCCAGCGGTAGCCGCCGTCGAGCAGACGGCCGATCGGCCAGCGGACCAGCACCGCTGCCGTGGTCGCGACCGCGGCGTACACCCCGATGGTGAACTCGCTGCCGCCGAGCGAGCGGACGTAGAGCGGGAAGAGGATGTAGAGCGCCGCCGACATGGCGCCCGTGAAGTGAACCAGACACAGGTGCCAGAAGCCCGCCGTGTAGAGCGGCTCGCGGCTCACTCGACGGTGACGCTCTTCGCCAGGTTGCGCGGTTGGTCGACGTCGCGCCCGAGCGCCAGGGCCGCGTGGTAGGCCAGCAACTGCAGCGGAATGGTGAGCAGTACCGGATTGAGCACGGGCAGCGTGCGCGGCACCATGACGATGTCGTCGACCTTGGTCGGCAGGCGCTCGTCGCCGGCCTGCGCGATCGCGATCACCGGTCCGCGCCGGGCGCGGATCTCCTCGATGGTGGAGAGCGACTTCTCGTAGAGATCGTCCTGCGGCAGGGCGACGAAGGTCGGCGTGTCGGGAGAGATCAGCGCCAGCGGCCCGTGCTTGAGCTCGGAGGCGGGGTAGGCCTCGGCGTGGATGTAGGAGATCTCCTTCAGCTTCTGCGCCCCTTCGAGCGCCACCGGGTAGCCGTTGGCGCGGCCGATGAAGAAGCAGTCGCGGTAGCGCGCGTACTTCGCCGCCAGGTCGCGCACCAGGCCCTCGGCGCGCAGCACCTCGCGCAACTGGTCGGGGAGCTGCTGCAGCGCCTGGATCAGGCTCCTGCCCTCGGAGGGCGACATGTCGCGGATGCGGCCGAGGTGCAGCGCCAGCAGCGCGAACGACACCAGCGTGCAGGTGAAGGCCTTGGTCGAGGCGACCGAGACCTCCGGGCCGGCGTGGATGTAGATGCCGCCGTCGCACTCGCGCGCGATCGAGCTGCCGACCGCATTGACCACCCCCAGCACCCGCCCACCCTTGCGCTGCACCTCGCGCACCGCGGCGAGGGTGTCGGCGGTCTCGCCCGACTGGCTGACGGCGACGTAGAGCGCGTCCTTCTCGATCACCGGATTGCGGTAGCGGAACTCCGACGCCGGCTCGGCGTCGGTCGGCACGCGCGTCAGCGTCTCCAGCATGTGCGCGCCGGCGATGCCGGCGTAGTAGGCCGAGCCGCAGCCGAGGATCTTGATGCGGTGGATCTCGAGCAGGTCGCGCGGCGTCATGTTGAGGCCGCCGAGGTGGGCGGTGTGGAACTGGGTGTCGAGCCGCCCCTTGAGCGTGCGCTCGCAGGCCTCGGCCTGCTCCATGATCTCCTTCAGCATGAAGTGCTGGTAGCGGCCGCGGTCGTAGGCCTCGTAGCCCCACTGCACCGTCGCCGGGCTCTTGCTCGTCGGCGTGTCGTCGAGCGTGGTGGTGCGGAAGCCCTCGGCGTTGACCGTCGCGATCTCGCGGTCGTCGAGGTAGACGACCTGCTGCGTGTGCCGCACCAGCGCGGCGACGTCGGAGGCGACGAACATCTCGTGCTCGCCCAGACCGATCACCACCGGGCTGCCGTTGCGGGCGGCGACGATCCGGTCCGGCTGGCGCGCGTCGACCACGGCGATGCCGTAGGTGCCCTGGATCGCGCCGAGCGCGCGCCGCACCCCGGCCTCGAGCTCGGACTCGCCCGCCGCCTCGATCAGATGCGCCAGCACCTCGGTGTCGGTGTCGGAGCGGAAGACATGCCCGTTGGCCTCGAGCTGCGCCCGCAGCTCGGCGGCGTTCTCGATGATGCCGTTGTGCACCACCGCGATGTTGCCCTGGCAGTCGGTGTGCGGGTGGGCGTTGCGGTCGTTGGGCTCGCCGTGCGTCGCCCAGCGCGTGTGCGCGATGCCGACCGTCCCCTTGAAGCGCTTCGGAATGCCCGCCTCGAGCTGGCGGATCTTGCCGGCCGCCTTGTGCACCTTCAGCCCGCCGCGCGCCAGCACCGCCACCCCCGACGAGTCGTAGCCGCGGTACTCCAGGCGATGCAGACCCGCGATCAGAATCGGCAGCGCGTCCTGCTCGCCGACGTACCCCACGATGCCACACATGGCTCTCTCCCCCCTTGCTTCAGCCGCCGTAGATCAGCCGCCGCACCCGGCGCGCCGTCAGCGGCGGCGCCGCGAAGCGCCGCTGCCCGACCTCGCCCAGGATGCGCGCGAAGATCTCGTCGTTCCTCAAGGCCTCCGCCCGCAACTCCCCGTGCCGGCGCAGGACGTAGGCGTCCACCGTTTCGTCGAAATAGGCCACCACCTCACTCACCACCCGCCCCGCCGCCGCCCGCTCCAGGCCGAGCGTCCGCTCCAGGTGCGCGATCAGGTCGTCGAGGGCGGCGCTGGTCTCCATGGCGAACGAGGCGCATCGAACCACCTCGCGCCCACTTTCGCAAGAACTTTGCCCGGATTCGGGCAGAAATCTCCCCACTTCGGCCTGGCGCGCGATCGGAGCCGCGACCGTCAGGGAGCGGTTGGCCTCGCGCTGGAACGCAGCCAACCGCTCCCTGACGGTCGCGGCTCCGCTGTTCTGCCGGGTGGATGGACGATCCCCGCGCGGAGCTGGTACGACGGTCGCATGGCGATCCTGAAGGTGGCGCGCTTGGGGCATCCGATCCTGCGGCAGGTGGCGGAGCCGGTCTCGCCCGAGGCGATCCGTTCGCCCGCGATCCAGGGCTTCATCGACGATCTCATCGAGACGATGGCGGAGTACGACGGCGCCGGCCTGGCGGCGCCGCAGGTGCACGTGTCGCAGCAGATCGTGGTCTTCCAGGTGGAGGGCAACCCGCGCTATCCCGACGCCCCGTCGATCCCGCTGACGGTGCTGATCAACCCGCGCCTGACGGCGACGACGAGCGAGGAAGCGGAGGACTGGGAGGGCTGTCTGAGCGTGCCGGGGCTGCGCGGTCTCGTGCCGCGCTGGCGCGAGATCCGGGTGCAGGCCTATGACCGCGAGGGGCGCTCGCTCGACTACCTCGCGCGCGACTTCCATGCGCGCGTGGTGCAGCACGAGTGCGACCACCTCTTCGGCAAGGTCTACCTCGACCGGATGCGCAGCATGGCGAGCCTGTCGTTCCTGGAGGAGTGGGGCCGCTACGCGGCGCGCTGAGACTCAGGCGAGCGCCTGCCGCTTGCGGGCGCAGCTCTCGCACTCCTCGCGGCCGCAGAGGAAGACGTCGGGCTGTCGATCGAGCGCGCTGGTGGCGAGGTTGAGCAGGTAGCGCATCGGGATCTTGCGCGCCTCGCCGCGCGGCAGCGGCTGCGACAGGTACTTGCCCGGCTCGAGCGCGGCCTCGAGCCGGTCGAAGGCGAGGCTGCAGCCGGGCACCTTCTCCAGCACGACGCGTTCCTCGTGGCCGCTGGTGTTGATGCGCACGGCGGTGCGGCGCTCCAGGTAGGGCATCTCGAGGCGCTCCTCGGCCAGGTGGATGATGGTGGCGGAGTGCAGCGCGGTGCCGAGCAGCAGGACGTGGCCCTGCATCAGATTGATCTTCTTGAGCGGGCCGAGGAGGTTGTTGTCGCGCTGGGTGGAGAGGACGTCGCGCGCCTGCCGCCCCCAGGCGGCGAAGGAGTGCGTCGGGTGGCTGCTGCGCACCACCCCCGGGAGGCGGCGGAAGGCTTCGGCTACCGCGCCGATCTCGCGGCTGACGGGCAGATCGAGGTGGTAGGAGACCGGCCGCCCGCGCGGCGGGCCGAGGGGAAGCAGGGTCTCGGTGTAGGTGAACGCCGGCATCAGGATGGTGCCACCCTCGCCGACCAGGCGACAGAGCGCCTGGCACAGGCCGACCGCGCCGCCATCGACGCGCCCGAAGGCCGACAGCGAGCTGTGCACCACCACCTGCCCGCCCTCCAGGCGGAGCGGCCGCAATACCTCCATCACCTCGTCGACCGTCATTGGGAAAGGCGCACTGTAGCGGTCGCGCGGGCGCGCGTCGACTCACCCGGGCCGGAAGGCCGGCGCGTCGCGCGCGGCGGCCTTCGGTTTTCTCGGGCCACGCCCCCGTGCTATCGAGATCGACGGCCGCGGCCGCCGCCGAACGATTCGGTGACGCGGCGGCGCCCTCTACGGCATGACTCGACCTCCGATCGCATTCCTCTTCCCGGCCTTCCCGGTGTTGCACCAGACCTTCGTGCTCTGGGAGGTGCTCGCGCTGCGGCGCCTGGGGGTGCCGATCGAGCTGCACTCGATCAAGCAACCCAGCACCGCGACGCAGCAGCCGGAGGGCGAGAAGCTGGCGCGCGAGGTCCACTATCTGCCGCCGGCGCTCTCGGCCGAGGTGCTGCGGGCGAACTGGCAGGTGCTGCGGCGCGACCCCGGCCGCTATCTGGGCGTCTGGGCGCGACTGGCGCGCGAGTGGTGGCGCGACCGCAATGCCGGCCGCTCCTGGCAGAAGAAGAAGGTCGGCCGCGACGCCCCCGAGCGCCAGCTCACGCTGGTCGAGCTGCTGCGCGGGCGCTTCAACCGCAACCGCTGGCTCTATCTGCTCAAGTCGCTGGCGCTGATTCCGCAGGCGGTGCATCTCGGCCTGCGCCTCGAGGGCGCCGGGGTGCGGCGGGTGCACGCCCACTGGGCCTCCTATCCGGCCACCATGGCGATGGTGGTGCACTGGCTCTTCGGCCTGGACTTCAGCTTCACCGCCCACGCCTACGACATCTACATGGTCCCCTACCTGCTGCGGCCCAAGGTCAACGAGGCGGACTTCGTCGTCACCTGCGCGCGCGTCAACGCGCGCTACCTCGAGTCGCTGGCGGGCGAGGACCAGCCGCACCGCGTGATCGTCAACTACCACGGCGTCAGCCTCGACCGCTTCAAGCCGATGCCGCACCAGCCGGCCGCGAGCGGTCCGCGCTTCTGCCTCGTCACCTGCGGCCGGCTCGAGCCCTACAAGGGGCACCACGTCCTGCTGCAGGCGGTGGCCGATCTCGGCGCCGACGTGCGTTGCGTGCTGGTCGGCGAGGGCCCGCAGCGCCAGCGCCTCGAGCAACTCGCGGCCCAGCTCGGCATCGCCGCGCGGGTCGAGTTCACCGGGCCGCTGCCGCAGGCGGAGCTGGCGCGGCGCTACGCCGAGGCCGACGTCTTCGTGCTCGCCAGCGTCGTGCTCGAGCGCTCCGGCAAGCGCGACGTCATCCCCAACGTCCTGGCCGAGGCGATGGCGATGCGCCTGCCGGTGGTGGCGACCAGCATCTCGGGCATCGGCGAGCTGGTCGAGGACGGCGTCAGCGGCCGCCTGGTACCGCCCAACGACGCGCGCGCGCTCGCCGCCGTGCTGCGGCAACTGCTCGACGACGAGGCGCTTCGCGCTCGCCTGGGAGCCGGCGGGCAGGAGAAGGTGGCGCGCGAGTTCGACCGCGAGATCAACATCCAGGAGCTGGCGCGCCTCTTCCTCGAGGGACCGCAGGGGTACCACGCCGGCGCGGCCGAGACAGCGGCCTCCTCGACTCTCGCGCAGGCGTCGGTGTCGTGAGCGCTCGCAGCCTGTCGCGCGACTTCGTCTCGGTGCTCGGCACGAGGGTCGTCTGGACCCTCATGGCGGTCGCGACCGGGATCATCCTGGCGCGCATGCTCGGTCCGCACGACCGCGGCATCCTGGCGCTGGTGCTGCTCCTGCCCTCGACCGTCGTCACGCTCGCCAAGCTCGGCATCACCCAGTCGAACGTCTACTTCATCAACCGCGAGGGCTACTCGGCCGAGAAGGTCGCCTCGAACGTCGCGGCGCTGGCCCTGGTCGTCGGCCTGGTCTCGTGCGCGATCTGCTGGCTGCTGCGCGACTGGATCCTGGCGACGATCATGCCCGGGGCCGAGCTCTGGGCGCTGGTGCTGGGCCTGGTGCGGGTGCCGCTGCTGCTGCTCGACGACTACCTCTACGGCGTGCTGCAGGCGACCGGCAAGTTCAAGCTCTACAACACCCGCCTCATCCTGAGCGAGTCGCTGCGCGTGCTGCTGGTGGTGCTGGCGTTGGTGGTCTTCCACCTCGGCCTGTTCGCTACCGTCCTCATCTACACCGCGATCACCGTGGTCAACGTCGCCTGGCTGACCACCTCGATGCGGCGCGAGATCCCGTTCACCCTGCGCTTCGACTTCGACCTGCTGCGCCAGCAACTCGCCTTCGGCGCGAAGTCCTACGTGCAGACGATCACCTCGCACCTGCTGCTGCGGATCGACATCTACATGGTCGCGGCGCTGCTCAAGAGCCCGGCGGAGGCGGCCTTCTACTCGCTCGCCCTGCGCTTCACCGAGATGGTGCTGGAGGTGCCGCAGGCCGTCGGCCTGGTGCTCTACCCGCGGCTGGCGTCGCTCAAGGACGAGGAGATCTACGAGCTGACGGCGCAGGCCTGCCGTCGCACGCTGCTGATCTCGGGCGCGGGCGCGGTGTTCATCGGTCTGGCCGGCCCGTGGATGATCCGCCTGTGGTACGGCGAGGCCTTCGCGCCCGCGGGCGCGCCGCTGCCCTGGGCGGCGGTGGGCGTGATCGCGATGTCGATCTTCGTCATCCTCACCCGCGCCTTCACCTCGCGCCACCGCCAGCAGGTGAACATCGCCGCCGGCATGGTGGCGCTGGTGAGCAACGTCCTCCTCAACCTCCTGCTGATCCCGCGCCTCGGCATCGTCGGCGCCGCGATGGCGGCGGCGATCTCCTACAGCGGCGCCTGCGTGCTGCTGATGGTGGCCTTCCTGGTGGTGGCGCGGATGTCGCCGCTGCGGGTGCTGATCGCCAACGGCGAGGACTTCCGCTACTTCTGGCATACCGGCCGCCGCGCCCTCGAACGCGGCGGCCGCGCCCTGGGCTTCGCGGCGGGCCGATGATCCGACTGGTCGCGACCGACGCGCGCGCCTGGGACGAGCTGGTGGCGACGCACGCGCACGCCACCGTCTTTCATCGCCGCGACTGGCTCGATCTGATCGCGGCCGTCGGCGGCGCCGAGCTCCGCCTCTTCCGCCTCGAGCGCGATGGGCACCCGGTCGGCGGCGTGCCGCTGTTCCTCTTTCGCCGCGGGCCGTTCCGGATCGCCGCCTCGCCGCCGCCGCAGGCGGCGGCGCCGTACCTGGGGCCGCTGGTCGACGACGATCTCGCCGCCGAGGCGCTCGGCGCGATCGCGACCCAGGCGCGCGCTCTCGGCGCCGGCTACGTCGAGGTGCGGCTCGATCGCGAGCTGCCGGCGGCGGCGCTCTCGGTCGCGAGCTTCGAGGGCGAAGCGCGCGCGACCTACGTCCTCGACCTCGAGCCCGGTCCCGACGCGCTCTGGAAGGATCGCTTGCAGTCCGGCTGCCGCCGCGCCGTGCGCAAGGCGCAGTCGTCGGGCGTGGTGGTGGAGGAGCTCGCGCTCGACTCCTTCCTCGACCGCTACTTCGAGATGGCCGCCAGCGTCTTCGCCAAATGGAACCGCGAGCCGCCCCTGTCGCGCGCCGACTACGCCCGGATCGCACGCCTGCAGCGCGCCGGCGAGTGCGTCAAGGTGTTCGCCGCGCGCCTCGACGGCGCGATCGTGGCCGCCGGCGTGTTCCCCTACGGCCACGGCGCGGTCTACTACCTCGACGGCGTCAGCGACCCGGAGGGGCAGGCGGCGCGGCCGAACAATCTGCTGCACTGGGAGGTCATCCGCTGGGCCTGCGACGCCGGCCTGCGGCGCTACGACATGGTCGGCGCCGGCATCGCCGGCGTGGCGCGCTTCAAGGAGACCTTCGGGCCCGCGCTCGTGCCCTACACCTACGCCTTCCGCACCCTCGGCCCGCTGACGCGCCTGGCGCGCGCCGGCTACGCCCGCCTGGCGCCGGCGGCGCGCGCGGCCCGCTTCGCCCTCTCCCGCCTGCGCGGCTGATCCTGGAGTGCGGCGAGTCACGCCTCGCGCCGCCACAGCTTGATCTGGCTCAGCACCCGGTGCGCGAGCTCGAGCTTCCACTCGCCGGGATGGCGGATCGCCGGCACCTCGGACTTCTCTCGTCGCAGCGACTCGATCAGGGCGCGCTCGTCGGCGCGATCGTTCAGGCGCACGTGGAAGTCGAAGACGAAGAAGCGGTCGTTGCGCTGGGGCGCCTCGAGCGCCGCCTGCAGGCGCGCATCGTCGGTGAGATCGTAGTACTGGATCAGCGGCAGGTTGACGCCCGAGAACGCCGACAGCTTGACCCACAGCCAGGAGCGGCCGTTGATCTCCATCAGCTTGTAGCGCTGGTCGCGGGCGTCGTACTTCATCTCCACCTGGCTGATGCCGTGGAAGCGCGCGGCCTCGAGCAGGCGGCGGGCGTCGTCGACGACGTTCTCCGGCAGCGCCAGCGACTCCGCCACGCTCGCCATGCCGTGGTAGTACGGCCACTGCGTCCGCTTGCGGCCGGTGTACGACCGCAGCACGCGCCCGCCGAGGTTGCTGTACGAGCCGACGGTGTAGAGCTGGTCGGGCTCGCCGGGGATGTTCTCGCCCAGTTGGAACTCCCGCCCCGGGAAGTCGCGCGCGATCTCGTCGAGCGTGCGCGCCAGCTCGTCGGCGGTGTCGAACAGGCGCAGGCGGAAGACGCGATCGCCGGCGGTCTCGGCGCGCGAGGAGGGCTTGAGGATCAGCGGGTAGCGGAAGCCGGCGACGTCGGGCTGGGTGCCGGCGGCAAAGCGCACATTGCGCGGCACCGGCATGCCGCTCTTCTCGGCCAGCTCGTACTGCCAGTTCTTCTCGAAGATGCGCGTGCCGATGTCGGGATTGGCGGGCACCTGGTAGCGCGCCGAGAGCACGCCGTGAGCGCGGATCATCTCTTCCAGGTCGAGGTCGGTGCTCGGGAACAGCACCCCCGTTCCCTCGAACTCCCGCGCCAGCGCGAGCAGCGCCGAGACCATGGTCTCGCCACGCCCGGGATCGTACGTCACCCGCCGGCGGGCGAAGCGCGAGAAGCGCCCGAGCTTGGGCGGCCAGCGCTTCTCGAGCACGACGACGTCGACGCCGGCGGTGCCGAGCGCGTGCAGGATGCCGATGCCGGCGGTCTCGGCGTTGACGACGACCGCGGGGTTGCGCAGCCGCGGGCTCACAGCGGGCTGAGCATGGTGTCGGCGCGCAGGCCCTGGCGGATCGTCTCGAGCGAGATCACCTCTTCGGGCGGGATGTTGCCGAGGTTGACGTTGGCGCCGAAGTGCTTCACCAGCCACACCTGCTGGGCCTTCTGCGGCGCTTCGAAGATCAGATTGCGGGCGTCGATCTGGACCTCGATCTCCTCGATCAGGCCGTGGCGGATCTCGCCGCTCTCGCGGTAGAGGCCGACGGTGCCGGATTCGCGTCCCTCGGTCACCACCTTCCAGGCGCCGGCGGCGAGCTCGCTCTTGATCTGGTTCACCCAGCGGTAGGGCGCGACCACCACCGAGCTGTCCTTGCTGCCGACCTCGGAGAGCACGCGGAAGTCCTTCGCCAGTCGCTCGATGTAGCGCAGCTTCTCGCCGTGCTCGATCTCGATCACGCCGTCGGAGATCTCGACCAGGCGGAAGGCGTGGTCCTTGAGGAAGGCGACGTACTCGTCGACCTTGCCGCGGTGGAGCGCGAGCTCGAAGAGACTGCCGCCGCAGCAGACCTCGATGCCGTGCCGGCGGTAGACCTCGAGCTTGGCGTCGAGGTTCTCGACCACCACCGAGGTCGCCCAGCCGAACTTGACGATGTCGACGTACGCCGCGCCCACCTCGAGCATGCTCTCGGCGCCGGCCACCGAGAGCCCCTTGTCGAGCACGTGGGTCAGGCCGAACTCGCGCGGCTTGTGGGTGCGGGTCGGAAGGCTGAACAGTTCGTGAAGCGTCATTCTGTCACCATGGTCGTCCGAGATGTCGCGACACCGCCTGTCGCAGGGCTCGGGGGAAGTCGGCCGCGTCGGTACGCGACCGCAGCGCGGCGCGCCGCGCCGTCGCCAGCGCCCGCATCTCGCCGCTCATGCGGCGCACGGCCGCGGGGGCGCAACTGCCGCTGCCGCCGCGGCTGCGCACGATCGCCTCGGCGCCGAGCTGCGCCTCGAGCTCGGCGACCGGCGCTTCCAGCTCGCGACCGGTGGCGGCGCGGAAGAGGGCGGGCAGGTCGCCCCTGCCCGCCGCCAGCGCGCCGACGATCTCGTGCGCGGTGCGGGCGTCGACGCGCTCGCGCTGCAGCAGCAGGTCGGTGAGCTCGGTGCCCGACGTCAGTCCCTCCTCCGCCTGCTGCCGCAGGCGCTCGCGGTCGAAGCGGGCGCTGGTCAGGATCTCCGCCAGCAGCAGCGCCAGGCCGCGGACCTCGCCGAGGTCGCGCGGCACCAGCTCGTACGAGGTGTTGCGGTTGTCGATCTGCCCCGACGGCGTCTGGTTGGTCGCCACCACGCTCACCAGGTGGCCGTCCATCTCGCGCGCGCGCCCGCGGATGAACGTCAGCGCGTAGGGATTCTTCTTCTGCGGCATGATCACGCTGGTGCGGCAGTGGCGGTCGGCGAGCGCGACGAAGCCGAACTCGGCGGTCGCCCAGATCTGCAGCTCCTCGGCCAGGCGCGAGGCGGTGGTGGCGAGCGACACCAGCACCGCCATCAGCGCGATCGGCACGTCGCTCTGCCACATCGCGTCGCGGTCGTGCGTCACCAGCGAGGCGAAGCCGAGGAGCTGGCGCATGCGCTCGCGGTCGAGCGGCAGGCGCGAGCCGTTGGTGCTGGCGGCGCCGGCCGGGCTGGCGTCGGCCTGCCGCAGCGCCGCGTCGAGCCGCTCGCCATCGCGTGCGATCGGATAGGCGAAGCCGAGGAGGTAGTGCCCGAGCGTGGTGGGATGGGCGTGCTGCAGGTAGGTGAAGTCCGGCATCAGCGTCTCGGCGTGCGCCTCCGCGACCTCGGCGAAGGCCTCCAGCAGCGTGGCGAGCGCTTCCGACAGCTCGCCGCCGGCGCGCCGCAGGTGCAGCAGCCAGCCGAGGGTGAGGGCCTCGCGCCGCGCCCGCCCGGCGTGCAGCCAGCCGGCGCCGCTGCCGAGCCGGCGCCGCAGCTCGGCGTCGCGGTTGTTGTAGAGGTCGCCCCACTTCGCCTCCACCTGCACCGCGGCCAGGCCGCCGTCGTGCAGCGCCACCAGCTCCTCGAGTAGGCGGCGGCCGGCGTCCGCCGGCACGATCGCGGTCTCGATCAGCATGCAGACGTGCGCCAGGTCGGCCCAGCTCAGACCCTCGTAGAGGTAGGGCGCGTACGCCATTTCCTGGCCGAACGATTCGACCAGCGCCGCCGAGGGTGGCTCGGCCAGGCGGGCGCCGACGCCGAGCTGGTGCTCGGGCGGCGAGCTCACGCCTCACCTCGCGCGTACTCGGCGGCGTGCAGGCCGGCCAGGCGCCCGTGCACCAGCGAGTCGGTGATGCCGTTGCCCATCAGGCGGTTGCGCCCGTGCAGTCCGCCGGTGATCTCGCCGGCGAGGAAGAGGCCGGGAAGGTCGGTGCTGCAGCGGGTGTCGATGCGGAGGCCGCCGAGATAGTAGTGCAGGAACGGGTAGACCAGCACGTCGCTGCCGACGCCGCCGTGGCGCTCGAGATACTGGTGCACCTTCGGAAAGACGGTCGCCAGGGTGGACTCCGGCACGTCGCCGACCGTCAGCCAGAAGCCCGGGCCGTGCTCGCTCTCGACGGCGCGGCCGCGGCTCAGGTTGAACATCAACTGGGTGAGCGCGTAGCGGTCCTGGCGGATGTCGCCGATCGGCGCGCGCTCGCGGTCGAGCAATTGCACGCCGAAGTTGACGATGCTCTCCGGCACGCAACGGCCGAGCTCGCCGCCGGCGGTGTCGACGATGCCGAAGGGCTGGTACTGGTAGAAGTCGTAGTGCACCACCGGCAGGCCCATCGCGGTGAGCTGGTCGAAGAGGACGTGGTTGTCGTTGCGCGGGTTGGTGGTCGGTTGATGGCGGCGCTGGGCTTCGCGCCAGGTGACGCCGCCGGTGCAGACGATGACGCAGGGCACCTCGAGCTCGTCCTCGTCGCCGCCCTCCTGCTGCAGCGTCAGGATCCACGACGCCGGCTTCTGGCGGCGGATGCCGATGACCCGGACGTGCTGGCGGATCTCGAGGTCGCACTGCTGCACGCGTGCGCGCAGCAGCTTGATCAGCGCCGGACCGATCTGGTCGCGCACCGAGACGATGCGAGGGTCGCTGAGGCCGCCGGCGGAGCGGCGCACCAGCACGCCGCGCTCGTCGCGATCGAGGCCGAGGCCCCAGTCCTCCAGCATGTAGATCGTGTCGTGCACGTGCTCGACGAAGTTCTTCACCATGCGCGCGTCGAGGTCGGTGCGGGCGGAGCGCAGGATGTCGCCGATGAACCTGCGCTTGGACTCGTCGTCGGGCAGCGGCAGTTGCAGCCCCCCCTGGGCCATCATGGAGTTCGACCGCCCGAGCGCACCGTCGGTCAACAGCACGCACGAAGCCGACGACGAGGCGGCGATCGCGGCCATCAGCCCGGCCGCTCCGCTGCCGACGATGGCAATCCTGGGAGTGTTCACGAGAGCCGCCAAGCTAGCACCGGCCCGGCGGGATTTGCAAAACGGGAGTCGCAGGACCCGTGCGACCGGTCGGCGGCGGCGACCCCTGGGGCCGCGCGGGCCTTTTCTGCTAAGGGCGTCGCATGGGCGAGCTGCTCACAGGCTATGCGATCCTCCACTGGGCCGCCTCGTGGTCCAACCCCGTGCTCGACGTCGTCTTCCGCGTCCTCACCGACCTGGGGTACCCGCTGTTCTACTACCTGCTGATCGCGCCGCTGTTCTGGATCGTCGACCGCCGGCGTTCGATGGTGCTGTTTCTGCTCCTGCTGCTGTCGGCCCTGCTCAACTCGGAGGCCAAGCTGCTCTTCGACACGCCGCGCCCCGATCCGGCCGTCGCGCGCGTGCTCGACCTGCGGCCGATCCAGAGCGGCAGCCGCTCCTTTCCCAGCGGCCATGCGCAGATCGCAGTGGTGTTCTGGGGCTACCTCGCCTACTGGGTCGGGCGGCGCTGGTTCACCGCGGTCGCCGTCGTGCTCATCGCCGGGATCTCCTTCTCGCGCATCTACCTCGGCGCCCACTTCCCCGTCGACGTGGTCGGCGGCCTGCTGATCGGCGCGGCGACCATGGTCGTCATCCCCTGGCTCGAGCGCTGGAGCCTGGCGGGCTTCGCGATGCGGCCGTTGGTCCGCGCCGGCGCCGGGCTGCTCGCCTTCGCCCTGATGCTGCAGACCGGCGACGCGGCCCTGGTGACGATCGCGGGCTGCGTCATGGCGTTCGTGGCGCTGCAGTCGTTGCCGCCGGCGCCGGTCGTTCTGGCCTGGCACGGCAAGGCCGTGGTGATCGTCGCGCTCGGGCTGGCGCTGCAGGTCGCCACCGCCGCGCTCCTCGGCCAGCTCGCGCCCAGCCCGGCCGTGACCACCGGCACCGGGCTGCGCGTGATGGCGCTGTGGCTGGTCGCGCTGTGGGTCTACCCGCACGCCGTCGCCGCGGTCGAGAACGCGCGTCGGTGATCTGGAGCGCGGCGTGAAGCGCCGCTCTGGTTCACGCCCGACATCCAGAGCGGCGCTTCACGCCGCGCTCCGGATCACCCGGCGAGCGCCAGCTCGACGCGGGCGATGTCCTCGGCGGTGGTGATCTCCAGCCGCCGCCGCACGCGCTGCGCCAGCACCGTGCCGCCGTCGCGCAGGTAGCGGTCGAGGGCGGTGCTGACGTACGACTCGCCGCTGCGCGGCTGGATGTCGAGGTAGGGGGTGACGGCGGGCGTGAGCCAGTAGAGCGGCATCGAGACCAGCGGGGTGTCGACGGTGCCGGGCGGCGGCTTCTCGATCAGGGAAACGACGGCGTCGCCCGCGAGCCGCACGGCGCTGCGGCTCGCCGTCGCCTCGACGCCCATCTCGAGCACGCCCACCACCGCGCCCGGCTGGTGCAACTCACCGAGGCGGATCAGCGCGGCGATGTCGTCGACCTCGAACAGACTGTCGCAGGCCGAGGCGACGAAGCCGGTGGCCTGGCGCAGGTGCGGAAGGGCGATGCGCAGGGCGTCGGCGATGCCGCGGCGCTCGGGCTGGTGCACCAGGCGCGCGCCGCGGCCGGGCGCGCAGGCGGCGAGATACTCGGCCAGCTCGCGGTCGTCGGGGTGGCCGACGGCGATCAGGTCGACGGCGCCGGCGGCGCGCACGCGCTCGATGACCCAGGCGATCAGCGGTCTGCCCGCCACCGACACCATCGCCTTGGAGTGCCGGCGGCCGAGCTCGCCCAGGCGGCTGCCGGCGCCGGCGGCGAGGATGACGCCCTGCGGTCCCATGGCGGCCTCAGGCGCGCTCCACCACCAGGCCCCGGCGCGCGATCGGCGCGGGGAACACCTGCGCGCGCGCCAGCCCGGCGCGCGCGGCGGCGGCGCGCAGCGCGTCCGCCAGGCGCTGCTCGTCGCCCTCGCGGGCGACGGCGAAGATCGAGCCGCCGCCGCCCGCGCCGGTGAGCTTGGCGCCGAGCGCGCCGGCCGCGCGCGCCGCCGCGATCAGCGCGTGGACCTCCTCGCCGGCGCCGGCGCCGAAGCCGCACTCGCGCATCATCGCGTCGATCAGCTCCTGGTTGCGCTCGAGCAGGGCGGCGAAGGCGGGCAGGTCGTGCGACAGCAGGGCGTACTTGCCGCGCCAGGCCGTCTCGCCGAGGCGGCGGGCGATCTCCAGCAGCGGCCCGCGTCCGCGCCGGCGTTCCTCGAGATAGCGCGCGCGCATGGGCGCGTGCACCGAGCCCGAGTTGCGCTCGACGCCGGTGGTGGCGACGACGAAGTGGAGGGCGGGGGCGCGCTCGCCCAGCTTCTCGTACGTGACCAGCGGTTCCTCGCCGAGCGGCGCGTGCCACAGCTTGCCGTGGTAGCCGAGGTAGGCGAGGTCGCCGAGCACGGGCACGTAGCGGTCGGCGTAGCCGCAGACGATGCCCATCTCCAGCTCCTCGGCGCGCTGCGCGATCTCCGCCAGCACGTAGTCGTTGCAGCGGCGCGCATCGAGCCCGTAGTGCGCTCGCAGCGCCGCCAGCACCGCCAGCACCAGCACCGACGAGCCGGCGAGGCCGCTCGAGGCGGGGACGTCGGTCCAGGTGCGGAGCGCGATCCCTCGCCGCGACAGCGCTGGCGCGAACTCCGGCAGCCAGCGCAACAGGGCGTTGAGCGCCGCCGCCTCGACCTCGAAGCCACGCGCGTCGTCGATGCGGGCGCGCGCGAAGACCTGCGCCGAGCCGGACGCGCGCTCGAACGCGATTCGCTCGTGCTCCGCCGCGGTCGCGCCGCCGCGGATCTCGACCGCGGCCGAGATGGTCGCGTAGGCGCCCTCGACCGCGTCGGTCGGGTTGCCGAGGACGTTGATGCGGGCGGGCAGGCTGACGCGCAGAGTCATGGAGTTCCGCCCGGGGTGACCAACCGCTCCCTGACGGTCGCGGCTCCGAAGGTGTGCCAATGCCGGGCCGATCGCCCCCTGCGCGTCGCGGATCGCCGCGGCAGCGACGGCGGAGCCGCGACCGTCAGGGAGCGGTTGGTCACTCGACCTCGCCGTCTCACTCGCCGTACAGCTCGCGCCGCAGATCGAGGGCGAGACTCTCGCCGCTCAGGCGCAGGTGGCGCGGGTTGTAGCCGTCGCGATGCACGGCGACGGCGAGGTCGTAGGCGGGGACGTCGGCGGGCTTGGCGATGCCGGCGACGCCGGCGTCGTTGGTGCGCAGCTCGGCGACCAGCGCGCCGTGCGGCCCGACCACGCGCACCTCGGCGCCGGCGATCGGCGGCTTCTCGCCGCTGGCGTCGGCGTCGTTGTCGCACACCGTCACCCGTGCGCTGCGGCCGTCGGGCGCGACCTGCACCTCGACGTCGAGATCGCGCAACCAGATCATCGGCTCGTTGGTGATCGCCGCGATCCCCATGCGCTCGGGGTGGCGCGCCGGGTTGGCGCGCAGCTCGACCTTCTGCGCCGCCATGCCGTGGTCGCTGGTGACGACGAAGAGGGTCGACTCGAGCAGGCCCTTGGCTTCGAGCAGGTCGAGGATCTGGCCGAGGCGGTGGTCGGTCTCGGCGACGGCCTCGCGCAGACCGTCGCCATGCGGGCCGTAGTCGTGGCCGGCGCCGTCGGTGAGCGCCAGCTCGTGGGCGACGAAGTCGGGCGGCGGATGGCTGGGGTCGTCGAACAGCACCTGGATCTGCGCCAGGCCGCGCGCGTCCAGCAGCGCCTCGCGCAGCACGCCCTCGTGGCCGTCGGCCTGCCAGCGCGGGCTGACGTCGTCGGTCGCGCTCGCGGTCAGCGCCTTCAGGCGATCGCGCGGACCGACCGTGCGCCGTTCGAGCGGCGCGTGGTCGGCGCTGCGCCCCTGCGGCTCGTGGATCGAGGCGGTGAACGAACCGGGGCCGTAGCTGCCGTCGGGCCGCAGGCTACGGCCGCGGGCGCGGTGGAAGGCCTCGTAGAGCGTCTCGACGCCCCGGCCGAGGTAGCTCTCGGTCTGCACTCCCTGGCCCTGGGGCGAGACGTTCTGGCGCTCGGCGCGCAGGTAGTAGCTCGGGTTGACGATGTCGTGGTGGCCGCACCACGCGCCCGAGAGGATGCTGGAGTGGCTCGGCCAGGTGATGGAAGGGAAGTTGACGGTCGAGCCGTAGGTGAAGCGCGCGGCGCGGTCGAGGATGCGGCGCAGGTTGGCGACGCACGGGTCGCGGCGCTCGAGGAGGTGGGAGAGCTCGCTGTTGCTGAGGCCGTCGGTGACGATCAGGTAGGCGCGCTCGGGGCGCGCGCCGTCCTCGACGATCTCCTCGAGCACGCGGCCGTCCTGGCGTTCGAGGTAGACGTCGGGCGCGACGCCGCGCTCGCTGGCGCGCCGGCCGCTGGCATCGCGGCCGTCGACCTTGGGGAAGCCGAGCAGGCGGCAGACGGTGGGCGCGATGTCGACGTGGCGCGGCGCGCCGTCGTACGCCCCCGGCCGGATGCCGGGACCGGCGAACGCCAGCGGCGCGCGCGACTGCACCACGTCGAGCGCGCCGTGCTGTCCGGGCTGGAGGCCGAAGGCGTAGGCCTTGGGGGAGAGGACGAGGTCGGGCGCATGGGGGCTGTCGAAGAGCTGGGCGATGCGCTCGTAGGCATGCGGGTAGGTGAGCTGGTCGGGCTCGATGAAGGCGCGGTTGGGATCCTCGGTCGGATGACCGGAGCGCGCCGCCGCCGCCAGCTCCTCGGCGATCGAGGCGACCGCGCGGTGGTCCTGGCGCGCGATCGGGTTCTCGCCGATCTGCTCGACGATCTCGTAGGCGAGCGCGCCGTCGTCGCGCAGCAGGCGCTGAAAGCGGATCATGCCGCGCGCGGCCCAGACCTCGTAGGCGTCGTCGCGCTGGGTGATCACCAGGTCGACCTGATCGCGCACGTCCGGGTCGGTGAGCAGCGCCAGAATCGCGCGGTTGCCCGATTCCTCCTGGTTCGCGTCGAGGCCCTGCCCGCCCGGGCGCTCGGGTCCGTGGATCCGCATCTCGTCTCTCCTTCGCGCCGCCTCTTAGCCCGCGTCGCCGAAAAAGGGGAGCCTCCTCTTTTCTCGCCCGCCCATGAGGGCCAGAGTGGGGAGATGACGGACAGAGCGGTTCGCTTCGGGCGGGTCGAATCCTTCGGCCTGGTGGTGCTCGCGTACCTGGTGGCGCTGGCGGCGGCGCTCTGGATCGGCGCCGGCGCGGGCGAGCGCCACCCCGTCGGCGCGCTGTTGGCCGCCGACCTGGTGGCGACCGCGATCGTCTTCGCCTTCAGCCTGCGACTCGACAACGGCAGCGTCTACGATCCCTACTGGAGCGTCGCGCCGCCGCTGATCGCGCTCTACTGGATCGCGCTGGCGAGCGATGCCTCGGCGGTGCGGCAGGTGGTGGTGACGGCGCTGGTGTTGGCCTGGGCGATCCGGCTGACCTGGAACTGGGCGCGCGGCTGGCAGGGCCTGCACCACGAGGACTGGCGCTACCTCGACCTCTACGCCAGCGCGCCGATGCCGAAGTGGGCGATCAGCCTCTTCGGCATCCATCTCTTTCCCACCTTGCAGGTGTTCCTCGGCTGCCTGCCGCTGATCCCGGCGTTGGCGCGCGGCGGCGCCGGCTTCGGCGCGCTCGACGGCATCGCCCTGATCGTCACCGGCGGCGCCATCCTGGTCGAGACCGTGGCCGACGAGCAGATGCGGCGCTTCGCCCGCACCAAGGCCGAGGGCGACGTGATGCAGGAGGGGCTGTGGGCCTGGTCGCGCCACCCCAACTACTTCGGCGAGCTCTCCTTCTGGTGGGGGCTGTGGCTGTTCGGCCTCGCCGCCGACGCTTCCTGGTGGTGGACGATCGCGGGTCCGCTGGCGATGACGGCGATGTTCCACTTCGCCAGCATCCCGATGCTCGACCGGCGCAGCCTGGCGCGGCGCCCGGGCTACGAGGAGCACATGCGGCGGCTGCCGGCGCTGATCCCGTGGCCGCGGGCCTGACCCGCTTGCCCGGCGGCGAGCCGCGCGGCATCAGACGGGCATGACTTCACTGCAGGATCTCTTCGGCCTCGCCGGCCGCACGGCGCTGGTCACCGGTGCCTCCTCCGGGCTCGGCGTCGAGTTCGCGCGCGCCCTCGCGACTGCTGGCGCCAACGTCGCCCTCACCGCGCGCCGCGCCGATCGCCTCGATCAGGTCGCCGACGAGCTGCGCGGGCTGGGCGTGCAGGCCGCCGGCTTCTCCTGCGACGCCACCCGCCGGGTCGAGGTCGAGGGCGCCGTCGCCGCCGCCGAGGCGGTCCTCGGCCCGATCGACGTGCTGGTGAACAACGCCGGCGTGGCGCCCACCGGGCGAGCGGAGAGCTACACCGAGGAGAAGTGGCGCCAGGCGCTCGACGTCAATCTCACCGCCGTCTTCGACTTCAGCCAGATCGTCGGCCGGCGCATGATCGAGCGCGGCCGCGGCGGGCGGATCATCAACGTCACCTCGATCTTCGGCGCGCTCGCGAATCGCGTCTACCGCAGCATCGGCTACGTCGCCAGCAAGGGTGGGGCGGAGAACCTCACCCGCCAACTGGCGGTCGAGTGGGCGCCGCACGGCATCACCGTCAACGCCATCGCGCCCGCCTGGTTCCCGACCGAGATGACCGAGGGCGGCCTCGAGAAGGGCGGCAACCGCGAGCGGATGGAGAGCAACACCCCGCTCGGGCGGCTGGGGGAACCGCGCGAGGTCTGGACCGCCGTGCTGTTTCTCGCCTCGCCGGCGTCGAGCTACGTCACCGGTTCGGTGGTGCACGTCGACGGCGGCTGGTCGGCCTGGTAGCGGCGGGGGCGCGCCGGCACGCCCCCGCCGCTACTCCTCAGGCGGCGACCCAGTTGCCGTGGAAGCCGTAGGGCACGCGGTGTGGCATCAGCACCCGCGCCACCGGCTCGGCGGCGACGTTGCGGGCGTCGAGGACGACGAACTCGCTGCCGTCCTTCTGCGGATCGTAGACGAAGGTGACGAGGTAGCCCTCGTCCTCCTCGGCGCGCCCGTGCTTCGGCACGAACACCGCCTCGCCGCAGCCCTTGCCGCGGAAGTGATGGACCTCGCGCTTGCCGGTGCGGGTGTCGTACTTGATCACCGCGTTGAAGCCCGGCGTGCCTTCGAATCGTTGGGTGTCGAGGTTGGCGGCGACGTAGCCGTAGCGGAAGGGCAGGCCGTTGAGGCGGTCGTCGATGCGCGGGAACTCGGCGATGACGTCGTCGAGGCGCTCTTCCTTCACCCCGCCGCGCTCGAGGTCGATCGTCCAGCGGTGCGGGTGCGGGTTGACGTCCTCGGTGATGGTGCGCTGCACCTCGGGCGGGTCCATGAAGGTGAGGCGATCGAAGCGGCAGACGTCGAGCACGATCTTGCCGGCGTCGGCCCAGGCGTTCATCGGGTGGAAGACGTAGCCGGGATCGGTCTCGAACCACTTCACGTCGGCGTTGCCGCCGTTGCGCGGCATGACGCCGAGGCGCAGGCCGCGATCCGGCTCCCAGGTCATCAGCCCGCCGCCCTTCATCGCGTTCTCGATGCTGAACACCAGCGGACAGAGGATGAAGACGACCCAGTCGCGGGTGGTGCAGAAGTCGTGGATCATCGACGGCCAGGCGAGGTCGATCGGCTCGCTGCGCAGCAGGCGGCCCTGGGCGTCGGCGACGTGGTACGTCAGGAAGGGCGGGAAGGGCGAGTAGCCGAAGAACAGCATCTCGCCGGTCTCGGGATCGAACTTCGGGTGCGCCGTCATCGCCGTCTGCAGCCGGCCGTCGAAGTCGTACTCGCCGATGGTGCGCAGGGTACCCGGCTCCATGCGCGTCGGCAGCGCGCCCTCCATCAGCGCCAGCAGCTTGCCGGCGTGCTGGACGATGTTGGTGTTGCCGGTGTTCTTGAACTTGGGCGCCTCGGTGAGCTCCTTCAGGTCGGCCAGGCCGGGGAACAGCGCGCGACCGGCCGCCATCTCCTCCTCGAGGCCCTGGCTGCGCACCCAGCGGTTGACGTAGCTCGCCTTGCCGTCGCGCAGGCTGACGGCGTGGATCATGCCGTCGCCGTCGAACCAGTGGTAGCGACCCATCGGTTCGAACGCCGGATTCGGGCCGTTGCGGTAGTAGGTCCCGTTCAGCTCGCGCGGGATCTCGCCGATCACCTGCAGATCGGGGTGGCTTCCCTCGCTGCGGTAGGGGCCGAAATTGCCCTGCAGGAACGGGTTCACTTCACTCTCGAGCGCCATCAGGCACCTCCATGGGGTTGGTTGGGTCCCGCCGGACGCGGCGCGGGCCGCGTCAGTCGTTCGATCAGCGCGTCGCGCACCAGCGCGACGGATTCGCCCGGCGGCTGGAAGCCGCCGATCAGCAACGAGGTCAGGCCGTGGGCCGTGCTCCAGAAGGCGAAGGCGCCTTCGTCGACGCTGGTGCGCAGCCGGCCGGCCTCGGCGATGCGCGCCACTGCCGCGCGCAGCCGTTCGTAGGACGCCGCCCCGGCCGCGGTCGGCCGCTCGGGGCGGCGGCGGAAGATGAGGCGGTAGTGGCTCGGGTGCTTGAGGCCGTAGGCGACGTAGCGATCGAAGCCGGCGCGCAGCGCCTCGACCGGATCGTCGGGCATCCGGTGCGCGGTCATGCTGCGGTCGAAGCCGGCGAAGCAGCGGTCGATGACGCAGTCGACCAGCGCGTCCTTGCTGCCGAAGTGGTGGTAGATCGTCGGCGGCGTGACGCGCGCGCGGACGCACACCTCGCGGATGGAGACGGCGTCCTCGCCGCCGGCCTCGAGCAGGCGCTCCACCACCGCCAGGATGCGGCGCTGGGTCAGCGCCGCGGCACGGTCGCGCGGGGTGCGGCGGGGCAGGGCGGCGGTCACCGGCTTCGTATAGCGGTGTTATAGGGGCGCGGCAAGAGCGAAGTCGGATGGGACGGATGGGACCTATGGGACCCATGGGACGGATTGCCAGGGACGGCTGGGGCGGGAGTCGGCGCTGGCGCATGACTCGCGCCGTGGGCGCGGCTATGGTGCGGCGATGCGCCTGCTGCTCGTGCTCGTCCTGGTCCTGTCGGGGTGCTTCTGGCGCGGCTACGAGCGGGTGACCGAGGTCCATCTCGAGGTGCTCGCGTCGATGGCGACCAAGCTCTGCGCCCTGACCGAGGGGCCGCCGCCGGCCTCCGAGGGGATGGGCGAGTTCGTCTACCCGCTCAAGCGCGCGCGCGAGCTCCAGCGCGACTACGCCTCGCGCTCCGGGCGTCCGTCGTACGGCGAGTTCGGCGCCGCGGTCGAATCCTACGAGCGGCTGGTGCAGGACTTCGACCGCGCCCGCGTCAGCGCCGCGGCCTGGAGCGCCGCCGCGCCCGGGATCTGCGAGCAGAGCCGCTCTCTGTTGCAACGGATCGCGGCGGTGCGCGAGCAACTGGCGCGCGAGGGCTGAGCGGTTGGCGGCGAGCGGGCTGCACGCGGGCGACGCCCTGACTCTCGGCCGGCTGCTGCTGACGCCGGCGTTCCTCTGGCTCTTCGCCGCCGGCGTCGGCGGCGGCGGCGCGGCCGGCTGGGCGGCGGGCGTGCTCTTCGCCGCCATCGCCGCCTCCGACTACTTCGACGGCCCGCTGGCGCGGCGCGCCGGGCGCGCCAGCGAGCGCGGGCGCTTCTGGGACAACTGGGCCGACATCGCCTTCCTCGAGGGCACCTTCGTCACCGCCGTCGCCCTCGGCGTCGTCGGCTGGTGGGTGCCGGCGGCGGTCGGCCTCTCCTTCGGCTGGTACGCGCTCGATTCCTGGTGGCGCACCCGCGGCGCCGCGCGTCGCTCACTCGTCGCCAGTCGCCTCGGTCACCTCGGTGGAGTCGCCAACTACGTCTTCGCCGGCGTGCTCACCTACAACGAAGCCCTCGGCCTGCACCTGCTGCCGCCGGCCGTCGTCCTGGCGCTGTCGCTGCTCGTGCCGGTCTACTCCCTCGCCGCCATCGCCGCGCGCCTGCGCGGCTGAGTCGCGCGCGCAGCGACCCCGACGCGGCTCGGCCGTTCGCCTACTTCCACACCCGCTGGATCTCGCCGCAGAGCTGGTCCTTGGTGAACGGCTTGACGATGTAACCGTCGGCGCCGAGCTCGCGTGCGCGCCGCTGGTGGGTCTCGCTGCTGCGCGAGGTGCAGACGATCACCGGCACGTGCGCCCAGCGCGGGTCGCGCTTGATCGCGGCCAGCAGCTCGTAGCCGTGCAGGCGCGGCATCTCGAGGTCGGTCACGACGACGCGGAACTGCGACGCCGCCAGCTTCTCGAGCGCGTCGATGCCGTCGACGGCGGTCTCGGCGTCGATCTGCTCCGCCGCCAGGAAGTGCGAAGCCAGCTTGCGCATGCTCTTCGAGTCGTCCACCAGCAGCACGCCGCGCGTCGGTCCCGCGGGCGTCGCCGGCCGCTCGACCGGCTCGCTCTCGGGGGCCTGGTGCGAGGTGTAGCTGACGACGTCGAACAGGCGCGCGACGTTGACCACGAAGATCACCTGCCCGGTGGCGGTGAGGGTGGCGCCGGAGAGGAAGGGGTGGGCCTCGAGCACGCGCCCGAGCGGGCGTACGACGACCTCCTCCTTGGCGCGCACGCGCTCGACCACCAGCGCCATCGAGCGGTCGACGGCGTGCAGGACCGTCAGCACCGCGCCCTCGGCCGCCACCGCCTCGCTCACCAGCGGCGCGAGGAACAGCACCGGGATCGGCTGTCCGCGGAACGAGTAGGCGCGGCTGGTGCGCAGCTTCTCCAGCGCGCGCGCGTCGATCAGCAGGGACTGCCGCATGTACTCGGTCGGCAGGGCGAAGGTCTGCTGCCCGACCTCCACCAACGCCACCTCCTCGATCGAGGCGGTGGTCGGCACGGCGAGTTGGAAGGCGGTGCCGTGCTCGCTCTCGGAGGTGGCGGCGACCGTGCCCTTGAGCGCCGCGACCTCGCGCGCGACGACGTCGAGGCCGACGCCCCGGCCGGAGACCTCGCTGACCGAGTCCTCGGTGGTGAAGCCGGGCCGGTAGATGAGCGCGAGGAGCTGCTCGCGCCGCGGCACGGTGCCGGCGGGGATCAGGTTCTGCGCCCGCGCCTTGGCGAGGATCGCTTCGAAGGCGAGGCCGCCGCCGTCGTCGGCGACGGTCAGCACGACGCGGTTGTAGCGCGGCCTGGCGCTCAGGCGAACCACGCCGGTGGCGGGCTTGCCGCGCCGCGCCCGCACCTCCGCCGACTCGATGCCGTGCGACACGGCGTTGCGCACCAGGTGCAGCAACGGCGGGTAGAGCGCCTCGGCGATCAATCGGTCGATCTGCACGTCGCCGCCCTCCACCCGCAACTCGACCTGCTTGCCCTCGAGGCGGGCGACCTCGCGCGCCGCCCGCGTCAACCGGCGGAAGACGGTCTCGAGCGGCACCAGGCGCAGGCGCGTGATCTGCCGCTGCAGCGTGCCGGCGGTCTGCGACAGATGGTGGAGCTGCAAGCCGAGCTCGCGCACCAGCGTGCCGAGCTCGCGGGTTGCGTCGCGCGTCTCGCTCGCCGCCTCGTACGACGCGCGCGCCAGGTCGGAGACATCGCCGCGATCCTGGGCGCCGTCGATCACGGCTCCCAGGCGCCGTCGGGCGGCGTCGAGGCGGCGCTCGAGAGCGCGCATGCGTCCGGCGGTGATGTCGAGGCGCGCGCGCCGGGCCATCAACTCGCCGACGCGCTGCAGCAGCCCGTCGATGCGCGCCGCCGGCACCCGCAGGATCGCAGCGTCGCTGTCGAGGGCCTCGACCTCGTCGCCGCCGCCGCCCGCTCCGCCGTCCGCGGCCGCGCCGTCCGCCGGTTCGGCTTCCGCTCGCTCGGCGCGCAGCAGGTTCTCGATCGCCCCCTCCATGGCGCGCATCACCGCCGCCCCGTCGCCGCTGCCGTGCAGCGCCGCCACCACGGCCCGGACCGAGTCGAGGTAGCGGAAGAGGAAGTCGAGCAGGCGTGCGGGCTCGACCCGGATCTGGCCGGCGTTCACCGCCTGCAGCAGCGACTCGCCGCGGTGGAAGTGGCTCGCCACGTCCGCCAGGCCGACGGCGGCGGCCGCCCCCTTGAGGGTGTGCAGGTGGCGCAGCAGTTCCTGCAGCGCGCGCGGATCCCGCCGGCGGTGCTCGAGGTCGAGCAGCAGCTTCTCGCCCTGCGCCAGCGCGTCGCTGGTCTCGGCGAGGAATGCCTCCAGCAGCTCGGGATCGACGCCGGCGGGAATCACGCCGAGGGCATCTCCCCGCCGCCTTCGAGGTAGAATCCGGCGCGCCGCTGCAACTCGGCCGCCGTCGCCTGCAGGCCCGCGAGCGTGCGCTGCGCCCGCTCGGCAGCGCCCTGCATCTCGCGCGACAACTGCCCGGCGAGCTGCATCGCTTCGCGCAGGCTGGCGGCATCGCTCGCCTGCTGGTGCGCCGTCTGCGAGATCTCGCCGACGAGCTGGCCGCTCTGCTGCGCCACGCTGGCGATGCGGTCGAGCGCGCCGGCGGCGTCGGTGGCGAGCTGGCTCTGCTGCTCGACCTGCGCCGCCTGGCGCTCGATCTCGGTCGCGGCTTCGTTGGTCTCCGCCTGGATCGCCTGGATCAGGCGCGCGATCTCGCGCGTCGCCTCCTCGCAGTCCTCCGACAGCTTGCGGACCTCGTCGGCGACCACGGTGAAGCCGAGGCCGTGCTCGCCGGCACGCGACGCCTCGATGGCGGCGTTGAGCGCCAGCATGTTGGTCTGCGCCGAGATGCGCGAGATCGACGCGACCACCGAAGAGATCTCGATGGCGCGCTCGCCGAGCCGCTTCACCTTGCCCGCCGAGCCGTGCGCGCCGCGGCGCAGGGTGAGCATGCCCTCGACCACCCGCTGCAGGATGCGTCCGCCCTCCTGCGCGGTCTCGCCGGCGCGGCGGGCCGCCTCGGTCGCCACCTGGGCATTCTCCGACACGGTGTCGTTGCGCTCGGCGACGGCGCGCAGCACGCCGGTGCTGGTCTCGATGCTGCTACCCTGTCGCCCGACGCACTGGTGGAGGTGCTCCGCCAGGGAGTGACACTGCGCCAGCGCGTCGACCAGCGTGGAGGAGGCGCTACGCGCCGCGTGTACCAGTTGGGCCGCGTTCGCCAGCGTCGCGTTCATCTCGTCGGCGAGCTTGCCGAGGGAATTGCTCTGCACCTGGGCGCGCGGCGACAGGTCGCCGGCGGCGGCGGCGCCCGCCACGGTGGCGAGCTGGTGGATGTCGTTCTGCAGGCGCTGCTGCCGTTCGCTGTTTTGCGCCACCATCGCGGCGCGCTCCTCCAGCAGGCCGTTGAGGGCGCGCGCGATCTCGGCGAACTCGCCGCTGCCGGTCGTCGCGGCGCGGGCGCCGTGGTCTCCGAGGGTCACGGCGCGGGCGACGTCGGCGAGGCGCGCCAGCGGCGCGGTCAGGCCGCGGGTGGCGAACAGGCTGGCGAGCACGCAGGCCGCCATCAGCGCCACCGGCACGGCGGTCGGCACGATCTCGAAGAGGAGCAGGGCGGGGCTGGCGAGGGCGAGCGCGGCGAGCGCGATCTGCGTGCGCCAGAGGCCGGCGATCGCCGGCTTGGCCGCGCTCGCCGGCGGCAGCGGGGCCTCGCTCCGCCGCGCCTCGGGGGCGCCCGCCGGCCGCGCCGCGGCGCCGCGCTGTGCCTCGCGCTGCGCCTCGCGTGCCGCCAGGGCGCGCCGCTCGAGCAGTTTCAGTTGGCCCGCGGCGGCCGCGCTCTGCGGCGAGCGCGCGTCGCGCCGCGCCGCTCTCGCATCGGGCGCGGACTCGCCGGCGCCGGACTCGTTGAGGTCGGGCGCGGGCGCGTCAGGACGGGGTGTCGGCGACTGCATCGCTGTCTTCCTCCAAACCGCTCAGGGCGGATACCGTGCGTTGGAAACTGCGGGTGGTGGCACCGATCGCCTGGGCCACCAGCTCGTCGACGTCGATCAGCAGGACGTCGGCGTCGCGGCCCGCCCAGACACCGCGATAGATCGAGCCGGGGCTGTCCATCCCCGGCGCCGGGCGGACGTCGAGCAGGTCGATCGGATGCACGTCGCCGACGCGATCGACGAACAAGCCGAGATGGACGCCGCCGCTCTCGACCACCAGCGCCTCGTAGCTCTCCGGGACGAGACTGACGGGCAGGCCGAGGAAGGTGTCGGCGTTGATGAGGGGCAGGACGTTGCCGCGCAGGTTGACGACGCCCAGGACGTGCCCCGGCGCCTGCGGCACCGGCGTCACCGGCTGGTCGGCGATCACCTCGCGCGCCGCCAGCACCGGCAGGGCGAAGTGCCGCCCGCGGCGCTCGAAGAAGCAGAAGCCGACGCTGCGCTCGGCCTCGGCGCGCGCCAGCGGCGTCGCCGGCTGGAGCGAGGGAATCCGCTCTTCCGCGGCGACCCAGCGCGCCACCTCGCCCGCGAGCTGCGTCGGGTCGAGCACGTGCACGGTGTGCGAGCGCTGCGGCCAGAGGCCCGAGACCAGGCGCGGGTGTGCCGACGACGGCGTGCGGATCTCGGTCGCGATGATGGTGGCGATGCCGAGCACCCGGTCGAGCGCCAGACCGAGGAGGCCGGCGCCGGTATCGACCACCGCGACGCGCTCGCCCGCGCCCGACCCGTCGGCCAGGCCTTCGAGATAGTGCCCGAGGCGCGCGATCGGAAAGGCGGCTTCGCCGCCGTCGCTCCAGCCGAGGAGAGGCGGGTCGAGGTCGGGCCGCAGGGCGCAGCCGTCGACCGCCAGCACCCGCAACAGCCGGGCGACCGGCAAGGCAAATACCTCGTCGCCGACCGTCGTCAGGCAATAGTCGTGACCGCGCTCGCGCGACGAACTCTGCACTCCTGGAACCCCTCCGGGCGAGGGAACCAGCACGCGTCATGCCATGGCGGAGAGCCTGCGCGGGAACGCGGAAAGCGACCGTTCCGCCTGGGCCGTCTCCGTCGGCGGTCAAATCTTGTCGGTGGCCGTCGCTGTGCTGGCGGCGCCTGCGGCGAGCGCGCCCGCGCCGGTGGCGCCGGCCGCGACGGTGCCCTCGGCCACCGCCGGCGGGCGCTCGACCGCCCCGCCCGACAGGATGGGCGGGATGCGCTCGCTGCACAGGCGGAGGAAGGCGCGCACCGCCTGCGGCTGGTGGTCCTGCTCGACCACGCCGAGGCCCCAGGCGCGCGACAGGCCGGTCTTGCCGATCGGCAGCGCGACCACCTGTTGGGCCTCGATCTCCGCCTGGATCGCCCAGCGCGGCACGACCGCCACTCCCAGGCCGTCGCGCACCATCGCGGTCACCGCCTCGAGATGGTCCATTTCCATCCCGACGCGCGGGAAGACACCCGCCTCGAGCAGGATGCGCTCGACCAGGCGATGGGTCTGGCTGCGGCGCTCGTAGATGAGCAGGGGCTCGTCGCTGAAGTCCTGCGGCTGCACCCGGCGGCGCTCGCTCCAGGGATGCTCGGGGGCGACGATCGCGACCAACTCGTCCCGGCCGAGCGGCAGCACCCGCAGGCGCGCGTGCGCCACCGGCAGGGTGAGCAGGCCGAGGTCGATCTCGCCCTCGAGCAGCCGCTCGACGGTGGCCTGGGTCGGTCCGCTGACCACGTGCAGGTCGACCTTGGGATAGGTCTCGCGCAGCTCCTTGAGGATCGGCGGCAGGAGGAAGTGGCAGGCCGCGCCGCCGGCGCCGATGCGCAGCGCGCCGGCTCCGTTGGCTTCGAAGTCCGCCATCACCCGCTGCGCTTCGTCGATCTTGCGCACCACCTGACGGGCGTAGTGCACCAGGATCTCGCCCGCCGGGCTGGGCTTGGCGCCGCTGCCCGTCCGCCGCAGCAGCTTGACCCCGAGCTGGCGCTCGAGCGCGCCGATCTGCTGGCTGATCGCCGATTGGCTAAGGCCGAGCCGTCGCCCGGCGCGGGTGAAGCTCTCGGTGTCGACGATGGTCAGGAACGTCCGTAGCTGCTTGGTCTCCATCACCCCCCCTCCGCCCTCATCGGCCCCGATCATGCGCCCCATGGGCGGGGCTGATGCCGCTGGCCGCCGACCCGTGCCCACCGCGCGGGCAGCCGACTGCTTCGCTGACTTCGGCGTGGGCAGCGCCGCGAACCCGCACGGACCGCGACGCAGACCGCATTGGGCCAGTGTCGGCGCGGGTTTCCGCCGCCGGCTGAGTTTGCAGAGCAGTTCTCGAGGACGACATCGTAGGACGTGATCCGCAGTGTCAGCAGGATGAATGCCACGCATGGCCGCGGGGAGCCGTTTCGCCTCTGGCCCCGCACTTGCAACATAATCCGGTCATGTGGGCGGACAGCCAATCATCGGTGCAGGCGATGGCCGCGAATCGAAACGACGATGCCTCGACTCCGACGCCGCGGGGGCATTCGAACCCGCAGTCGGTCTGATTCCTCCCCCCGAATCCCTCCCCCGTGCGGCACGGACGCCCCACGGGGGAGGGAGCCTTCCTTGACGGCGCGCGGGAATGGGGCATTCATGCGCGCATGGCTGCGACACCTTCGACCATGGTTCCGCTCGGCACGCCGGCGCCCGATTTCCGCCTTCCCGACCCCAGCGGCAACCTCTACGCGCTGGCGGACTTCGCCGGCGCGCCGGCGTTGCTGGTGGCGTTCATCTGCAACCACTGTCCGTACGTCAAGCACATCCGCGCCGGGCTGGCGCGCTTCGCGCGCGACTACGGCGCGCGCGGCCTGGCGGTGGTGGCGATCAACGCGAACGACGCCACCGCCTACCCCGACGACCGTCCGGAGATGATGGCGCTCGAAGCGCGCGCCGCCGGCTACACCTTCCCCTATCTCTACGACGAGAGTCAGCAGGTCGCGCGCGCCTACCAGGCGGCGTGCACGCCCGACTTCTTCCTCTACGACGGCGCCCGGCGCCTGGCGTACCGCGGCCAGTTCGACGACAGCCGGCCGGGAAACGACAAACCGGTCACGGGGGCCGACCTGCGGGCCGCCGCCGATGCGGTGCTGGCCGGCAGGCCGGTGGCGGAGACGCAGATCGCCAGCATCGGCTGCAACATCAAGTGGAAGGGGTAGGGCTCGTCAGCTCGTCAGCCAGGCGGCGTTGCCAGGGGTGAACAGCGCCGGCAGGCCGCCGGTGTGGACGAAGACGACGCGCGCGCCGGCATCGATCTCGCCGCGGCGGCGCGCTGCGATCAGGCCGGCCATGGCCTTGCCGGTGTAGACCGGATCGAGCACCAGACCCTCGAGGCGAGCGCTCAGATGGATCGCCTCGCGACAGGCGTCGGTGTGGGCGGCGTAGTGGGCGCCGACCTGCGTCGGGTCGAGGCGAACCTCGCCGCCCGGCGCCGGCCGTCCCGCCAGCGCCGCGGTCGCTTCGGCGAGCTCGCTCACCCAGGCGCCGATCTGCGGCCGCGCGCCGACGTCGACGCCGAGAACGCGCTGGTGCGCGCCGCAGCCCGCGGCCAGGCCGGCGTGGGTGCCGCCCGACCCCGAGGCGACGACGACCAGATCGACATCCGCGACCTGCGCGGCGATCTCGTCGGCGCAGCGGACGTAGCCGAGCGCGCCGAGCGCGGTCGAGCCGCCGATCGGAATGGCGTAGGGGCGTCGCCCGCGCCGCTGCAGCTCCTCGGCGGCGGCGGCGATGCCCTCCTCGACGGCGGCGAAGCCGTAGGCGTCGATCCAGGTCACCTCGGCGCCGAGCACGCGGTCGAGCACCAGGTTGCCGCAGGCCTCCGCCGGCGGCGGGCCTCCCAGAACCAGGGTGCAGTCGAGGCCGAGTCGGCGGGCGGCGGCGGCCGTCAGGCGCGCGTGGTTGCTCTGCGCGCCGCCGCCGGTGACCAGCGTGTCGCAGCCGCGCGCCTGCGCCTCGGCGCACAGGTACTCGAGCTTGCGCAACTTGTTGCCGCCGGCGGCGATGCCGATGACGTCGTCGAGCTTGGCGAGCAGCGCGCCGCGCCGCATGCCGAGCGCCTCGCCCAGCCGATCGAGCGCGACCACCGGCGTCGGTAGGTGGGCGAGCGGAACGCGACGGTCGAGCATGGCTGCCGCTTGTAGCAGGAGGCGGCGGGCACGGGCGAGGGCTCAGCCACCACCCCACACCCGCGAGTGCCCCAGCAACTCGCGCTGCCACCAGGGGCCGCCTGTGGCGCGCGTGAAGCGGTAGCGGTACACCGCCACCCGCACGAAGCGCGGCGGCCGCGCGGGAAACGGATCGTGCGCGAACAGCGCCGTCACCGCCGGCGAGCCTGCGAGAATCCCGCGCAGCAGGTTCTCGAAGTAGGGCGGCACGGCGCCGCCGCGCAGCAACAGGAACCAGTTCTGGAAGTCCACCCGCGGCTGGTGCGGGGCGGCGAAGCGCGGGGCGCGCGCCGGGTCGCCGGGCTGGTAGCGGAGCTCGTACTCGCGCCAGTGTTCGCCGTCCTCGGAGCCCTCGATCACCGCCTCGCGCCGCACCAGCGTCATCGAGGCGAAGAGGTGGTAGGCGTTGATCGAGCGCGTCTGCGCCAGCACCCGCGCCAGCGGGCGGAGGGCTTCCTCTACCGGCGCCGGCAGGGGCAGCCAGGGGGCGAAGGGTACGAGGGTGAGCAGGGCGACGAGCGCGGCGATGCCGGCCGCGCCGCCGGAGAGCGCGGCCGGCGTCAGCAGCGGCTCCGCCGGCCGCGGCCGGCGCAAGAGCCAGCGCAGGTGATCGTCGTCGAGCACGAACAGGCAGAGCGCGATCGCGAGGTAGTTGAAGAAGGCGTAGTTGGCGGTGAGGACGATGCCGAGCTGCGTCGCCACCAGCAGCGCGAACACCGCGCCTCGCAGGCGGTGCGGCGCCCACAGCAGGAAGGGCAGGCCGAGCTCGACCACCAGCGTCGCCAGCGCCGTCAGCCGGTGCGCCCAGAGGGGCATCTGGTGCGCGTACCAGGCGAGCCAGGTCGGCAACGGGGCGGTCTCGTAGTAGGCGACCATGGCGGTGAGGTCGCGCCAGGTCGGGTCGCCCGACAGCAGCTTCGCGGCGCCCGACTCGAAGTGCAGTCGGAACACCAGCCACAGCATCAGGAACACGCCGAGCGGGTGCGGCGAGGGCGCGTCCCGGGCGCGCCAGCCGCCGGGGGTGACGAAGAGCGCGAAGAAGGCGCTCTCGAGCAGAAGATTGTCCCACTGGAACGCGAAGAAGTCGCGGCCGGCGTGGACGGTCGCCAGGTACAGCAGCCACGATGCCAGAAGGCACCAGCGCGGCGCGAGGTCGAACACCAGGCCGAGGCTGAGGAGCGCGCCGAGCAGCGCGCCGGCCTCGAGCGCGGCGTCCGAGACGCCGTCGAGGCGCAAAGGCAGCAGGCCGTCGCTGCCGATCAGCACCTCGACCTGCACCCACAGCGACAGGAAGGCGGCGAGGAAGATCAGGCCGAGGATGCGGAGGAAGAGATTGCGGACGAGCGCGCGCGGCATCGCCGCGACGACAGCACGCGGCGGCGGAAGAGTTCAAGTTCTGGAGTGCGGCGGTGCCCGCCGCTCTCGATCGCTCGCGCCGGCCGGCTCCGGATCCAGAGCGGCGGAGACCGCCGCACTCCAGAGCTTGTCTTCGCCGCCGCGCCCCCTCTACAAGGCGGCCATGTTCTTCGGCCCGATCCCGGCGTTGGAGCCGCTCACCGAGGCGTTCTGGCGGGCGTGTCGCGCCGGCCGGCTGGAGATGACGCGCTGCCGGCCGTGCGCCTGGTTCATCCACCCGTCGCGACCGCTGTGCCCGCGCTGCCACGGCCGCGATCTCGAGGTCGCACCGCTCGGCGGCCGCGCCCGCCTGTTCAGCTACACCCTGAACCACAAGAGCTGGTTCCCGGGTCAGGAGGTGCCTTACGCCATCGGCCTGGTCGAGCTCGAGGAGCAGGAGGGGCTGCGGCTGCTGACCCGTCTGGTCGACTGCCCGCCCGAGCGCCTCGCCATCGGCCTGCCGCTGCGGGTCGTGTTCGAGAACGTCAGCGACGAGGTGGCGCTGCCGCTGTTCGCGCCCGACGACACGCGCCCGCTCGACGCCTCGCAGCCGACCCCGCACCCGGGCTCGCTCGCGCCGCTGCCGCTGCGCGAGCCGCCGGCCGAGCGCAAGGCGGTCCTCTCCGGCGTCGGCCAGTCGGCGATCGGGCGGCGCCTCTTCCGCGGCGACCTCGACCTCACCTGCGAGGCCGCGCTCGCCGCGATCGCCGACGCCGGCCTGACGCCCGCCGACATCGACGGCATCGCCTGCTATCCCGGGCCGATCGCGGGCGTGCCCGGCTTCGCCGGACCGGGCGTGGTCGAGGTGCAGGACGCCCTCGGCCTCGACGTGCGCTGGCACCTCTCCGGTCTGGAGGGTCCGGGGCAGATCATGCCGATCATCCACGCCGCGCTGGCGGTCGCCGCCGGCCTCTGCCGGCACGCGCTCGTCTACCGCACGGTGACCGAGTCGACCGCCGCCGCCGACACCGGCCGCCTAGGCATCGGCGCCGGCTCGCGCGAGATCCGCGGCTTCACCGCCTTCTTCGTCCCCTTCGGCGCGATGTCGGCCGCCAACTGGCTGGCGCTCTACGCCCGCCGCCACATGCACGAGTACGGCACGCGGCGCGAGCATCTCGGCGCGATCGCCTTGAGCGGGCGGCGCCACGCCGCGCTCAACCCGGCGGCCATCTACCGCGAGCCGATGACGATGGACGACTACCTCTCCGCCCGCCTGATCAGTGAGCCCTTCGGCCTCTACGACTGCGACGCGCCGGTCGACGGCTCGACCGCGGTGATCGTGTCGGCGGCCGAGAGCGCGCGCGACCTCGCCAAGACGCCGGTGCGGATCGAGGCGGTTGGCACGGCGCTGCGGGGGCGGCCGATGTGGGACCAGTGGGCCGACATCACCACGATGGCGGCGCGCGACGCCGCCGCCCACCTGTGGTCGCGCAGCGACCTGCGCCCCGAGGACGTCGACACGGCGCAGCTCTACGACGGCTTCTCGTTCCTCACCCTGGCGTGGATCGAGGCGCTCGGGTTCTGCGCGCGCGGCGAGGGCGGCGCTTTCGTCGAAGGCGGCGAGCGCATCGGCCCGGGCGGCGCTCTGCCGCTCAACACCTGGGGCGGCCAGCTCTCCGGCGGCCGCCTGCACGGCTTCGGCTTCGTCGCCGAGGCGATGCGCCAGTTGCGGCGCGAGTGCGGCGCACGGCAGGTCGAGGACTGCGAGGTCGCCGCCGTCGGCGTCGGCGGCGGACCGATCGCCGGCTGCATGCTGCTGACGCGCTGATCTGGAGTGCGGCGTGAAGCGCCGCTCTGGATCGTTCCGACCGACCACCCAGAGCGGCGCTTCACGCCGCACCCCAGATCAGAGCTGCCGCAGGTGCGCGACGAACTCGTCGTAGGGGCGGCCGATGGGGTCGACGGCGCGCTGGTGCGCGAGGGCGGCGTCGACGTCCATGCCCTCGATGCGGACGAGATACGCCAGCACCACCGAGGGCGAGCGGTTCACGCCCTCGCAGCAGTGCACGTACACCACGTGGCCGTCGCGCTGCAGCGCGCGCAGGGCGTCGAGCACGGCGGGCAGGCGGCGGATCAGATCGTGCGGGTCGTAGTCGCGCACGCCGACGTTGCGGTAGACGACCGCCTCGCCGCAGGCCGCGCGGATGCGCTCGATCGCGCTTTCGGGCAGGTCGCGCCCGGGCTCCTGCAGCGACAGCACCGCCGTCACGCCGGCGCGCCTGAGGCGCAGGATGTCCTCTGGATGGGCGGCGGGACCGACGAAGAGCTTGGGGCGGATGCGCCGCATCGCCGCGACCTCAGAGCGGCAGCGAGGTGCGGAAGAGGATGAAGCGGCCGAGCAGCTCGCCCACGATCACCGACAGGGTGGCGATGTAGAAGAGCCCGGTCGCGGCCATCGTCTGCGGCACCAGCAGCGTGCGCCAGATCATCCACGCCAGGCCGGCGGCGGCCAGCGGCGCGACCGCGACGCGCGCCAGCAACAGCATCCAGTGCTGGTCGAAGAGCAGGTGGAGCTGCTGCAGCGTCGCCTCCGAACCCGCCAGCCAGAGGAGCGCCAGGCTGAGTGCGCCGGCGGCGGCCTGCAGCAGCAGCGCCGCGACGAAGAGGCGGAAGATGCGCAGCAGCGGCTCGATCCGCAGGTCGGTCTCGATCAGGTACCAGTGCCCGAGGATCATGCCGGTCGCCACCGCGCCGAGCGAGAGCGCGGCGAGCAGCAGGTTGAGCGGGTAGAGGATGGTCTCGAGCGACAGCACGCCGGCGAGGCGGTAGGCCTCGGCCGAGGTGATCGCCGCGATCACGCCGCTGAGCAGCGTCAGCGTGAAGAGGCGGGCGCGGAGCGCGGCGGCCTCGCCCCAGAGGGTGGCGACGTAACCCGCTGCCGCGAGGCAGAAGAGCGCCCAGGCGCCGACCTCGAGCCAGCGCTGCCAGCCGGCCGCGGGATGGTCGAGCGCGAGAGTCAGCAGGCCGAGGAAGGCCGCCAGGCCGGCGCCGAGGTAGACCGAGGCGGTGGACTTGTAGAAGCCGCGGTCGATCTCGTGGAAGGGCGGCGCGGCCAGCGCCATGAAGCCGCCGACCGCCAGTTGCCCGAAGACCAGCAGGTAGCAGCGCGCGAAGGCGTCCGACATCAGGGCGCGGATACCGAGGCCGACCGGCGGCGTTCGAGAACCGTCGAGACGACCACGCTGAACACTCCCAGCAGCGCGATCAAGCGCCCGCCCGTCAACACGACGCTGTAGAAGTCGCGCTTGCCCTCGGCCAGACTGCGCGTCGTCACGCGGCTGTGCAGCGGCTCGAGCAGCGCCGCGTTGGTGCGCTCGTTCAAATGGGGGTACTCCACCGGCAGGCGCAGGTCGGTGTTCGCCGGACGCTGCGACGCCACCGCCTCGTACTCCGACAGCTTCACCGCGCCGTTGATCCAGTTGCCGCCGCCGATGGCGATCAGGGCGAGCCCGACCCAGAGGCCGGGGTTGCGCGCCAGGGACATGGCGATGCGGCTACCACGCGGCCGGCGGTCGGGCAAGGTTGCGCCCCTGGGGACCGTGGGATAGCTCTGGCCTCCTCGCATGCGTCTACAGAATCTCCTCGACAGGATGCTCGCCGGGGACCGCCGCGCGCTGGCGCGGTTGATGACCCAGATCGAGAATCGCCATCCCGAGACCGTGCAGGTGCTGAGCAGCATCCACCAGCGCTGCGGGCGCGCCTACGTCGTCGGCATCACCGGCCCGCCGGGCGCCGGCAAGTCGACCCTGGTCAGCGGCCTGCTGAGCGACTTCCGCGCCCGCGGCATGAGCATCGGCGTCGTCGCCATCGATCCCTCCAGCCCCTTCAGCGGCGGTTCCGTGCTGGGCGATCGCATCCGCATGCAGAAGCACTTCCTCGACGAGGGCGTGTTCATCCGCAGCCTCAGCACGCGCGGCACCCACGGCGGCCTGGCGCGCGCGACCCGACACGTCGTGCGCCTGCTCGACGCCTTCGGCAAGGACGTGGTGATCATCGAGACCGTCGGCGTCGGCCAGACCGAGCTCGACATCATGCGCCTCGCCGATACCACCATCGTGGTGCTGGTGCCGGAAGCGGGCGACACGGTGCAGACGATGAAGGCCGGCCTGCTCGAGATCGCCGACGTCTTCGTCGTCAACAAGGCCGATCGCGAGGGCGCCAACCGCATCAAGACCGAGCTCGAGCTGATGCTGCAGCTCCGCCCGTCGAGCGACTGGAGCGTGCCGGTGCTGATGACGCAGGCCGATCAGGGAAAGGGCGTCGCGGAGCTGGTCGAGACTCTGCTCGAGCACCGTCGCCACGGCCGCGAGAGCGGCAGCGCCGCCACTCGCGGCGGCGCCGGCCGCAGGGCCGAGTTCCTCGAGATCCTGCAGGAGGAGATCGGACGGCGCCTCGAGGACGCCGTCCGCGGCGGGCGCTTCGCGGGCGTGGTCGAGCAACTCGAGCGCGGCGATCTCGATCCCTACCAGGCAGCCCTCAGAGCGGTGGAGAGCGAGGAGGTGACGGTGGCGCTGCGGCGGCCGACGGAGAACTGACCCGTGGGCAAGGTGTACGCCATCGGCGACATCCACGGATGCGCCGACGAGCTCCGCCTGCTGCTCGACCACCTCCAGCCCGGGACGGGCGATACGGTCATCTGCCTGGGTGACTACATCGATCGCGGACCGGACTCGAAGGGCGTGGTCGACCGCCTGCTCGCGCTGCGCCGCGAGGGACCGGAGTGCGTTTTCCTCAAGGGCAACCACGAGGACATGCTGCTCGCCCATCTCGGCTTCGACGGGCACTACGGCGAGGCCTTTCTCTACAACGGCGGCGCGGCGACGCTGCGCAGCTACGACTGTGAAGGCGCCGCGCCTGACGACATCGCGCGCCGTCTGCCGCCCGAGCACCTCGAGTTCTTCCGCGCGCTCCGCCACCACCATCGCGCCGGCGAGGTGCTCTGCGTGCACGCCGGCCTGCGGCCTGGCCGACCGCTCGAAGCGCAGAGCACCGAGGACCTCCTCTGGATCCGGGAGGAGTTCGTCCAGCACACCCACGACCTCGGCGTGCTGGTGCTCTTCGGCCACACCCCCTACCGCGAGGTGTTCGTCCACCTGCCGTACAAGGTCGGCCTCGACACCGGCCTGGTGTACGGCAACAAGCTCTCCTGCCTCGAGATCGCCAGCCGCACCCTGCACCAGATCGCCCGCCACGGCGACACCGTGGTGTCGCGCCCGCTCGCCGACCTGATCGCGCCCGAGGTGTAGACGCGAGCGCCCCCGGTGTCGCGGTGGTGGGAGTTCCGCCATGCACGGTTGCGTCTGCGGCCGTTCGATTTTGTCGTTGGCCAGCGGATGGGCGGGATGCGAGAGGGGGCGGTGATCGTGGCGCGGGCTTTGCTGTGGCATGTCGCATGGGCCTCAGCCAGACACGTGCGTTCGTTCTCCTGCGGTACACGCTGATCGCGGCGACCGCCTACCTCCTCCTGGTCGAGAACCGCTTCGCCCTGCCGCCGGCCTGGGCGATGCTGCTGATCGCCGCCGCCCTGGCGTCGAACGTCGCCGCCGCCCTGCTGCCAGCCGCGGCGCTGCGCTCGGTGCCGTTCGCCGCCGGCGTGATCCTGGTCGACACCCTCTGGATCACCGCCGTGCTGGTCAGCAGCGGGCACTTCAGCGCCGACTTCTTCTACCTGTACTTCTTCGTCCTGCTGCTGGCGGCGGTGGGCGAGCGCCTGTCGCTGGTGGCGATCGCCGCGGCGCTGCTCTGCGGCTTCTACGCCTGGGGGCATCTCGCCTCGGGCGGCACCTGGTCGGCCTGGTCGTCACCCTCGGTGATCCGCCTGCCGTTCCTGTTCGCCGCGGCGGTGTTCTACGGCCATCTCGTCGACCGCGTGCGCCAGGAGCGCCGCCGGGCCGATGCCAAGGAGGAGACCGCGCGCCAGCTCGAGCGCGCGCTGCAGGAACTGCGCATCGCGCACGCGCGCTCGGAGGAGAGCGATCGCCTCAAGTCGACCTTCCTCGCCACGGTGTCGCACGAGCTGCGCACGCCGCTGGTGGCGATCATCGGCTACGTCGATCTGCTGCTCGAGGGCGTCTTCGGCCGTCTGTCGCGCGAGCAGGAGGACGCGGTGGCGCGGGTGCAGAGTGCGGGCACCAACCTCTACCAGTTGATCGCGGGGCTGCTCGATGCCAGCCGCATCGATCTCGGCCAGGAGACGCTCGTGGTCGGCGAAGTGGATCTCGACGCGCTGCTGCGCGATCTGCACGGCGAGTTCGGCGGTGGCCGCGCCGTGCACGTGCACGTGCCGCGTCAGGTCGACGTGCCGGCGCTCGTCACCGACGCCGCCAAGCTGCGCCGCATCCTCGCCAACCTGCTGGAGAACGCGGTGCGCTTCACGGAGCGCGGGGTGGTGACGGTCGACGTCCGCTGGGATCCGGTGCGCGACCGCGTCGAGCTGCGCGTCTCCGACACCGGCCCCGGCATCCCGGAGGACCAGTTCGAGCAGATCTTCGAAGCCTTCCGCCAGGGCGGCGACCGCCCGCACGCGACCGTGAACGGCGTCGGCCTGGGCCTCTACATCGTGCGCCGGCTGGCCGCGCTGCTGGGCGGCCAGGTGTCGGTGACGTCGAAGGTCGGCGAGGGCTCGACCTTCACCGTCTCGCTGCCGCGTCAGCCGCAGGCGGCGGCGCTGCTGACCTCCGAGCGCGGCGGCGCGCTGGCGCACTGAAGCGCGCCGCCGTCATCCGACTCGTCGCGAGCGTCCCTGCCAGAACGGCTCGCGCAGCTCGCGCTTGAGCACCTTGCCGCTCGGGTTGCGCGGCAGCGCCGGCACGAAGTGGGCGCTGCGCGGGACCTTGAAGCCGCCGAGCTGGCTGCGGCAGTGGGCCACCAGCTCGTCGGCGGTGGCCGATTGCCCGTCGCGCAGCACCACCACGGCGTGCGCGATCTCGCCCCACTTCTCGTCGGGGATGCCGATGACCGCGGCGTCGGCCACGGCCGGGTGCTGGAAGAGCACGTTCTCGATCTCGCGCGGATAGACGTTCTCGCCGCCCGAGACGATCATGTCCTTCACCCGATCCTGGATGTAGAGAAAGCCCTCGGCATCGAGCACGCCGGCGTCGCCGGTGTGCATCCAACCGCCGCGCAGCGCCTCGGCGCTCGCCTCCGGCATGTTCCAGTAGCCGCGCATGAGCTGCGGTCCGCGGCCGATGATCTCGCCGATGGTGCCGTGCGGCAGGGGCTGGTCGTCGTCGCCGACGACCCTCACCTCGGTGCCGGGCAGGGGCCGCCCGGCGGACAGCAGCAGCTCGGGCTTCTCGCGCAGGGCGCGCTCGTGGTCCTCGGGCAGCAGGATGGTCAGTGCGGCGGTGGTCTCGGTCATGCCGAAGCCCTGCACGAAGCGACAGCCGAAGACCTCCATGGCGCGCCGCAGCGTCTCGGCCGAGATCGGCGAGGCGCCGTAGATGACGTAGCGGAGGTGGTCGTAGCTGCGCTTGGCCACGTCGGGCACCATCACCAGGCAGGCCTGGATCATCGCCGGCACGAGCGTGGTGCCGGCGATGCGGTCCTCGGCGAGCGAGCGCACCACCTCGCCGGGGACGAAGTCCTCGTGGATCACCATGGTCGCGCCCTGCGAGACGGCGAACAGCGAGGCGATGGCGGCGGCGGCGTGGTACACGGGCGCGACGATCAGATAGCGGTCGCCCGGCTGCAGCCGCACCGGCGGCAGGCAGCCGATCTGGAGCACGTTCGACATCACCGCGCGGTGCGCGAGCACGGCGCCCTTCGGGCGCCCGGTCGTGCCGCTGGTGTACATCTGGTAGACGTCGGCGTCGTCGTGGACGTCGACCGCCGCGGGCGAGCCCGGATGCGGCGCGAGCCAGTCCCCCCAGCCCTGCCAGCCCGCCGGCGGCGTCGCGCCGATCGCCACCCAGCGCCGTACCTCCGGCAGCTCGGCGCGCAGCGGATCGACCGCGGCGACGAACTCGCCGCGCGCCAGGACCAGGCGGGCGCGCGAGTCCTCCAGCAGGAACTTCCACTCGGGCGGCGCGAGGCGGTAGTTGAGCGGCACCGGCACGGCGCCGGCCTTGGCGGCGCCGTGGTAGAGCAACACGAACTCGGTGCAGTTCTTGGCGAGCACGGCGATGCGCTCGCCTGGGCGGATGCCGTCGGCCACCAGCGCCTGGGCGATGCGGTTGGTCTCGGCCGCGGCCTCGCCGTAGGTGAGGCGTCCGCCGGCGCAGAGCGCGAAGTCGTTGTCGGGCGTCTCGCGCGCGAAGAAGTCGAGGTAGTCGTAGATGCGCATGTCAGCGGTCCAGGAGCGCCAGGCGCTCGGCCTTGGCGAACTGCTGTCGCAGCCGCTGGTAGTCCTGCTCGGTGAGGGGTTTGAACGCGGCGTCGCCGCGCTCGCGCCAGTAGATCGTCTCGCCGGCGAGGCGGTTGAGGTCGAAGTGGACCTTCTTCAGGTTGCGCACCAGGACCTTCTGCGTCTGGGTGTACTCGAAGTCCTCCACCAGGCGGACGAAGTCGGGCATCCACTTGCGGTCCATGCCGCCGCCCTGCACCTGGCCCTCGCACCAGTCGAAGAACTCCCGCGGGTCGAAGGCGGCGCCGTCGCGCATCTTGAGCGCCGCCATCACCAGCTCGTCGGAGACGGCGCAGGGCACGCCGTAGGCGGCGGCGAGCGCGACGCCGGGGTGCTCGCCCAGCATGCGGCTGACCTGCAGGGCGGAGAAGTTCTCGCCGTCCTTGCGGATCCAGTCGTCGGTGCGGCCGTCGAAGTAGAGAAAGCGCTGGCCGTCGCGCACCAGGATGTGGCCGAGGTCGCCGGAGTGGTAGACGCCGTCGCGGTACTTGTCCGAGTTCGCCTTGGCGTTGTCGAAGTAGCCCTGGAACAGGCCGGTGTCGGCGGCGACACGGCAGATCTCGCCGACCGCCTGCTCGTAGTTGAGGATCTGGCCGTCCGGGCCGAGCTCGGCGGGCGGGCAGGGGCGGCCCTTCTCGTCGAGGATCTGCACCGCGTCGTCGAGCACCAGGCCGACGCTGCCGCGCGGGTCGCCCTTGCGGCGGAAGGTGCTGATCGCGGCCTCGGTGGAGCCGTAGAGCTCGAACATGTCTTCGAGCCCGAGCCAGTCCATGA
>Ga0268299_1001005_pt1 | contig 62946 bp, 44 predicted proteins | sample NOBtaG_FD_193484 | JGI IMG/M metagenome (GOLD analysis project Ga0268299, IMG submission 193484) | Activated sludge microbial communities from bioreactor in Nijmegen, Gelderland, Netherland - NOB reactor | ecosystem: Engineered > Bioreactor > Aerobic > Activated sludge | place: Netherlands...
TGGGTCCGACGGAGCAGTTCGGCCTTTTGCTCCATGGTGATCTCCAGCGACAGTTTCGGACGTGCCATACCCAAGGTTGGCACATTCGCTACTAGTTTGTAAATCTATTTAATAAACACTACACTAGTCTGTCACATTGCTTGGGGTCTCCACCTCCCCTCCTGTCGCCCATCGCCGCACTTCGCGGGCTCGCTCCGGGATGAGGCGAAGCGCATCATCTCAGGAGAATAAGCCTCCACCCCGCGGTTCACGAAAAGGGTGGCGTCCGACCCTTTTCAACCTTTCCCCTGAGGCCGTTTCAACCTTTCGGTTTCAACCTTTCGGCCTTCACCCCGGTTCAACCTTTTAAGTCTCTGTCGTTGCCGGGGTTCCAACCTCGTTCGGGCTGTTTCAACCTTTCGGCCCGGTCTCCCCGGGCGCTGCGGGGGAAGTTACGGACGTGCAGGAGCCCGTCCCTACCAAGGTCCTGGTAGGGTTGCGTTCCATCCGCGATCCCACTCAATTCCGCTGCGCTTGCGGAGGGCTTATGGGGAAATGACGCGGTATCCCTGGGAGCGCCGGCATCCCTGCCGACGGGAGTCCCCGTCCACCCACGGCCCGCAAGGAGGCTGGCGTTCCCAGGGAGGAGGTCTGTTTTTCTTCCGTGAAAATCCGTGAAATCCGTGTCTTTTCTTCCACCCGCGGAGTCACGCGCCCCGACCCTGCTTCCCGTGGGTCATTGCGAAACCATCACCCGGTAGTATCCCCCGGCGTCCTCGTCACCCAAAGGCAGCGAGTGGATCCCTTCATAGCCCGGCTGCGGGTCTCCAGCGAGTGCCCAGGCCGATCCGCTCAACGATTCTTGACGCTCGATCCGATATTTCACGCCGGCGTGCCCGACCCATCGCAATGCCGGCACGCCACGCTCGAACGTGGCCTCCACCTCCCAACGAGATCGCGCGTCCCAGGGATCGGTGCGCGCCTGCCATTCTTCGGCATCGGACTGTCCGTCGCCATCTGTGTCCGCGGTGCCGTCACGCGTCAGGTTGCCAAACCGATCGCGCTCCCAGCCGTCGGGCAATCCGTCGTTGTCTGAATCCGGCGCTGGCTCCTGGGGAATGGACGCGAGAAAAACGTCCTCCAGTCCGTTGCCGTCGCCGGGAAACAGGTTGTTTGCGAAGCTGGTGAATGCGGCGAACCGCCCGTCACCGCTGATTTCGGGACGCATCGAGTGCCAATTTCCTGGAATCCCCTCGGCAAATTCCGACAGCCGGTGAGTTCTTTGGGTATAGCGATCGCGCACCACCACTTGGATCGTACCCCCGTCATCGGAGGCCACGAGTCCCGGCGCCGCCGTGCGAAACACGATGAATCGCCCGTCGGCACTGATCTGGGGCGTCCGGCTGTCTCCGGCCCCGTGGGAGCCCGAGAGCGTTTGGCTGATCAATTCCTCGGAACCCGTGGCGATGGCAAGGGCCCACACCTGCCAGGGATTTTCCGCGGGTGGTCCCGCCGGATCCGAGCGGCGGACGTAGGTCAGGACGGCTCCGTCCGCGGAGAACACCAGATCTCGAATCGCATCTTGCGGAAAGGGCAGCAGCACGCGGTCCTCGCCGCTCGCGACCTCGCGAATCCGCAACCCGGGCTCTTCCGATGCGCGGGAGAGCCAGGCGACCCGCCGCCCGTCCGGACTGAGGGACGCGGAAGGGCTCGTCATCAGATTGGCCAAAGGAATCAGGTTCGTCTGCCCCTCGACATGAAGCCACCAGTCGAAGGAGTTGATAAACAGCACCGTTTTGGCATCCACGGACAACTGATGATATCGCGCTTGCACAAGCCCCGAAAACTCCTGACTGCCGAGTCGCCCCGGCGCATTGAGTAGTGTGGTCTTTCTGGAAACAAGGTCGCGGAGATACAGCGCGTTCGAACCCCTGAAATCAGACGCGGGCGTGGCGCGGAAAATGGCCCAGCGGCCGTCGCCGCTCAGTTGAACCTGGTCCGGTACCAGGTCCAAGCTTACCTCGGTTCCATCCCTCGCACTGGCGAGCGCTGTCGTGCCCCGAACCAGATCCCGGACATACACATCCGCCGTCGTGTTGGTGTCGCCGTCGGTCCATCCGTTCGCCGCGGTGACGAACGCCGCAAAACGCCCATTGCGCGAGACCACCAGCTCCTTCGGACGTGCCACGATCCCCGTGTCGCCGGGAGCCGCGGTAATGCGATGGTTCCGGCCATCGGAAGCATCGAAAACAAATCCGTCCGGCATTCGGTTGGTGTCACCGACCACGAGGTCTTCCGCCGTGCTGAGGAAGCCCACAAACCTTCCGTCGTCGCTCACGCCGGTCCCGCTGGTGCTACTGCCCACCGCTGCGGCCGGACCCTCATGGGGTGCGATGACCGACACGACCTCGCGGTGCCCGTCGCGGAGCCGCGTGACCACGACATCGAGATTGCGGTTGTCGTCTCCGGGGTCCAGTACGGGATCCGTCGTTTCCCAGAGGACGGACTCTCCATCAGGACTGATCTCTCCCGCAAAGACCACATCTTCATCGGCCACCAGGCGTGTCTGCCCGGTTGCCAGGACCCGGTGGTAGAGCCGGGCGCTGCCGTCGTCCTCGTCAACTCCCGCCTCGGGAACTGGACTGGCGGTGAAAAATATCAGGCTGGCTGCATCTCCTGCGAGGACGGGTCGAGAAGATGTGGCCGGCTCGCCACCGGTTGGCGGCACTGTCAGTTGCAACTCGGCCATCGCCTTCAAGCCACCCTCCGGCGTCCACACGCGAACCTGGGCCAGACTCTGGTTCGGATCTCCGACCAAGACCGTAAAGGCCAGTGTGCGACCCTCCTCAGACATGGAGGGGCCTTCGGTCAGGGAGAAGCCAGGAACCGTCAGGTGTTCCGAGGCGCGCCGCAGGTCGCCCGTCGAAAGATCCATCCACCACACGGTGCTGTCCGGCGTTCCGACCGCGAAGGCGAGGTACCGTCCGTCGGTCGAGAGCACGGGCTCTGCTACGATGAGAGGCGGCCTTGAAGGCGGCCGCGGTGGCGGCGATAGGTTGCCCGGAAGGACAACCCGCTGGAGTTCACTGCGGCCGCGATTCCAAACGATCAGGTCCGTGGCCAATGCATCCAAAGGCGCCAGCAGGGCCGAGTCGCTGACGAACACCACTCGATTGCCGTCAGCGCTGACCAGGGGTCGCTGCGATGGCCGATCCCCCGTGCGACCGGACGGGGTGGCGCTGATCAACTCCGTCACGCCGGTGTCGAGGTCCCTCAAGAAAATATCCTCCACCCGGTTGGTATCCTCCACCGAGGCCACCAAGTCGGTCGCGCGGCTCTCGAACGCCACGAACCGGCCGCCCTCGGCCAGCGCAGGAGCCGTTGAGTCACCGTTGCCGGCGCCCAGGCGGTCCGCTCGGACACTCACCAACCGCGTGGCACGGGCCGTGGCGTCCCACAGGTACACATCCTGGCTGTCATTCGTATCGCCAGCCGACGTGTCATTGGAGCCCCAGACGAAAACCACCCGGTGTCCGTCGCGTGTTGCCGAAAAGTCCACCACGGGGCGCGTTCCGACTCCTCCCGATGGCGTCAGGGACAGCAACTCGGTTCGCTGCGCCAGACGGTCGCGGCGGTACACGTTCACGGCACCGGTGGGCACGGAATTCGTAACGAGATTCGCCGCGGCGCTGGAGAAGATCACATACCGATTGGGCTCGGTGCCTCCTGCAACAAGGAGGCCTCCGCCGGAAGCGCCGTCCCCGGTGACCATGGGTGGCAGTTCCGGGGCGCGAACCGACATGGGCACCAGCGCATCGGCGGCCGCGCTCGTCGCGGCGAGGATCCAGGCGGCGGTTCGAACGAGGTTGTTCATGGCGGATCGAGTGGAGGGGATGACTGGGTGGATATCACACGGAACCTGTCGGTGTCAACTGTAAACACAGCGAGTCTCTTGCCCGAAATTGAGGATGTCTTGGGGCCACTCTGGCGCTTGTTGGGGCGGGAGACCTTCGGGACAGAACATCCATCAGAGTCCGATTGGCTTGAGAAGGGTCATTGGACGATTGGGTGCGCAATTTTGCGCTGGCCCAAATCATTGAGGTCAGAAGACTACCGTTGTGGATGGAAAGAGGTCAGACACATCCGCGGAGGTTGATCCTGACGGCCGTGATTCCGCTCCCAGTGGAGAGACCCCTTTGAGCCCGGGTCAAACGGCATCCCACCGATCCTTTCAGGCCACGCTCTGGAGCCAGGTCTGCCTGGCCGCCGGCATGACTTCACCCCAGTCGCAACCGGCCTTGGAAGATCTTTGCGCCCGGTACTGGTATCCGATTTACGCATTCCTTCGGCGCGCCGGTGAGGAGCGTCAGGACGCCCGGGATCTGACCCAGGGTTTCTTTCAATATCTGCTTCAACACCGACTGCTGGCAAAGGCCAATCCCGAGCGTGGGCGCTTCCGGTCCTTTCTCATCGGGGTTCTGAAGAATTACGTCCGGAGCGAACGCAGCAAAGAGCACGCACTTCGAAGGGGAGGCGGCGCGGAGCGGCTGTCTTTCAATGAGGAAACGGCCGAATCGCGCTACGCTCACGAGGCCGCCCCGATCGGGACTCCCGAGAGATTGTTTGACCGCCGGTGGGCCCTGCAGGTGATCACCCAGGCACTCGAGCTTCTTCAGATGGAGTATGCGCGGGCCGGCCAGGCGGAATCCTTTGCCGCCCTGCAGCCTTATCTGACTGGCGACGATGCAGCGACCTTTGCCACGTTGGCGACGCAGTTGGGGGTCAATGAAGGGGCTGCGCGAGGCCGCGTCTTTCGGCTTCGGGAACGTTTCCGGCAGCTCATTCGAGGGGTGATCGCCGATACGGTGTTGGATCCGAACCAGGTAGATGACGAACTGGAGCATCTCCAGGCGGCGTTGCGGGAGGGTTGATCCGACGTTTTCTGCCGTAACGAATTCCAGAACAGTCGCAAGGAACCCTTGGCCGGCCCCGTGGCCGCCGAGAATCGCCCCATGAAGACCATGACGCTCTGGACGGCATCCTTGATGGTAGCAGTTGGCCTGGCCTCAAAAGCGGCGGCACAACTGGCCGTCACCGAGGTGATGGCACGGACCTCGACCTACCTGGCCACCGGCTTTGTAGGGCCTGACTTCTGGGAATTGACCAATTTCGGAACTCACGACCTTGATTTGGACGGATACGGGATGAGCGACAACGCCATAAATGTCATCTTTCGGGATCCTTTTGTCGGTTTGACCCTACACGCGGGTAAAACCGTGATTTTTTGTGAGAGCAACCGATGGGTCAATACCCCGGATCAATTCCGGAGCTGGTGGGGAAACGACCGTTTGCCCGCACAATTACAGGTCCGGTTCTACACCGTTCCCGGTTTGAGCGCTGCCGGAGATCAGCTCTGGGTTTGGGATCGTAACGGGGGCGTGGTGGATCGTGTGAGCTTCGGAAGATCCTTACCGGGGCGAAGCTGGAGCTATGAGTCCTCCCTCGGAACGTTTGGAGTTCAAAGCCAGCCTGAGGTCCATGGAGCGTTTCGCGCGGCCGCCTCGCCCGACGACGTCGGTTCGCCGGGGACCACCCTGGGTCCTGTAGGATTGAAGCTGCTGATTCAGCCGACCAGCCAGACCGCGGATGGATGCGGGAGTGTCACTTTTTCGGCCTTGGCTGTGGGGATTCCCAGATCGCAATACCAATGGACGTCCAATGCGGTTCCCATCGCGGGAGCCACCGGCGAGACGTTGATCCTCCCGGAGGTCGGACCCTCCGCGGCCGCGGAGTATCGGGTGATCGTCAGCAATGGCATCGAAGAACTGCTGAGCGAGCGCGCCTGGTTGTCGGTGAGTACGGAGCCCGCCGCACCTGGGATCACTCATCCGCCGCAGGACCTCTCCGCATTTCCCGGGCAAACGGCCCGATTTTCGATCGAAGCCCGGGGCTTTCCCTGTGTTCAATACCAGTGGTATTCCAACCAGGTCGCATTGCCTGAGGAAACCCAGCGGACGTTGTCGGTCCCCATTGCCGACCGTGAGCCGCCGGGAGAGACGATCTACTCAGTGACCGTCTGGAACGATCAGGGGACGGCAAGCGCCTCAGCGCGGCTCACCATCGTCCCCCGACCCCGGCTGCAAATCACCGAGATCATGACCCGTCCGGGAACCAACGAGCTGGCCCTGGATCAGGAGGATTGGTTCGAGTTGACCAACGCCGATACCTTTCCCGTCAATCTCCAAGGATACCGCTTCCGAGACACGGACTTGTATGAGGTGGCCTTTGTGATCACCAATGCCATCGTGATACAACCGGGTGAATCCATTATCTTCGTGAAGTCCCTGTCGCGCGATGAATTTGTCCGGTGGTGGGGGGCCGACCGCCTGCCTCCCGCGGTGCAAGTCGTGACGTGGGAGGGTTGGGGCGTGGGGGTCGCGAACTCCGTCTATCTTTGGAATGCCAGTCCGAGCGCCACCGAAGGATCCCTGGATACGGTCGCGACCGCCGCGCCGTTGGGCAGTTGGGTGGGGCTGAGCGAAGAATTGGAAAACGATTGCAGCATTCCCCTCCTGGGATGCATGGCCTTTTTCCTTCGGGATAGTGTCGAAGGAGAGCGGGGGGCGTTCAAGGCAGCCCTGGGAACGGACATCGGTTCTCCGGGCTACACCGCCAACCCGCTCCCGAGATGCCTCAGCGTCGAGCGGGTGAATGGAAGTGTGATCCTGCGCTGGCGAGTCACCGCCGGGAGGACCTACCGTCTGCACTCGAAGGACACCTTGCACGACGGAGATTGGACTCCGCGAGAGATGAAGCTGGCCGAGGACTACGTGCTCCCGTGGACCGAGGTCGCCCCCTCCGAGACACCGACCCGCTATTATCGGTTGGAGGAACTTCCATGAACCGGGCCATTCATTCTTCCGGAAAACCGCACCCCCAAGCGCCAGCGGCCGCCGGGGCCGGATTCACCTTGATCGAACTCCTCGTGGTGATTGCGATCATCGCAATCCTCGCAGCGTTGCTCCTGCCGGTCCTGGGCAACGCCCGAGCCAAGGCTTTGAGCGTGGATTGCCTGAGCCGGCAACGACAATTCGTGCAGGCTTTCATGATGTATGTCGGCGACCAGGGTGAGGGAAAAATCCCGCGCGAAGGCTATGAGCCGAATGGCGAAGTGGTCCTCAATAATTGGAGCCAAGTGGCCGGTCGGCTGTTGCCCACGGGAGAACGGGACAATGACGGTGTCTGGTACAACGCCCTTCCCGCTTATCTCAACTTTCCTCCGGCCTCTCACTATTCTTCGCCCCTCCGCCGCCGGGATTTTTATCAGCGCCGGCAGTTGCTCCAATGCCCTGGCGCCCGATTTCCCGCGAACGCGAATCGGCTGAACTATCAGTTCGCCCTGTTTTCCCAGGCAATGAACTCGCATCTCATCCGGGGAGGCGAGGGTCCATCCATTCCATTCCTTCGGATCGAGAGTCATCAGCCCTCGAAGATGGTTTTGTTCCTCGACAACTTGCTCGAAGGCGAGCCGAAGGTGGATGCGGCCCAGGAGCGAGACAATCTGGGCCAGCCCGCTTCGTATGCCGACCGCTTCAGTGCGCGTCATCGAAACGGAGGAAACCTGGTCTTTGCCGACGGGCATGCGGCCTGGCTTGCCGGAAGCAAGGTTGTCCAGACGGACCCGGACAGCCCCCTGCGCGGGGGTCCGATCATTCCGGCCCAGGAGGTGGTCTGGGAGCTGCCGCCGTCACCTTGAAGGCGTCACCCCGCAATGCACCTGCCTCGCCACACCTGGAGGCCATTGACCGGGGGACCCATCAACGAATCCCGGAAACGCCCCTCATGAACGCCCCGAGTTCCTGCTTGCGCTGCGGGAGATCCGTTCCCGCGGACGCTCCGGCTGGCCAGTGTCCGGGTTGCCTCCTGGCGGTCGGCCAGAATCAGGATCCGTTGCTTCCGGGCGCGTCCACTCTCCCGGGATTTCTGGCGATCGGGCAACTCGTGGGTGACTTCGTCCTCGAACGCCAGATCGGCACCGGCGCGATGGGGATGGTTTACGAAGCCCGTCACCATCGGTTGAAATGGCGGGTCGCGCTCAAGTTTCTGCGCGATTCGGCGGTCGCTTCACCGCGGCAGTTGTTCGAATTCGAAAACGAGGCCAAATCCATCGCGCGGCTGGACCATCCCAACATCGTGGGATTCCACGGAATGAGCGAAATCAACGGCCAACCTTACATCTGCATGGAGCTGGTGGAGGGGGAAAGCCTGAGGGAAGGAATCGCCCGGGGCGATTTCCGCATTGCTTCCGCAGCCGATGCTGAGGCCGACACCCGCGGCCGGCAGGTCAGGATCGCCCGGTTGATCGCGAGGCTGGCCTGGGCCCTGGATCACGCGCACCGCCGCCGGGTTTTTCACCGCGATATCAAACCCGCCAATATCCTCGTGGACCGGACGGGACAACCGCAATTGACGGATTTCGGTCTGGCGTTGATTGGGCGTGACCCGGCGGGCTCCAGCAGACGAAAGTCCTTCTCCAGCAACGACGACATCGCGGGCACGCCGGCATATATGTCGCCGGAACAGGCGTTTGGGAAAAAGGTCACCGAAGCCTCCGACGTCTATGGACTGGGCGCGGTGCTGTATGAGCTGTTGACTGGCGTTCCGCCGTTCCGGGGCACAACCGTGTATGAAACCATGCAATGGGTGAAGGAACTGCCGCCCAAGGCGCCGAGGAAAGTGAACCGTCTGATCGCCCGTGACCTCGAAATCATCTGTCTGAAGGCCCTGGAAAAGGATCCGCGGCGGCGATTTATCTCCGCCGCGGCCCTGGCCGACGACCTGGAGGCCTGGATGGATCACAAGCCAATCCAGGCCCGTCCTGTCGGCCCGGTGATCCGCGGGTTCAATTGGATGAGCCGCAACCGAACCGGCACGGCCCTGATGGCCGTATTGCTATTGGCCTTTATCGGGGCATTGACGCTCCTGGCGATCGTGGAGGATCAAAAGCGACGATATGAAATGCAGCAAGCGTTGTTGTTTGGGGAGAAGTCCAAGCAACTGTCCCTGGAATGGCAGAATCCTGAAAACCATTCCTTGCGGATCCTCGCCACCGATCTGGCAATCCTCGACAGTCGCATCCCCACGGATGCCTCGGACGCTCTGCGGATTTCTTTTGGAATGATCGTCAAGGGCGATCCGATCAACACCGCTCAAAAGCTCGCCACGTTATTTTCTGAGGTCCAAATGGCCTTGCAGCGCGCCCTCGACCGGAACGTCCAATTGGACTTTGTGGCCATCAAAGGCCGGACAGAAGGGGACAATCCTTTGAGGAACGGCGACTTGGATATTATGCTGCTGGAACCGGCAGATTATCTATTGCTCAAAGCATCGAACCCGGGGATGACCGCTTTTGCCCAGATTGCTGACATTGCCCAAGGCATCTGGATCGCCCGTTCGAATGCCTCCATCGCTTCGCTGGCTCAGCTCAGGGACAGGACCCTCGGCCTCCCCGAAGTTCCCCAATCCATGGCGATTCGAGCCAAGTCCAGGCTGGTGGACGTGGGATTGATGCGGCACGACTTTCAGAGCGTGATCCAATTCTCCCCAGTTCCGGAGCCGGAGTCGACCCCCTTTGCGATGCCCCGAAACCGGGATACCGCCAACGCAGTCGTCACCGGAGCCGTGGACGCCGCGCCAGTCTCCCGGAACCGGTATGAATTGGCCCGTCATCAAGGACTTGTATTATTGGACGAGTTTCCCATCGATCGCCGGGTTTTCGTGGCCCGGCCCGGCCTGGCGGCTAACGTCCTGGCGACTCTTCGGACCGCTCTTTGTCGGAACCATCAACGACAGCGAGTTCTTCGACCTGAGCTTGATCAAGACGGATCTTTCCCTTCCAGGGCGCCGATCATTGCGATTGACGACCGTGACTTGGCTGACCTCCGCGAAGCGATGGCCAAGGCAGCTCGCTTCGACGGGAGGCCCGATCCGTTTCCGCCCCCGCCGTGAGGCCACGGGGAGCCCGAACAGGTTGCGTGCCGATCAGGACCCCCGGGTTGCCCACCGTTCAATCAGGCAGCACGGACTCACGCCCGCGATCCGTTCCGAAAAGACCCAAGACCGACTGGCTCTGCTGGTGCAAAGCTACCACTCCGTGGAGGCTTCTCGCAAAAGCAGCCAGTGGGAATGGCCGCGGTCGCCGCAGCCACGGTTCCACGCGCCCTGGACCGCCCGGCCGAATGGGGATCACGCAGTAAGATTCCGCAGAATTCGCAGATGAGAACTGTGGAAAACAACGCTGCGGGCCACCGCCGACTTTTTGGTCAAGGGCCCTCGAATCTCCATAACGTTTCGGATATTCTCCACAAGTAAGGTGGTGTTGGCGAGTCGGCCTTTGGCGCGATGACTCCCGAAGCGGGAACTCGATCGCGGAAACAGGCGCCGGGTCCATTCGACGAACATGACCCGGGCAAGGGCTCGGAAGGCGTCGCGGAGCCAAAGTCCCAGGAGTGATCGGTGCGCTGGACGGATTCAACCCGGAATCCGGCCTGGCGCGCCCAGTCCGAATAGGCCTCCGGTTCCGGAAGCGCCATTCGGGACAGGGCATCAGTCAGGCGGAGGTGGCAAAATATTAGCCTCGCCTGGTCCTTTTACCCAGATCAAGTGACCCTGGTATGCGACTTCCCCAATTCCTCTCCCTGCCGGCGGACCGGAGTGTTTTCCTTTTGAGGACCCCGGCGCACGGGCAAGAGCCTCTGGCTGCGCGAGCAGGTTGCCTCGATACCCTGGATTGATCTGCTGCAGACGGAGGTGTTCGCGGAATATGCCGCCGGCCGCAGTTGCTGCGGGAGCACGCCGCCAGCCATGCCTAGCGTGAGGGAAGCCAGACCATCGTCGTGGACGAGGTGCCTTGACCGTCATGTGCCCGTCGCTGCGGGGCTTTGTGAACACGCTGTGGTCCCGTGACTTGGTCCGATGACGCGGGCACGGACAGAGGACCTGACACGAATGGTGGTTAAAGCCGTTCATGCCTCAGCGCACTCTGCGCCGGCTGGCCGCCACCCAGGGCAAGAAGGAGCACGATATCCTCATCCGCCTGCTCTACCCCGCCTTCCCCAGGCATCAGGTCGCCATGGACTTCCCCGCGATTTCCATCCCATCCTGCGACGATGTTCGTCACGGTGACCCACTGCGGAGCCCTGATTCCGTGCCACAGTGAGGAGGCCCCGGCCGCCGCCTCCAACGCCGCGATCCCTGCATGACACCCCCCTGGCTCTCCCCTGCGGGGATCGAGCGCGCGGTCGCGATCCATCTCAGCCACCGGATCCGGACCGGGCGGGATCTCCTGATGGCGACCGGGTCTCCTGGGGATCTTGCCAAGGTCCTGTTTCACGCGCCGTTTGTCCTGGTCGCGCACGGCATCGAGCCGGATCCGGTGCTCAACTACGGCAATCGTGCGGCGTTGGATCTTTGGGAAATGGACTGGGAGACCTTGATCCAAACACCCTCGCGCCTGACGGCCGAGCCGCTGGAACGGGAGGAGCGGACCCGCCTGCTGGCAGAAGTGACCCGCAACGGCTTCATCGCCCACTACGCCGGAATCCGCATTTCCAGCTCCGGACGCCGGTTCCGCATCGCCGGGGCGACCGTGTGGAATGTCCAGGATGCCGCGGGACACCCCGTCGGACAGGCGGCCACATTCGATCGGTGGGAGTTTTTGTGACGGAGGGCCATGAGGAATTCCTTTCCGAACGCAAGACCGCCGGGGAACGGCTTCCATGCCCAATGGTTGCTCTCGCTGGCGCTGCTGGCCGCCGCAAGCGGGGCGTTCGGAGCGGCGGCGGCGCCGGGCGACTGGTTTCGGATCGAGGTGGTGGATGACGCCACCGGCCGCGGCGTGCCGCGGGTCGAGTTGCGCACGGTCAACGGCATCCGGCACTGGACTGATTCCAACGGGCTGATCGCCTTCCAGGAACCGGGCCTGATGGGGCAGGAGGTGTACTTCCACGTCGAAAGCGACGGTTACGGAGTGGAACGCGACGGCTTCGGAAACGCCGGCGTGCAGCTGCATCCGCGGGCGGGCGAATCCGCGCGAATCGCCGTCCGCCGCTCGGACATCGCCGAGCGGCTTTGCCGGCTCACCGGCCAGGGCCTTTACCGCGACTCCGTGCTCCTGGGCGCGGAGACACCCGTTCGCGAGCCGGTGTTGAATGGAGGCGTGGCCGGACAGGATACCGTGGTGGCGGCCGTGTATCGGGACCGGATCTTCTGGTTCTGGGGGGACACCGAACGCTTCTCCTATCCGCTGGGAAACTTCGCCGCCTCGGGCGCCACCTCCGCGCTGCCGGGACGCGGCGGACTGCCGCCCTCCCGGGGTGTGGATCTCACCTACTTTACCGGCGCCGACGGTTTCGTGGCGCCCATGTGTCCGGGATTCGGACCGGGCCTCCAATGGATCGAGTCCGTGTTCGTGCTCCGGGACGATTCGGGCATCGAGCGGCTTATAGCCCGGGTTTCGAGCCAGAGAGGGCTGGAGCCGGCCTATGCGTGGCATCTCGCCGTGTGGAATGACGACCGGCGGCACTTCGAATCCCGGGTGCGCTGGGAGATCCAGCAGGGCCATGATGCCGCCCATCCGTTCCGGGCTGTGGTCGCCGATGTCGAATACCTCTACCTCTATCCGAATCACCGGGTACCGGCGGAGTGGTCGGCCGTCACCAATCTCGCCCGGTACGAGTCCTTCACCTGCCTGCGCGAGGATGGCCAGGCCGATCGCGATGCGGCGGGACGGCTCCAATGGCGCTGGCGGGCCGGCGCGGCGCGTCCCGATGCCGAGACGCTGCGCCGGTGGATTGCAGGGGGAGTGCTGCGCCGGGAGGAGGCGTGGATACGTCCGGCGGATGCGGACACCGGGAATCCGGTGGAGTTGTCCCGCGGCTCGGTGAATTGGAATGCCTTTCGCCAGCGTTGGATCCTGATCGCCGCCGGCGCTCCCGGGGATCTCTGGTATTCTGAAGCCCGATCACCGACCGGTCCCTGGACGCATGCGCGCCGGATCGTGTCGCACAAGGCCTACAATCTCTACAACCCGGTCCATCATCCGTTCTTCGACGAGGAGGGAGGACGCCGCGTGTATTTCGAGGGCACGTACACCGCGGCGTTTTCCGCCGCGCGCGAGAAGACGCCGCGATACGATTACAATCAGATCCTCTATCGCCTGGACTTGTCCGATCCGCGTCTCGCCTTGCCCGAAAGCGCGGACCCGCCGCTGGATCCCATTCCGGTAAGGCCTCTGCCTTGAATGTTCAGATCCCCGCACGCTTTTTCCCATGCCCCGACTTCCGAAGTATCCGCTGTCCGGACTCCCGGCGCAGGGCCAGCTCTGGTCCTGGATCTCCTTCGACGTCGCGAATCAGTCCTTCACCCTGATCATCAACACGCTGTTGTTCTCCATCTTCTTCTCGGCCGTGGTGGTGCAGAACGATGCGTTGGACGACCGGTTGTGGGCGGCGACCTATGGCACCAGCATGCTGCTCTGCGCGCTGATCTCGCCGGTGGCAGGGGCCATGGCCGATGAGCGCGCCTGGAAGAAGGCGGGATTGATCGGCACCGGGATTCTGTGCGGCGTGCTGACCTGCGGACTGGCCTTCATCCAGCCGGGACAGATCGCGCTGGCCATGGCGCTCTATATCCCGGCCAACCTTACCTTTGCGCTGGGTGAAAACTTTCTCGCCAGTTTCCTGCCGTCGCTGGCCCGGCCACAAGACATGGCTCGAGTCAGCGCGTTCTCCTGGGGATGCGCCTACACGGCCGCCCTGCTGCTGCTGGTCCTCACCGCCGTCGCGATGCTCGGCACCGGCCGGATGGAGCCCGGGCAATGGCGTCCCTTCTTCGTCTTCGCCGGAGGATGGTTCCTGATTTTTTCCATTCCCACGCTGCTCTGGCTGCGGGAGCCCGGGACGCCGGTGCAGACGGCGGCGGACCGGACTGTGTTTGCCGTCGGCTTTTCCCGGCTCGGCGAATCGCTTCGAACGATCTCCGGACATCGCGACCTCGCGCTGCTGCTGGCCGCCTCGCTGTTCTATGGCACCGGCACCAGCGTGGTGATCTTCTTCGCCAGCAAACTCGCCGCGGAGTACGGCTTCACTCAGGTGCGGCTGGTGCTGTTCATCGCGGTGATCACGGTGTCCGGGATCCTCGGCACGCTGGTGCCGATGAAGTACCAGGATCGCATCGGACACCGCCGCACCACCCTGGGGTTGCTGCTACTGTGGGTGGTGACCACCGCGGGGTTTGCGGGGTACGCCTTTCTGCGCGAAGCCGGAGCGCCGGGCGGGACGTCCAACGGACCCATGTGGCTGGTGGGAAATCTCCTTGGCTTCGGGCTCGGCTCGCTTGGCGCCGCCAACCGGGCCTTTGTCGGCTACCTGGCTCCTGCCGGACGTGAAGCCGAAACCTTCGGATTGTGGGGAATGGTCTTCAAACTCTCGGCCATCATGACCTTTCCGTTCGCCTGGATGAAGGACGTCGTGGGCACACCGTCCGCACTTCTGCTGCTGGCCGGTTTTGTCGCTGTCGGACTGGTGCTCACGCTCCTGGTGAACGAACGCCGCGGACGCGCCGCGGCGACGGGGGCGCCCTGAGCAAAGTGAAGCGGTTGGTTTGCTGGGAGAGAGAGAGCCTCGCGTACCGGCCGGGGGAAACCATAACTGGAGGGACCAGGGTTCGCTTCGCGAACAGCCCTCGCCACGGCCAGGGCGCGTCACGACTCACCGAACGGTGACCACTCCACACGCTCAACCTGAACAGCGAGTGCCTGTGGCGAAACGAGACATACCCCTGGCAGTTTTCTTCTCCTCTCCGCAGCACGCGCCTCGCGCGCACTCCCCAGACCTACTTCACGGTCACGAGTCCCGGTCCTATTGAGTTTGCCCGGCGTTCGCCGCCTGTTCGGCGGCCAGCGCACGGGTCAGGTCCTGGAACTTGGCGACGTTTCGGGGGTCCACCTTCATCAGGAACTCATGCGCATCCAGGCAGCATTGGGTGGTCGCCGAGCGGTCCTGCGAACCGGTCGCCAATTCCTCGCCTGTCGTGCCCGAAGACCGCTGCGGAAATGCGGAGGCGTCGAGAACGGTGACCAGGGAGAGCACTCCCAGGTTTTCGAGGAGATCCCGGATCCGCTGGTTTGGGTTCAATAGCATGAACCGCGAGCCATTCTCCCCTTTAGTCGTCCCCAGGGTATCCGCCAGCGCGGCGAGGGTGCCGGAGAAGGTGCTATCCATGAGCTTGCACTCGGTCAGGTCCAGACAGAACCGTCGGATGCCCTGGGCATCGAGCCGGAGCACCAATTCCTTGAAGTCCCGCGCCCGTTCGACCGCCGCGCGGCCGATGCATCGGAGGTAGGCCGTGGGCGGTTCCACCAGCACAAGAATCCGTGAGCTTGAAGGCGCTGCCACGTGTGAACAATCCGTCCACGCCCCCCGAAGGTCAAGCGGTCCGCTGGAGGGACGAGCTTCGCGAGTCCCTGACATGACATGACCTGGGACGGAACCGCATGCTGCGGTTCCTGATCCAATCCGGGACCCGCCTGGAGCGCAAAATCGAGAAGCAGGATCGGGGGCAGCGCATGGGCGGATGTTGGGACTCCGAATCTGGCGCGGAAGCCCCTTCACTCGCAAAAATAGAAGGCGCGGGCTTCTCGTCGGACGATTGCCAATCGCCCGATGGGCGGATTGGGCAAGCCGACCTGTTTAGATAGGTCACAAAACAAGAATGTAATCTCCAGTCACCGCGCCGGCAATTCTCACAATCCTTCTTCATCTCCATTCGAGAAGCCGTGAAACTTTCTCATATTCCGCTTCTGCGCGAGGCAGGATAGAGAAGAGTCCCGTTGGACTGGACGACGGCGACCGGGGTCAAGCGAGCACGCTCGATTCGGCCCGATCCCATGATGTGAAAGACGGTCTCGCCGCTGGCGATGAGGTAATCGGCGACGATGCGGCGGTGGCATCGCCACCAGACCGCCTCCGAGCACATGATCGCCGAGCGCCGCTCGCATCCCGCCGCGATCAGGCGCTCCAATCCCGCGTGGAACGGTTCCGAAAGCGCGTAATCCGCATAATTGTGGAAGCTCTTATTCGTCCAGAAGCCGTTGACATCAGCGGGCAATGTCTTCGCCTTGTCGCGAAGGCCACCGAGTGTGGCGATATGCTCGTAAGCGATCTGGAAAGCCTGCAGGGCGCTGGGCAGCGTGTTCCCATTGAATTGCGGGTTCGCTCTCGACATCGGGATTTTCCTGATATCCACGAGGAGTTCCACCTGGGCTTCGCGCAGCAGATCGGCGAACGTCCCGATGCTTCTGTTCGAATGGCCGATGGTGAAAAAGGGTAGTTTCACGCGTTGCCCTCGTCATGCAGCGTCCCAAAGGCGCTGCCCTTGCGCGCGGCGACACGGTCTGTCTTGTCGCTCTTGATTTCGTATGGCGGGTCATCCCCCGTCGCGCGATGCGTGTGTTCCTTGCCATCGGACTCATTGGTATGGACGCCGATGATGATTCCCGAGACCCGCCCGGCTTCGGAACTCCAGCTCACATGATCGCCGATATTGAATCGCTTCGTCATCCTTCAAGCTCCTCGCTTCTCCGCATCATCTCTGATTAAATCAGTCCGCTGCGCCGACGGTTCGTGGAAAATCGGTTCCTCCCCGAGAAAGCCCGACGCACCGTGCAGGCCTGCACGTCTGGGATTGATCGACTGGGACGGCACGATAATGGACGCCTACTCGGGCAGACCCTATCCTCCCAACCCTCTTGAAGTGGAGATCCAGAAGGCGCAGGAACTCCTGGGGGGCGATGCTGCTGCTGGGGTCTCATGGACAGCGCCGGTGGGCTGCGGTGCAGGGTCCGGATCTGGCTTTTTCCGTCCACGCACATCACCACGGAACGGGGCGCGCCGCCCAGAGCCCCCAGACGTTCGCCCAAAAATCGCTCCCGCCATTTGCCGACCGTTTGGAACGTGACGCCCAGTTGGCCGGCCACTGCCGTGTGGGTCGCTGCGGACGCGCACTGCAGAACACTGCGTGTCCGTAGCGCAGTCCGTTGATCGGTTTTGGGACGATGCGTCTCGAGTTCCAACTTGGACTTCTCTTCGAGCGTCAGGAGCAGTTCTCTGATCGGTCGGCCGGTACGTATGTTCGCCATATCGCAGAGCCACCCAGTTCTTGCACGAACTCGTCGCTCACCGCACTCGCCTTGTGATTCAGCGTTCCCCGACAGAACTTCTTTCGGATGACGATTCGCACCGCAAAGTTCAGCTTTTGGAACTCGCTGACCTTGCTCGAGTTGCCAAGTTCACCCATCGGACGATTGGGCCATCGTCCGACCAGATGCCTGCGGCTCCCCATTTCTCACAAGGGACGCGTCTTCCGCCGACGGATCGCCTGCCACGGTGAAAAATGGCTTCCGCATGGCCCTCCCACACTTTTGCGTGAGCCTCACGCCATGGACGCCAAGGGCGCAATGGAATGGGCAGAGAGCAGATGATCTGGCCGGTTGCGGTGCATTCATAACTTGACGGTGGCGGTCGGCGGGCGTTGTGGACTACGCCAGGAGTCGTCAGGCAACGGGAGGCAAACGCCAGCGCAGAGCGAAGAGAAAGGCGGGGGCGTGCCCTCGCATTCCACAGGCACGGTCCGGCCGGGCCGTTGCGGTCCCGTCACCGACAGCTTGTTTGTGAATGCACGGCCTCCGGCTCGAGGCTCGACAAAGGCTGTAACCAATAGGAGAGCGGCCCGCTCTATTTCAGCGAACTCCGATCCTCCCCGGATCCGGGCGATGCCGCCTGGATTTCCCGGGCCCACTATCGTCATCCACTGCAATTCCCATGAATCTCCGAATCTCCCTCGCCGGCCTTCTCGGGCTGGCCTTTTCATTGTCCGCCGCGGATTCCGCCGCGAAGGATGAAGTGCTCAACGCCGCCAAGAAGCTGGCGGCCGCTCCCAATTACTCATGGCGTTCCACCACTGAAATGGCCGGCGACGGCGGAGGGGGCGGGCGGATGCGTCCGGGACCCACGGAAGGCCGGGCCGAGAAGGACGGCGTCACACAGCTGACGATGACCCGCGGCGACACCACTACGGAGGCCTTCCTCAAAGCCGACAAGTCGGCCGTCAAAACAGCGGAAGGCTGGAAGACCCTGGCCGAGCTTTCCGAAGGGGGGGGCGGAGGGGGCGGCGGTGGACAGAGGAATCCCGGACGGTTCCTGGCCAGAACGCTTACCGGCTACAAGGCGCCCGCGGTGGAGGCTCAGGACCTGGCCGGCAAGGTGAAGGAATTGACCCAGTCGGCCGATGCGTGGACCGGAGAACTTCCGGCGGATGCCGCCAAGGAGTTGCTGTCCTTCGGCGGACGCCGCGGCGGCGGGAACGGCCCCTCCTCCGAGAACGAAAAGGCCTCGGTCAAGTTCTGGGTCAAGGAGGGAGTGCTGTCGAAATACGAGCTGCACGTCCAGGGCACCATGTCCTTCAATGGAAATACTTTGGACGTGGACCGTACCACCACGGTGGAGATCAAGGACGTGGGATCGACGAAGATCACCGTTCCGGAGGACGCCCAGAAGAAGCTGTCGTGAACAGGTCCGGGCACGTTCGGGGCGGGCGGACACCGGCACTCCGGGTGCCGGCAGTTCTGATGGCCGTCTGCCTGCCTGCGCTCGCCGGCTGGGGCATCGCACGCGCCGAAGAGACGCCGAGGCTTCTCCTGGACGCCCTGTCCCCGCCTTCCGCCACCTCCCGAACAGCCGTGCAGCTCCTTCTGGAGGCGCCCGCGGGGATTTATCGCGTGGAATCCGCATTGGGTCCGGATCTGGATCCGTGGCAGCCGCGGGTGACCCTCGCCGGCACCGGCAGCAACCGCGTCGAACTCATCGAGCCCATCGGGCTGCCGGAGGATTGGCTCGGCCGGTTCTTTCGGGCGGTTCCCGCGGACGATCCCGCCACCTTGACCGGAGACCACCTGTCCACCGAGGACGGCGACGTGGTCGTGCATCCGGTCAACCACGCCTCGTTCGTCCTCGGATGGAAAGGCCGGATGATCTACAACGACCCGGTCGGGGGATCGGCCCCCTATTCGCGATTGGCGAAGGCGGACCTGATCCTGGTCAGCCACGATCACGGCGACCACTTCGACGCGGCGACGCTGAACGCGGTCCGGCAGGAAAACACCCGCATCATTGCGCCAGCGTCCGTGTTCGCGCGGATGTCGTCCGCCTTGAGGAATCTGACCGTCCCGCTGGCGAACGGCGCCGAGACCAACGTGTTCGGTCTCCGCGTCGAGACCGTGCCAGCCTACAATGCCAATCATCCGCGAGGCACCGGAAACGGCTATGTGGTCACCGTGGGCGGACGCCGGATCTACATCGCCGGCGACACAGGGAACACGGCGGAGATGCGGGCATTGGTCGGCATTGACCTCGCCTTTGTCTGCATGAACATGCCCTTCACCATGTCCATTTCGGATGCGGTCACCGCGGTGCGCGCGTTCCGCCCGGGCATTGTGTATCCGTATCATTATCGGAACCAGGGCGGCAGCTTGGCGGACTTGGCGGCGTTCCAGCGCGGCCTGGCGGACCTGCCCGAGATTGAAGTCCGGCGACGGACCTGGTATTAGAACCCCGACACCCGCGTCCTCTGCCTTCGACTGCAGCCTCCTGCCGCCCAATACTCCCGATGCTTGGCCCTCACCCGCTTATGAGTCCCAACCCGACCTCCGCCTCCTCCCGCCGCCGCTTCCTCCGACACGCCATGGCCGGCGCCGCAGGCCTGTGGACCGTGCCCGGCCTGTATGCCGAGCAATTGCTGCGCACCCCCGCCCAGACCGAGGGGCCCTTCTATCCCAAGCCGCTGCCGCTGGACACCGACAATGATCTGCTGGTGGTCAACGACACGCTCACTCCGGCTGCGGGGGTGGTGACCTACCTGAGCGGACGCATCCTCGATTCCCGCGGTGATCCCCTGCGAAACGCCCTGGTGGAGATCTGGCAATGCGACGATCACGGCGTGTATTTGCATCCGGGATCCGACAACGGCAGCAACCGCGACATCGCCTTCCAGGGCTTCGGCCGCTTCCTCACCGGTTCCACGGGCGAGTATCTGTTCCGCACCATCCGTCCCGTGCCCTATCCGGGGCGCACCCCGCACATCCATTACAAGGTGAAGCGCGGCGGACGCGAATTGCTGACCACGCAGTGCTATATCAAGGGGCATCCCGAGAACGCCAAGGACGGCGTTTACCAAGGGATCCAAGATCCGAAGCTGCGGGAGCTGGTGACGGTGGACTTCGCGCCCCTGCCCGGCGGCGCCGCCGGTGAACTGGCCGCGCGATTTGACATCCTGCTCGGGATCACCCCCGAGGCCTGACCCCTTTCCCGATTGGAGATTCCCCACATGACCATCCCGCGATGCCTGGCAACCGTCCTGTGGACGGCGGCGTCCCTGCTCTCCCTAAGCGCCCAGGACTGGGCCAAACCCCGTCTGGAGAAATCTCCGCGGCACCTGGAATGGGTGAAGATCCGCCAGGGGGATCGCACCGTGAACAGCTTCATCGCCTTCCCCGAGGTGAAGGAGAAGGCACCGGCGGTGGTGGTCATCCACGAGATCTTCGGGCTGACCGATTGGGTGCGAGGCGTCGCGGATCAGCTTGCCGAAGCGGGCTTCATCGCGATCGCGCCGGACCTGCTTTCGGGAATGGCGCCCGGAGGTGGCGGCACGCCGGAGATTGGTGGTGGGGACGCCGTGCGCAAGGCCATCGCGGCGCTGCCCCCCGACCAGATTACTGCGGATCTCGATGCCGTAGCCGAGCATGTCGCCGGCCTGCCGGCGTGCAGCGGAGCGGTGGCCGTCGGCGGGTTTTGTTGGGGCGGCGCCCAGACCTTCCGGTTCGCGACCCACAACCGGAAGGTCAAGGCGGCGTTCGTCTTTTATGGCACCGGCCCCGACCTCCCCGCGGACATCGCCCGGATCGAGTGCCCCGTGTACGGCTTCTACGGGAGCAACGATGCTCGGGTCAATGCCACCATCCCGGTGAGCACCGACCTCATGCAGCGCGCCGGCAAGACCTATCTTCCGGTGACGTATGAAGGGGCCGGACACGGCTTCATGCGGTCCGGCGAGGCGCCCGACGCCACCGAGCCCAATCGCAAGGCGCGCGAGGACGCCTGGGAACGCTGGCGCGGGATCCTCCGGAAGCTTTGAGCGCCCGCGTCCGTCCGTCCGTTCGGGCGCCCGCACCTCCGTGACTTCCCGCTGCGCGCGGGTGGAGCCGCCTCCTCGCCGCCTGGGCGCGAGCCCGGGCTCCCATGAACGCAAGAAATCCTCATTCAGCCGTTCGCGGTTCAGAGCCCGTGTTATTGAGATCGCCGAAACTTCGCGAAACGGCTAGAAGGCTCCTTCCGGAGCAGTCCGGAGCCGTATGCCTCCCTCAGGCGCAGCCGTCATCTTCCTGTTCACCGACATCGAGCGGAGCTCCATCCTGTGGGAGACGCATCCGCAGGCGATGGGGCGGGCTCTGGCGCAACACGACGCCCTGATGAGCGCAGTGTTCGCCGAGCATCGGGGGCAAGTGTTCAAAACCATGGGCGACGCCTTCTGCGTGGTCTTCGACAGCGCCCTGGACGCGCTGGTCGCCGCGGTCGCGGCTCAGCGCCAACTCGCCATGGCGGCATGGGAGGAGACCGGGCCGCTGCGGGTGCGGATGGCGCTGCACAGCGGCGAGGCTCAGCGGCGGGATGGCGACTATTTCGGGCCGACTCTCAACCGGGTGGCCCGATTGCTGGCCACGGCTCACGGGGGACAGACCCTGCTGTCCGCCGCGGCAGCGGACCGGATCCGCGCGGCGATGCCCCCGGATATTTCGTTGCGCGATCTGGGGGAGCGCCGGCTGAAAGACCTCAGCCAGCCCGAGCGCATCTTTCAGGTCGTGGTGCGCGACCTGCCGGCCGAGTTTCCCCCGCTTCGTTCGCTGGAAGTGCTTCCCAACAATCTTCCGGCGCAGGTGACCACCTTTGTCGGGCGGGCCCGCGAAATGGCGGAGGTCAAACGGTTGTTGGCGGCCTCGCGGCTGGTGACGCTCACAGGACCGGGCGGGACCGGCAAGACGCGCTTGTCGTTGCAGGTGGCGGCGGAGGTGCTGGAGACGTTTCCCCACGGCGTCTGGCTTGTGGAACTGGCGACCATCACCGATCCGGATCTGCTGCCGGAGGCGGTGGCCGAGGTGCTGGATGTACGGACCGAGGCGGGACGATCCACCTTGGATACGTTGCTGGACGCCTTGCGGCCGCGGCATCTGCTCCTGGTGCTCGATAACTGCGAGCATCTCGTCGTCGCTTGCGCCCGGCTGGCCACCGCGCTGCTGGCGCGGTGTCCGCAATTGCGCATTCTGGCCAGCAGCCGGGAGCCGCTGAACATTGCCGGCGAATCTCTTTGGCCCGTCCCGGCCCTGACCTCGGCGGAGTTCGAGAACGCCGCGGAACTGAATCTGGCGGATCTGGCCCAGTTGGAATCCGTCCAATTGTTTGTGGATCGCGCCGCCGCCGTCCGGCCCGGATTCGCTCTCACCTCGGAAAACAGCCGATTGATCGCCGAGATCGGCTGGCGTCTGGACGGGATTCCCTTGGCGATCGAACTGGCGGCGGCGCGGGTCAAGCTGCTGCCGCTGAGCCAGATCCTGGAACGCCTGGACGACCGGTTTCGCTTCCTCACCGGCGGCAACCGCACGGCTCTGCCCCGGCAGCAAACCCTCGGGGCGCTGATTGAATGGAGCCATGACCTGCTGACCCCGCCCGAACGCGCCTTGCTGCGGCGCCTGACGGTGTTCGTGGCGGGACGCACGCTGGAGATGACTGAGGAAGTTTGTTCCGGCGACGGACTGGAGCGGCATGAGATTTTCGACCGGCTTTCATCGCTGGTGGACAAGTCACTGGTCACGGCGGAGCGCGGTCCGAACGACGAACCCCGCTACACCCTGCTGGAGTCCATCTGGAGCTTCGCCAATGAGCGGCTCGAGGAACACGGGGAGACGGCCCGATTCCAACGGCGGCATCTCGAATATTTCGTCCGGTTCGCCGAGAAGGCCGAACCGGAGCTGTCCGGCGGCCGGCAGAAGGAGTGGCTCGACCGGCTGAGCGTGGAACATCACAACCTGAACCATGCGCTGCGTTTCAGCCTGGAAAGTCCCGGGACGGTTCCGCTCGGGCTTCGGCTGGCCGGCGCATTGATCCGCTATTGGGAGGTCCGCAACTACTTTGTCGAAGGCTATGAACATTGCCTCAAGCTGCTCCAAGCCGGGCCGGCGGAGGACTTGACGGCTCAGGCCCGGATCCTTTTCGGGGCGGGGCGGCTGGCGTGGTGCCAGGATCGGGATGCGGATGCCCGCCGCCATTATCGGGAGGCGCACCGCCTGTATCAGACGTTGGGAATGAACGCCGAATCGGGTTTTGCAGAGGCGTTCCTCGGCTACATCGAGCGCAATGAAGGCAACCCGGCGGAGGCTCGCGCCCATTTCGATCGCGCCCAGGCAATAGGGGAAGAGCTCCAGTCGCAACACCTGCTGGCGATCGTGACCAGCGGACGCGGGAGTCTGGCGGCCGATGCGGATGATCTGATTCAGGCCCGGGAGCTGAAAGAGAAGTCGCTGGCGGCATTTGAGCAATTGGCCGACCAATGGATCGTGGGTCTGCTGCATGGAGGATTGGGCCGGGTCTGCCTGGCGCTGGGGGATGCCGCCTCCGCGCAACACCATCTTCTTCAATCCATGACGATCGCCCGCGAGCTGGGAAACAAATGGGCGATTCCCTACCTTCTGGAGGCCATCGGCGATCTGATGGCCGGACGAGGCCAAGCCGAACGATCCGTGCGGCTGTATGGCGCCGCGTCGGCGCAGCGGGAGGCCTTGGCCCAGTCATTCTCCCGAGTCGAACAGGGGATCCATGACCGCGCGCTGGACCGGCTCCGATCGCTCGTTGCCCCCGATCGTTTCGAAGCGGCCTGGCAGACCGGCCGGGATCTGTCCCTGCCGTCCGCCATTCGGCTCGCGCTGGACTGATGCCCCCAGTCTCAGCCAGCGTCTGAAGATATAAAAAGAAGCTGACGCCATGGACTGTTCCCGTGCCCGCACCCAGGATCCGATCGAATGGGTCGAGACCTGCCCGGATTTTTCCTGGCCGCTGGCGGAACAGGTCCGCGAATGGATTCTCACCTGGGAGCCCGACCTGACGGAGGCCATCAAGTGGAACATGCTCTGTTTTTCGGGCCGCAAGCTGGTGTGCGGGTTGAGCGCCTGCAAACGGCATCTCGGCATCGCCTTCTTTCGCGGCACCGAACTGCCGGACCCTGCCCGACTGTTCAACGAAGGCGGGGAGAACAACACCCATATCCGATCCATTATCCTCACCACATTGGACGGATTCCGGCGCGACGCCCTGCGACAGTTGCTCCATGCCGCGTTAGTCCTGGACACCAATCCCGAGGTTCCGCCCGTCCCCAATGTGAAGCGGAAACCCTGGCCGGTGCCCGACTTCTTTCAACGCGCCCTGGCCGATCGAAAGCATCGCGCCGCCGCCGAGAACTTCCGCCGCCTCGCGCCGAGCTGTCAGCGCGAGTACCTGGTCTGGCTCTCGACGGCCAAACGGCCGGAGACCCGGGAACGCCGGTTGAAGGAAACGCTCGCCGCGCTGGCCCGGGGAGCGAAATGGGCGCAGCGGAAAGCGACGTCCAGCTCGGGGAAGGGAACCGGACGGGCGGTCTGAGGATGGGGATGGCGACTGGCATCGAGGCCGGAGAGCGGACCGCCGCCATCGAGACTCCGGTTCTGCGCCGATTCTATAACTGGCTTTCGATGGGCAGGAGACGCAGCAGCTTGATCTTGAATCGCTGGAACCAGGTGGTGCCCGGGTCGGCGTCGAAACGCTCCTCCTGGCCCTTCTCCGTGGCGATCCATTCGAGAGCCGATGAATTTCCGTCCACGCCGTCCCGGAGCACCACCTGGTAGCTGAACTCGGGTGACGTGCCGCGCTCGAAGAGAGCGGCCAGCTTTTCTCCCAGTTCGGGACTCTCGATCACGATGCCGGTTTCGGTGTTCCGCTGGATGGATCGCGGGTCCAGGTTCAGGGAGCCGATGAATACATGCCGCCGGTCGGCGACGAGACACTTGGTGTGCAGGCTGGAGTTGGCCGAACCGAAGGCGCGGGACTGGCGGGTCTGGCGGGAGGTGTCCGAAATGCGCTTGAGTTCATAGAGCTGGACACCGGCGCGCAGCAGGTCCGCGCGATACGGCGCGTAGCCACTGTGCACCGCGGCCACGTCGCCGGCCTCCTGGGCGTTGGTCAACACCCGCACCGTGACGCCCTCCCCGGTCATGGATTCCAGATGGCGGACTCCCTCACGGCCGGGAACGAAGTAGGGCGAACAGAGTAACAACTCGCGGGTGGGACGCGGCGTCATCCGCCGGATCTGCGCCATCAGGAACTGTCCGCGATCCGCCTTGCGATCGGAAACCACCTTGCCGGGATCGTCCGCCAGGATCGTTGCGGGCGCAAAGTCGAGTTCCACCAGGTTGTCCTGCAGACGGCGCGTCCACCGGGTGCTCGACGCCGCCCTGCCGAAGGGCGTCTCGCGAACCGATTCCAGGTGGGCGGCGAGGTCGGCTCGCAGCCGATCCAGATCCGCCGGGGCCGGCCGCAGATCCCGGCGGGCGGTGACGGGGATCGCCCAGTCGCTGTTCCAATACCGGTCGAAATGATGCTCTGCCTCGGCGGCCACCGGACCGAGCACCAGCACATCGAGATCGCTGAAGATGAATTCCTCGTTCAACCCGAAGTATTCGTCGCCCACGTTGCGACCGCCAAGGATCAGGGCCGCGCTGTCCGCCACCAGCAGCTTGTTATGCATGCGGTGATTGAGCCGCCCGGATTCCGTGAGAAAGTTCCAGGCATGCCCGAGACCGGCGCCGCGGTACCGCCACGGATTGAACAGCCGGATTTCCATCCGCGGATGTGAATCGAGCACCGCAATCTTCGGGTCGTCGTCTCCGGTGTAGATGTCGTCCACCAGGATTCGGACGCGCACCCCGCGGTCCGCCGCCGCCAGGAGGCGTTCCAGCAGGACCTTTCCCGAGACGTCGCCATGGATGATGTAATATTGGACGTCGAGGCTTTCCTGCGCGCTGTCAATCAGGGCGATCCGTGCCGCAAACGCATCAATGCCGGAGCTTAGCAGGGAGAATCCGGATTGCCCCGGGTGCCGGTCCGCGAGGATCGCCGCCTGCGCGCCCAGCGGGGTCGAGGCAGAAGGTGGCGACGCGGTGGAAATTCCCCGGGGATGGGAAAGATCCAGGGTGGAACAACCCGCCAGAAGCAGGATGGCCATGGCCTCCAACCGCCAAATGGCGGCCCCTAGGGATGGGAACGTGTTCACGGAGTGTGCGGCAGAAAGCCGGAGCGCAGGGAGTCGGTTCGAACCGAAGGAATCCCAATTCCTCCTAAACGACAAGGCTGTCCGCGCAGGCGAGGTGACGAGATGGAAAATTTGGACACGAAAACGGGGACTCGCAAAGCTCGCCCCCTCCAAAGGGGATGTCGTTTCTTCCTCCTTTTCCAAGCAGGTTTGGCGAACGGCATGGGTCTCGCTTACCTTCGGATGTGATCCAGTGGTTCCAGCGCGTTCTTCTGACGTTGTTTCTTGGGTCGGCGCTGCTGGCTCAGGATACCCGGTATATCCGCCTGCGCACCGAGACCATCGCGACCCTTCCCCGGTCTGCCCAGGCCGGGGCCGGGATGCCGGCACCGGGAGAACCGGCGGTCGGCGGCCTGTACCTCATTCAGTTTCAATCGGTTCCAGACGCTGCCATCCGCGAGGATCTGCGGCGGCAAGGGGTGGATCTGCTGCATTACGTTCCCGACGATGCCTTTGTCGCCCGGTTGCAGGGCGTCCGTCTCTCATCCCTGCGAACTGCACCGGGGGTCCGCTGGGTGGGTCCTTACGAAGCCCGCCACAAGATGGATCCCCGGCTGGCGGAACTCTTCTCTGGCGCGATCGGATCCAAGGCTCCGGTGCGCCTGTTGACCCGCGCCGACTTGTCCGGCGAGGACCTGGCCCTGGTGTTCCGGCAGTTGCAGGGCGCGCGGCGGCGGTCGGTGCTGGGCATGGGAATCACCTACGAAGGTTCCCTGAACTTGGCGCAACTCCGGGTGCTGGCGCAGTCCCCGGCCGTGCTGTGGATCGAACCGGCGCCCCGCATGAAGCTGGTGGATGCCGTAGCGACCGAAATCGTGGCCGGCGAGACGATCAGCGAGGGCGGCCTGGCCCAGGTGCATCGGCTCGGCTACGACGGACGCGGCGTGATCGTGTCGGTGGCCGACTCCGGCATTGATTCCGGCGATCCCGCCATCCTGCATCCCGATCTCGACGGGCGGCTCGCCGCCCTGTTTGCCTACGACAACCTGCCCGACGCCGCCGACGAACACAGCCACGGCACCCACTGCGCGGGGATCGTGCTGGGCAACGGAGCGTCGGGCGAAAAGGATGACAACGGTTACCTCTACGGCCTCGGGGTCGCGCCGGGCGCGCGGCTGATCGGACAGCGGATCTTCGACGGCTCAGGCGCCTACCGTCCGCCGCCAAGTTTCACCCGAATGGTGCAGGACGCCGTCCTCAGCGGCGCCTATGTGGGCTCCAATTCCTGGGGCGACGACAACGGCGGACAATACGACCTGAGCGCCGCCGAGTTTGACGCGCTGGTGCGCGACGCCGATCCGGACTTTCCCGGCGACCAACCCTACGTCCTGGAGTTCAGCGCCGGCAATTCGGGTCCGGCGCCCCAAACCATCGGGACGCCGGCCGTCGCCAAGAACGTCATTGCCACCGGCGCGACGCAGAACAACCGCTTCGAATTCCCCCTGTATGGAGAAGGACAGGAGGTCATGGCCGATTTCTCCTCGCGCGGGCCGGCGGCGGACGGACGGATCAAGCCCGACCTGGTCGCGCCGGGCACGTGGATCGCTTCCTTGCGCTCTCTGTTCGCCAATGACAACAACGCCTGGGGACCGATCAGCGAGTACTACCTGTACCAGGGCGGCACATCCCAGGCCGGCCCCCATGTCGCGGGCGGCGCCGCTGTGGCAATCCAGTGGTATCGCGACACCCATGGCGGCGTGTTGCCGTCCCCAGCCCTGGTGAAGGCCATGCTGATCAACTCCGCGGACGACATGAGCACCGCGGTGATTCCCGACGATGGCGGGGTCCTCGGTGGCGAACCCGATGATGAGGGGGGCGGAATCGTGGTGGGGGACACGGGCCCGGTGCCCAACCACGACGAGGGCTGGGGCCGGATGAACCTGGTGACGCTCATGGACTCGGAGCGCCGTTTCGAATTCCACGAACAGGACGCCGGGCTGGCGAGCGGGCAGGTCTTCGAACGGCGTGTGGTCGTGGGCGCGGAGGATCAGTTCAAGGTCACGCTGGTGTACACCGATGTCCCGGCCCTGCCGGCGGCGATTCCCGCCTTGGTCAACGATCTCGACCTCGAGGTGGTGGCGCCCAACGGCGACGTGTACCGGGGCAATGCCTTCGCCGACGGCGAGAGCATCGCCGGCACCTTCGCCGCGGATCGCATCAACAACGTCGAGGCCGTGCATCTCTCCGAACCGGCCGCCGGGGAATGGCTTCTCCGCGTGATCGCGCGCAACGTGGTCCAAGACGTGCGCCGGCGTCCGACCGGCAACCCGGAGCAGGACTTCGCGCTGGTGATTTCCGGAAAGCTCCCCGCCCCGGGCGAAGGGGTCATCTCCTGGGACCGGGAGGCCTACCAGGCCGACGCGGTGGCCACCCTGCGGCTGGTGGACCAGCAACTGGCCGGGGAACCCTCGGTTTCGGTGACGGTAACGAGCACGACCGAGCCCGTGGGCCAAGTGGTGGCACTCGGCCGGGTCAGCGACTTCGGCAGCTTCCTCGGCACGATCCCGCTGACCTCCGCGACGCCCGCGGCGGGCGACGGCCGCCTCTCCGTGGCTGACGGCGCCGAGGTGGCGGCGGTGTACCGCGACGCCAGTCCGCCAGGCGACCGGCGGGCGCTGGCGCGGGTGGACGCCCGCCCGCCGCAGGTGTCGGGCATCACGGCGGTGCGGGAGTTCGGTCGCGTCAGCATCGAGTGGCTCAACAGCGAGCCCGCCAGCTCCCGGGTCTGGTTCGGCACCACCAACGCGGTGACCAATCTGGTGGTGGACCCAGCCTTCCGGCTGCAGCCCAGCGTGGCGCTGCCGCCGCTGGAGCCGGGCACGACCTACTTCTTCTACATTGCGGCCACCGACCGCGCCGGCAACGCCACGACCAACAACAATGGCGGCGTATTCCTGCGGTTCATCGCGCCGGAGCCGGCGTCGGCGCTGCTGGTGTATTCACCCGAGACCTTGTTTGACCAGCTTGCCGAGACCCCCTACCCCGGCATCGAGTACTGGACCAGCGCGCTGGACGCCCTGCGCGTGGACTACGAGGTCTGGGATACCAGCGTGGAGCATCGTACCCCGAGCGCGGACGAGTTGCGGCCGTATCGCCTGGTGGTGTGGCGTCCGGAGGAGGCCGATCACGTGCTACTGCCCAACATGACCACGGCGGTGCGGTCCTATCTCGACGGCGGCGGGTCCCTGTTCGTGGTGTCCCACGATCTGCTGACGCGGCTGACCGAGATTCCGGGTGGGACCAACTTCCTGCGGGAGGTCCTGCACGTGGAGGGGTTTCAGGTGGATGCCGGAGCCGTGGGCATTGGCGCGGTGCCGGGCGACGTGGCGGGCGCCGGGCTGCAGACAGATCTGAACTACGACGAATTCCCCAGCGGCTTCCTGGTGGATCTCCTGTTCTCGCTCAACGGGCTCTCCGGCTGGACGGACGTGACGGACCACATCAATCCCGGCCCCGAGGCCGCGCCGGTTTTTCTCCAGGAAAGCCAGCGCGTGGTCGGATTGCGGTACCCGCGATCCGGACAGGACAGTGCCGGGGGACGCGTGGTGTTCTATGCGTTTCCCTTCGAGGCCGTGCCCCTGGATGCTCCCGCGCCCAACAATCGTCCGACGCTTCTCGCCAACGCGCTCCGCTTCCTCGCGCCCGAGCTCTCTCCGGGCGGCGCCATCGCTTTTGATCAGGGCGCCTACACCGTGCCGGCCAGCGTGGTCGTGGAGGTCATAGACAGCGGGCGGGCCGGCGACGGCTCCGTGATCGCCCGCGTCGCCAACGGCGCCGAATCGGTCGCGCTCACCCTGTCCGAGGTCGCCCGCCGCGGCGTCTTCCGCGGGCGCCTCACGCTTCAGCCCCCGCAATCCCCGGCGGCGCCCGACCGGTTGTCCGCCCGCCATGGGGACCGGCTCCAAGCCACCTATGCCGATGCCGCCAATGCGGAGACCCTCGCCACGGCATCCGTGGACACCGTGGCCCCGGTGATCGCGGACGTGGCGTCCGATCCCGGATACAACGAGGCGTACATTCTCTGGACGACCGACAAGGCCGCCGATGCGCTGGTGCGCTTCGGCGAATCGGGCGGCGACGAATCCTTCCTGACCCGCAGCAGCTATAGCGCCGAGCTGGCCACCGAGCACGAGGTGCGCCTGACGGGGCTGCTGCCTGACCGCACCTACTACTTCCAGGTGGTGAGCCGCGATGCGGCCGGGAACCTGGCGGCCAGCGGCGCGGCCGGACAGTTTCACACGGTCCGGACCCTGAAGCCCCTGTCCGCGCCGTGGTCGGATCCGTTCGACTCCGCCGAGGCTGGCTGGATCGTGTTCAATGACGATCTCGGCGCCGGCATCAGTTTTCCGGACGAGGAGGACGATGGGGAAGAAGAGGGGGGCGACGGATTCAATCCCAGCGGATGGCGGTTCGGGGTGCCGGAGAACACCCAAGAGGTCACGGCTCACACGGGGACTCGCGTCTGGGCGACCAATCTCAAAGGGGACGACGTGGACCTGGCCAGTTCGGACCTGATCTCGCCGGCCATCAGCCTTATCGGCGGCAACCAGGCCACGCTGCGCTTCTGGCAGTATTACGATTTCTCGGTGAGCGGCGGATCCGAGGACGATCCCTTCGGCGATTTCGTGCTCGAGGCGGCCCAGATCGCAGTGACTGCCAACGACGGGGCCACGTGGACCGACGTCTATGCCGTGGGCGATGAATTCTCGCTGGGCTGGGAGGAGGTTGAGGTGGACCTCTCGCGGTTCCTGGGTTCGGTAATCCGGGTGCGCTTCAACTACCAGATGTTCGCCTTCACGCCGGGACCGCGTCTGGGCTGGCTGCTGGACGACGTATCCGTCAACTTGAACGTGGTGCCCGAGACCCTCGTGACGGTGACCAACAATCTTGCCCAGGCGTCCTTTGAGATCTCCGGCCCTGCCGTGGCGCACGGCGCGGGACTCTCCTTCCGCACCAATCTGCCGCCGGGCGCCTATGTGATCACCTGGCAGCCGGTGCCGCATTATTTCACGCCGGCATCGCAGACCAATGTGCTCGGGCCAAGCGGACCGCTCCATTTCAAGGGCGCCTACACATTCCCGGATGCGAATGCCAACGACCTCAGCGATCTGTGGGAGACCGACTACTTCGGGGGCGCCGCGTCCGGATTTACGGGGGAGGACGATTCGGACCACGACGGTGTGACCGACCGGGGGGAATGGGTGTCCGGTACGGATCCGCAGGACATCGCGGACGTCCTTCGCCTCGGCCTACCCGAGGTGTTGTCCAATGGAACGCTGCGCATCACCTGGCCCACGAAGTCCGGACGGCAGTACCTGCTGGAAGCCGCCAATGCAGTGGGAGGGTGGAGTCCCGTGGGCGTGCCGGCGCGCGGAACCGGAGAACCCATCAGGATCAGCCTCCCCGCGCTTGATCCACGTCTGCCCTACTACTTTCGAGTCCTGGTGACGCCGTGATGTGGTGGGCGGTTCTTGGTTTGTGGTTCTTGGTTTGTGGTTCTTGGTTTGTGGTTCGTGGTTCTTGGTTTGTGGTTCGTGGTTCGTGGTTCGTGGTTCGGAGTTCCTGGTTCTTGGTTGCGTCTGCCAACCCGGGACTGGAACCACGAACCACGAACCAATGGACCAACGCTTGCCCGAAGTTGAGTGCTCCCGTTAGCTAGCGGCTCGCGATTCCGCGCCTCATGCTGTTTGTCAGTTGGTCGTTTGCCCTTTTCCTGCCGCTGGTCGTCGGACTCCACTTCCTGGGGCGACGCCAGGGCTGGCAGGTGGGATGGCTCACGGTGGCCAGCTTCGTGTTTTATGGATGGGCGGATCCCCGATTGGTGCCGCTGCTGGCGCTCTCGGCGCTGGCCAACGCGGTGGCCTCGCAGGAACTGATCGCGCCCGGGCGGTCCCAGGCCCGCCGCCGCGGCGTCCTGGCCGCGGCGTTGATCTACAACCTGGGCGTGCTGGCATTCTTCAAATACGCCGCGCTGCTGGGAAAACTGCTGCTGTCCGCCGGTGCCTGGGAACGATGGGGTCCCTGGCTCCAGGGCATTCCGCTGCCGGTGGGTATCTCCTTCTTCACCTTCCAGGGGATCAGCTTGGTGGTGGACACCTGGCATGCCGGCACGCGCGGCGTGGAGGGCCTTCCGCCGCCGGTGACCGGACGCGAGGTGGGACGGCACTATCTGAAGGTCAGTTTCTTCAAGGCCTTCTTCCCGCAGCTCGTGGCCGGTCCCATCGTGAAGGCCAACGAATTCTTCTTCCAGATCGGACCCAAGCGGCTGCGCCAGGTGGATTGGAACGGCGCGATCCGGCTGCTGATCCTCGGTTATTTTCTCAAGATGGTGGTCGCCGACAATCTGAAGGAGGTCACCGCCGAGATCCGGTATCCCGAATTCGCCGAGCTGTCCCGGATCAATCTCATCGTGCTGCTCTACGCGTTTTCCTTTCAGATTCTGGCGGACTTCGCCGGCTACTCGATCATCGCGCTGGGGCTCGCCAAGCTCTTCGGATACGAGCTGCCGGTGAACTTCAACCATCCGTACCTCAGTCGCAGCATCACCGAGTTCTGGCGGCGCTGGCACATCACGCTGTCTTCCTGGCTGCGGGAATATCTCTACATCCCCCTGGGCGGCAATCGCCGCGGGTCGCTGGCGACCTACCGGAACCTGTTCGTGGTGATGTTTCTGGGCGGACTCTGGCACGGCGCCGCCTGGAGCTACGCGGTTTGGGGAACGGCGCACGGACTGCTGCTAGCCGGGGAACGCTTCTTCCTGAAGCAGCATCAGCAGTCGGCGCCCGCCGGCTGGACTCCGGGCGGGGTGGTTCGGGCATTAATCACGTTTTCGGTGGTTTCGTTCCTCTGGCTGCTCTTCAAGCTGCCCGAGTTCGGACATGTGGTGGAATACATGCGCAGCATTCTCCACAACGGCGGCCCCCCCAAGGTCCAGGCCTTGTACGTGATCGCGGTATTCTCCACGCCCGTGGTCTTGTGGGAGCTCTGGGCGGCGGTCGCGCCGTGGCGCGCGCGATGGAGCGAGGCCTGCCAGCGCTGGGTCGCTGCCGGCGCTTATGCCACCATGATTTTCCTCATCGTGACCAACTCGGGATCGCCCGGGGAGTTCATCTATTTCCAGTTCTGAGTCCGTGCCGGATTCCCCCGAAGTGCCGCCCTCCCGTCAGCTCCAGCGCATCGCGCTGCTCGCCGTGCTGCTGTGCTGTGGCTGGTGGATCGCGCTGAAATTTCTTCCCAAGCCGGCGCTGGCCGAGACCAATTACGAGGCCAACCGCCTCCGCGAAGAGCGCTGGCTGCTGGGCCCCAAGGCGCCCGCCGCCTTGGTGGGCACTTCGATTTCCGGACGCCTCCTGCCCGCCTACTTCGATGGCACCCCTCTGGCCGGACTAGCGAATCTCGGGCTCGATGGAGCGAGTCCCGACACCGGATTGCGCCTCGTGGCCCTGCGGCCCGGCGCTACGCCGCTGGTGTTGCTGGAAGTCCAGATGCTGTCCAAACCTCCGGGCTCAAACGACCGCCAATTGTTGGATCTGGCCACTGGCATGGGCCTGCGCGTAAGCGAATGGCTGCCGCTCACCCGCGCCGATGCCCGGCCGTCCACCGTCCTGTACGCCTGGCTGAAGGAACGGCGGGAAGGAGGGGGCTCCGCAGCAGACCCCGGCCCAGCGGCTCTGCAATCTGGAGCTTCCACCCATGCCGCGGACGCCGGCGCGACCGCCGCGCCGCAGACGCCGGATTGGTATCCCCGCATCCGCTCGGCGATCGAAGCCGTGCAAAAGGGCGGCGCCCGGGTGGTGTTGGTGCGGATTCCGGCCGGCAGCGCGGATCCCGCCGATCCGGAGCTTCCCAACGCGGCGGATGCGACGGCACGGGAATTCGGGCTTCCCCTGGTGGACTTGCTGCGGCTCAGCCGCCAGGAAGGGCTTGCCATGACCTATACCGACGGGCTGCACCTGACACCGCCCTCGGCCCGGGCTGTCAGCCGTTTGCTGGTCAGGGCGCTTCAAGTCGAAGGCCTGCTGCCGGAGCCCCGGTAGAGCCCCAGGACGACGGCGGAGCACCTTACGGCTATCGCTCCACGTTCACCGTCGTTCCCACGGAGATCATCTGGCGCAGATGGTCTGCATTCCAGTTGGCCAGGCGGAAACATCCGTGGCTTTCGGTCCGGCCAACCTGTTCGGGCGAGGGAGTCCCATGGATGCCGTAGCCGGGACGGTTGAGCCCGATCCATGCCACGCCCACCGGATTGTTGGGTCCCGGCGGGAGGACGAGCTTGCGTCCGAGACGCCGGCCTTCCTCCGATTCTGGAAAAACCGCCGGATCGAAGGTGTAATTGGGATCCTTGATGGCCACCACCACCTTCAGCGACCCGACGGGGCGCTTGGAGGCCACACGCCCGATGCTGACCGGGAAATGCACCAGCAATTGGCCCCGCTCGTCGTAGGCCCGGAGATAGCGGCCGGCCAGGCTGATGCGCACCAGGGCGGCCCGGCGCGGCGGGGGATAGCTGGCGTCCGGAACCACCAGCACCGTGCCCGGGACCACGGATTCCCAGATCACCCCGGGGTTCAATGACCGCAACAAGTTGGGATGTGTCTGCGTCCGCTCCCCGACTCGTTCGATCAGGGAGGTATAGTCCAGCGCCGGAACCTGCGACTTGCCAAGCCACGTATCCGGGACCGGATGCAACTGCACCAGATCCGCCGGAGCGACCTCATACCGGGTCAACGGCGTCCGGTGCAACCGAAGCGCCTGCTGGGTGTCGCGATCGAGGCGTCCGCTTTCCTCCAGGCCCTCCCGGAACTGAAAAGCGCGCAGCGCGGCCCCGGTCTGGGCGCCTCCGACGCCATCCACCGAACCCGATCCAATGCCCGCTTGCGCCAGCGCAATCTGGGTTTCCAGCATATTGGTCGCCGGCCGAGGCGACCAGGGAACCGCGGGTTCCGAAGCGGGTGCGGGCGGAGAGACCGGAGCCACAACCACGGCCGGGGGATTGGTCGGGGTCGGAGTTGGGGACACGACCGGCGGGAAGGTCGAAGGGGTGGGGTGGGGGGCCGGAACCGGAGGGACTTCGGAGGCCGGCGTCTCGGAAGACCGGACCGGCAGCGGCAGCGCCGAGGGACGGACGGGGGCCGCCGGTGTTTCGAAAGGCAGGGAACGGCGGTTCCACAGCCATCCGGACAAGAGTCCGATGGCAACGACCACGAGGAGAAATGCGGCCCGGCCCCGGCCGGGCCTGCCAGAACGGCGAGACCGCGATGTCACCTTCCGTGGCATGGGCGTCACACATCAATCACCGGCCCGCCGCCCTTCGGACCCCCATCCCGTTTCGAGGAGGCCGATCGGCGTCGGACCTCGATTCGGGGACCGCGTCCAAGCAGAACGTTGGTCACCATGGAGACGACGCTGATCACCAGACTGCCCCAGACCGCGGACCAGAAGCCGTCCACGTGGAAGCCCTTCACCAACTCTCCCACCAGGAGGAGCAGCAGCGCATTGATGACTACGACGAACAAGCCCAGGCTGAAGACCAGCAGGGGCAGCGACAACAGCAGGAGCAGGGGGCGCACGAAGGCATTGAGAAATCCCAGCAGCAGGGAGGCGACCAGGATGCTGGTTGCGGAATCGTACTGAATGCCGCGGACGACCTTTGCAGCGATCAACACCGCCAGCATGGTCACCAGCCAGCGCTGGAGGAACGGAAAGAAAGCCGCCGACATAACGGCCGGAGAATACTCCAAATGTCGTGGCGCTGGAAAATTGAAGTTTTTTCCGCCGAAAGGAGAGACAGAGCCTCCATTCGGAGAAGATCGCTTCCGCTTCGTCTGACTGAACCTTGGGTACGAGAACCTCTGGTGCCAGGCTCCGGAAGATTCACCCGCGACGGCTGAGTGACTTCCCAGGGGCGATGGCCCTCGTTCGTCTGCTGGACACAGGAGGATTCTCCGACAGGCTACTCCCCTCCCTCTCTGACTTTTGAGGCATAACGGACGCGTCCTGTTCGATCGCCGGCTCTTCCGGAAATTCATTTACTTTCGGCGTGGCTTGCTGGAACACTTCGCAACGGGTGACACGCCCACTCGAGGTTCGGCGCCAAGCGGCAAGCTTGCCGCGAGGAGGCGTTCCTTAGTCGGGTGCAAGGCGGGCAATTCTGAAGCGTGGCATGATGGTTCAAAAGAACGTCGAGACATCCCGGGAGAAGTTTCCGGGGCATCATTGGGTCCGATGGATGGCGGGAATGGGGGCCTGCGCTGCGCTCGCCGGTGGGCAGCGAGTTTTGGCGCTAGAGCCCGAGCAAATCCTCTCCCCCAATCTGGGCAAGTTCGCCTTCCAACCGCAACTCGACCTGAGCGCCCAGTTCACCGGGAACCTCTTTTACGAATCCACCGATCCGCAGCCGGGCGGACCGGTCACCTTGGAGCGGGAGGCCATCCCCATACCGCCGCCTGTCCTTCCCCCGGGGGTGTATCCTGTGACCGTCAACACGCCGGCCGGAAACGATGTCGAAGCCGACCTCTTATGGTACATCAGCCCGGGGTTCGAGATCCAGTACGGCACGAATCCGGAGAACTCCCTGTCGTTGGGATACTTCCACGACTTCATCCTTTACACGGAGAACTCGGATTTCAACGCGGGACAGGACCGATTCCAGTTTGACGCACGGTCCCAGTTTGGGCGGTTTACGCTACTGGGCTCCGATAGCGTTTCGTGGCTGGACACCATTCTCGGCGGCAGTGTTTCCTCGGCACAGCGTATCCCGGTACGGAGACTGAGCTGGGTGGACAACTACCGTCTGACCTATGACTCGTCGGTCAAGACCGACGTTTACGTGGCATTCAACCACAATGTGCAGGACTTTCTTCAATCCATCAACCTCTACGATATCGGCACCATTCGGGGCACGGCGGGCTTCACCTATAAGCCCACCGAGCGGATCGGCGTTTTCGTCGAGGCAGGCGGCGGCCACACGGACGTCACGGCCAACCTTCCTCCTCCCCCTCCCCGGACGCCCGGCCAGGCGACGATGCTTCCAGGAGAGGATTCGTGGGTCTATGGCGGCTTTGTCGGTGTGCGGGGAACGTTCACTCCGCGCATTACCGGCTCCGTGAAGCTGGGCTATGAGACGCGGGATTTCACCGGAGAAGACGTCCAGGGAGACGGGGGGGGGGTCGCGGTAGGGGTCGCACTCTCCTACGCCCCCACGCCTCGGCTCCTGGTCAACCTCACCTACGACCGCCAGGTGGGGGTTTCGTCACAATTCGCAGGGCAATCCTTCATTTACGGAACCGCGGCCCTGACGGCCACCCAGCAGCTCGGGATTACGGGCCGGTGGTCGCTGATCGGACGGCTGTCGTTCTATCACGGCACATTCTCGGGGCAGACAGAGACGGGCGTCGGAATCATCGAAAGGGTGGGGCCGGCGGTGTTCGAATATAATGTCGAGCGCGAGGATCAGAGCTTCACGGGGTCCATCGGTGTACAGTTTCAACCACGGCCCTGGCTGACCAGCTCGCTGGTCTACAGCTTTGAGAGCTTCAATACCGACTTCGATGATCCCTACGCAGCGTTGACGACCGGCTTGAACGATTTTGTGGTGAATCGTGTCAATTTGCAGGTATCGATAGGCTACTAACCCTGCGACGCATCATGAAACACAGTCGGAATACCCTTCGCGTTCTCACGGGCTTGCTTCTGCTGCTGGTCTCGCTGGCGCCGTCCGCGGCTCAGCAGTCTCAGGCGGCCCGAAAAATTCAGCCCAATGACCTCCTCCTGGTCCGGGTTCTGGGAGAGGCCGACATGAACAAGGAGACCAAGGTGACCGCCGACGGGAAGATCAACTACTTCTTCGTCAACGACGTGGCGGTGGCCGGGATGACCTTGTCCGAAGCCCAGGAGCAGATTCGGCAATTGCTCATGAAGGACTGGTTCGTGAATCCCCAGGTGAACATCGAGATGAAGGAATATGCCCGGGAGGTGGTCACCGTGAACGGGCATGTCAACCGCCCCGGAACTCTGTTGCTGCCCAGTGACCGGCGGATTGATGTGATCGAGGCGATCGGAATGGCCGGAGACTTCACGCGCCTGGCCTCAAAGAGCAAGATTGAATTGGTGCGGAAGGGGAAGCGAACCGTACTTTCCTATGACGATTTGAAGAAGATCACCGATCCGGCCAAGAAGGTTTACGTGGAGCCTGATGACGTCATTGACGTCGGCCAGACCATTTTCTAACGCCCTGTCTCATGGAAGAGAATCCGAATCCGCCGCCGGGCCGTCCCGCCGGTGCCCCGAGCGATTCCCATCACCTGCGCCGTTACTGGCTCGTGCTGGTGGAAAGGCGATGGTTGGTCTTTTGCACCTTTTTCCTGGTGGTCGCCCTTGGCGCCCTGTACGCCTTCAAGGCGTCGCCCATTTACGAAGGAGTTGGACGCATCCAAATTGATCCCGAAGTCGGCGGCATGCTGAGCGCGCGGGATGCCCTCCCTTGGGGGATCAAGGACCAGGACTACCTTCAGACCCAGTATCAAGCGCTGCTGAGCCCCACCTTGATCGAGGCGGTGATTCAGAAGCTCAAGCTGGATGAAGATCCCCGGTATGCCTTGGCCGAGGACCGCATCGGGGCGGTTAAAGGGGATTTCAAGGTGGATCCGATCCGATTGACCCGCTTTGTGGTGGTGCGCGCGCGGCATCCTGATCCCAAGCGGGCGGCCGACATGGTCAACACACTGATGGATGTGTATCTCCATCAGAATCAAGATCGCAAGACTGACAAGGCCTACTCCGGCCTGACGCTGCTCAAGAAGGAGGCGGACGAGGCCGAGGTGGATCTCGCGAAGGCCATGGACGACCTGCACAGGTACCGGGTGGAAAAGGGGATGATTTCGTTGGTGGACGAAATGAAGCAGGCGGAAAATGTGGATCTGCAGGCGCTTCGGAACGCCGAAGATGAATTGGGCAGGCAGGGCTCAGTGACTGCGGCCACCGAGAAGATCGCTCAGGAAGCCGAGAAATATCGCGAGGCGGGCCGGTCTATTTCCGACTTTCATGAAGTCAATCGAGATCCCCTGGTGATGCAGTTGAAGGCCCGGATTGCCGATACGGAATCCAAACTCGCCGGATTGAGGTCCATCTACAAGGACAAGCATCCGACGGTGGTGCCGGTGTTGAGGGGGTTGGAGCAGGATAGGCAGAGCCTGACCAATGAGGCGCAGCGGGCGTTCGAGGAGATCTTCACCCGGGTCGAGATTGAGAACAGCAAACTCGTGTCGGCTCGACAAAAGCGGGAGGCTGCGGAGAAGCGCATTACGGACCTGAACGCGGCCCGCACGGGTTATGATCTCCTGAACCGGAAGAAGGCGCGCATCGAGGATTACTATCAGCGGATCCTCACCCGCCTGCGGGAATACACGCTCGATACCAAGGAGACCCAGCGCAACATCATCATTGATTTCCGCGCCGTGGCGCAGCCGCGCTACGTCAAGCCCAACCGGCCGCTGATCCTGGCCGCCAGCATCATCGCCGGGGTCGTCGCCTCGGTGGGATTGGCCTTCTTTGTCAACCTGCTCGATGACTCGATCAAGAGTCAGGAGGACGTGGAGAATTTTCTCGGGGTGCCGTTCCTGGGGTACGTTCCGCGAATCAAGGTCAAGGACGCCGCCGAACGGGGCCTGCACACGCATCTCCAGCCGACCTCCATGGCCGCCGAGGGATTCCGCACCATGCGGGCGGCCATCGCGTTGGGAAGGAACTCGGAAAAATTCCGCTCCCTCAGCGTCAGCAGCACCATTCCCGAGGAGGGCAAATCCCTTTTCGCCTGCAACTACGCCATCGTGACGGCGCAGACCGGCGTCAAGACGCTCCTGGTGGACGCCGACCTGCGGCGCCCTTCGATCCAGAAGGCGTTCAAGCTGCCGAGCACGGCCGGGCTGTCTGCGTACCTCTCGGAAAACGTCCGAAACCTGGAGGAAATCGTGAACGTCACCGAGGTGCCTAACCTTAGCGTGGTCTGCTGCGGCAAGCTGCCGGCCAACCCTTCCGAGCTGCTGGCTTCGGCGCGCATGCGCCAATTCTTCCGCGAGGCCGCGCAGACCTACGATCGCATCATCGTGGATTGCCCACCGGTGTCCGCAGTGGCGGACCCGCTGATCGTCGGCGCGCTGACCGATGGCATGGTCTTCGTCACCAAGTTCAACAAGGTCCGCCGGGACGCCGCGCTGCGGTCGGTTCAGCGGGTGCAGGACGCCGGGATTCAGATGGTCGGCGTGGTGGTCAACGACATTGATTTCGAGGGACGCCACGCGTATTACGGCGACTTTCATTATCACCAGAACAAGTACTACGGCTCGCACTACGCCGAGACGGCTGGGTCGCCTGCCACCACCCGTCCGGAACGTTCGCGCGAGACGGCCAGGGGCTGACCGCCAGACGAGGTTCAGGCTCAGGCGGTAGGCTGCAGGGCCAGGAGCCGCCAGAGCAGGTTGAAGAGCCAGAGCGTCACCATCGCCAAGCTGCACCCCACCCGCCCCAAGGTGCCTACGATAACCCCGATGGAGGCGCCGAGACCGGCCTTGCCGGCGGCCCGCCATTCGCGTCCTCCCGACATTTCACCCAAGGCCGCCCCAACAAGCGGAAGCAGGATCAATCCGAAGGGGGGCAGCACGAACAGGCCGATCATCGCGCCCAGAACGGCGCCGATCATGCCCCTCCAAGTGGCACCCAACCGCTTCGCGCCATAGGTGGTGGCCAGGAAGTCCATGGCCATCGAGAAAACGGCGAGAAGTCCTAGCACCGCCACCACCCACCACGCCGTGCTATGATCTTTGAACCAGAGCCGGTGTCCCAGTGCGGCGAGGAAGATGATCGGCGTTCCCGGCAGGCCGGGAAGAACCGCACCGGCGACTCCCGCCAGCATGACCAGGAGGGCCAGGATGAATCCAAGGACTTCGGGGGCGTTCATGGGATGTCACCATAACGGCTGCCGGGACACCGGGAAACGGTTCGCATGGTTTGGAAAACTTTTGGAGAAATCAGAACCTTTCATCCTCCCGCGGGTGGCCTCGTCCCGAAAGCTTTTCGGATGGTGTGGTGGCTTATTGGTCACCTATCCCTTTCCCCCGGTCCTTGGGGACTCATCGTGCAGGAAAAGCGGCGACATGCACCCTCTCGGCATGAGATGAGGAACCCATGACCAGGTGACGAGTGACCAGTGACCAATACCAACACTCGCCTCTCACCCCGTCTCCCGTCATGCTGACGCCGTGAAGTGGGCGGCATGGATTCTGGCGGGACTGGCATGGACCGGGGCGTTCGTCCCGGACACCCGGGGCGACGGACGGGTGGGGGATCTGCGGGTGGAGCGCATGTTCGGGCCGGAGGTTTCGACGGGCGATTACAAGCATCCAGCCAGCATGACGGAGCTGGCCAATGGCGATCTCTACGCGGTGTTTTTCAGCGGACGCGGCGAATACCGGGACACGGCGGCCGCGGTGTTCGGATCCCGCCAGAAGCGGGGCTCGCGGCGGTGGTCGCCTCCCCGCGCGATTGCCCGAGATCCGTTCCATTCGCTGGGAAATGCCGTCGTATGGCAGGCCCCTGACGGGGGGGTGTGGCTGTTCTACGTGACGCGGTTTGGCGAGCTGTGGGATTCCTCCCGCATCACCGCAAAGATCTCCCGGGATGGCGCCACCACCTGGTCAGATGCCTTCCAACTGACCTTCGAGGCGGGGACCATGGTGCGGAATCTTCCGATCGTGCTGCCGGGCGGTGACTACCTGCTGCCGGTGTATCACGAAGTGGGAGACGACCCGGAGCTGACCGCGCCGGAATGCACCTCGTTCTTCATGCGGTTCAATCCGCAAACTCGCGTCTGGACCGAATCCAACCGCGTCCGTTCCCGCCTGGGGAATATCCAACCGGCCCCGGCGATCATTGAAGGGAATCACCTGATCGCCTTCTGCCGCCGTGGCGGCGACTACTCGGGGCGTCCCGACGGATGGATGGTTCGCACCGAGTCATTGGACGGCGGGCGCACCTGGAGCCCGGGCGAGGATTCGGAGTTTCCAAATCCCAATGCCGCGGTGGACTTCCTTCGGCTGCGGAGCGGACATCACCTGCTGGTGTACAATCGCAGCTTCTCCGACCGCACCCCATTGTCGGCAGCGCTGTCGGAGGACGGCGCGAAGTCCTTTCCATGGCGTCGCGACCTGCTGTCGGATCCCCGAGGCGACTACGGCTATCCCACCGCGATCCAGACCCGGGACGGGCGGATCCACATCGTGTTCACCTCGGATGAGCGTACGGTGGTTCGCCAACTCATTTTCGAGGAATCCGCCGTGAAATCTGACGCCGGCCGTCCGGCGGACGCGGCGGGGGGTTTTTGACCGCAGAGGCACGAGACACGGGTTTCAGGGGCCGACACGAAATGGGCTCCGTTTCCTTTCCGAGAGAATCCGTGAAATCCGTGTCTCATCTTCTGCCAGCGAAGCCAAAGGGCCGTCCTGCTGGCGCTTTGCGCATTGAGCTTTTCGGGCACCTCCGCATCCTCACGCGCCATGCAGTTGACCAAAGCCGTCATCACGGCGGCCGGAAAGAACCAGCGGATGCTGCCGTTGCAATCCCTGGTGGACCGGGACGGGGTGACCAAGACGGCGCTGGCCATCATCATCGGCGAGGCGCTGTCGGCGGATATCGAGGAGATCGGGTTGGTCGTGGCTCCGGGCGATCAGGACGCGTTTCGTGCCGCCGCGGGTGCCCATGCCGGACGGTTGCGCTTCATCGAGCAGACCGAGCCGCTGGGTTACGGCCATGCGGTCTGGTGCGCCCGCGAGTTTGTCGGCGGCGCGTCCTTCCTCCTGTTGGTCGGCGATCATCTTTATGTCAGCGCCACGGAGTCCGGATGTGCGCGTCAACTGGTCGAGGTGGCGCGCGCTGCGGATGCCGCGATGTCGGCGGTTCAGGCCACTCACGAGAGCAAGCTTCCCTTCTACGGGGCCGTGGGTGGACGCCGCGTGGCGACGCATCCCGGCTGCTATGAAGTCAGCGAAGTGCTGGAGAAGCCGACCCCGACGGAGGCCGAACAGCGTCTGGTCGTGCCCGGGCTGCGGGCCGGACATTATTTGTGTTTTTTTGGAATGCACGCGCTGACCCCGGGCGTGATGGAGGTGCTGGGCGAGCAGGTGGCGGCTCGGGGCCGCGCCAGCGGGATCCATTTGTCGGCCGCATTGAACCTCCTCGCCCGAAGGGAACGTTACCTGGCGTTTGAAGCGCTGGGGCGGCGCTATGATATTGGGGCCCGGTATGGCCTTCTGACCGCGCAACTGGCGCTGGCCCTGGATGGCGCGGATCGGGAGGAGGTGCTGGCGTCCCTGGTGGAACTCCTGGCCCAGCGGGCGCGCTGACCCGAGGTAAGGCGGATGCTTGACTTGAGGTGGAGTGAACCTGTTGACGCGGGCCTCCGTGTTCGCAGGCTGGCGGGGTGATCGCGCCTGACCTGCTCCTGCGGCATCTTCACCAACGGCTTCCCGCAGCTCTCGAGATGCTGCGGGAGATGGTTGGCATCAATAGTTGGACGGAGAATCGTAAGGGAGTGGACCGCTTGGGCCGGCTGACGGCGTCCGCGTTTGCCCCGCTGGGCCTGGACGCCGAGTTTGTCCCCTCGTGCCACTCCGGATGGGGCGATCATCTCCTGATGTCGCGCGGGGGTCGTTCGGACCGGGCCGTGGGGATGGTTTCCCACCTGGACACCGTGTTTCCTCCGGAGGAAGAGGAGCGGAACGGATTTCGTTGGTCCGTGGAGGGCCGGCGCGCCTTCGGACCCGGCACCCATGACATCAAGGGCGGCACGATCATGATGTGGCTGGTACTGGACGCCGTGAAGTCCCTCGTTCCGGAAGCCTGGGAGCGGCTGGGCTGGCGGCTGTTTTGGAATTCCTCGGAGGAACGGCTCTCGCCTGATTTCGGAGCGCTATGCCGGGCGAGGTTGAAACCGCCGAATGACATTGCGTTGGTGTTCGAGGCCGAAGGGCGCGGCCCCGGGGTGCGGCGGCTCGTCGTGGCGCGGAAGGGCCGCGGAACGTGGCGGGTCCGGGTCGCGGGACGCGGGGCGCATGCCGGTGTGCATCATGCCCGTGGCGCCAATGCCCTCGTCCAACTGGCCCGCACGCTGGAGTGCGTCGCCTCACTAACCGACTATGAGCGGGACCTGACCGTCAACGTGGGGGTGGTCCGGGGTGGCGGCGGCTTGAATCGCGTCCCGCATCTCGCCGAAGCGGAGGGTGAGTTTCGGGCATTTGATCCGCAGGTTTACGCGCAAGCGCGAGCCCAGCTCCTGGAATTCTCCGGCCAAGGAACGGTTTGCAGCCCGTCCGACGGCTTCCCTTGCCAGGTCACCGTGGAGATCGGAGAGGAGACCGGACCCTGGCCTCGGAATCCGGCCACGGATCGTCTCCTGTCCCACTTTGAAGTGGCCGCCCAGGAATTGGGCGAGCGTGTCGAGCCGGAATCTCGCGGTGGACTGAGCGACGGGAACTCCCTTTGGGATCATGTTGCCACCCTGGACGGCTTGGGACCTTCCGGTGACAACGACCACTGCTCAGAGCGAAGTTCCGACGGCACGAAGCTGCCGGAGTATGTGGATCTGGACTCCTTTGTCCCGAAAGCCGCACTCAACGTGCTGGCCATCCTGCGCTGGTTTCGCGAACACCCCATTGCTTTGCCCTGAACATCTTGGCTGGTCAGGGACGCCTTTCAGTCTTTGCAGAATGGATGCAGAGGCCCGAAAGAGAAAGCGCCCGCCCCGACTTGCGCCGAGGCGGACGCTCCAACCCAGAACCAACCTTCCGCACCACTCAGTGCGACGTTTGGTGACTGGCTGGCTGCAAATGAAATGCCAGCGGCGCAGCGGGCACGTGAATTCGATTCTCCGCAGCGGATTTCGGGAATTCCAGAGACTGAAATTGGATGGAATTTTTACGTATCATTTTCTATTGCAAATAGTTGCAAATTTAGTCGGTCTCCTGGATCCGAAGGGGATTGCGATCGAAGTCTCTGGGAAACCGGCCGGGGGTACCCTCCAAAAACTTCCGCTTGCGGGGACTATCCCCGGGGCGACAGGGTCGGATTGGGGAAAATCACCCGATTGCCGAGGGGAGGTGAACAGGAGAATGGGGCTTTCCGATTCTCGGGCCCTCGGGATCAGTTGGCGGCACTGATGGCATTGGTTCGCCAGCGATCCGTCACGGCCCAGAGGTTGATGGGGGACAGGGACCGCCCATGACGCAGGAATCGAACGCTCCCGTCGACAAAGGCGAAGTTGGACCCGCCTCCCTTGCCGCCCTTCTCGTTCCGGGAGGAGGTGCCGTGGACGCTGTGATTGAGCACTTCGATGTCGTTGCCCAGGCGGCCTTCGAGGAAATCCATGTAGAAATGGCCAATCGCGAACAGTTTCTCGCCGAAGACGATCGTCTCCGAGGGTTCCCGGACGGCGGTGTCGCGGAGGGCCTTTCCGTTGATGCTGTTGATGTCGAACGAGCCGCCTCCGGCCTCCTGGGCGAAGTAGTCGTTCCAACCATTGATGATGTAGGAGCGCGGCGCGGAGTCGGCGACCAGGTTGGTGTCGTTGATGCCGGTCACGGGACGGTTGCCCCATTGCCCGTTAGCGTCTCTCCCGATGTCGCTAGGGCAGGCGAGAATCTTGACCGTCCTGTAATAGGGCAGGAGGCGCTCCGGCCAGCGGGCGACGGTGCTGCGCTCCGGGAACTCGCCGCCGTGGTCGCCCACGTAGAGGGTGGAGGCAAGCCCGAGCTGGCGGACCTGATTGACGCAGGCGATGCGTTGCGCCGCGCCCTTGGCCTTGCCCAACGAGGGCAGGAGCATGCCCGCGAGGATGGCGATGATCGCGATGACCACCAGCAGTTCGATCAGGGTGAATGCGCTCCGGTGGAAGGCCGGCCGCGAAGGGATTCGTCGCATAGCAATTAATATCGTAAACGAAACCTTCCCCCGGATCCGGGCGCCGCGGCCCAATTCCGTCGAATCCTTCCGGGCTTTCGCCCGTCGCAACCCCGGTTTCCTATGGAGAAAAAAACCTGGACGTTGATCGGAGTGGCACTGGTTCTGGGGACGGTGTACGTCCTCCGGTCGGACTGGAGAAGGCCGCGGCCCATTCAAATCAATGTGGTGTCCCGTCCCACCGCGCCTGACGTCATCATGTTTGGATTGGACCAGGACTGGAAGCTGACCGGGGTGCGCGTGGCGCCGCTGGCCGAGGCGTCCAATGCGCATCCGAAACTATCGTGGCAGTTGGAGTCCAAGTCGGGATCGGAGCCCACGCGAGGCTTCATCTATGGCGATGACATCCCCGGCATGCGCCGCCCGGGCGGCGCCGCGACGACGCTGGTGCCGGGGGTGCCCTACCAGCTTGATCTGGAAGCGGGACGGTCCAGGGGATCGGTGGCTTTCACGCCCCAGGCGGCTGATGCGGCCCCCTGAAGCGCCGCCGGACGCCCGGCTCCGCCCTCAATAATTGTAGCGATTGTCGGACCCGCGCGGGACGGGAGAACGTTGACGCGTGGAGTCGGACTGCGGGTCGCAATGAAGCGTCTCCGCGTTTCCCCCGGCTCCCGATCAACTGCTATGAATCGTCTGTTTGCTGTCGTCACGTCGCTCGCCGCCGTGATGTTGATGTCCCTGCCGCCCGCAATGGCCCGGGCGGAGGAGGGCGCGCCCGCGCCGTCGGAATCCCGGCGAAAGGAGGCACCCAAAGGAGGGATTCCGTTCCGGGGACAGGTGGGATCGGTGGATCCCTCCGCCCGCACCGTCACGCTGTCCGGCAAGAAGCGGGACCGGGTGCTGCACGTCACCGACCAAACCCGCATCGAGCGTGAGGGCAAGGCCGCCTCGTTGGGCGACATTCGTCCCGGGGACCAAGCCCGCGGATCGCTGGTGAAGGAGGTGGACGGCCGCGAGGTGCTGATCAAGGCGACCTTCGGCGAACGCGTGACGGAGGGCGCCGGAAAGACGCCGCCGGAGAATGCGCCGCAACAAGCTGGCCTTTGAATCGGTCCGCCGTCTCTGTGGCATTGCGCGCGACGGGCGATGGATCGCCCGTCGCGTTCCTTGCAGCCTTCGGAGAGCGGCGGATCGCGCGGAAGTTGGAAACGCTCCCGCGGAATTCCGCTTTCCTCGCAGTGCCTGAAGTCCATTCTGGTCCGCAGTCGCCTCTAAAAACTTCAACTACCACAAGCCATGGGACTGATGGATTATCTCAAGACGCAGTTTCTCGAAATCATCCAATGGGAGGATGACTCCCGGGATACATTGAGCTGGCGGTTTCCGGACCAGGACAAGGAGATCAAGCGGGGCGCGCAGTTGATCGTGCGCGAGTCGCAGGTGGCGCAGTTCGTCTATCTCGGGCAGTTCGGCGATTCATTCGGCCCGGGCAAGCATTCCCTGGTCACCGACAACATTCCCATTCTGTCCACGCTCAAGGGCTGGAAGTACGGCTTCGAGTCTCCCTTCAAGGCCGACATCTACTACGTCAACATCCGGCTGTTCACCGGCAATAAATGGGGGACGCAGAACCCGGTGATGATGCGGGATCCGGATTTCGGCATTGTCCGGATGCGCGCTTACGGCACCTATGATTTCCGGATATCGGATGTGAAGACCTTCCTGAAGGAGGTCGCCGGCACGGATCATCACTTCCGCCTCGACGAATTTGCCGAGACGATGCGGTCCCGGTTTGTGAGCGTGTTCTCCGATGCCCTGGCGTCGTCCAAGGTGCCCGCCCTCGACGTCGCGACCCGGTATTCGGAACTCGGCGAGGCGCTGCTGCCGCTGCTGAATCCGGTGCTGACGGAGAAATACGGCATCGAATTGGGATCCTTCATCGTGGAGAACGTGAGTGTTCCCGAAGAGGTGGAGAAGGCCATTGACAAGCGGTCGAGCATGGCGGCGGTGGGAAACCTCAACGACTACGTGAAGTTCCAGATGGCGGAATCCCTGGGCAAGGGGGACGGCGCCGGCGGGGTGGCGGGGAGCGCGGCCCAACTGGGCGCGGGACTGGCGCTGGGACAGCAACTGGCGGCGGCCATGGCCCAGCCCCAGGGAGGTGCGCCGGCGGCGGGCGCCGTTTCAGCCGCCCCCGCAGCGGGTGCGATCCCCGACTTGATGGGCCCGGCGGATGCCGCCCGGGTGTTGGGGGTCGCGGAGTCCGACGTGGTGGCCGCGCTGGACGATGGCTCGCTGAAGGGCAAGAAGATCGGCACCCAATGGCGCATTACCCGCGCCGCGCTCGACGAGTTCCTCAAGAGCTGAGCCTCCGTCCCTGAATCACGCATCGCAGGCGCCGGGTTCTGCCATGGGACGGGAAGACTGGTATCGCCGGACCACCTGGACCCCGGAGGATCAGGGAGATTTTTTTCGCCGGCTGGGCCGCACGCGCTCCGACGCTTACAAGGCGCAGCGCTGCCGGATTCAGGCGCTATGCCTGGAGAAGACCGGAGATCCGGAGCGCATCCTCGCGGCCGTCGGCCTGCTCCGATTGGTGTTGAAACACTGGCCGGACCCGCAGTTCGAGCTGGCCAGTGTCCACTGGGGATTGGCCGGCTGCCTGGAGAAGCTCGGGCGGACCGAGGAGGCGTTGGAGAGCCTGCGAGATTCCGTCGCCGCCCAGCGGGGATTTCCGAAGGTGACGACTTCGGCATTCCTTGATTTCGGCTGGCTTGTCATCCGTCAGGATCGCACGGATCTCTTCGAGGAATCCATCGCACTCCTGCGGGAGTTCGGTCCGGCGGATCTGGATCAGGGGCCGCCCACGGAACGGTACCTCTACGCCGCCGTCTGCGCGGTGGTGGCTGACCGCACCGGCCAGGTGGACCTGGCCCGGCAGTGGGCCCGCCGGGCCCTCGACGCGGCCAAAGTCGCGATCAAGAATTCGTGGAAATATCCCGAGTGGATCGCCCCTTCCGTTCCACCCGACGCCGGAATTCATGATCGGCTGCACGTACTGGCGGGCGACCCGGTGTCCCACCTCGAATAGCTCCCGCATCTCCCCAATGGACGGAGTCGGCTGCAAGGACCAGATGCTGGGAAGGCCGTGGTGATCCGGCCTCTGGAGCCCATCAGTAGTTTTTTCTTGGGAAGAGCGAGGATACATCAAGGATTCCTAAAAAGTGACGATTCGGCAACCTTTCCAGTTGGCGAATCGCCCCGAGAAATGCTTACCTACTTGTGTTGAGTTAGCCCTGCCTCCGGCAGGCCGGAGGCGGCGAGTTGGACCCCATATCGCCATGAGCAAGAATACGGACCTCATTCGGGAGACCCTGCGCAACTCCAAACATCCCTTCCGGGCCGCCAGCGATCGGCCTGGAAAACCCCAAAAGAACCGGTACGAACGCCGCAAAGCGCGTGAAATGCTGAAGCTGGCGGATTGGTCGGACGATCTGGCGGTGGCTTGATGGCCGACGCCAAGCTTGCCCTCCGGCAGCCGACGGCGCAGAACAGCACGGAATGCTGATTCGTTCCGCCGTCCTGTGGCTCGCCGCCTTCGGAATCGCGGCCTCTGACTGGCCTCGGTTTCTCGGGCCCGGCGGCGACGGCCATTCGCCGGAAACCAATCTGATTCATCGCATTCCGACAAACGGCCTTCCGGTCGTTTTCGATCGCGGTGTGGGAACGGGATATGCCGCCCCCTCGGTGGCGGGCGGCCGCCTGATCCTTTTCCACCGGATCGGCAACGAGGAGGCGATCGAATCCTGGGATGCCCTGACCGCCACGCCCCAGTGGAAGCACGCCTACCCCACGTCGTATCAGGATCCCTACGGCTACAACAACGGACCCCGTTGTGCGCCCCTCATCCATGGAGACCGGGTGTACACCTTCGGTGCCGAGGGCAAACTGACGGCGGTCCACCGCGACACCGGTGTCCGCGTCTGGCAGCGGGACACGGCCAAGGACTTTCAGGTTCCCGAGGCATTCTTCGGCGTGGGTTCAACCCCGATCCTCGAAGACGGACGCCTGATCGTCATGGTGGGAGGCCAACCGGATTCGGGAGTGGCGGCGTTCGATCCCGGAACCGGCGCCACCTTGTGGCAATCGGTCGGGCAGAAGAATTGGGAGGGTTTGCCAATGCTGGGCTGGCCCGGGGAACCGCCGGTGCGTTGGGGCGATTGGTGGAAGCAGGCCAGCTACTCCTCTCCGGTCGCGGCGACCGTCGGCGGGCGCCGGGTGGTGCTGTGCCTCATGCGGCAGGGCTTGGTGGGCCTGGATCCCGCCGATGGCTCGGTCCTGTTTTCGCGGTGGTTTCGGGCCCGGGTCGAGGAGTCGGTCAACGCCGCCAACCCGGTCGTCCTCGGAGACGACGTGCTGATCTCCAGCGCCTACTACAAGGCGGGCTCGGTCCTGCTCCGGTTTGGCGACCGCGCGACCAACGCCACCGAAGTCTGGAAGGGACTGGGGCTCGAGATGCACTGGGCCACCCCGGTGGTGGTGGACGGCTTCCTTTACGGATTCAGCGGCCGCAACGAACCCGACGCCTGGTTCCGTTGCGTCGAGTTTGGCACAGGAACCGTGCGCTGGCAGCGGGATGAGCGCTGGCGTCCACACTCCGCGACCCAGCCGCCGGTCTTCGGGCGCGGCTCCTGCATCGTCGCCGACGGTCATCTCTTCGTGCTGGGCGAGGGCGGGTTGCTCGGCATTTTCCATCCCGACCCCGCCGAGTGCCGCGAACTGGGCCGCTGGCAGGTACCGTCCCTGGAGTATCCCTGCTGGGCCGCTCCGGTGCTGTCCGATGGCCGGTTGTACCTCCGCAATGAGAAACGCCTGGTCTGTGTATCAGTGCGCCGCTGAACCGGAGGCAGTCAAAAACGGTGTGCGGCGTTGGACGTCCCATTCAGTGCTTCGCGTCAACGCCCTTCATACACCTTGCGGCCGGCGACCAGGGTCCAGAGAACACGGGTCTCCTTCAGTTCGTCCGGGGACACGAGCAGGATGTCCCGATCCAATAACACCAGGTCCGCCTCCTTGCCCGGCGCAATGGATCCGATGCGATCCAGTTGTCCCATCGCCAAGGCCGCGTTCCGGGTATAGGCATATAGCATGGCCTCGCGGGGAACGCGCTGTGAAGGATCCAGCACCCCCAGGGGCCCCTTTCGCGTCTCCGCCTGATAGAGCGCCTGGAAGACATCGGGCGTGGACACCGCCCAGTCGCTCGCGCCGGCAATCGTTGCTCCGGCTTGCAGAATGGACCTGGCCGGATATTGCCAGGCGTAGATTCCCGGATCGAGATACGGCTTGATCCCGTCGATCGTATAGGCGTCGGCCGAGGCCCACAGGAGCTGAAAGGAGGCGATGACCCCGAGCTTCTGAAAACGGGCAAAATCGGCTGGCTGAACAAATTGAAGATGGGTGATGGAATGCCGGGGGCCAGAAGGTCCGTTGGCCTTTCTGGCCGCTTCAATTCCGTTCAATGCCTCCGTCACCGCGCGGTCCCCAATCGCATGCACGTGGACAATCAAGCCCCGTTGGTCTGCGGCCACACAGGTCTTGGCGAAACGCTCCGGGGCAAACGGCAGGTCCCCGCGCTTCCCCGAATTTCGATACGGAGCCGACATCGCGGCGGTTTGAGTCGGGAATTCCGCCACGCCATCGGCAAACACCTTGATTCCGGGAATGCTCAGATTGGTCACTCCTGAGAATTCCTTCCGAAGCTCGTCGAAGCCGATGAACGGATCGAACTCGCTTCGAACCTCGGCCGGTGGAAATTGAACCACCGGCAGGGCGGCGACATGCGCGGTCAACTCGCCGAGTCGTGCGAGATCCCGATAGGCGCCCAGAACGGACGCATCCGCATACGGATCCATCCACGCGGTGATCCCCAGACTGTTGAGATATTTGACCCCCGCTCGGGCCCAGTCACGGAGCTGCCCTGCGGAAGGTTTGGGTATCACGGCATGGATCTGCTCGAGACCGGATTCGGCGACGAATCCGTTGGGTTCCGATCCATCTCGCACGCCATAATACTGGCGGGCCCCATCCGCCAACTGGCTCACGAACTCCCGGGTGAGACCGGCGCGGCTTCGCAAGGCGCGGTTGGCCCAGCCGGTATGATAGTCCAATCCGGACAGAAATAGCGGCAGTTCGGCGAACTCTCCGGAACTGAAAGCCTCCTCCAACGCCGGGATCTGAGACCAATACCCCAGAGGGACCCCCGTGATCTTGAGCACATCACCGTTCATTCCCTTGCCGGATCGGCGCGCCTCGGTCACAAACGCCACCAAGTCGGTCATCGCGGTAATTTCCTCGGTGAGATTGGCCGAACTCAAAGTGCCTCCGCCTTGAGCCGCATGATTATGGCTGTCCACGAATCCGGGGAGCAGCGAGTACCCTTGCAGATCCACCGTCTCCGGATTGGGTCCCAAAGCAGCCGCGGCCTCGCTCCGGCTCCCGACGCCTACAATCGTTCCGTTCCGGATCGCCACCGCCTCCGCATATGGACGCGAGGGTTCAGCCGTGAAAACCTTGCCGTTGACCAGGAGACGCTCAGCCGCCGCACTGAGACTCTGTCCCATCAAGGGTTCCGTACACGCGATTGAAGCGAGCACCAGCGAGAGGAGCGAGGTCACCGTCTTCATGGCCATCCTGCGTCTGTATTTCGTTATGGCGTTTAGGTTTGCCGAACGGGAAGAAACTCCTGACGAAACCAAGATTCCCATATCGCTGACGCCAGAAACGGTTAACGTCGAACCCTGCGTTCTGGAGGGGACGAGCTTGGCGAGATCCCTGACTTCCCCCCGAACTGCGCTCGCGATCCATTCGTCGTCATCGGGTCACTCGTCCGTGCTCCCAGAGCCGGGAACGGCCCGGCGCAGAATTTGCGCCGCGCGCTTGCGGGCGGACCCCGGTGGCCTGAATCTCAGACACGTGCGCAGCATTCTTGTCACCGGTGGCGCAGGCTTCATCGGTTCCAACCTGGTTCGTGAACTCCAGGCACGCCATCCCGAGGCGAGGCTGGTGGTGGTGGATGACTTTCGGTCCGGAGACTTCCGGAATCTCCGGAGGTTCAACGGCGATTTCGTGACCGCCGACGTGTCGCGGCTCGACTGGACGCGTCAGTTTGGCGAGACGGTGTTCGACGCGATCTTCCATGAGGCGTCCATCACCGACACCACCGTTCATGACGCCTTCCTGCAGTCGCACGACAACATCGAGGGTTTTAGGCGCCTGCTCGAGTTCGCCGCGCCGCATCAAACCCCGGTGGTGTATGCCAGTTCTGCGGCGACGTACGGGATCTGTAGCGGGGTCCAGATCGAATCCCAGCCCCCCGCGCCGGCCAACATCTACGCGTTTTCCAAGGTTCAGTTGGACAACCTGGCCCGCGATTATTCCCGACGGTTCCCGGCCTGGCGTATCGTTGGGCTTCGCTACTTCAACGTCTATGGGCCGGGCGAAGCGCACAAGAAGGCGGCCGCCAGCATGATTTACCAATTGTACACCCAGATGGCGTCCGGACGCCGGCCGCGGGTCTTCCGGTCCGGGGAGCATCGGCGCGACTTTGTGTACGTGAAGGACGTCGTCGCCATGACCCTCCAGGCCTTGAATGCTCCCAGCAGCGACATCTTCAATTGCGGGTCCGGACAGGCGGCGTCCTTCAATGATGTGATCGGCTGGCTGAACCGGGCGCTGGGAACGGACCTCGCTCCCGAATACATCGAGAATCCGTACGCCTTCTACCAGCCGCACACCCAGGCCGATATGAGCCGGGCCCGGTCGGTTCTCGGATTCAACCCGCAATACGCTCCGGAATCCGGGCTGCTGGACTATGTCCGGCATCTCCGGAACGCGGATGCCGCCTCCTAACAACATTGTCGTATCCGCATGGCCACACGATCCCAACATTCCCGTTTTCGCTGGCTCGCCTTTGCGGGCAGCCTTGTCGTGCTGCTGATGGTTCTGGCGTTGGTCGTGACCAGCGGGGCCTTCCTCAAGGCGGTGGTCCTGCCCCGGGTTGGCGCGGCGCTGAACAGCGACCTGTCCGCGGCCGAGGTCCGCTGGCGGATTGGGTCCGAATTGACCCTGCGGGAGGTTCGGCTCACGCCGAAGGACTCGGACCCGCTCTTCTCCGCGGATTCCGTCAAAGTGCGCTACCGGCTTCCCGATCTTCTGAAGGGACGCATCGCGGCCCAGGAAATCACCGTGGAGAATCCCGTGGTGTCGGTCGTGCCCAACGAGGATGGCACTAGCAACCTATCGCGACTGGGCTCGGGCAAGCCTGCCCCGGCGGCTTCCAAGTCCGACAAGCCCGCAGCGCTCGACATTCGCAACGTGGCGATCCGAAACGGGGTGGTGCGATGGCGGGGGTCGAAGGAAGCCGGGGCGCCGTCGGCGGAACTGTCCGGGCTGGAGGTTCAACTCGATGTCCTGGCGCCGGACACTGCCGGCCGCGTGACGCTGGCGTCGCGGATTGCCCTGGCGGCAGGCGGAACCAACACCCTTTCCGCCCAGGCCTCGGGAACATTTGGTTTTCGGTTGAGCGATGCCCTGATGCTCCGCGAACTCAACGGCACCGCACAGGCCGCCTCCACGGCGGCGTCCGGGCTGTGGAAGGACTACGGACAGTTGTCCGCGCACCTCACGGCGGACTCCACCCGCTCCGAGATCCGGGAGCTGCGACTCGCCCTGACCAATTCCGGTCGTCCTGCTGGCGAGATTCATGTCAGCGGTCCGTTGGATCCCGAAAAACAGGAGGCGCGGATTTCGTACCGGGTGACGGGCATCGGCCCGGCTGCGCTCGGAATCGCCGGAGCGATGATGGGGTTGGATCTGGGCGCCACGCGAGTGGAAGCGGAGGGACGCGTGGATGTCTTGCGCCGGGGAGGAGAGTTGTCGTGGCAGGGACGCTTCTCCGCGGATCCCCTCTCGGTCCGCCACGGCGAGCGGGTGACACCGGATCTGGGAATGCTGGCGGAAATTCGCCTGCGGGCGGACCTGGAGAATCGGTCCGCACTCCTCGAGAAAGCGGATCTGAAGGTGCAGCAGTCCGGCGCGCCCGTGGTGACGGGGGCTTTGGACCGTCCCATGAACATCACGTGGGGCACGAATGCCCGCGGGACCCGGGAGTCGTCCTATGTTTTCAAAGTGTCCCAGTGGAGCCTTGCGCCGTGGAGGTCCTGGTTCGGTCCCGACTTTCCTTCGGGGCTGGCGCGGTTGGATGCGACTCTGGGCGCCGAGCGGGAGGGGCGTCTGCTGAAGTTCCAGATCACCGGCGGCGTGGACCAGATCCGGCGGGCGACAGAATCCGCCTCGGACGCTGGATTGGATTTTCGACTGGATGCCGCGGGCCGCCTCGAAGAGTTCAATCAGTTTCACACCGAACACTGGCGCGCCTCGCTGAATCGCGGCGCCGAGGCTCTGGTGACCTCCACCGGTCTCGCCCAGTACAACGTCTCGCGGGGGGATGCCAGCATTCAATGGTCTGCGGACGCCAACCTTCCGGCCTTGTCCCGGGTGTATCCGACGGACGACGTCTCCCTGACCAGCGGATCGGGGGCGCTCACCGCGCGGCTGACCATCCGGAACGCGCAGACCAACCTTTCCGTGCAGGCCGTGGTCTCCCGCGTTTCAGGCACCCTGCACGGGACGGCTCTTCGGGATTCGGAGGCCCGCCTGGATCTGACGGCAGGAATTCAGAACGCCCGAGTGGAAATCCCCCGCCTGACGCTGGCGCTGCCCCGCACTCCGAAGGCCGCGAATGAGTTGCTCATCAACGGGAGCCTTCAATGGGGGACCAACCAGCAGATTTCCGGGAAGTTCTCGGCAACCAGTCCCGCTCTGGATTTGACACCGGTGGCGGGATTCTTTTCCGCGCGGTCGGAAGCCGGAGCCGGAGCGCAGACGACGCCTCCGGCATCGGACGGCGCGGCCGGCGAGCCGGTAAAACTTCCGGTGGGCCGCATCGAATGGGATTCGAAGCTCGACGCCCTGCATCTGCGGGAGATTGCGATCTCGAATTGGATCACCCGCGCCGAGGTGACCGCGGATCGCATCAAGGTGGCACCCTTCCAGTTGACCTTGAATGGCGCTGCGGTTGCCGCGGAGGCGGATTTGCAGGTGGGCGTGCCGGGCCATGTGTACGACGTCAAGGCATCCGCCGCAGGAGTGCCGTTGAGCCCCCTGGCGTCCGCCGTGCTGCCCGCCGATCTCGCCGATCTCACCGGAACACTGGATGCGACCGTGGATCTCAAGGGGTTGAGTCCGCTGGGTTCGGCGCTCCGGAAGAATCTCGCGGGTACCGCGGCGGTCTCCGCCACGAATCTCAACTACCGGATCACCGCGCTGAAGTCGCCGCTGATGCGCCTTCTGGTTGGCACCCTCGCCACCTCGCTTCGCCTGCCGTCGATTTCCGAGTCGCCGCTGCGGACGATGGAAGCGCGGATGACCGCCGGCCAGGGTCTGGCCACCGTGGAATCCGCCAGCGTCTCCAGCGACGCCTTCATGGCCGCAACCCGGGGAGAGATCCGCCTGGCCGACCGGTTGGAGGGTTCTGCAATCCAGTTTCCGGTCACGGTCAGCCTGCCAAAGGACGGCGCCTGGGACACCCTGCCTCCCTTCCTGTCGGTCAAAGGCACTTTGGAGAATCCGCGGCCGGATGTGGATGCCCTGGGCGTCGCGCGAATCCTGCCACGGCTTCCGGGAGCGGCGGGAGAATTGAGCACTCGCGGAGTCGAAAAGGTGGGGAGCGCCTTGGATCGGGTGCTTGGGGGCAAGTCCGGCACGAACGCGGCGCCGGGCGCGGGCACCAGTCTCTTGAAAGGACTTCTTGGCGTCCCCCCTGCGGCGACCAACGCTCCGGGCACCGCGCCGAAGAAGCCGTGAGTGTGGTCCGTTCCTCCCGCCCCTTTCCATCCATCATGCCTCCCCAATCCGTCCTCTCGTACCTCGAGACTCACGCACAACGCTTCGTGGAGGAACTCTGCGAATATGCGCGCATTCCCAGTGTCAGCGCCCAATCCCAACACGCGTCCGATTTGAAGCGATGCGCCGATTGGATCGCTGGGCGCGCCCGCGCGGCGGGGCTGGAGGTGGAGATTTTTCCGACGCGCACCAACCCCATCGTCGTGGCCCGGACGCCACGCGGCGCGCGCTCCGGCCGGAGCAAGCCGACCTTCGTCGTGTACGGCCACTACGACGTCCAGCCCCCGGAGCCGTTTGAACTCTGGACATCGCCGCCATTCGAACCGCGCATCGAGGGGCGCAATGTCTTCGCGCGGGGCATCAGCGACAACAAGGGACAGCACCTGGCGCATCTGAATGCCGTGGAGGCCTGGCTGAAGTCCGGCGAAGAGCTTCCCTGCGACCTCACCTTCCTCATCGAAGGCGAGGAGGAGGTAGGTTCCGGAGCCTTGCAGGAATTTCTTCCCCAACACCGGCGGGATCTGGCCTGCCAGGCGGTCGTGGTGTCCGACAACGGCATTCCCTCGCTGAAGCATCCCGCGCTCACCTACGGACTTCGCGGCATCGCCGCCCTGGAGGTGCGGGTGGACGGGCCGTCTCGCGACCTGCATTCGGGCGTGTACGGCGGCACGGTGGACAATCCCGCGATGGTCCTCTGCCAGATGCTGGCCGCCTTGCGCGACCGCCGCGGGCGCATCGCCATTCCGGGCTATTACGACGACGTGGCGCCGCTGTCCGCCTACGAACGCCGCCAGATGGCCAAGCTGCCCTTCAACGCCGCGAAGTACCGCCGCTTTCTCGGGGTGCCGAAACTGTCGGGCGAGGCGGGATTCACACCGGAGGAGCAGCGAACCTCCCGTCCGACCCTGGAAATCAACGGCCTGACCAGCGGATACCAGGGCGAAGGCAGCAAGACGATCATCCCCGCCTGGGCGTCGGCCAAGATCACCCTGCGTCTGGTGCCGCACCAGCAGCCCGCTAAAGCCATCGCCGCAGTGAAACGGCAGCTCCAGAAGCTGTGTCCGCCCACGGTCCGGCTGACCGTCCGGCACGGGCACGGCGGCGAGCCCTACCTGGTGGCTCCGAATGGCGCCCTCGCGCAGGCTGCGCTGCGGGCCTTGCGGGCGGGGTTTGGCTACGAAGCCCTGCTGGCCCGCGAAGGCGGCAGCATCCCCATCGTGTCGTCCTTCAAGAAGCACCTCCGCGCCGACACCCTCCTCCTCGGGATGGCCCTGCCGGATGACAATCCGCATTCCCCGAACGAGAAGTTCTCCCTCGACGCCTACGCGCTCGGCATGCGGATGAGTGCGCACTTGTGGCCGGAGCTGGCGGCAGCCTGCGGACAATAGCAGGAGCGCAAGAGAATCGCTCAGCGGAGACCGATTCTATGCCGTCCGTCACGGCAACGACACGGCGCGGGTCCGGTAATGGGTGTGACTGCGGGACGCTGTGGAGGAATCACGCAGCTTCACGTCCGACGCTGAGACCGTGTTGGTCGAGAATGGCTCCCAGGACACCAGATTTGTGGAACGCTCGGTGACATAGCGGCCGCCGTTGGTGCCGATCAGCGAGAATCGGAAGCCGTCGGTGCTCAGATGGCTCCCGAGGAATCGCGAAGCCATGAGTTCGGGAGGATCCCGCTGGATGAAGGTTTGTTCCGGGGTGAACCGCATTAGCCACAGGTCGAGCCCGGTGGGTGGGGAGGAATTCGCCCGATCAGGAGATGGTCCGTCCGCAGTGGAGAGAACCAACCATCCGCCATCTGGAGCCCTGACGGCGTGGCGATTCCAGTGTCCCCAAAAGGTTCCCGCAAAGAGAGAGTGTGACCACAGCAGGTCACCGTCGGGCGTCAACCGAATTACCCAAATTCGCGTGTCGCCATCCCCTCCGCTTGCGGTGACCAATAGGCCTCCATCGTCCGTCTCAACAATACCCTCCGGAAACATGACGCCGGGAGGTACACGAAGCTCGCGATCCCAGAGCCGCTCACCGGATCCAGTTGCCTTGACGATCCAGGCGATATTTTTGCCCAACTCATGCGCTGCCGTGGATTCGAAATGCCCTACACCGATGGCTCCACCGTCGCGGGCGGCGAGGACGGCGCGGCATCGGCTGGACGGCCCCTTGGATATCTCCAGTTTCCAGAGGAGTCGTCCATCGGCGGGATCAGCGCGCGCCATCCAGAAATTCGCCAGCCATAGAAGCTCATCGGTTGAAACGTAACGGCCCCCCCCCAATAGCAGACGGCCGTCCGGGTCGAACGCCACCGCGCTTACGTTCGCAACGTCGTCTCCGTAGAGTCTCTCCCAGATCAGGTTTCCAAGGGCGTCCAAATGCAAGAGCCAGCCTTGCGAATCGAATCCCAGCGCTGATTCCCCACCTACGAAGCAGCCGTTGCCCAAGTCCCGGCAAACGGATCGCGGGACAACCAAGTACCCGTGATGGTAGGTCCTGTCCCAAAGCCGTGTGCCATCGGCGGAAATGCCGACAACCCAGAGACCCGTTCCAGAGTAGTGCGGAGCCGACTTGCCCGGCCCCGGAGCGGATCCGGATGTGCCCACGGCGATCAGTTGATCGTCGGGCGTGCTCACCACGGCCTTAAAGCTGTCATAGTCTTCGCCCCCCAACGTCAAGTCCCACTTCCGTTTCCCCGCCGCATCCAGTGCCACCACCCAGGCATCCGTCTTACCTTGATCAAAGCTGGGAGATTGTTTGTCGCCTCCTGTCCCCGAGAAGTAGGTGCCTCCAGCGACGATGATGTCTCCTGACGACAATATTGCGATGCCGCCGCCAATGTCCTGTCCGGGAGTGTACACCGAGCGCTCCCAGGCGAGTTGGGCAGCTCCCACGTCCGCTGGCGTGTCGCTTCCCGTCGTCAATACAGGCGCGGCACAGAGCAGGAGGGAGAGCGGGAATTTGGCCATGAGTTGAGAAGAGCCCAGTCCGGATTTCGGATCAACGGGTTCCTTTGGGCATTCTGCTGACGAGAACTGACGGATCTATCGGCTTGTCAACAACGGAGAGACGCATCGCAGATGGGTATAGATGGGTATCGGTGGCTGGACTCTTGGAAGCCGGCGGGGTCCCGGGATCGTTCATGAAGGGGACAGGACAGAATGGCGCTAAATTAAGGCTCAACAAAATCGCACTCCCGTTGAGCCATTTGTCATCTGTGGCCTCAAAACCCCTGGAATTGCTCAGGTAACTTGTTGTGTACCAGAAAATTACTCCTTAACTGAGCGCCATTCGGGACAGGACATCTATCATCCGAATCTCCCAAATCTCCCAGAAGGGACAGGACTCCCATCAATAAAAGTAGCGATGGCGGCGGGGGCGTTGAGCAGCGTGAATGTCTCCCATGCGTACTCGTCGTCTCAAGGCTCCTCCTTCCCATCCTCGGGCCTACTACCATTGCCTCTCCCGCGTCGTGAACCGCGACTTCGTCTTTGGCCCCACCGAACGCGAGCAGTTCGTCCGCTACCTCCGAGAGTACGAAGCCTTCTGCGGCGTGCGCGTCCTCACCTTCTGCATCCTCTCCAACCACTTCCACCTCCTGGTCGAAGTCCCCGCCAAGCCCACCCAACCCCTCTCTGCCGAGGAACTCCTGGTTCGCCTCGAGGCCCTCTCCAGCACCGCACTCTCCTCCGCAACTGCCCGCCAGCACATCGAGAGGTTCCGCCAGACCCAGGACACCCAAGGCGAGCGGGAGTTTATCGAACGGGTCTGTGCCAGCATGTGGGATGTCAGCGGATTCCTCCAGCGGCTCAAGCAACGCTTCACCCAATGGTTTAACCGCCACCACGGCCGCAAGGGCACCCTGTGGGAGGAACGTTTCAAGAGCGTGCTGGTCGAAGGAGCGGGCGATCCTTTGGCCACGGTGGCCGCCTACATTGACCTCAATGCGGTGCGGGCCGGCATGGTGGAGGATCCCAAGGAGTACCGCTGGTGCGGCTATGGCGCTGCGGCGGCAGGCCAGAAGCAGGCCCAGGCCGGTCTGCGGGTGGTGATGGCTGCTGGGCAACGGATTGCGGAGGACCAGGAGTCGGTGGAGGAGGCCTTGGCGGGCTATCGGCAGTGGCTCTTCGGACAGGGAGAGCAGCGGGAGGGGTTGACGGAGACGGGAGAACCGTTGCGCAAGGGATTCTCTCGGGAAGCGGTGCTGGCGGTATTGGCGGCGCGAGGGCGGTTGGGGGTGAGGGACTATGTGCGGTTGCGTGTGAGGTACTTTGCCGACGGGGCGGTGTTGGGCACGCAGGGGTTTGTGGACGGGATTTTCAGTGAGTTGCGGGAGCGTTTTGGGGCCAAACGGACCAGCGGAGCGCGTCGGATGGAAGGTTTGGAGCCGGAGCTGTTCACGCTGCGTCAACTGCGCCAGCAGGTCTTTGGGTAGAGGGCCGGATCGGTGAGAACCAACCGCAGGTTACGAGCGGACCTCTGAGTTGCGGCGGATCCGCGCTTGGATGGCGTCCCCCTATCGCAAATCGCTCAACGGAACCCCGACTGGAGTCTGCCGATTTGGCTCGATTCGGTTCGTGCCGGCGGAATCCGTGCTGGCAGACAACCAAATTTTCCCTTCGATCTCCTGATCGCCGATGAACACCAGGCCGACTTGGTGCTCCATCAATAGATGCCCTGTCCCTAATTTCGGTTCTTTGGCGACCTTCGCGTCCATGGGGTGAGGTTCACGCAGAGGGCGCAAGGGGTCGCAAAGGGAAGACTGGGGACTTCCTCTCCTTCTTGGACTCTCAAGGGACAGAGCATCAGTTGGAGTTGGTGACCTGGAGATCTGACAGATGTCCTGTCCCTTATTCTCGATACCCATTCGGGCAGTCGCTTCGAGGGAGAAGGGACAACAGGAAGCTCCGACTCCGGAGCCCCAATCTCCCCACGAATCAGCAGCCACCCCATCAGAGCCTGCACCTTGATTGCAGTCGGCCGGCATCCCTTCGGTCGGTATCCGAACTGCAGGCGGGCGCGCTATCTGGACTAGTGCGGGATGAACCCAACAACGGTGCTCTTCGGTGGACGGTTTGCTGGCGATCAGGGCGCAGTCTAGAAAAGTGAGATGCGGCCAAGGCGCATTTCAGTTTTTTGGCCCTGACGGGGCCGTAGACCCCAGCCCCAGGGCTGAGCCTCCGGCGATGCCCTGGGCGAGGAATCCTCCCACCGTCCGCGCCTTGAAAAGGCGCCAGAACCCCGACGAATTCCATCGGAGGGTTGAGGCCCATAGGGGTGGGGCCGGGTGGCGCCGCGAGGGAGTCTCAGAGCCTCTGGCACCCCATCAGGGTGCCCACCCTCCCAATTCACTCCCATCCCCGGGGCAGCGCCCAACACGCTGCCCCGGGCTGGGGTCTCCAAGCCTTTCAGGCCATGGCAAAAAAGTGAGATGTGGCCTAGGGGCCGTCCGTCCTCCCGGCTAAACAGCTGGTGTGGTGTCAGGTCTGATAATTGGCGGGACATTCGAAAACCGATTTTTTAGGGTGGGTCGGTGACTACGCCCCGATTCCGCCGTCCGCTGCC
>Ga0268299_1001006_pt1 | contig 62939 bp, 54 predicted proteins | sample NOBtaG_FD_193484 | JGI IMG/M metagenome (GOLD analysis project Ga0268299, IMG submission 193484) | Activated sludge microbial communities from bioreactor in Nijmegen, Gelderland, Netherland - NOB reactor | ecosystem: Engineered > Bioreactor > Aerobic > Activated sludge | place: Netherlands...
CTGACCGGCAAGCTTGATACTCATTGGTCGACGACCTCCACCTGCCGAAATCGCCGACCTTATACTAATCCAGCAGCCCCAATTTTCATCCATCAGGGTGCGGCCACGCCGCCGGACGACTGACCGGAAACAGCACCGGTGTTTGCTCGGAATGCGGATTGCGAATTGGTGACCAGCCGGATGCCAAGGATGGTAAAACTCTTGCTTAACGCAAGCGACCGTTCCTGAGATGGGTCTGAATGTTCAAGCGACTGCTGGCATTCTTCACCGTGGCTGAGCGCGATGAATCGCTCTGGCCCACCGCCCGTTCCGCAAGTCCGGACGAGGCCACGTTGCTTGCACAGCTCAAAGCAGCGGGTCTGGACTGGCGGCGCTCCGTTGAATCTCTCCGCGCCGAGGATACCTTCGACATTGCAAATCGAATTCCGAATGCCATTTACATTCCGTCAACGACTGCGCTGACCCGGTTCCCCATACAGTTCTACGTGCGCCCCGGTTTTGGCCAACTCGATTGTTCTCCGCCAAACGAGTACACCGCCGATATCGATCTTCACGGCGACGCCATTCGCAACTTTTGCGCGGTGGGAGACTCGTTGATCGAGTTGTTCGGCAACGGCCGGCGCGAATCAACGTCGAACGCTATAAGTTTGGTTTGGGAGATCGGTGACATCCGCGCCATGCTCATTGCCTGGCCGCCGCACATGGATGCTTCCAACAAACATCCCCGCGTCCTGCTGCGAATCGCCTCACGGATCCCGCGCACGCCTACGGACGAATCGCTTCGTGATGTTCTCGGATTGAATTCTGACTGTTATCTAAACCTGACATGCCGACTGCCGACCGGATGGGTCTGGGAACTGGCCCGCGAGAATTTCGCTGCGCCCAGGAACCCGGTTGACGCATTCAGGGATGTCGATTCGAGCCGCCCGCTCATTTGGCGTAATCCATCAACCGATCGATTCGGGATCAGCGGTCGCGAGGTCTCGCTGGTGTTTTCGAAGGGAAAGGTCTTGGGGGTCGCGGCGGACGATGACTTTCCGGAGAGGGGTGGACACGGCCAGCGCGGCATCGCCTTGATGCTGTCGCCGCCCCACGCAGGCGCGGACCGTATCCGGCTGGGTTCCGTGTGGACTTCAATCGAAGAATGGCACGCGATGGATTTGACGCCGCTGATCGAGGAATTGGCGGGATTTTGGAGTATATCGAAAATTTCTCGAAGTTGACTGCAAGGCGGGCGGTCGAACCAAGGGCCTGACCCAGACGCGACTCACATGGGAAACCCGCGGCGTTTTCGAACCGCACTGGCCTCTATGCGTCTAGCCGTGTCCAACCGGTGTCTGAATCCGAGTAGTCTTGATCCCCCCAACCACAGAATAAGCATCGGCGTGGATATCTCACAGCAAGACAACACAACGGACTAAAATGCTCACAGTCAGAACTCAATCGTCCGTCACATCATCGCTCGAGGGCGGCGGGAGTTTGGCCTCGATGATTTTTGCTTTTGTATAAAATTTCTCTTCCTGGATGCGCTTAAAATCCAGTTCGGCCTGTTCCTGCGTCAGGTAACGGCCCAGAACGACCTTCTGGCCGCCGCTGGACACTGCCTCAATGCTCCAGCGCTTCGGCTCGACCGGTTTCTTCGCATATCCAGGCCGCGAGGGCGGCGGAGAATCTGAAATGGGATTTCGGTTTCTTCAAGAGACAAGTTGCAGTCAGACGCGTTTCCCGAAACGCGACACACGAAGCACCGCTCAAACGCCGCTCGTGTTTCGACCCTCATTATAGCCGAAAACTGCAGCATTCGCATCCACATGGGCGTGCCGATAGCAAACAGACGTGCGACTGAGCGCAGGCTACGGACTTTCACCCGGGCCTGCGACCCGTCGCGGCTCTGCTGCGATCACTGTCAAAACACCGATGATTTGAGCACCGACAGCGATTCCCGCCTCGTTCGAGCGCAGTCCTTTCCGCCGCGACTTCTGAGTTAAGTGTCGCTCGCCGGTCGAGTGGGCCTGACGCATCCGATCGACTCAATCCGGCCGTAAGCGCCGGCGAGCACCACTGTTGATGCTGCCCTGACGACTCACCGGATTCGCAAATACACTGTCAGCACTCGCAGCGATCTAGAGCACCTCTCAACGCATCGAATTGCGTGGGGACCACCACTTGCGCGGTGAGTTCTGATGTTTATTGGCGCACCGCATTTTGAAACGCTCAAGGCGGGCGATGAGCCTGATCCTAAACCCTGTCTCCATACATAGTTATCGTCGCCGCTTATGCCAAAGGCGGCTTGACAGTTCGGCCTCGCCGCCATACAGTGCCCCGTCCGGTGCGAACTGTCCGGTGACCGCCTCCGTTTAATTTGACAGAAGGCGGGCGATCGGCGACGAAATCTCAAGCGAATGCACCGTCGAGAGTTTTTGAAAGGTCGGAGATGGTTCCAGCAAGACGTAGTTCCAGCAAGATGACCCGCTCGCGACGAGCGCACCATGCGCTTCGCGCTCGCAATTTAGCGCCCTGCCCGAAGTGTCAGAAGGCCAAGCCGTCGCACGTTGCCTGCATGAACTGCGGCTACGTGAACGCGAAAGTCTCGCTGAAGATCAAGACCGACGAGGAATAACCCCAACATGCGGATCGGCGTTGACGCCATGGGGGGCGATCATGCGCCCGCGGAGATCATTCGCGGAGCCGTGGATGGACTGCGCTTTCTCGGGCCGGAAGACGGCCTCGTATTGATCGGTCGCGAAGACGCCATTCGGCAGCACCTGCCGCCCGAAGGCCGCGACGACAAACGCATCAGCATTGTCCACACCTCGCAAGTCATCGAAATGGATGACTCGCCGGTCGAAGCCCTCCGGCAGAAAAAAGACAGTTCCATCCTTGTCATGGCGAAGATGGGCGCCAAGCGCGAGGTCGACGCGGTGATCAGCGCCGGCAACACGGGCGCCTGCGCCGCGGCCTGCCAGTTGAGCATGAAGACGATGGGCGCGGTTCAGCGGCCCGGCATCGCCGTGGTGCTGCCGTCATTTCACGGCCCGATGACCATCTGCGACGTCGGCGCAAACACGACGCCGAAGCCGATTCATCTTCTGCAGTATGCTCAGATGGCTTCAGTCTATTCCGAGAAGATTCTCGGCATCAAAAACCCGCGCGTTGGCCTTGTTTCCATCGGCGGCGAAGAAGTCAAGGGCAGCCCGCTGGTCAAGACCACCCATAAGTTGATGCGACAGGACGCGTCGCTCAATTTCGTTGGCAACGTCGAAGGCCGCGATCTGTTCGCCGGAGCCTGCGACGCCGCCGTTTGCGATGGATTCACCGGAAACGTCGTGCTGAAGCTTACCGAAGGGCTTTCCGAGGGCATCTTCAACACGATCCAACGGGAAATCGCCGCAGAAAGCCCCGAACTGGCCGAGCGATTCAAACCGGTCGTCAAGACGATCTGGGCCCGGCACGACTACAGCGAATACGGCGGCGCGCCCCTTTTGGGCGTCGACGGTAATTGCATCATCTGTCACGGCAGCAGCCACGCCCGCGCGATCATGAACGCGGTGCGGGTCGCCGTTCAATTCGTCCGAAGCGATTTGACGACCGCCCTGCGCGGACGCGTCACCGAGGAGCCGGTGGATGCTTGAGCGACTTGGCCTGCGAATCGCCGGCACGGGTCGCTTCGTGCCCAAAAAAGTCCTGACCAATCGGGACTTTGAGTCCATGGTGGATACCACGGACACATGGATCAAGGAGCGCACCGGCATCGAGACGCGGCACGTCGTCGGACCAGGCGAGTCGACCGCGACCCTTGCAACCGAAGCCGGCCGCATCGCCATCTCCGACGCCGGGCTTCAGCCGACTGACATCGACCTGCTCATCATCGCAACCATCACGCCGGAATGTCTGTTTCCATCGACCGCCTGCTTCGTTCAAAAAGAACTGGGCATGCGCGAAATCCCCGCATTTGACGTGTCGGCGGCCTGCAGCGGATTCATCTACGCCCTGTTGGTCGGCGCGCGGATGATTCAGGGATCGACGTATCGCAACGTGCTGGTCATCGGCGCGGAAACGATGTCGCGCATCACGGATTATCAGGATCGATCGAGTTGCATTCTCTTCGGCGACGGCGCCGGGGCGTGCGTTCTGACCCGGGCCGACGTGAATGGACCCACCGGCATTATTCATAGCAAGATGCATGCGTCGGGCGTCGATCCATCCATGCTCTGGGTGCCGGCCGGCGGCTCGCGGCTGCCCGCCTCCACTATGACGGTCGAAGAACGACTTCATTTCACCAAGATGCGCGGCCAGGAAGTCTACAAGATGGCGGTCAAGCGCAACATGGAAGTCATCGAATCGACGCTGGCCGAGGCGGGCGTCGATGCCGCGGAACTTGCTGTGGTCATTCCGCATCAGTCCAATCTTCGCATCATCGAATCCGCGAGAGAGAAGCTTGGGCTTCCCCGCGAAAAGATGTTCATGAATATTCAGCGTTGCGGCAACACGTCGGCCGCGTCGATTCCGATGGGGCTTGACGAGTGCCGCCGGACGGGCCGCGTCAAGGCGGGCGACCTGGTGTTAATGGTGGCATTTGGGGCGGGCCTGACCTGGGCCTCGGCGCTTGTACGACTCTAACATGCGCCGGTTGACATCACGACAAACAGCGAGAACAGTGTTTTGACCAAGACAGCCATTGTATTTCCCGGCCAGGGCGCCCAGGTCGTCGGCATGGGCAAGGACGTCGCCGAGGCCCATCCCGCGGCGCGGGCCGTGTTTGACGAGGCCGACCGCATCCTCGGGCTTCCACTCTCGACGCTCTGCTTCGACGGTCCTGCCGAACGGCTCAACGCCACGGACATTTCGCAGCCGGCCATATTCGTCACCTCTGTCGCCTTGTGGCGGGTTATGGCCGAGAAAGGCATTGCGGCCGATCTGGCCCCGGCGGCCATGGCGGGATTGTCCCTCGGTGAATACACCGCGCTGCATCTCGCCGGTCTCATGGGCTTTGAGGAGTGCCTGAAACTGGTGGCCCGGCGCGGGCAGCTCATGCAGGCGGCGGCCGAGAGCACCTCCGGCAGCATGGTCTCCATCATGAATCTCGACGAGGCTCAGACGGTTGCTTTGTGCAAAGAAGCCGCGCAGGGCGAGGTGCTGGGCCCCGCCAATTACAATTGCCCGGGCCAGATTGTGATCTCCGGCGCCAAGGGCGCGTGCGAACGGGCCGCCACACTTGCCGAGAAATACGGCGGTCGCGGCATTCCCCTCGTTGTGGCCGGGGCGTTCCACTCGCCGCTGATGGACAGCGCGGCCGAGGGCCTCGCCGGCCCGCTCGAAGCAGCCCGGATAAATCCACCCCAAATACCGGTGGTATCGAACGTGACGGCCGATTATCATGGCGACCCGGCTTCGGTGCGGTCGCGCCTCCGCGAACAGGTTGCGCAGCCGATCCGGTGGGAGGCTTCCATGCGGAAGCTGATCGCCGACGGCATCGGACGCTTTGTCGAAGTCGGTCCGGGACGGGTCCTGAGCGGTCTTATGCGAAAGATCGACCGCTCTGTTAAGATGTTGAACTATTCGTCGGCGGCGAGCCTGGATCAGCCGTTGACCTGACGCGGTGCGTCCCGATGGGCGGGATGGCGAACAGTGGGTCTGGAAGCAAGCGATGTCTGAACTGGTTGATCGAGTGGCCGTGGTCACGGGAGGGTCGCGCGGGATCGGTCGCGCCGCGAGCCTGTGCCTGGCCAAACAGGGCGCGACCGTGGTGGCCTGCGCCCGAAACGCAGAAAAGCTCGCTTCGCTCACCGCCGAGGCCGCCGACCGGCGTTACCCCGGCAAGATCGTGATCCGTCCGCTCGACGTCACCGAAAGCGACGCCGTAGAGAAGTGGATTGACGGCGTGGCGAACGACTTTGGCCGTCTGGACATTCTCGTCAACAACGCCGGCATCACCCGCGACGGGCTGGTGATGAACATGAGCGACGAGCAGTTTGACGAAGTCATCGATACCAACTTGCGGGGCGTCTTTCTGATGACCCGCGCGGCCGGCAAGCACATGATTCGTGCGCGGTACGGTCGCATCATCAACATCACCAGTATCTCCGGCATCATGGGCAACAGCGGCCAGGCCAACTACGCCGCCAGCAAGGCCGGCGTCATTGGTTTCACCAAGGCCGTGGCCAAGGAAGTCGCCCGACGCGGCATCACGGTCAACGCCGTGGCCCCCGGGTTTATCAAGACCGACATGACGGCGGTGCTGCCCGACAAGATAAAAGAAGGCGTGCTTCAGTTGATTCCGGTCCAGCGATTCGGCGAGCCGGAGGAAGTGGCCGCGGCCATTGTCTTCCTCGCGTCGCCGGCGGCGGGCTACATCAACGGCCAGGTGCTGGTCGTCGATGGCGGCCTCCACATGTGATTGAGCGTGTTTTGTTGCGGGAGGCGACCGCCCCCGCGGAAATTGGTTTCAAATCCTCAGGAGTCCATCTGATCGATCGCATCGCGTGGCGCAGCACGACGCCGCAAGATTGACCGCCGCCGGGGCGGCCGTCCGCGACCGACATCAGAGCAACGAGTGGAGGTATTCGGAGTGCCAGCAACAATGACAATCGACGAGATTCGCCAGAAGGTCATCAAGATCGTCAGCGAGCAGATGGGCCAGGAGAACACCGCGGAAATCACCGAGGAGACGTCCTTCGTCCACGACCTCAATGCCGACTCGCTCGACACGGTCGAACTGGTCATGAAGTTCGAAGACGAGTTCGAAATGAGCATTCCCGATGAGGATGCCGAGAAGATCACCACCGTCGGCCTGGCCGTCAAATACATCGCCGAGCACAAAGGCAACAAGGCGTCCTGATCGGGCCGTCGGCGGACGATCAATTACACAACTATCCTTCAGGCGTGGCATCAATGTCGGGACGTCGTGTCGTCATCACGGGAATGGGGATTGTCAGTCCGCTCGGCAACGAGGTCGATCTCTTCTGGGATCGCCACCTGGCCGGCGAGAGCGGCGTCAAGCCGGTCACAAGATTCGACACCAGTCTCTTTAATGTCAAGTTTGGCGGCGAGTGCTCCGACTTCGATGTGACCAAATGGGTCGATCGTCGCGCGGCTCAGCGGCTCGACCGTTTCGCGCAGATGGCCGTCGCCGCGGGGCTTGATGCCTTCAAGGACGCCGGCCTGGAGAAGGGCGCGGGAAATCCACCGCGATTCGGCGTCATCACCGGCTCCGGCATCGGCGGCATCCGCGAACTCGAAGAGCAGCACCTTCGCCTGATGGAAAAGGGCCCGATGAAAGTGTCGGCCTTCACCATCCCCAAGCTGATGGTCAACGCCGCCAGCGGCACGCTCTCCATCCTCACCGGCGCCTGCGGCCCCAATACGGCCGTCGCAACGGCCTGTGCAAGCGCCACCCACGCCATGGGCGACGCGCTTAACGCAATTCGCTATGACACGGCCGATGTCATGGTGACCGGCGGTGCTGAAGCCGCTCTATCGCCCATCGCCCTAGGCGCGTTTGCCGTCATGGGGGCGCTCTCTACGCGCAATGACGAGCCCAAGCGCGCTTCGCGTCCCTGGGACAAGGATCGCGATGGCTTCGTCCTCGGCGAAGGCGCCGGCATCTTGATCTTCGAAGAATTGGAACACGCGAAGAAGCGGGGCGCACGCATCTATGCCGAGGTGCTCGGCTTCGGCACAAGCGCCGACGCCTATCACATCACCCAGCCGGAGGAGAAGGGCACCGGGGCGGCCGCAGCCATGCGCATGGCTCTGGCCAGCGCCAAGATCTCCCCAGATCAGGTCGATTACATTAACGCCCACGGCACCGGCACGCCGCTGGGCGACGTGGCCGAGACCCTCGCCATCAAGCGCGTTTTCGGCGATCACGCTTACAAGCTCAGCATCAGCAGCACCAAGAGCGCCACGGGCCACCTGCTCGGCGCCAGCGGCGGCGTGGAGTTGATTGCCACGGTCAAGGGCATCGTCAACGGCGTCGTGCCGCCGACGATCAACCTGGAATCGCCCGGCGAAGGCTGCGATCTGAACTACACCCCGCTGGTCCCCCGCGATAAGCGCATCAAGGTCGCCATGAGCAATTCCTTCGGCTTCGGCGGCCACAATGCCTGCATTGTCGTCGGTAAATACGAGTGACATGCCGTTCGCGGGCGCACGCCTCCTCGCTGCGTCTCAAGACGCCTGCCTGACAGGTCGATAACTAGGCACGGGCTTCGATGACCGCTCGCGCAAAATCCGCGCCCATTCGAATGACCCGCCCGCGAAGGAATGCCCCAGGCGTGTTCAATTCTGGCGACATCGATGCCGTCCTCAACAACGCCCAGGCCGCCGTCGACTCACTCGCCCAGCAGACGGGTGAACTGACCGGCGAACCTGCCGCTGCTCACAGCGGCACGCCGGCTCCGCGGTCCGCCGTGGCTCATTACGCGCCGGAATCCGCCCGAAAGATTGAACGGATCTTGAAACTGCGCGTGCCGGTCGTGGTCCGGCTGGCCGAGCGGACGCTTCGCACGGCCGAGATCATGAAACTGGCGCCGGGGTCGATCGTGGAGTTCGACCGCCAGGTCACCGACGAACTCGATCTGATGGTGAACAACCGGCAGATCGGCACCGGACACGCGGTCAAGATCGGCGAGCATTACGGGCTGCGTGTGGGGTACATCGGCGATGCAAAGCAGCGGATCGCGTCGCTGCGAAGCCCGGGTTGAGCAGCCGTCCCCGCGGTGTCGCACTACGCTCCAGCGACAACAGAGGCTTTCTTCATGCGAATCATCGTCGCCGGCGCGGCCGGTTTCATTGGATACCATTTGGCCTCGCGGCTCGCGCGCGAAGGGCACGACGTCGTCGGCGTCGACAGCATGACCACGGGCAGCGAAGCCAATGTGAAGTCGCTATCCGCCCTGCCGGGCTTCACGTTCATGCGGCATGACATCCGCCAGCCGGTCACGATCGACGGGCGTGTCGATCGCATCTTCAACATGGCCTGCCCTGCGTCGCCGGTCGACTTTCGCGACAAGGGACTGGAGATCATGGAGACCTGCGCGTCGGGCGGGCGCAATCTGCTCGATCTGGCCCGCGACAAGCACGCGCTTTTTCTACAGGCATCGACAAGCGAATGCTACGGCGACCCGCTGGAGCATCCGCAGCGCGAGACCTACTACGGCAACGTCAATCCGATCGGCCCGCGGGCCGTGTACGACGAAGGTAAACGTTTCGTCGAAGCGATGACATTTGCCTATCACCGGCAGTACGGCGTGCACACGCGGATCGTGCGTATCTTCAACACCTATGGTCCCCAGATGCGCGCCGACGACGGCCGCGCGTTGCCGAACTTCATCAACCAGGCCCTGCGCGGGCAGCCGGTCACAGTCCATGGCGACGGCTCGCAGACGCGGAGTTTCTGCTACGTCGATGATCTGGTCGAGGCCATTCTCCGCACGTCGAACAGCGACTATCTCGATCCGATCAACATCGGCAATGACAACGAGATCACGGTGCGCCAGGCCGCCGAGGCGGTCATTGAGATGACCGGCGGCAAGAGCACGATCACGTTCACCGATCGGCCCGTGAACGATCCCGAGCGGCGGCGGCCCGATCTAACCCGCGCCCGCGAGGTGCTGGGCTGGAAACCGACAGTGCCGTGGCGCGTGGGTTTTCAGCGGACCGTGGATTATTTTCGCTCACTCATGTGATGGGGAGTGTGGACCTCCGGTCCGCACGCTTCGTGAAGCAGTTCGTTGCGTACCAGAGGTCCGCACGCCTCGGGGAAGGCCTCGCGCCCCGACCCATTTTCTGCTACAATACCTTCACATTTGAGAGCCGCCTGCATTTCGAAGGCGGCGCGCAATCGATTCAAAAGGAGTATTGCCATGTCGACCGCCACCGCCCCGTCCCCCGCTGCACGCCCCGACATCAAGATCCAATACACCAAGTGCCTGATCAACGGCGAATGGGTCGATGCCGCCAGCCGCGAGACCTTTGAGACCGTCAATCCGGCGACCGGCGACACCATCGCCCAGGTCGCGGCGGGTGACACACCGGACGTGGACAAAGCCGTGGCGGCCGCCCGCAAGGCGTTCGAGGCCGGCCCGTGGCGAACCATGAGCGCGACCGAGCGCGGACGGCTCATGTTCAAACTGGCCGATCTGATCGAGAAGAACAAAGAGGAACTGGCCCGCCTTGAGACGCTGGACAACGGCAAGCCGCTCCGCGACTCGATGAATGCCGACCTGCCGCTGACCATCGCCTGCTACCGCTATTACGCCGGTTGGGCCGACAAGATTCAGGGCAAGACCATCCCGGTCAACGGCCCCTTCTTCTGCTACACGCGGCACGAGCCCGTCGGCGTCGTCGGACAGATCATCCCATGGAACTTTCCAATGCTCATGCAGGCGTGGAAGTGGGGTCCGGCCCTGGCCGCTGGCAACACCGTGGTGCTCAAGCCCGCCGAGCAGACGCCGCTGACGGCGCTCTACGTCGGACAGCTTGCCCTCGAAGCAGGCTTCCCGCCGGGCGTCATCAACATCGTGCCAGGCATGGGGCCGACCGCCGGCGGCGCGATCGCAAAGCACATGGATATTGACAAGGTGGCGTTCACCGGCTCGACCGAGGTGGGCCATCTCATCATGAAGGCCGCGGCCGAGAGCAATCTTAAGCGCATCACGCTCGAACTCGGCGGCAAGAGCCCGAACATCGTCTTTGCCGACGCCGATGCCGATGCGGCCATTCAGGGCGCGTATTTCGCCCTGTTCTTCAACCAGGGTCAGTGCTGCTGCGCCGGCTCGCGGTTGTTCGTCGAGGAGAAGATTCACGGTCAATTCGTCGAGAAGCTCACCGAGATTGCCAAGAAGCGGCGCGTCGGCGACCCATTCGACATGAAGACCCAGCAGGGCCCGCAGGTGTCGCGCGAGCAGTATGACCGGGTCACGCAATATATCGACATCGGCAACCGCGAGGGCGCGAAACTCGTGGCCGGCGGCAAGCGCGTGGGCGACAAGGGCTTCTTCGTCGAGCCGACGGTCTTCGACAACGTGAAGGACGACATGAAGATCGCCCAGGAGGAGATCTTCGGCCCGGTGCTGTGCGTCATGCCGTTTAAGGATGTCGATGAGGTCATCGCCCGAGCGAACAAGACTATGTACGGCCTGGCTGCCGCGGTGTGGACGCGCGACGTCAACAAAGCGATGGCGATTTCGAACAATGTCCGCGCCGGTACGGTGTGGGTGAATTGCTACGACGTGTTCGATGCGGCGGCGCCGTTCGGCGGCTTCAAGCGCAGCGGCGTCGGGCGTGAACTGGGCGAGTATGCCCTGAATCACTACACCGAGGTCAAGACTGTTACGATGAAGGTCTGATCTCTTTGCCGAAAATCGGGTGGCACTGTCAACAACCATTTGTTGGCAGTGCGAGCGCGCGTTGGCGCACACTCACGATCGCATTACCAGGCAAACGACACCTGACAGCGCCACCCCGACGTGTGCCACTGCTTCAAGCAGTGCGTCGACTTGGTGCGCCCACTCGTGCTCGCACTGCTTGAAGCAGTGGCACACATTTTCGACACCGGTATCATCCGTTCATGCGCGTGCTGCTCGACATCGCCTACCTTTTATTGGCGATTGCCTACATTCCGATTCTGATCTTTCAGCGGGTCTTCCGCGGCAAGATTCGCACGGGTTGGCGCGAGCGGTTCGGACACGTCCCCGCGCGGACGGGCGACAAACCGTACATCTGGATTCACGCGGTTTCGCTGGGCGAGGCCAATGCCGCCGTTTCGCTGGTTGCCGAGTTTCGCCGCCGATTGCCTGATCATGACATCGTCGTGTCAACTACGACTGACACCGGTCGCGCCGCTGCCATCAAGCACTTCGGCGAAGCAAACGTGTTTCGCTACCCGCTCGATTTCTCGTGGGTCGTGCGGCGGGCGCTGGATCGCATTCGTCCGCGAATGGTCATTCTGATGGAGCTGGAGGTCTGGCCCAATTTCATCGACATTGCCACCGCGCGGCGCATACCGGTCGGCATCGCCAATGGGCGCGTCACCGCCGAGAAATCGATGAAGCGGTTTCAACTGCCGATCCTCGCGTCGCTCGCCCGCCGCATGTTCGGCAAGCTCGCATTCGTCGCGGCACAGGATGAGATCTATGCGAAGCGATTCGTTGAACTCGGCGCGCCGGCTGATCACGTGCGCGTGGTCGGCAACCTGAAATACGACACGGCGTTGATTGCTGATCGCGTGGAGGGCGACGTCGCGCTCGGCGCCGCAATGGGGATCGATCCCACGCGTCCGCTACTGGTCGCGGGGTCAACCGGTCCGGGCGAGGAGGAGATGCTGATAGAGTGTCTGCCTCGCCTCGAACAGTTTGCCGCCGGTGTTCAGCTTGCGCTTGTTCCACGAAAGCCAGAGCGCTTTGACGAAGTTGCCGCAATGATCGAATCACTGGGATATCCCTGCATTCGCCGCTCCCAGCGACCCGAGGGTACGGCTCCTAGGGAAGTTCCCGCCAATGCGGTCTTTCTCGGCGACACCATGGGAGAATTGAGAAAATTCTATAGTCTGGCCAACGCCGTTATCGTCGGACGAACCTTTGTGCCTCAGGGCGGCTCCGACATGATGGAGGTCGCAGGTCTCGCTAAACCGATGATGTTCGGACCTTATGTGGAGAACTTCTCCGAAGCCGCCAGGCAACTTCACGAAGCCAATGCGGCGATCTGGATTGACAAGCCGACTATTTGCCCGGGATTGCCGAATCTTCTTGTAAGTGACGGGTCGGTGCTCGAGATGGGAAAACGCGCCCAAGAGGTCGTGCGCCGCAATCAGGGCGCGACCGCGCGCACGGTTGACTTCATCATGGAGCGGACGGCGGCGCGTACATGACCGCCGCCGAGCAGCGCACCGCGCCTTCGCGGCGCTGCGACTCGGCGCAGCGAATCGGGACGATTTCGACCGAGGGGCCGAACGCCGCTCGCACCGCGGCCTGGGCCGCCTGATCTACTTTTTCAAATGTCCCACCATAGGCCGGCATCAAAAACCTTGTCTTGTCGTGAATGCCGTTGAGATAATTCAACGCCCGCTTCGAGTCGCCCATGCTGGGGATCGGCACGACCGTCCAACCGAGGGACTTGAGCGTCGCCTTCAGGGCCTGTCGCTCGTCGGCCCGACGGCGCAGGGCGTTCACCGACGCCACCAGCGCGGGATCGATGCGACCCGCCTCGGTGTCCGCGAGCCGCATCGACTCCAGGTCGAGTGCGTGACAGACAATTTGAAAATTGCCGACGCCCGAATCCGCCGGTCCGGCGCTGAACTTGTCGGCGAAGCCAAGTGAAAACGCCCCCATGCCGACCGCCCCGCTGGTGAACGCCTTGCCCAATTCGGCCGACTGACCGGCCGTGCCGTCTGCAATGGCCTTGGTCACTTCGGCAGCGGCAGCGTCAGTGAAATCGCCCGCCTTGAGCAGCGCGTCCACGGCCGATTGCAGCACGAGCCGGGCCGCCGTCGGTTCGTCGTTCACCAGCGCCACCACCCGGGCGTCCACCACGCGCGGGCAGACTTCATAGTCGATGTGAAACGACGCCGCCGGGAGCATCACGCATCGATCGACGCCGAACTCGACTCTGAACGCCTCCAGCGCCTGCGCCTGTGTCAAACCCAGGGCGACATTTCGATAAATCTCGGCCTCGCCGATGAGCAGCACCCGTTCCTTTTTGGCAGGATCATGGATGCAATAGAGATTGCCGGCCTGGAACAGCAGCGGCGACTGGGCCACCCGCACCGTCCCGGCTTCGGCGAAGCCCTGCATAACGGCCGACTCGCCGGGCACAAAGACCGCCCCCGCCTCGCCACGACTCGCAAAACGCGGGATGAGCCCGACGCGCTGCGGCGCTTTCGATCCACCGGCGTCGGTCCAGCCGAACTTGCAGTTGTCCTGGGCCCATTGGGCGACTGTGTACGGCCCGGCCAGCACCCACGTCTCGCCCCCGCGCTTGTTCATCCACGGCGATGCCCCATCCAGGAAGGTTGCGAGATGCTGGTTCCGAATTGACGCAACCATGCGAGCATCGGGCAGCGCCGCGCCCAATTGTTGTGCCACATCCACGCATCCCCCATCGCCGGGCGCGAGCCAGTCATCGCCACGCGACATTTGCAGATGCAGCCCGTCAATTGTTGAATCGCCCGATTCGCTGGACGCACGCCACCCCGTCTCCGTGGGCCGCCACTTGAATGGAACGGCCGCGAGTTCGCCGGCTAGCACATCCGCCGGGGCGTCCTCTCGGATCATGTATCGAATCCAACCCACGACGTCTGCGGCAGTCTCAACGGCAGGTGCCGGTCGTGTCGTCGCCATCACACGCGATTCGAACATGCACAGTAGATCGACCGGCAGGCCCACATCCCGCAGGATTCGACAGGCGTCGTCATTCGACACCGCAGCGGGCACCAGGCCCGTGACCGTGAAGACGCTTGCGGTCGTCGCCAGCAATCCGCGTGTCGCAAGATCGCGAGCCACGATCGCAGCAGCCTCCCGCCGGGCCGCGGAGGCGTTAGCCGGAAGGCTGAGCGGCCACGCAAGCAGATCCCGCCGCGACAGGCCCGATGGCGTCGAACCATCAAGGCTGGCGAGATTTAGCGGCGCGCGAAATCCGCGCAGCCACGGATAGTCCTCCGGCATCGCCTGCCAGTTCGGTCCATCCGGCAGGACGCGCTGATGCACCACGCGAATGCGCCCGCCGCTTGCCGGCATGGTCGCCGGCTGCGAGGACACCCGTGGCGTTGCCCCGCCCAATCCGGGCCGGCTGGTAGCGCCGTCGGCGACGACCTTGCGAAACTGCTCTTCAAACGCGGAAGTCAATATCCGGTCCGCGGCCCTGCCCAGAAACGCCAGCGGGAGTTTGAAATCCGACACACGACCCGGCCCGGCCGGAAGGTTCAGTAGATTCTCGATCACTTCCCGTCGAAGCGGATCGCGTTCGCTGGGGACGATGGCCCGCGACGGTTTACCTTGGGCGATGCGATTTTGCGCATCCGCGCGGTTGCCAGCAGCGACTATGCTCGCAAGTAACAGGAACGGCAGAAACAGGCGTCCAATCCGGGTCAACATGGCCCACCATGATAGTGGCTCAACCACTGCCGCGCACGAGCAGTGCCCGTCATTCGCGCCGGGTGTGCCGCGATGCCACTAACGACTTGTCCCGGGCTGGGTCATACCCTTGACCCGACGACGCATCCTGAAGCCCGCGTCGAAGCCGTGGCCGCTTGGGAGCGGTCAATGCATACGCCGATGTTCACCACACCATTGGCGTCGATCGCTTCCAGACGACCGCGGCTCTGCGGGAGTCCTTAATGTCGGGCAGTCGTCGATATTGTCAGGAGAATCCAACGATGCGAAGACGCCTCATGACCTGGGCCATCCTGTCGACGTTCGTCTTCAGCGGTGCGCTTTCGACCGGCTGCCATCGTGGCCACGGAAAAATGCGACAAATCGGCAAGAAGATGCTCAAGCATCGCATGCGCGGGCTGTCGTGCCTGCGGCGATAAGTCGCAGTCCTGAAGCCGGGACGCAATTCGCGGGCCGGCCCGAAATGACAATTCACCACGAGAGTTGGAACAGGCTCTGCGCTACTTCCTATTGAACCCCTGCCTCATCCGCCGGCGAATGCCCGCCAAATCCTTCAGCATGCGCGCCGTGTCTCGCACGATGCGCAATGTCGAACCGCCCTCGGGGTTGCGCCACTGCACCGGCAATTCGGCGATGCGATAACCGGCTGCAACCGCCATTGCCAGGACTTCCACATCGAAGCAGAATCGATCCACCTCCGCCCGGCCGAACAGATCGCGGGCGACGTCGCGGCGGAACATCTTGAAGCCACACTGCGTGTCGGCGAACTGCGGCAGCACGAATGCCCGCACAAGATAGGGAAACACGCGGCCCATGGCCTGCCGGATGCGCGGCTGCCGGCGGACGATCGTCGATTCAGTCAACCGCCGCGATCCGATGAGTATGTCGTTTGACGCCGCATGGGGGGCGAAGCCGGTCAGGTGTTCTATGGGCGTCGCGTGATCGACATCGGTGAAAAGCACCCAGTCGCACTTCGCCGCGAGCATGCCCTGACGAACGCTGTAACCCTTGCCGCGATTGCCCTCATTGGCGATCAGCCGCACGCCGCCATTGCGACGCGAGACGACTTCCCGCGTCGCATCGCGACTTCCGTCATCGACGACGATCACCTCGTGCGGAATGCCATCGCCATTCAGAAATGATTGAACGGCATCGAGCGTGCCGACGATCTGGTGGGCCGCGTTGTACGCGGGAATGACCACGGAGAGACTGCCGAATTGCGCACCCAGTTCGCCCACGCAACGATGGTATCTCGAAACGGCCGTAGCGTCCCCCCTCCGTGGGGGACGGCGCAATTCGCACCCGAGGGAGATCGAGACGCATATTGGTATGCCGAACAATCGCAGCTCGTCGTCCCCCGCAGAGGGGGGACGCTACGACGGCCACTGCTTATGCGATATGATCAGCGTCTCAAGTAGTCAGCGCCGGAGCCGCCCATGTCCAGAATAGACACTCTTCGAGAACTGTTCCTCTTCAACGACTGGGGACGCGATCGGTTGATGGCCGCGGCCCGGCCGCTGTCGGATGACGCACTCGATCGGCCCTTCGACATGGGCCCCGGGTCGCTGCGCAAGACGCTGCACCACCTCGGCATCGTCGAGGAGATCTGGTTGCAGCGGTGGCTGGGTGAGACGCCGGCATACTCTGACATGCCATCGCGATATCCGCTGAGCGAACTCGCCGCCGCTTGGAACAATACGTCGGCGCGACGGAATGCACTCATCGACCGGTTGGACGAACCCGGACTTGCGCGGCCCGTGCCATTCACCACGCGTGCCGGCGACGCGTATGTGTTGTCTCTTGGCGACCTGATGCTGCATGTGGTCATGCACGGCGTGCATCACCGGGCACAGGTCACGAATATGCTTCGCCATGTGGGCGCGGAATTGCCGCCCAAGGGCGCCGATTACATCTTCATGCGGCTGGACATGAGCATGGCAACGCCGCCCGCCCCGCCGCCGGTCCTCGATCTCGACACAATCAGCCGCTGTTTCGCTCATGCGGATTGGGCCAACAATCACATCTTGAACGCCTGCGGCACGCTGACCGACGCACAACTCGACCGGCCATTTGAAATGGGCTTGAACACGCTTCGCGCGACGATGACGCACATTCTCGACGCCGAAACGTGGTGGCAGGACAATTGGATGAACGGCCCGGACCACCTGTTCCCGACATTGAAGACCGACATGCCGCTCGGGGACATCGCCGGCCAATACCAACAGGCGGCAGAACGACGGAATGCCTACACCGCCAAACTGAAGGATGCAGACCTCGCACGCATCGTTCGCGTTCAAGGCCGCCCGGGCATCTATCGCGAGTTTCCGCTTGGCGTGTCGATGCTGCAACTCGCGACCCACGGCACCCATCACCGCGCGCAGGCGCTGAACATGCTGCGGCATTGCGGCGCGGAATTGCCGCGGCTGGATTACATCATTATGGTCCGCGATGAAGGGTCGAAGTGATGGCCACGAGTCGGCTCGGTAGATTGATCTCCGCATACGACGCGACGCTGCCGCTGGAGCGGGCGTCGACGCCCCCGGCCGCATGGTATCGCGATCCTGAGATTGCCGACCTTGAGACCCTCGGCGTGTTCGGCTCGCATTGGCAATACGTCGCGCCGCTGAGCCAGATCGAGAAGCCCGGCGATTACGTGACCGCCGACATTGCGGGAAATCCGATCGTGGTGGTGCGCGGGCGCGACGGCGTGCTGCGCGGCTTTTACAACGTCTGCCGCCACCATGCCGCCGAGATCGCCACGTCGCCCTGTGGAAACGCGGCGTCGCTGGTGTGTCCCTACCATGGCTGGACTTATGGGCTGGACGGCGCCCTCAAAGGCATTCCGCAATTCGACGGCGTCGTCAACTTCGACAAGGCACAAAATGGACTCGTTCCGGTGCGAGTGGAAGCCTGGGAGTCATTCGTCTTCGTTTCGCTGCGATCGGACGGGCCTGCTCTGCGCGAATATCTGGGACGAATGGCCGAGGGGGTTGCAGGTCTGGCGCTCTCGAAGCTCCGATTCACGGAACGTCGCTCCTACGACTTGAATTGCAACTGGAAGGTCTACGTCGACAACTATCTCGATGGTGGATACCACGTGCCCTTCATTCATGAGGGCCTCGCCTCGGTCATCGACGACAAGACGTACAAGATCGAGACCTTCGGCATCGTCTGCCTCCAGAGCAGCCCGATCACCGGCGGCGGCGATGCTGACACCAACTCTGTTCGCCGCGGCGACATGGCCTACTACTACTGGCTGCATCCCAATTTCATGCTGAACTGGTACGAAGGCGTGATGGACGTCAACCTTGTCGTGCCTCTGGCGGTCGACCGCTGCCGGGTGACATTCGATTTCTTCTTCGCCGCCGACGACACCGACGAGGCCCGCCATCGGCAAAGCGTCGCAGTGGCCGAACGCGTGCAACGCGAGGACATCGCCATCTGCGAGTCGGTCCAGCGGGGTATCGGCAGCCGGGGGTATGACACGGGGCGATTATCCGTTCGCCGCGAAGCCGGCGAGCACCTGTTTCATCGGCTCTTGCATGCAGACCTCATAAAGACAGCGTCTGCCCTAGCCACTCCTGCGGCAGGATATTCGGCATACTGATTTTTTATGCGCGTATCAATTTGTGAAATCGTTTCGCGCTCCATCGAGGCAACTCTTAGCAAAGACTTGTTGGCAAGCGTATCCGGCGACCTGATTCCATCTGGTCCGAGAAGCGAAGCGCCTGGCGAATACTTGCTACTGAACTGTCTATGCGGGGAGCCTCTTGCCAGTCGCAATCCGATTGAATTGCTGGAAATCTTGCGGCAGGCATTGCTTTCCATATTACTTATTATTCGCGAACACCGCGCGAGCTATCGGGGCGCACTGATTCGTTTCGCATGTCCAGGGATGCGCCGAAATAGCGACGGCAGCATACCTCGGCGCGCCTATGCCTACGAGATTCTCGGAGAGGACTTGGCCATTGGGCCCGAAGCGATGGACAGGGCTTGGCTGTTGGGCAATCTTACTTTCAATGAATCGACGGATTCTGAGGAGATCGAACGCCTATTGGTAAGGCGCTAGCTCCTTGTTGCGGCCAATTTTACAAGAGAAAGAAGCGCGTGAACACCGACCCGCACTCCCGTTAGAATTGCTGCATGTCCAACGCCATCGAACTCCAGGGCGTCACCAAGCGGTTCCGCACCCAGGTGGCCGTCGACAACCTTGATCTCACCGTGCCGACCGGTTCGATTTACGGCTTTATCGGCCCCAACGGCTCGGGCAAGACGACCACGCTGCGGATGATTCTGCGGATTTTCTATCCCGACGCGGGTACGGTTCGGGTGCTGGGCGTCGAACATGCCAGAGCCGCTGACGATCGCATCGGCTATTTGCCCGAGGAGCGCGGACTTTACAAGAAGATGAAGGTTCGCGAAGTGCTCGCCTTTCATGCCGAGCTCAAGGGCATGACTGACGCCAAGACGTCCATCGACGACTGGCTCAACCGGCTGGACATGACCAGTTGGGCGGACAAGAAGGTCGAAGCGCTGTCGAAGGGCATGGCCCAGAAGGTGCAATTCGTCGCCGCCGTGGTTGCGAATCCGCAACTCGTTATCCTCGACGAACCGTTCAGCGGACTCGACCCGGTCAACATGGCCCTGCTCAAGGACGCCGTGCTTTCGCTCCGCCAGCGCGGCACGACGGTCATCTTCTCCACGCACGACATGGACGTCGCCGAAAAGATGTGCGACACGATTTTTATGATTCACAAGGGCCGCAAGGTGCTCGACGGCACGCTCGACTCCATTCAGGCCAAATATGGCGAGGACACGATCCGCGTCCGGGCCATCGGCGACAATGGTGTTTTTGAGAATCTTTCCGGCGTCACGCATGTCAACGCCTACGGGCGCTACACCGAGTTACGCACCGACAACACGGCCGACACCCAGGCCATCCTGCGCGAGTTGAGCGGACGGGCACGGGTGGAGCATTTTGAAATCGCCCGGCCCAGCCTGCGCGACATCTTCGTGCGCATCGCCGGACCGGTTCACGCCCCGCAGGAGCCGTCCAGTGCATAAGGTTTGGGTCATCACCAAGCGCGAATACTCGGCGAATGTTCGCACTAAGGCGTTCGTGGTGTCGCTGATTCTTATGCCGATCCTCATGGGCGGCGGCATCATTGCCCAAAAGGTGCTGCGCGGACGGGTCGACGTCACGGACAAGACCATTGTCGTCACCGATGGCACGGGGAAACTGCTTCCTGAGCTTATCAAGGCCGCCGAAGAGCGCAACACCGACGACATCTTCGACGCCGAAACCAAGAAACAAGTCCGATCCCGCATCATCGTGAAGGAAGGTCCGGCGTGGCCCCTGACCGATGAGCAGCGCCTCTCGCTTTCCGATGACGTGCGAAACAGCCGCACCGCCGCGTTCGCGGTCATTCCGCCGACACTCTTTGACGCGACGGCCGGTTCGGTGCAGGAAATGCCGCGCTTTCATGCGCAGGGCGTCGGCACCGAACGGATGCGCGACTGGTTTGAGAACAACCTGGTGCGGTTGGTGCGCGCCGAGCGCATGGCCGCGGCGGGCATCGATCCGGAGGTGATGTCGCGTGTGGCTTCACCCATTTATGTTCGCTCCCTCAGCCTGGTCAGTCGCGACGCGTCGGGCAACGTGAAGGAGGCCGACGAATCCAGCCGCATGGTCACCATCTTCGCGCCGATGGCCGTGATGATGCTGATGTTCATGTCCATGATGATGTCGCAGACGCTGCTCTCCTCGGCACTGGAGGAAAAGCAGCAGCGCATCGCCGAGGTGCTGCTCGGCTCGATCAGCCCGTTCGAGTTGATGCTGGGCAAGCTGCTTGGCAACGTCGGCGTGGCCCTGACGGTGACGACGCTCTACATGGCCGGCGGCTATTTCATGCTCGATTACTACGATTACACCGGCGTGCTGCCCGCCAGCCTGATCGGCTGGATGCTTGCCTACCAGGCCCTCGGCGTGCTGATGTTTGGCTCCGTCTTTATTGCCATCGGCGCGGCTTGCAGCGAACTCAAGGAAGCCCAGAACCTCCTGACCCCGGTCATGCTCATTCTCGTGTTTCCGATGTTCATCTGGTTCAATGTGCTTGAAGACCCGACCAGCCGATTCGCAGTCATGCTGTCGCTGTTCCCGCCGGCAACGCCCATGCTGATGCCCATGCGCATGGCCGCCAGCCACGGCATTCCGGTCTGGCAACCGCTCGTCGGCATCGTCGCGGTCTGTCTCGGCGCCATGTTCTGCGTCTTCGCGGCGGCCCGCATATTCCGGATCGGGCTGCTCTCGCAGGGTAAGGCCCCGCGGCTGCCGGAATTGGTGCGATGGGCCATTACGGGGTGATTGAAAGTCTGAAGTCCCAGAGCCAAAGTTCCGCATCCCAAATCCCACACTCCACATCCCAGATCTCACATCCAACAATTTCAGATCTCAGATCTGAGATTCCAGATTCCATCTCCGCCCGAAGCGCTCGCCTTTGGAAAGTACCCTCGCCAGGTTTGAGCCACCCCACGCGGTCATCCGATATTCAGGCATGGCCAACTCCGTGCTTGCACCCAACCGAACGACGCCTCCACCGCATATTGGCAAGTCCACCGTCTCGGCCCCCGTCGTCGAAGCCCATTTCGAGAAACTGGGCCGCACGGGCTACTGGGACAGCCTCTACGGAAACATCGCCGACCCCGCGATGCGGTGGAGTTTTGTCCGGCGGCAGGCAATTCTGGAATCGCTGCTGTCGCCGCTGGTTCACCCGGGCACGCGCGTGGTCGAGATCGGCCCGGGCACCGGCAACCTCGTCGGGTTCTTCGCCTCGCGCGGCTGTCACTATCGCGGCTTCGACGCGGCCCCTGCGATGGTGGAAGCGACGAATATCGCGATTGAGCGGCACCCGGGGTTGTTCTCCGGATCGCGGTGCGAGCGGGCCGACATTCATGCGCTTCCGCTGGGAGACGGATGCGCCGATGTCATCGTCGCGGCCGGTGTGATTGAGTATCTCGACGACCCTGCGCGGGCGATGCACGAACTGGCGCGGATCGCGCGACGATCGGAAGCGATCGTGCCTGAAAATGAAGCGATTCCTAGACAAGCACCGCGCGGCGTCGCTCTGATCACCGTGCCCAATGCCGGCAGCCTCAATCGCAACTTCGCCGCACGGCTTTCATTCCTGACGGATGTCGCGAAGCGGGTTCGCACGAACGGCGCCGGCACGCCCGCCCGCCCGGACGTGCGCCGCACGGCCTACACGCCCGCGCGGTTCGCGGCTGATGTCGCTGGTTCTGGCTGGCACCTCCAAGATGCCGTGTATTACGACGTCGAAGTGATGCCCTACCCATTCAATCGCGTCGCCCCGCAGATCGCCTTTGCCGCCAAGCGCCGGGCTGAATCGAGCCGGCTGTCGCCGAAGTCGATCCTGGCCAACGGCGTCGTGCTGAGTTTGATGCGAAACGAGTGATTCATTACCGCGCGTGAATCCTGCGTGCCACTGCTTCAAGCAGTGCGAACGCGGGTGGACGCACCTGGATGGACCACTGCTTGAAGCAGTGGCACACACACCCGTGCGACGCATGTGGAAATAAGCGATATTTCCTGTCCTCGCAACAAAAAAAGGGCCGCCCGGCTTGTCGCTGAGCGGCCCCTCTTGTTTTCTCAATGCAACGTGACTCTTAACGCCTTTGTGCGAAGCAGCGCCTCGCACACCGGCGTCTTAGACGCCAATCTTCTTCTGCTCATCGTCGCCGCGGGGTCCGCGATCACGACGGCCTTCGCCGCGCTCACGGCGACCGCGCTGGCCTTCCAACTGCTTCTCAACCGTGGCCTTCTGGGTGTCGGTCAGCACGCCCATCACGTCTTCGTGAAGCTTGCGATTGGCCTGGCGGCTGGCCGGACCGGCCTGGTCGCGACTCGTCTCGCGAAAGTTCTTGAAGATCACTTCGAGCTGGGCCTTCTGGTCGGACGTCAGGTCGTCGAGCTTATCGACGATCGACTTCAACGCCGCCGGACCGCGATCGGGGCCGCCCGGGCCGCGGCGCTGGCGCTCCATGCGGGCCTCCCACATCTTGGCGAACTCGGGTTTCTGGTCTTCGCGAAGCTGAGCCAGGATGCCGTCGTGCATGGCCTTCTGATTCTCTTCCATGACCTTCCGCATCTCTTCCATGCGGCCGCCCATGGTCTCGCGCATTTTGCCGCGAAGTTCCTGAATCTTGGCCTCGTCTCCCGACTCGCGTGCCGCCTGCATCTCTTCGCGCATGGCCTCCATGGCCTCGCGCTGCTCCTCGGTCGGGCGCATTTTCTCGCGCATCTCGGCCATCTTGGTCTGCTGGTCGTCGAAGAGCTGGCGGATCGCGTTCTGCTGCGCCTCGTCGAGACCGAGCTTCTCGGTCATCTGGGCCAGTTCGGCCTTGGGGTCAAACCGCGGGCCGCCAAAGCCCTGGCGACCGGGACCGCGTCGGCCTTCGCCGCCGCGCTCGCCGCCCTCAGCTCGGAATCGGCGTCGGTTACCCTCACGTCGCTCACCGGCCGGCTTGTCGCCGTCCTGCCCGGCGCCCGCATCGGCGGGCGGATCAGCCAGACAGAGGGTCGAAAGGACACACAGCGCAAACGCGCTGGTTGAAAACAATCTGCGAAACATGTCGTATCTCCTTTAATGCTCGCCAGTTATGACGCGTGGCACCCAACAATGGCACCCGATACCGGCATAACGCACGCGGAAGGCGGGTATTGCCTCCTAGACCTGTGGGATTGTCAAGCGTTAGCACCTGCACCGTTTTGCGGGGAACAAGGGCCATTAATACCACGTGAAAGGCCTTGGGGTGCCTGCATCGCGACGCGCACCTGATTGCTGCCGCCCTGTGTGTGGCCCGAGCCGCACGTCGGCTCACCTAAGCAGACGAAAGTACTCTGGCAACGCCTCAAACCGGGCCGATTGCCGGCATGACCTCTCCAGACTCACCCGATCAGGGCACCAGCCGCAGAGTGACGTCGTATTCGCCGAATCTGCCGTCCGATGTCGACGGCGTGAGGTTGAAAACCTCGCCACTGCATTCGATCGTCAGCGTGTATGTGCCGGGCACCAGGAACGTCGAGAAGTTGATGATGATGAAATTCTCCTCGGCCTCCAACTGATGCACTGTGCCTTCCGGACCGGTCAGGTAGAGGTTGGTGAAGACGTCTGTATCGAGCGCGTCGAGGAAGCCGGTGAGGGTGATGGACGAGCCCTGCGTCAACTGGAATGAGGTTTGAAAATTGGTGGCGCCGTAGCAGGCCGCCCGCCCTGAAAAGCCGCCGGGCGCGACGATCGCCTGCACGACCATCTCGCCATAGGCCTGGATCTCGGTCGGGCACAAATACGAGCGTTGAAAATCGTCAGAGTATCCGCCCGACGTGGCGGAGTCCTGGAATAAATTGACGCTGTTGATGAACGGCCCGAAGTCGGGAGCGGTGTCGTCATCGACGACGGTGATGTCCGAGTTGTCATCCCAGGCACGAACGAGTCCTTCGACCAGCCGGTCCTGCGTGAGATAGGTGATCGTCGGGCCGCCGCCGGGTGACAAGAGCGCCGCGGTGAAGGCCTGAATATCCGCGCCGTTGACGGCGGTGTCGCTGTTCAGGTCCAGGTCTTCCAAGTCGCATGCGGGGTGCTGCACCTCGTAAGCGGCCGGATCGGTCAAGGCGAGGACAAATGGCGCAATGTCGGTGACATCGACCACCCCGCTGCAATTCGCGTCACCCGGAGGCAATGGACACTGGGCGAGCGCGGCAGGCGCGGATACTGCCAGGCCGAGAGGGACGATCAGGGCAAGCAGCCGGAGGCCGATTGACCCGTTCAAGAACACAATTCGCTTGATAGACGCGAGCATCTTTTTCTCCATATGGGAATCATGTCAGCCTGATGGATTTCAGGGCACGAGGTCGAAATCCACCGAATAGGAGCCCTGTGCATTTCCAGAATCGAATTCGTATGCGGTCGTCGCGCGGAGCGTGTACTGCCCCGCCGCCAGCGGACCACTGAATGAATACGGAACGGTGTTGTTGGTCACGTTCCCCGTATTGACCAGGTCGCCCCCCGGGCCGGTGAAGCTGAAGTTGGCGCTCGTCTCCGGCCCATTGGCCGACACCGAGCCCGAAAGCGTCGCGTTACGCGGCTCGGGCAATGTGAACGTGACGATGAATGCGTTGTCGGAGAAGCATGTGCCGCCTTCGGGGCCGGTGATGCTTCCGACAACGCTACCGGTCGCATCGATGGCCGCCGCCGTCAGCGTGGAATTCTGGCTGACAGTGGAGGTGACCACGTTGAGGCCGTCATCGGCGGTGGCCGTTCGCGACTGATTGAAGGGCGCGAAACCGCCGGCGCTCACAGTTCCCGTTGTGTCGAAGTCATTTGGCGCCTCGGCCTCGGCAAAGATATAGCGATCCTGTGTGAGGTATTGGATTGGAAGGTTGCCCGGGGCCAGGGCCAGCAGCGCGGTGACAAACGGGCGAACATCGAGGCCATCGATACGGCCATCAAAATTCATGTCGGCGGACAGATGATTGCACAGCGGAAACGCCGCCGCATACCCCGCGGGATTGACCAGCGCAAGTACAAATGGCTCGACGTCGGCCAGCGTCAGGGCGTCTGAGCAGTTGAGGTCGCCATACGGATCGCGGAACGCCGTGAGGTTGGTGGCGTTGCCGGCGACGACCACGACACCGTCGCCACCGATGACCGGTCCGCCGAAAAAGCCCATGTCCCCGACCACGGCGCTCCACAGCAGCGTCAGGTCGGGCCTGTAACAATAGAGTTGATTCTCCGCGTTGCCGACATAGACCTTTCCGGCGGCGTCGCATGCGAGCCGGATCGATCCACCCTGCAGGAACGACGGCGTCGTTACATTCATCGTCGAACCGTCGTCCGGATCGAGGCGAATGATGTTGACCTGGGTCGCGCCGGCGGCGCGAGACTGCGTGACATAAATCGATCCATCTGGGCCGATTGCATATGTTGAGAAGGCCTCACCGCCCATCTGGGCACGCCACTTTTCCTCGAGACCAGTGCCGGTGTCGGTGATCGCGATGAGACACCGCTCCTGTCTCGGGGCGTAGATCGTGCCGTCCGGTCCGGCAAAAAGGCCGGTCTGCTGGGCCGGAATGCCGAACCAATTGGGATGAACACACGTCAAGTCATTGCTGGGAATGGCGAAACTGTACTTGTCCAGGCCGGTATCAAGGTCAATTGCAGTGACGCCGAGACTTCCCGGCAGCGATTCCCAGACATAGACGGTCCCGTTTGCAATGACCATGTTCGACGCGGGTTGAGTCAGTAGACCAAACCGCTGCGAGGTCCAGACGGTTTCGCCTGTGGCCGAATCGATGCGTCGAATAAACGGTCCGCGTCCATCGCTGCTGTTGGGAATGGTCAGGCAATAAGCGCTGGCCGCCGCGCCGCCATAGGTCGGCGCAGTTGCCATGCAGAGGTCGCCGCGTAATACGCGAATGTCGATCGCGTCTTCCGGTGGGGACGTCAGCGTGCAGTCAATGGGCAAGTCCGCCGTGCCGGTCCCGTCGTCCGGCACTATGCAGTTTTGCATCCAGTCAAACCTGGCCGACTCCGTCGCAGCCAAGCCGGCGATGACTGATTCCGGGCAGGTCGCATAGGTGATCTGGCAGCGAACATCGAAGAGGCCGTCGACGGTGAAGTCCGTTCCCGGTCCGCCGATGCGAGTGAGCGTGATTGTGCCGGGACTGAATTGGCCAAGAGCGCTGCCACCGCTGACGTTCAGCGTGCAGAAGTCGGGATCGTCGCCGAAGGTGCCAACGATGGACGCAATTTCGGCGAAGATGACCTGAAAGGCGTCTCCTGGCGAGGCCGGTGTCGTCCACAACTCGACCTGCACCGGCATTGAGATGGTTCGATGGAAACTTGCGAGATTAACGGTGCCCTGCACATCGAAGGTGAGCGTCGCGCTGAACGTAAAGGTATTTCCGCCAAGTCCGCCGCCGGGCCCTTCGCTGATGGGAACGACATCGTTGAGGCTGGGAGACAGCAGAATAAGTGAGTCCGCCTCGATGCAGCATCGCGTCAAAACGATCAGATCGCCGTCTGGCGCGAAGGCTGGGCTGAACGAATCTTCCATGCCTACGTCTTCAGCAGAAGTAAACACGACGGCGCCTGTTGCTGGGTCGAGTCCATACATCGGATCGCCCTGAACGCCGCCGCGCGAGGCGTAGACGCGATTGTTGTGAAACGCAAAGACACGGCTGCGGTCGCAGGTGGTCGCCGCGCTGTTGGTCACGCAAGCCTCGCCCGGCAGCACAGGGAGCGGCGTGGACCACAGGATTTGACCGGTTCGGAGATCGTGGGCCACGATGGTCGTGCCGTTCTCGATGTCACTTGTATTGACCATGCGAGCGACGAAGACCTTGCCGTCGCCGATGACCGGCGCGCCGGCGATGAACGAGGCGAGGCTGCCCTGCCAGGCAACGGCCGGATGACTCGGGCCGATGACGCCGGCCAAGCTCGTGCGCGTCGAACTGTTACCGTAGGCGGTATTCCATTCCTGGGCGATTGCGGTGGCGGCGCTCCCGATCAAGGCAAACGTCATCAACATCGCGGCACAGGCCCGCCGGAAATCGATTCGTGTCAACATGAGGCGGCCCCTCCTGGGTTCCGGGGTACGCAAGTTCCATAACTTGCGATGCACGTTCGAATGCGGCGATCAGCGGCGACGGCGCCGTCCAACGACGAATGCACCTGCCGCGAGGAGCAGCGCCGAGGCGGGCTCGGGAACGACCGATAGCTCGAACGCGTAGCCCACATGAGCGCCGGGCAGTTCGTAGAACTCATACGAACTGCTTGCCATGATGGTGTAGGTGTCGGCGGGCAGCATGCCCGCAAAACCCAGCGGAAACGTCGAATTCGAGATTGGGCCGGAGTTGAGGACTGTTCCGGTGTTTTGACCGATCAATGAGAATCGCACCGGGTCGGCTGGGCCGGAGTGAAAGATCTGGCCGGTCAGATTCACCAGTTGCGGCGACATCAGTTGGAACTTGACGTTCAGCGAACTCTCGGCAAAAGCGCCGGCGGGGTCCTCCAGCACGCCGAGCGTCGCCTGGACATGTCCGGACGCCGAGATCGAACTGGGCCCAAGGGTGGAATTCTGCGAAGCGACACTTGTTGTTGAGTCGGCAATCATGGTGAGCGTGACATTGAACGGTCCGAAATTGGGTGCGCTCGCGTCGTCTTCCTCGTAGCCGCCGTCTTCGCCCTGCGCAAAGGTCGCCACCAGACGGGTCTGCGTGAGGTAATTGAACGGCTGCGCGGTCGCGACGGCGCAAGTCAATGCGAATACTGCCAGCCCGGCGATGTTTCGAAGTGCGACGATCATCTTTCTCTCCTTCTCGTGTTGGCCCCTGGATCACGTTATCAACACATTCAACTGTGTGAACGGCAAACGGGCCGCACGGCCCGTCTATTAACGCGAGTCTTCAATTGAAACAGTTCAGGACCGCCACGCGACGAGGCATGAGAGACAATCGTCGCAGAGGCAGCCCGCGCGCGGGCGCTCAGTCTGGCGCCCAGGGTCGGAGAGGGCGTTCGCACACTTAAATCGGCTTCATGCCAGCCTAATCAGTCGCGTGCAAAAATGTCAACGAAATCGAAAGCAATTCCACGAACGCCGAAATTTTTTTGCCGAATTGGATTTCTCTAGATGGCCGCGAAATTAGGCACCTGTTCGCATACAGCGCACACGGAACAGTCAAAGGCAGCTATTGCGAATGACGCTAATTGGGCGTGAATTCAAGACAATAGAGTCAATGGACTCGGAAGTCGGAGATGCATCCGTTTGCGCAATCTTAATTTTTGTACCGCACTCCGGGCAGATGCCGCTCACATTTCCGGTCAAGTTGTATCCGCAGGTCTGACATTCGTGGGACCGTGAAGCGCGACGCCGCTCGCGAATGTGCAAGCAGGCCGTAATCGCGACAGCAGCCAAAGTCGGCTCCCAAAGCGGAAGGACTGCGAAGCACCGCGGCGGGCAGGCGTGCATCGATGAGTGAGCACACAGTACTCCCAGAGCAAACCCGAACGATCGAAGGCGCGTGCTCGTGCAGCGGTAAAAAATAGGTTGCGGAAAGACTGAGTAATACGTCAGTGAGCCGACCGGAGCGACGCCACTCGCCTGATTCAGGAGTCCCGAGGAGTCCACGTCGGACCACGAGCAGCCGATGGCGCCGTCTTTGATTTGAAAGTCGAATTTCGGCGCGAGCCCACAGAGCATCAGGGGACCGTCTCGAAGGCTGACGCCCCAGAGTGCGAGGATTCCCAAAGTAATCCAAAGCCAGGTGCGAGACGACCGCCCCCACGCCACGCGAACCCGGCTTGTCCGCTGCGCCATACCTCATTCTTGGCGGCTGGCGGGCCGATTTCGAGCGCCGCGGACGCGCCGGATTCGGAATTCGGCCCCTTCTGGATGAAATGCACGTCGGCGGCTATCATCGACACCAATTGACCGGCGAATGCCCCCTGTTCAAGGCGTCCCGGAAGCACCCTCAAACCCGTCGCAGCCCCCCAACGGCGCACGAAACAGGAGATTTTCACATGGCACGCACCGTCACCCTCAAAGGCAATCCCCAGACCCTCGAAGGCAACGCTCTAACCGTCGGCTCGCCCGCCCCGGACTTCAAGCTTCAGGCCCAGGACATGTCCGACGTCACGCTCAAGTCGACCACCGGCCGGGTTCGCATCCTCAGCACGGTGCCCTCGGTCGATACCCCGGTCTGCGACAAGGAGACCCGCCGCTTCAATGAAGAGGCGGCCAAGGTGTCGAATGTCGACATCCTGACGGTGTCGATGGACCTGCCCATGGCCACCAAGCGGTGGTGTGCCGCGGCGGGCATCGAGCGGGTCAAGATGCTGTCGGCCCACCGCTGCGGACAGTTCGGCCGCGACTACGGCATCCTCCTCAAGGATGGCCCGCTGGATCGCTTCCTCTGCCGGGCGGTCTTCGTGATCGACAAGAACGATAAGATCGTGCACGTTGAATACGTGCCCGAAATCGCCCAGGAGCCGAACTACGAGGCGGCGCTTGAGGCGGCAAAGAAGGCAGCGAACTAAATTCGTTGCGGCCGGCTAACGGCAGACGCCGATTTAAACGAGTGCCAAATGTCCCGCGATGAACTACTTTCCAGAATCCATGCCGATCCGCAGCATTGCGGCGGTAGACCGTGCATTCGCGGAACGCGCATCGATGTGTCGATTGTGCTCGACGCAATGTCCGAAGGTCTGTCGCCCGAACAAATTGTGGACCACTACCCGGCATTGACGGTCGATGATGTTCACGCAGCCGCGGCCTATGGTGCCGAGCTTGCACGGGAGAACATCTGGAAGGTGTCGGCCTAGGCGTGGTAATCAAGCTCGACGAGAACTTATCGCGACACTTGCCCGATTTCCTCCGTGCGCTTGGACATGATGTACATCACGTTGAGGACGAGGGCCTTCTCTCTCAACCCGATACGCTCGTCGCCGAAGCCGCACGTGACGAAGGACGCATGCTCTTTACACTTGACGTCGAATTTGCAGACATTCGGCGCCATCCGCCCGGAAATCACCCCGGCGTCGTGTTATTTCGACCCTTGGGACTGGGTCCGACCTCCTGCCGGGAACTCATATTGTCATTTGTAAAAGAAACTGACCTAGACAGGCTTCGTGGTTGCGCTGTCATCGTCGAACCGACTCGCGTTCGAATTCGATGGCCAGACACCGCCGTCGACAAACAAACTGGTGCGTAGAATGACCCTGGACCACATTCGTAATCTCGCCATCATCGCCCACGTCGATCATGGCAAAACCTCCCTCGTCGATTGCCTGCTTCGCCAGTCCGGCACCTTCCGCGAAGGAACCATGACCGCCGATCTGATCATGGATTCCAATCCGCAGGAGAAGGAACGCGGCATCACCATCTTCGCCAAGAACTGCTCGATCGTCTGGAATGACTACAAGATCAACCTGATCGACACGCCCGGCCACGCCGACTTCGGCGGCGAGGTGGAGCGGGTGCTGAAGATGGCCGACGCCTGTCTGCTGCTGGTGGACGCCTTCGAAGGCCCCATGCCGCAGACCCGCTTCGTGCTCAAGAAGGCCTTCGGCTACAAGCTCAAGCCCATCGTGGTGATCAACAAGATCGACCGGCCCGACGCCCGGGTGAAGGAAGTGCTCGACGAGATCTACGATCTCTTCATCGATATGGGCTGCCACGAGGACGATCTGGACTTCCCGATCATCTACTCCAGCGCGAAGCACGGCTACGCCCGGCGCAAGCCCGACGACACGAACATGGACGTGGTGCCATTGTTCGAGGAGATCATCAAGAGCGTTCCGCCGCCGGTGGGCAGCGTGGACAAGCCGGTGCAGATGCTCGTGACCACCCTGGAATACTCCGACTACGTCGGACGCATTGCCATCGGCCGCATCTTCGAAGGCAAGCTGGCCGAGGGCCAGAAGGTCATGCTCATCTCCCGCGACGGACATCGCTACCTCGACACCATCGACATGCTCTACGTCTACAAGGGTCTCGGACGCGAGCGGGTCAATAAGGCCGAGGCCGGCGACATCATCGCAGTCGCGGGAATTCCCGAAGTCGGCATCGGCGACACCGTCACTGACCCCGAGGACCCGCATCCCCTACCGGTCATCCCAGTGGATGAGCCGACTTTGACGATGGTCTTCTCTGTCAACAACTCCCCCTTCGCCGGACGCGAGGGCAAGTTCCTCACCACGCGGCACATTCGCGACCGGCTCTTCAAGGAACTGCATCACAATGTCGCCCTACGGGTCGAGGACATGGTGCAGAAGGACTCGTTCCGCGTGTCGGGCCGCGGCCTGCTGCACCTGGGCGTGCTGATCGAGACCATGCGCCGCGAAGGCTACGAAGTGTGCGTCGGCAAGCCCAAAGTCATCTATCGCGAGATCGACGGCAAGAAGGCTGAACCGATCGAATACCTCGTGGTCGATGTGCCGAGTTCCGCATCAGGCCCGGTCATTGAACTGACCGGCCAGCGCCGCGGCGAGATGGTCAAGATGGAAAACAAGGATGGCCACACGTCGATGGAGTTCACGATTCCCGCACGCGGCCTGATCGGGCTGCGAACGCGCATGCTCAATGCCACGCGCGGCGAAGCGATCATGCACCACTCTTTCTACGAATATGAGCACCTGCGCGGCGCGATCCCGGGCCGCAACAACGGCGTGATGGTCGCCACCGAGAGCGGGCGCGTCACGGCTTACGCGATCGAGGGACTGGCCGATCGCGGCATCATGTTCGTCAAGCCGGGCGATGAGGTCTATGCCGGACAGATCATCGGCGAGCACTGCAAGGATGACGACATCGAGGTCAACATCGCTCGATTGAAGAAGATGACCAACATCCGCGCCGCATCGGCGGACAAGACCGTCGTCCTGCGACCGCCCCGCGAGTTGTCGCTGGAGGCGATGCTCGAATACATCGAGGATGACGAATTGGTGGAGATCACCCCGGGCAACTGCCGCATGCGCAAGCGCGTGCTCGATCCGGTGGCTCGAAAGCGGGCTGACCGCGCGGAGATGGCGCGGGAGGCTCAGTTGTAGAATCCAAAAAGATTTTCGAGGGTAACAAATACCCGCGTTCGCAATGGCAGCTGGCTGCCAGCGGCACCCACAACCGGCCATCGCCAGCGCCGCCCTCGCATGGGCACCATCAATTCGTCGTGATGTCGATCGCCTGCGACTGGCCGTTGCGGCCGCCGGTGAAGAACTTCACCAGGTGCTTGCCCGGCGGCACGAGGAAGATGTAACCGAACTTCCGCTCGGAGGGCTTGGCGGCCTTCATGATGGCCTGAGTGAGCCGCTCGGGCTTTTCGAGGGTACCCGGCTTGTCGGGCATCTCGGCATCGGGCTTGTACTGAATCTCAAACATCCACTTCCCGTTGACCACGGCGGCTGAATAGACGCCGATCGCGTAGTAGTTCTCGCCACCCTCGTCCTGCACGAAGATCTGGGCGACGACGTTTGTCGCGTAATTCATCGCCTTGCCGAACAGGCTCCCCGGGAAATTCTTCTCGGCGCCGATCTGGACCAGGCGCTTGTCACCCGGCACGGCGAATTCCGTTATCCGCGAGGCCTCGGGAATCGGCTCCGAGGGCACCTCAAACACCAACTTGCCGGAGCCCAGTTTGCCGCCCTGCAGCATGCGCGCCACGACCGGATCCTCGCCATTCAGGATCGTCGGCAGGTCGCTGAACACGCCAGTCCGCTCTTCGATGGCGTGCGCGACGTTGGTGATGCCGGTCACACCGCCACCGACCTTCGACGAGCCGCTCGTGGCCCCGCTGCCGTCCTTGCCGAGGGCGATCGACGCCTCGTCGGGGATTTCCTTCTTGAACAGTTCCTTCTTCACGGTCGGCGACTTGGTGAAGTCGAACCGCGCGCCGCGCTTGAACTCCAGGTACCACGGCTCGAAGTCATCCGGCACTTCAAAGGCGACATCGAACTCGTAGCCCACGACCTGCTCGCCGGCGTCGCTCGCCTCCTTGACGGTGATGGACTTGGTCACCGAATCGCCAATGAGGAAGTTGGTCTGCGGATTGAAGCGAACGAGACGGCGGGTCTGATCGGCCTTGACCTCGGAAATTCCGTGCGCGTTGTTGGAATAGAGATCGGTCATGCCTACCGCGAGGTAGCACTTCGGCGTGCCGACTCCCTCGACATTGGGCGGGCCGAAGATGCGAAACTGCGGCAGCCGGAAGCGAACGTTGGGCTTGTCCTTGGGCTGGGCGCTCCTGCGGACGAGCACGCGCGTGACGAGGAAACGCGTGCCGGAGTCGCCGGCCGACTCGGTGACGAAGTCCCGCGTGAACTTGCTGCCCTCCATCCGCTGCGTCACCTGATCGATGCGATCGGTGAACCAGTAAGCGGTCACGTCGATGGACTTGGGCGGGATGAAGTGGAAGTCCTCGGTCTGGGTGGAATCCCGAGCGCCGTACATGTCCACCAGGAAATCCGGCTTGGCGGTGGCCAGCGGGTTGCCGGCGCCGAATCGATTGTTGGAAAGGGCATTGCCGATCCAAATCGCGAAGCCGTCGGGACTGAGGAAGCCGAGTTTTCGTTCGGCCCGCTTGTTCTCGACTTCGTAAACGCGGTCAAACCCGAAGAGATCCGCACCGATCGGAAGCATCTGCACGGGCAGCAGCGCCGCCCCGACCAGCAGCAGGCCGGTGAAGAGGCCCATGACGCCCCCGCCGGCGCGGTCGAAATAGACGGGGATCGTCACATTGGTTTTGACGAGCCGGTCGGTGATCTCCCGCTGGAGCAGCAAAGCCACGAGGAAGATGCCGATGAAGGCCAGCGGCAGGCCCATGCCGTCGCCGAGCGACTCCCGCCAGACACTGTGCAACAACTCGTGAAACTCCCACGCCAGCATGAAGGCGATGAGCGTCTCGACAAACATGATCGTGCTGCTGAGCAGGCCCTGGTACATCCAGAACATGGCGACCAGCACGACCATCAGAAAGACAATGATGGAAAACAACATGGGACGAATCCTATTGCGTCATGAATGTCGTTGAACTTCTTCAAACGCCAGTGGGTGAAGCCGCCGGGACCACGGCCGCGGCCGGCCCCGCATCCTCGCGCGTCGCACGAAGCACTTCGTTGATGCTGGTGAAACCGTCGTAGACCTTTTGGAGACCGACTTCCTGCAAGTAGAGCATGCCGCGCTTGCGGGCCTCGCTCTTGAGCGCCGAGATCGACGTGCCGCCGGCGATCAGTTTCTTCATCGGCTCGTCGACCACCAGCAACTCGAACAGACCCGTGCGGCCGAAATAACCGGAACCCTGGCAGACCGGGCAGACGATTGGATTGCCCTGCTTGTCGACTTCGACCTCATTCGGATTCGGCGGGCGGAAGAACGGCCGGTTCTCGCCGACCGGCAGGTTCGCCTTCTTCAGCAGAGCCGGATCGGGCTTGTAGGCCCGGCGGCAATTCGTGCACAGCACGCGGACGAGTCGCTGGCAGGTCACGGCTGTGACGCTCGACGCCAGCAGGCCGGCATCGCCGGTGAACTCCGCGTATTTGCGCAGGGCACTGAACGTGTCCGAGGCCGTCAGACCCATGTAGATTTTCTTGCCGCCCTTGGCATGCTGGGCCGCGAGCGTGGCGGTGTCGCCATCCAGGGTGTCTCCGCCCATCATCACATCGGGGTCGGTTCGAAGGATCGACTGGAACTTCTTCGAAAACGGCACCGCAGTGTCCTTGGGGTCGAAGACGTGCTGTGTGACGTTTTCGAGATCAAGCGCCTTGGTGAGTTCCAGGGTGTGGATGTTCTGCATGAAGGCGTCATGCGCCCGCAGGAAGGCGTACAGGCTGCTGGTGATGCCGCTTGAGCGCGGGCCGGAGACAATGATCAGGCCCTGCGGCGAGCGGACCAGCGGCTCGAACACCGCGAGTTGATCCTTGGTGAAGCCGAGATCGGCGACGCGGAACTTGCTCTCGGCGGCGAACATCTTGATGACCATGCGCTCGCCGGCGGTGCTGCCCGAAGTCTTCACGTCGACATCGACCGATTTGTCGCCCTTGCCGCCGGCGCCGATGATCGCCTTGAAATTGCCCTGCTGCGGCTTGCGGCGCTCGTCGGGATTCATGCCGCCGATTCGCTTGAGGTGGGCGAAGATCAGCGCGCCAGTGACCGCATCAATAGGCTCGCGCGAGCGCTCGACGCCGTCGATCTTGTAGGTGATCTTGACCTGACGCTCGGGGATCAGGTCCATCTTGACGTCACTGCTGCGCCGCCAGATGGCGTCGAAGAGCAAGTCCTGCATAGCGGAATAGGCGGCGTGCTCGGCCTGATCGGTCGGCCATGGCGGGGTCTTGCCATTCTTGTCCTTGATGCGCACCCGATCCTGCGCGTGCACGGACTCAGCGGTCTGCACCTTGGCCGATGTGAGCCGCTTGATGTGCGCCGCGGTCAGCACGGTCTCGGCCGGGGCACAGCGGGCATTGTGAAACATCGCGTAGGAAATGATCGCGGCGCCATAGACCACCGCGAAGATGCCGAGGCCGATCCAGTAGATCGGGACCATGAGCCACACCAGAAGGCACAAAACGCCGGAGCCCATCACGGCCAGCAGCCACGGGCCCCGACGAGTGCGGATCTTCATGGTGTCGGCATCCACCCAGGCGCTGTTGTGTGCCCAGAGCAGCATGCAGAGAAAATAAATTACGATCTTGACGACGCTGAAGTAGTCGCCCGTCTGCGGCAGAGCCGCCAATACGAGCGCCACGGATGCGTCGATGGATTCATCGGGCATGAGGCAATGGATCGCCAGGGCAGGAATGTTCGGGGTCGGGGATGCCCGCGGCCCTCACCGCGGCCCGACCTGCAAACTGGGATTGTATCAGGGAATGGGGCGGCATGGAAGCCGATGGCTTGTGAAAGTCCCACCCAACTTCGAACGCGGAAGTCGGAACGCGGAACGCGGAATTCGGCAAAAAACACCAGGAATTCCGTGTTCCGCGTTCCGCGTTCCGACTTCCACGCTTTGAGAGCAATGGCTACTTCATTGACCCGAGAATTTCGTCCAGGACCGCGATCATGAAATCGGCATCCGCCTCATTCAGGCACATCGGCGGCTTGATTCGCAGCACGTTGCCATAGAACCCGCCCTTGCCGATGAGCAGACCGCGCTTGCGGGCCTCCTCAAAGACTCTGACGGTCTCGGTGTTGGCCGGCTCTTTCGACTTCCGATCGCGCACCAGCTCGACCCCCAGCATCAGACCCATGCCGCGGACGTCGCCGATCAGCGGGTGCTTCTCGGCCAGGGCTGTAAGGCCCTCTTTCAGCCGCCCGCCCACTTTCGCCGCGTTGGCCTGAATGCCGTCGGCGTCGATCACGTCCAGCGTGGCAAGGCCGTAGGTGGCCTGCACCGCGTTGCCGCCGAACGTATTGAAGTGGATTCGGCTGGTCATCGACTTGGCCACCTCGCGCGTGGTGGTGACCGCGCCGAGGGCCGTGCCGTTGCCGATGCCCTTGGCCATGGTGACCATGTCGGGCATCACGTCCCAATTCTGGAAGCCCCAGAAGTGCGAGCCGGTGCGGCCGAAGCCGGTCTGCACCTCGTCGGCGATGCACAGGCCCCCCGCCTTGCGGACCTCCTCGTAGACAATCTTGAAATACTCCTTCGGCGGCGTGATCACGCCGCCGACGCCCATGATCGGCTCGGCGATGAACGCGGCGATCTGACCGGAGGTGGCGAACTTGATGACTTCGCCGACGTCTTTGGCGCATTGCAGGTCGCACGACGGATAGGTCTTGTTATATGGACAGCGGTAGCAATAGGCCGGCGTGGCGTGATGCACGCCGAAGCCGTGCGGCACCGGGTACTTCCACGTCGAGTGCGCGGTCAGGCCCATCGTGGTCTGCGAGCCGCCGTGATAGGCATGGCGCAGGGCCACCACATCAAATCGATTGGTGTACTGACGGGCGGTCAGCAGGGCCAGATCGTTGGACTCGCTGCCGCTGTTGGTGAAATAGGTCACCTTCAGATCGCCGGGCATCTTGCCGGCCAGCCGCTCGGCGTATTGGCCGACCGTTGGGTGCAGGTAGATCGTCGTGACATGCTGCAGCCGGCCGACCTGCTCGCGGACGCGCTCGACGACGGTCGGATGGCAGTGCCCCACCGACACGGTCACGATGCCGGCGAAGGCGTCGAGGTACCGCCGCCCCGTCTCGTCCCAGACGTACTGCATGTGGCCCTCAACCAGCATGAGCGGCTCGGCGTAGTAGGTGATCAGCGCGGGCGTCAGGTATTGCTGGCGTAGGGCGAGCACTTCAGACTTGGGCGGGCCGTCGTAGGCGGCGGGCTTGTGATTGCAGACGGGCAGGGCGATGTCACGTTGGGTCATGGGCGGAATCCTTCTTGTTGCAAGGGATTCTGCCGCGCCGCGGAGGGGGCGTCAAAAAAGACGCGGCGGGTGACAGATCCGCATGGTTGCGAATGTGGCGCGCCGCCGCGTCTTCCTGCGAGGAAGGAAATGTGGTTTGGTTGTCAGCGACCGGCGGACCGGCCGATTTCCAGATCGAGCAGAGCCTTCTCGAGCCGGACGATTTGTGCATCAATCCGGCCGGCATCGCGGCGAACCTGGCGAGCCATGGTGCGAATCTCGCGAGCCTTGGCGCGGAGCGCGGCACTCTTGTCGGAATCGTCCAATTCATGCGACTCGGCATGGAGGGCATCGGCCTCAGACTCGTGTTGATCCGCCAGCTTCTCCAGCGCCTTTTGCTCTTCCGACAACTTGGCCAGTTTTGCCTGGATCACCTCCATTTGAGCATGGCTCGCGCCGGCGGTGCGCGCTTTCTCGGCGGCGACTTCGCGCTCAAGCTGAACCTTGCGGTCGGCCTCAATCAGTACGTCGCGTGCCCGCTGCTGGTCGCCTCTTGCCAGGGCTTCTTCAGCGATGGCTCGTTCCGCGGCCGCGCTTGCAGAGCCGAAGGGCGATCGGCGCCCTGTTGCGCCACCCGGGCGAGCGGGCTGTGCCGGCTGGGCGGGACGACCGGGTACGGCGGGCCGAGCCACCGGCGTCGTTGTTCGCAGCGAGCCGGACGGGGTCCTGGGGTGGATCAAGGCGATAAAGGCATCGAAGACCGCCTGCTCAGCCGCAGAACCCTGCACGCTGATGGTGTCGTCGGTCAGCACGAACCGCGTGGGCACGCTCTCAAGTGCCGCCAGTTTCTTGACGGCGTCGAGTTTGCCTTCGGGCAATTTGACCTCGGGGGCTTCATCGTCATTGGTGATCATCTTGACGAATGCCGCAAATACGCCGTGCTGGGCCTCCGTGGCGGTGACTTGAATGCCGCCGTCGACCGGCATGACGCAGACCGGCACGTCATCGCGGATCATCAATTCGACCATGGCCTCGAGACGGTCGCCGGAAAGTTTGTAGACACGCTGAACAATCGGTTGATCGAACTGAGCGCGGGTGCCGGGAATGACGGCAATCGCCGGCGCAAGATTACCGGACGCGCCGGACATGGCCGGAGCGACGGCGCCGGCGATCGCGGGCACCGGTGGCACGGCGGCGCTTGGCGCAGGCGTGCCGCCCGACATGCGGTTCAATGCGTTCGAGAGTCGGCGCAAATCCTCGCTCAGCCGCTTTTGCGATTCCTCGATTTGTCGCAGTCGATCGGCCATTTCGGGATCAGACGCCACGCCTGGCTCTTCCCAGGAAACGACGCCGGCCTGACCGACCGCATTACCTTGTTGCATGGGCCGACGACGCCGCACGACGGTCTCTCCATCAGGAGCGCTGATCGTTTGCACTGCGATCGGCGCCGGAGCGGGTACGGGAGAGACTCTGGGAACTGTTTCTTCCTCAGGCGGGCAGGATTGGACCGGGGTGGCCACCCATGCCAGTGCGCCCAGCACCAGCACGCTGCAGATTCCATTCAGCCCCAAGCCCGGTCGTCTTGTCGCGGTCATGATCATCGTCAACCTCCTGGCAATCTTTGAGGCTCGCGCAGAGGCCATCGCCATGGAAAACGGCTTTGGCCCGACAGTACCACTGACGAAATCCGTCGCCGCAATCAACGCCTCGGCATAGGCCCGGCGCTCGCGCGGCAACACCCACGTGACCCACTCGTCGCAGCAAGCGTCGGCTTCCTCCGACAACCGGCCGCGGACCCACCACATGACGGGATGCCACCAAAAGAGACACCCGACGACAATCTCGAACCAGCGCACCCAATGATCGCGGCGGCGGATGTGGGCCAGTTCGTGGCACACCACCGCGCGACGGCCGTCGTCATCGAGTTCCTTCCAGAGCGATTCGGGCAGGATGAGCCGCACCGGCCGTCCGCACCAGATCAACGGGGAAACACGATCGGCGATCATGAGCGTGGCGGGCGCGACTGAAAGACCCAGGCGCCGGGCCTCGCGCGCCACCAAGCGACAGGTGTCAGCATCGGCCGGGCGGGCGCTTTGAAGCCGACTCGTCGCCCGGCTGGATCGGAACAGCAGGATTCCCATGCAGGCCAGGAACCCGGCAAACCATGCCGACGCGGGCAGCGGCGGCACGCGGCCGATTGCGTCGCGAACGCCCAGTATGCTGCTGGCGTATCGCCGCCATTCGAGGAGTTCGGCGTATTCGGCGCCACTGTCGTTGGGCCACGGGTCCAGCTCGTCGGGATCCGTCGTCGTGCGAACGGCTCCCGCCGCGGCGAGCACGGCCGCAATGTCCACGCGAGGGTGCGCGACTGCGGAGGTACTCGCGGACGTTTCAACCGGTGCGTTCGCGCGGGCGGTTGCGACGGTATCCGCCACTTCCCGGCGCGCGACACCGAACATCTCGACGGTCAGTTCGGGAATAGACGCCAGCCAATTTCCGGTCGTGCTTGCGAAGGCGATGAGCGCCGACGACTCGCTCTTCTCACAGTTTGTGCGGCAATCGTGGGCCTCAGCGACGGAAATGCAATCGGCGGCGAAACTGTTGTTGAGGGTGAAATCAGGCTCGGCGCACTTTGCGCCCGCCTTTAATGCATATTCCTGTGAAACCGGCACCTCTTCGTGCACCCGATCCGTCACCGCATTCGCAGAGTCGGACAAAAAATTGGACAGCCGCCTGATCCGGTCCGTCGCCGTGGCGAGCCACGCCGGTGACGCAACCGTGATACAGGCGGATGTCCTGGGTGGAGTGGGTACCGCGTCAGCGGCGACCTGGGCGGGCGTCGCTGATTTCTCAAGTGAATAATCGCGCTTGGGGGCTTTACGCCCGCCGACCAGCGGCACGAACTGTCCGGAGGGCCAGGCCGGCGCGTCATAGCTTTGGCCACCGATGAAATAGACTGGCTCGGGGGGCGGCGGCGGCGTCACGGTCGGACCGGGCAGCCACATTGCGGCCACCATGCAGACCAGCGTCGTCAACCAGAGTGCATGCCGCGTGGACGCGGTGCACCTGCCGAAGCGACAAACAATCGCAACCACGAAGGCCACCGGCAGCACGGCCCAGCCGGCCCGCCACAGAGCAGCCACGAGCATTTCTATCCACACGGTCATGGCTATTGGCCCTCGCCTTGATCCCGCGTTTCCTTCGCCCGTGCACCCGGCCCCGGCTCAAGCGCATCCAGGAGCTTTTGCAATTCGGCGACTTCGTCCGGCGTCAGCCGCTCGTTCTTGACCAGCGCCAGGACCAGCGAACCGGCTGCGCCGTCGTACATTTCCTTCACCAGCGTCTTCAGCCTTGACCGGCTAAGTTTCTCCCGCGACACCACCGCCCGATACACGTAGGCCAGGGCCCCCTTGTCCGCGGCCACGCTCCCCTTCTGCTCAAGACGATTGAGGAAGGTCATCACTGTCGTATATGCGACGCGTCGCCCCCGCTCGTGTAAGGCGGCATGAACCTGGCGCACGGTGCAAGGCCCCTCGTCCCACAGGACCTTGAGGACCTCCAACTCGGAAGCGCCTACTTCAACTTGCCGGCCTGTCACGCGATATTCCTTTGATATTGCCGAGTTTCGGCGGGAATTTGAACTCTTTTGGGAGTTCAAGCTCCTACATGTGTCGTAGGGTACTACGTGCGTCGGAGGATGTCAAGGAATTTTGTTTTTCTGCAGCAGATTTGTTGCCGTGGCCTCTACGCACTCGGAATCGACACGGATTGCGGGGTTGGCACAACGGCGCTTTGCGTTTTGGGTGCCGGAACTGGCATCGCCGGCTTCCACGCCTTCCGTCAGTACAGTTCGAGGACGCCCGCCTGATCATCGCTATGGAATCGTTCAATCGGGCCGCGTTGCGCGATCAATAGATCAGAAATATCCCGGGTTGAACAATTGCCGCGGCGAATCCAGATCACCTTTGGGGGATGACCAAACAGAATGCCGCGTTCGTTGAAATCAACGTCCTTCGAGACGATGGTCAAGCCGTCGCGTTTGGCACGCTCCCACACCTCATCATCCGAAGCGAGCGCCATTCCGAAGTCCCGGACATGGGTGATCCCGGGAAACGCTGATGCGAGTGTGGCCTTCAATCGATGCGACAGGTTCTGATCGAGCAGCAGTTTCATTCCGAGACCGCGACGGATTGCCGCTCACGATCTGCGGCATAGGACAAACATGCAGTGATGTCGTCGTCGTTCAGATCGGGAAAGTCCTGAACGATTTCCTCACGGCTCATCCCGGACGCAAGGTAACCCAGCACGTCGTAAACCGTGATCCGAAGCCCGCGAATGCACGGTTGGCCTCCGCGTTTGCCAGGTTCGATGGTGATGATGTTTCGGTAATCCATAACGGCCTGTCCTTGCCGGCGGAGCGACGTCCGCCGTATTGATTGTAAGCTGGACTCCCGCCGTTATTCAAAAGACGTCGTATCGGACGTTTCCGGAACGCAGACGAGGTCGTTCAGACGCTGGCCTCCCCTTGGCCCAAGTCCTGCTTGCCACCTATCATTCCGCCATTCATTCGCCGGGCCTGCGCACTGCCAAGGAGCACCCATGTCCCTCGCCAACATCCTGCGTCCGCACACCACCCTGACCGATTGCTGCGCGCTCGCCATGCGGCTCGTGTTCGGCGGCACGATGGCCCTGAGCCACGGCTACGGCAAATTGACGGGCATGACCGCGGCGAAATTCCCGGATCCATTGGGCATCGGCAACGCCGCGAGCTACTGGGGCGCGGTCACTGGTGAATTCTTCTGTGGCGTGCTGCTGGTGCTGGGTTTGTTTTGTCGCATCGCCTGCGTGCCGTTCATCTTCACGATGGGCGTGGCGTTCTTCGTCGTGCACAAGGCCGACAAATTCCAGACGAAGGAATTGGCGTTCCTCTATCTCGCCGCGGGCGTCATCATGCTGTTGCTGGGCCCGGGCAAGTACTCGCTGGATCATGTTCTTTTCTGCAAGAAGCATGGTGCCCTGACGAAGGCGCATTGAGAATATGTCGAGCGCGGTCACGCTCGCTTACCACGACGCGTTGTGCTCAAAACTCTCGCATGATCTCACTGAGCCGCCATCGGCCGGCGTTTTGCACCGTCATGGGCAGATCGCGAAGGGGTCGCACCGCGAACTGGCTCAGGTTGCGTCCCGGAATCGGCTCGAAACCGCGGTCTGCGAGGATCTCGCAAACGGTCTGATTGTATGGATGCGGCCCCGCCGGTCTTGCCTGAAGACTGGTGTAGCCTTCGGCGCGCAGGCGATCGAGGCCGGCCATAAGCAGCGATTGGATGATGTCTGACATGGAGGCTGATTCGGTCGGAATTACGGCCAATTCCGACACGTAGGCCAGTCGCCCCGGCTCGCGTTTGAACGCTGCGAGGCCGACCATGCGGCCCTGCCGAACGGCCGCAAGAACGTGATACGGGCGGATGGGATTGTCGAGCAGACGCCATTGCAGGTAGCGGGCCGACAGATCGATGCTCAACCCGCCAACGCTCGCGGCAAACTCAGATGCGAATGCGTCGCAGGCGGCATCGGTCCGCTTCATGTCGACGACATCGACTGCACTTACGGCGGCGCCGTGCTTCGCGCAATGCGCCGACGCCTTGGCAACATCGACCTGCACAACTTCAAACGGCGCCAGGAATACAAACCCATTCCGACGCAGCAAGTTGACAGCCGTCGTTGTGAAGCCCCAGATCAGCTCGACGCCATCGCCTCGAGCTGCCTCGAATAGGCACTCATACATCCGGTCGCCGACGCCGAGGCCACGATAGTCGGGATGCACCAGCGTGTCTTCACTCTTGCCCGACTTCATCGGCTGGCCGTCGCATCGCAGCAGGATCGGAATGCAGCCCTGCAGGCCGATGAGACGACCGCCGTCGAACGCCAGCACATACCGCGGCGACCCCGCGGCCGGCGTTTCGAATTCCCACTGCCATTGTCGTGCGGTTCGAGGGACGTTGCCGGAATCGCCCGCGCTGGGTCGAATCGCCGGATCGTTGTAGAAGGCGTTGATTCGATCGGTGTCGCCGGGTTGCCAGAGCCGCACGGTCAGATTCAACGGCGCAACCTGCGAAGCGTGCGCGCTCGACGCACCTTCACGACGCGCGGCTGCAACCACACCGGGCGGCGATGATGCTTTCCAACCTTGAATGAGTCGTTTGATCACGTGTCCCCCAACCACCATGTCGCGATGTCGCGGGGTGTTGCGACAAACGCCTGTTTGTCAGCAGCCAGGAATTCACACGCGGCGACGTATGCCGCCCGCCAGGCCGGCGCCGTGTGCCAGTGGCCGACATGCCAGTCCAGCACGGCCAACCCGCCGAGGCCGCGCACGCGATGCAGGTGATCGATCACCATGCCGACGGCGCGGGCGACATCATCCTTGGGGAGATGCATGTCCGCGATGGTCAGGGGCAGTTCGACGAAGTCCCGCGCCGCGCCCCGTTTCGCGTCGTAAGGCTGATATGGCAACGCCACACCTGCGCGGAACCCGGGGCAGTCGTTGAAGCCGATCGACGTGTCGTACTGGAGGCCCGCGTCCGCATGATCCATGAGTGATCGGTCGGGACATTCGTGATCGACTTGGAGGTAATGGTGACGGACGCCGCGAACGGTGTCGCCCGTCAGCGCATTCAGCCGCTGGACCTGTGGGGCGATACCCTCCGCCGCATCTTTCGTTGCGTAGGCGGCGTGAAGCCCGACCTCCCACCCGCCTGATTTGAGCGTTTCGAATAGACGCCTGTATCGCGACAACGCGGCATCGTACGTCACGTCGCACGCGTGGCCCCGCGTTCGGTTCACGACGGCGAAGTAGAATGCTGATCGAAAGCCGCATTGACGTTCGAACTCGCAGACGTCATGAAAGTCCCATTCACGTCGCCGCGTGGCCGGAGCGAGACAGGCATCGTAGAAGCCGCGCGTCTTGATTTCGGTCCGCATCCGCCAGTAGTCCGCGCGGCGAGATGGGTTGCCCGGCGTCAGGAATGAGCGCATCAGCCTGCCCATGGACCGTGGCCGCTCGGGATCATCGACGTCGTGGGTGAGACACGCTGCAAATCGCGCGCCCTTCGGCCATCGGGGCCGCGTCGCAGGATGCAGACCGGCATCGGCGATCGCACGCTTCAGTATTTCAATATGAGTATGAATCGGCGGCTTCGCATCGCCGGCCGGCGGATTGCCGCGACCGTTCACCCGGCCATGGGCATCCCGATCGGTGCGGGCTCGCTCGTCTTCCAATGTTAGCAGGGCGAATACTGCCCGCGCGAGATCGAAGTTGATCGCGTTTCCGTTTGCCCGCGAGTCGCCGTGATCTCGAACCGCTTCAGAGCCGGAAGTTGATTCAATTCGTCCGTTCCATTGGGAATCTGCATGAATCCAAATCGCCGCGCGACGCCCAAGTTTCGAATCAAGCCCGTAATAAAGCCCATCATCCGGGGACGAGGACTCAACGTGACGAATGCCGAGGAAGCGCAATAATTGGCTCATCCCGTATCGTCGGCGCGGATCTTCAACCTGCGGGTCAAAATGAAGTTTTAAGGGGACGCAACCGCTCGATTCGGTTGAGTGGTCGCGGACATCGGTTGGGACCGCGCCTCGGGTTGTTCCCCGTGCTTGCGACGCCGTCTTCTCGACCATGGTCAATGACATATCACCGATCCTGCAATCAGAATCAGCGACCGTTTGTTCGTGCAAACTTGAGCCCCACCTTGTGGACGCGGGCTGGAGTACCACTTCGATATTTGGGTGATGCTGCCCATTGAGTCATATGAAGCCTATTGATGAGGCTATTGGGGCGTAGTCAAGAGAGTCATCAGTCGCCGCCGCCCGATTCAAGCAGGGAAAAGGTGTGAAAAATCTCCTCGCCGGATCGATCTGTCAGCTTTATGACGACCTTCTCTCCTTCGCCGGCGAGTGGCTCCCGCGGCGTCCATGAAACCAGCCCGGAATCGCTGACCTTCATGTCCGGCGGTGCAAGTTCCAGTGAATATTTGATGCCGCCGGCCTTCGAGATTGCGTCAATCTGGTACTTCCATTCTTCCTTCTGGCGCACAAGCAACGACGGAATTGATCGTACGAGCAGAAAATCCACGCCAGAGGCTTCCAGCGCCGTCTTAAGGTCGAACGGCCGCAACACAACGCGATTATTCTCCGCCGGCAACATGGCGATGCGACCGTGCATGGCGTCGAAAACAATCCGGCGATCGGCCGGCAGTGCGTCGGCGTCGTATTGATTCGGAAACAGTTGCTCCTTCTTCCAGCCGGGAAAATCGCCGATCGGGCCGATTGGCTTTGTCTTTCCTGCTTCGTAGAGCATCATCTTGCCATCAACCGTGAGCCCAAGGTAGAGCGTTCCGCCCAGTGCCGGATAGAGCATGGCGCCGTCTATCCGGCCGATCACTTCCAGCCTGCCCGAATAGATCGCGCCCGTCTGCGTGTAGAGCCGGCCGTCGTCGCTCATGGCTAAGTAGCCGGCGGAATCGTGAGCATAGCGATGGTCATAGGACCGCCCTTTGCGAATCAACAGGCCTACACCTGTGGGGCTGCCGCTTGTTCCCCACTCTGAGATGCTGCTCATGTCGCGGTTCGATCGGAAATGGGCGCGATCCCGAAAACTCGAATTTCGCGACCGAATGATCCCACGGGACTTGGGGTCGTCGAGTGACTCGAGTCGAGCGGTATCGAGCAGCGACAGAGTTGAGTTTGACAACTGGTCGGTGCCCACGGAGTGCCTGACGAGCGCCCTATTGCCGTTGCCGTACCCCAGCAGAATGTTTTGAATGGCTGGTCCAAATGGATTGGCCTTGGTCTTGCGACATTCAAATGTCTGGAGGTCGTACGCCTGCAAGAGATTCTTGGCTCGCATGTGGACGATTGCCGTGTTTCCTCCAGCGCCAAAGTGGAAATCGGAACTTGGCAGCCGAATGTGCTTGACCACTTCGGCCTTGAACGTGTCGATCACCGTCAGTGCCGGCATGTCGAGCAGCTTCAACACGAGGTATCGACCGCCGCCCGCGACTTCCAGGGCGGTGATTTCACCGGGAAGCTTCAATACCTTCTCAGTTTCGAGCGGAGCCTCGGGTTGCCCGAAATCTTGTGCATCGGGAGAAGTGCGAGGGCGGTCGTCGGCCAATTCGGAATTCCATTCCGGCAACTCCGCCGCCGTGGTGTACGACGGCGCGCCCTTGATGCGCCTCACCTCGACTTGAAAGAACTTGGACTTGACTGTTTCGCTCCTTGATAGTGTCACGGGACCCGTTGCCTGTCCATTCTTCAATTCAAGTCCGTGATCCTGACCCCTGGCGATTCGACGAATGGGATATTCAAGCTCATCCTCCTTCGACAGCAATGGATCCGGACCGACTACGATCGCGACTGTCGTGATGGCTTTCAATGGGTCGAACAAGTCGACGTCAAAAAAAAATTGGATTCCGCCTCGCTCAGCCGCGCCATCCTTAATCTGCACTCTTTTGACGCGACCTTGGGTGGCCGATTCGATGATCGCAACTGGAACTCCATAGCTGATATTGGTCCCGCTGACCTTGGCCAAGGCCATGCCAATGAGTTCGCCGTTCATGTTGACGATTGGGCCTCCGGAGTTTCCGGGATTGAGTTCTCCGTCGAGTTGGAGTTGAGTCGCCTGTCCGCCCGTCTCCGAAACGATCGAGGAGATGGAGGCCCGCGTAATAGTCACCACCGGCGCAGACATCGGATTTGCTAGCCGCGCCGCGGCGGGATATCCCAATACAAAGACTGGAGTCGTTTCCGGCACGTCGGGTTTGGCAGCGACGGATAGCGCCTGGGGAGGAGCCGCGATGGTCATCGACAGAACGGCCAGATCCGAACTCTCGTCCAACCCGCAGACCTCGGCGGACTCACTTCGTTCATCCGGCGTGCCCGAGTTGAACACGACTTTGACGGTGCGCGTGCGACCGAACCGAAATAAATGCGCGCATGTTGCCAGGTAGGTCCGGCCGTCGCGCGTGCATAGGACATAGCCACTTCCCGATGCCGAGGGAGTTTCGAGCAAAACCGTTCCGCGCTTAATCCTTGCCAGAGTTTCAGGAGGCAGTGACGGTTGTGCCAATCCCGCAGACGCGAAGAAACAAGTCAATAGGACCATCAAAAAGAATCGAGCAATCATGACTGGTGCTTCCCCTATTCAGGTTTCCGGTACTGGCGACTGGCGAGTCACTGTGGCTCGACGGCGTGTGGCCGATTGCAGACTTGCTGTAACCTCGGAAATATCAATGCCAGTCAGCCCAGTGTCAACTCCTGAATTGGGACGGCGCCCCTTTCCGCATTGAGAATTGAGGCAGATTTTAAGCACCGCCCGATGACCCGAATCGCGGCTTCGCAATTCGCCAATTTGGCGGCTATGCTGATGGTGTATGGACCTGCTCGCCGAAATCCCGCGGCTGCGACTCAACAACCCGTGGGCACTGCTCGCCTTGGCGGCCATTCCAATCGCCATTCTGCTCGCACGCCGGTCCATCGCCGGACTTGGCCGGGTTCGCGGCAAGATGGCGGTCATTACGCGCTGCATCGTGCTGCTGCTTCTGGTCGGGGCCCTGGCCCTTCCCGAAATGATGAAGGAAGTGGCCGATCGCACCGTCCTCTTCGTGCTCGACATCTCCCGCAGCATCCCCACCGAGCAGCGGCAGCGCGCCGAGCAGTTCATGGTCGAGGCCGCGAAGTCCACCCGGCCGGATAAAGACAAACTGGGTGTCATCTCTTTCGCCGGTCGCGCCGCAATCGAACAACTGCCCGAGCCAACCATACGCGTGCGCCAGCCCGGCGCCGCGACCGAGTTGGAAGCGACCGACGTCGGCGCCGCCCTGCAACTTGGCATGGCCAGTCTGCTGCCCAATACGGTCGGCCGCATCGTGCTCTTCACCGACGGCAACGAAAATGCCGGATCGTCCGACGCCTCGGTGCAGGCGCTGACCGCGAGCGGCGTGCCGGTCGATGTGCTTCCTCTGGTGCATCGCGTCGGCGGCGAGGTGCTGGTCGAGCGGCTGACCGCGCCCTCCACGGCGCGCAAGGAAGAGGTGATCAACCTGCAGCTGCTGCTGCGGTCGTCGCGCAACACGCGCGGCATACTGGAGTTGTACCGCGACGACGAGGTCGTCGATTTAGACCCTGACAGCGAATCCACCGGCCACCCGGTTCAACTGACCGCGGGATCCAATCGTTTTGTCATTCCGGTCACGCCGGGCACGTCGGGCCTGCACCGCTACAAGATGGCTTTCGTGCCCGCCGACCTCGACGCCGACGCCATTGTTGAAAACAACCAGGCCACCGCCTCAACCGTCGTCGCGGGGCAGGAACCGATCCTGTTCATCAGCGGCAGCGAAGCCGGCACCACGCCGGCGGCACTGGCGAACGATGCGCTTGTTGACGCGCTCAAGTCCGAAGGCGTTGATTGCGATGTCGTCGATGTCTCCGAGGCCCTGATCGACACGGCCGGGCTGGCGAATCGACCGCTGGTCATTTTGTCAAACGTCGCGGCAGTCAATCTGACCGAGGATGCGCAGCAGGCGCTGACGACCTACGTTCGCGATCTGGGCGGCGGACTCATCGCCCTCGGCGGCGACCAGGCCTTCAGCGCCGGCGGATATGCGGGCAGCCGATTGGAAGCGCTCTTGCCGGTCTACACCGATCGCGACCGGCTCATGACCCTCAGCACCGGTCTCGTGCTGGTGATTGATCGATCGGGCTCGATGGAGGGCGAAAAGCTGGCCATGGCCCGCGAAGCGGCGGCGCGAACGGCACAGTTGCTGTCGTCGCTCGATCTGCTGGGCGTGCTGTCGTTCGAGGGCATGAACCACTGGGAAGTGCCGCTGGCCCGCAATTCTAACAAGAACGCCGCCATCGCGAAAATCAAGAACATCTCCTGCGGCGGCGGGACGAACATGTACCCGGCGCTCGAGGAGGCCGGCAAGGCGCTGATGGGCGCGAATGCCAACGTGCGGCACATGATCGTGCTGACCGACGGGCAGTCGATGCCCGGCGACTTCGAGCAGTTCGCGCGGCGCTCGGTGCAGAACAAGATCACCATTTCGACCATCGCGGTCGGCGCCGATGCCGACAAGAACTTGTTGAGCATGATGGCCAAGGTTTCGAAGGGTCGATTCTACTCCGTGGACCAGGCCAACAAACTGCCGCGCATCTTCGTGCGCGAGACCGCGATGATCACGCGGACCGGTTTGTATGAGAAGCCTTTTGCCCCCACGCTTCGCGTCGGACTCGATGATGAACCGACCGCCGGCATCGACCCCGCGTCGATTCCGCCGCTCAAGGGTTATGTGCTCACCTCGCCGCGACCCGACGCGACCGTCGCCATCACCCGCAAGACCGGCGGACTGGGCGATCCCATCCTGGCCTACTGGCAAGTCGGGCTCGGTCGCACGACGGCGTTCACCAGCGGCATGTGGAACCGCTGGGGGCCGGAGTGGATCAGTTGGTCGAGCTTCAGCAAGTTGTGGACGCAGATCGTGCGCTGGACCGCGCGGCCGGCGACGCTCAAAGGCTGGAGCGTGTCGAGCACGCTTGAACGCGGGCGGGTGCGGTTGAGCGCCGAGGCCGATCCCGAGTTGATCGCCAATGGTCGATATCCGAATCTGGCCTGCAAGGTGATTTCACCCGGCGGCGACATCACGTCGCTGCCGCTGTCACCGATCGGCCCCGGGCGGTTTGACGGCGAGTTCGATGCGAAAAAGTCGGGCGACTACGTCGTGCGGCTGGTGGATTCCAGTGGAAAGGGCGCGGCGTTTTACACCGTTGTCTCGGTGGCCTGTCCCGAGGAGCTGCGCGAAGTCCGCTCCGACGAGGCACGTGTGCGCGACATCGCCCTGCGGACCAAGGGCCGCGTTCTCGACGGCGACCGGCCGGAGACCGTGCTGACCGAGCCGGACAATCGCCGGACGCACACGTTCTATCCGATCCATGCGATGCTGTTCATGCTGGCGGCGGGGTTGTTTTTGATGGATGTCGCGGTGCGGCGCATTTCGATTGACCCCGTTCGGACGCGGGCTTGGATGAGCAAGTGGCTCAATCCGTTCGGACGGCGCAAGGCGGAGACGCAGGAAGTCACGATGGCTGGGCTGAAGGCTGCGCGGCAACGGGCACAGACGCCACGCGCCGCTTCGGATGCATCCGCCCCACCGGCAGTGCCGACTGTAGATTCAATCCCGCTGTCGCCAACCGCCGACACGAGCAGAGCCGGGCAGATCGGAGCCGGGCTGTCCTCAGCCCGGTCAACCGGTGAGAAGTCGCCGACCGTCGAATTGATCGGCGGATCAAAGCCCGGGCCCACCTCGAAGCCCGCGACGAAAGAGACGGCGGACGACACGCCCATGACCGCCCGCCTGCTCAAAACCAAGCGCCGCGCCCGCGAGGAGATCGACCAGCAGGGCAAGGGCGAAGGTTCATAACAAGGGTGCCATGCCGACGGCCGTTGCGTCGGCATGCCGCATGCGAGTGAACTTCGACGTTTGAATAGATTCTGTGCACGATGCCAAACCCGCCCCTCAAGCATCGAAAACAACTTCACCGCCGCGACGAACCCGGCGAGGCGCGGTTTCTCACTTTTTCGTGTTTCCAACAACGCCCGTTCCTCTCAAGAGATCGCTCCCGGCGATGGTTCATCGACGCGCTGATCCGCTCGCGACAGACGCATGGATTCCACTTGTGGGCATACGTCGTCATGCCCGAGCACATCCACCTTTTACTTTGGCCGGGGGACGCACCGCTCAAGATGGCCGACGTGCTTTACACGCTGAAGAAATCCGTCACCAATCGGGCGATAACCTGGGTACAGTCCAACGCACCCGACTTCCTGCCGCAGATGGAGGATCGCGGGCCGCAGGGCCGCGTGATTCATCGATTCTGGCAGCGCGGCGGCGGTTACGACGAGAATCTCTTTTCGCCGGACAAGATCTGGCAGAAGATTGATTACATCCATCAGAATCCCGTGCGCCGTGGATTGTGCGACTCACCGACCGATTGGGCGTGGTCCAGCGCGCGAGCGTATGAAGACGACGTGAAGGAACCCATCGGAATCGACTTCGACAGTCTGCCCGCGCGGACGATGAGGTAATGACGCATGGGGCGCACCCGGTAGACATCATGCCGACGCAACGGCCGTCGGCATGGCACCCGCCGATTAGCAACGGAAATTCGACATGAGCACATACGATAACCGGGTCAAAATTCGCTTCGACCTCGAGCAGGACGAAGACGGTTACCCGCCCTTCACCGTGGAGTGCGTGTGGGCCGAGCCTCTCGGCGATGGGCTGTTCCGAATCGACAACAGCCCCTGGTATGTGCGCGGCGTCAGTTGGAGGGATGTCGTCCGCGCGACAGAGAACCCCGAGGGAGATTGGGATTTCGTCGAAGTCGAAACCTATGGCGGACATTCCACGATCCGCGTGATCTCGATGAACAAGACTGCTGCCGACATGGAATCATTGATTGAGCAGCTCCAATCCCTCGGCTGCTCCTATGAGAGTCAAGGAGCAGCAAACAACATCTACTCATTCGATGTCCCCCCGAATGTGGACTACCGCCCCATCCGCCGCATGCTGGAAAAGGGCGAGCAGGCGAAGATATGGGGATTCGAGGAAGGATGCCTGCAACATGCATGGGAATGAGGCTGTTGATTATCCAGCCCCAATCCATAAACCGCTGAATGCCAAATCGACGCCCGGCATCATCCGATTTCCTTGACTGAGACAATCGACAACGTTATTATCCTGATTCAAACCAGGCTCAGGACCGCGCGATTGTGCGCCGTCAATCAAGCATTGGGTGACTTCAAGGAGTGGTTCATGCGCGGTCGCTGGTCAGTCACAATCGTTGCATTGCTCGCGTTGCACATGGCCGAGGTCCGGCCGGCCGATGCGGCCATTGTCAGCTATGCCCGGGAGTTCAATGACACCGGACCGATGGGGCCGATGAATTTCGGGACGGCGGGATTCGATCTCTATGCCACCTCGCCCCTGGGCGCGCCCACGTCGACCGGACCGGTTCCGTTCGGGCCGATCCGCGTGTCGCAGCTTCCAGGCTACATTCAAAGCGTCACCAGTGCCGGCTCGAATGCCTATTACAAGTCGAGCACTTACGCCCAGATATTCAATCCGCTGACATCCCAGATGATCCACAGCGGCCTCACGTTCAACCACAGCGCCTCCTCGGCCGAGAAGGACCTGCTGGCGATTACCATCGGCGCCAATCCGCCGCCGATCTTCTACGTCGGCTACGTCACCGACAACGGCGATGGCCCGTGGGATTATCCCGATGCGCTTCGATTCAGACAGACGACTGGGCTCGGCGGCGGCGACAGCGCCCTGATCACCACGGTGCAGGATGCCAATCAGGGCATCGACATTTATTTCTTTTCGATTGCCGGGGCCGTGGCCAACGACGTGATCACCATTTCGGGTTTCGAAACCATCGGCGGCGTCGATTACAAGAATCTGACCGCGGCCGGACTCGTATTCTCAAACATCATTCCTGAACCCGCTTCAAGTACGCTGCTGTTGGCGGCCATGGGCATGTTGGTTCTCCGCCGATCGCGCCAAGCGATCCCCAGTTAAGGTCTGCCGAACAGGAGCGAGCAGGCGGAAATATGGGGATTTGAGGAATGTTGCCGGCAGGACGCATCGGAGTGGGCAACTTCCGCCCCCCGACAACCGTTGTAGTTGGCGTCCCTCGCATTCGCTAGTGTTGCGTTCGACGCGCAGTCCGTGAATATCGATTCAGACGCGGCTGGAAATCCACGAGCTACCAGATAAGCGACCTGCGCGAGACATTTTATGGCCAGCGCGGAGTCAAGAATGACCAGCGCGGAAGCGTCGGCGGTCATCGGGAAGGCATGAATTGCCTGTGTCAACAACGATCCAGCCCTGTTATCTGCGAACACACTGAATTCATTTCTGGTTCGAATCAGGGATTGGCGGGTCTGCAAATGGTTGCAGCTCAGTGGGATACTTGGATCCGATCTTATCAAGTCGGACTGGTATTTGATGGGCCTTGCCGTTGCCATCTAGCATGTGAATCGTGGTGCGCTCAAGGTTTTCGGGGACCAGCTGGATCAACGTGGGTTTCATCCCCGGATATTTGATCACGACGGTGTTGATTGAAAGATATTGATCGCCCCTGGCGCTCCAAACCCCAAAAACACTGACCTCCGGGTCAGTTGGGGAAGGCGTGTTGCGAATAGCTCTCCACTCGTGTGAGTAGGTAACGTGCTCGCACCCCGCAAGCGAAGGCACGACGAAAATGAACACGGACGCCCCGATGATGCGAACACGAGACATGACAGGCCTCCATGGTGGCTGGGCGGGATGGTCGCGGCCGTTGGCGACCATGCGTTGGGCACGCGGCGCTCGCTTGCTGCATGGCTGCCAACTTCCGCAGCCATGCCACCCGATTTTGACTGATGACTGAAAACTGACGACTGACAACTGCCGTCACACATTCCCCACGCGGCCGGGGTCCTTCACCAATGTCTCGGCGATGGTCAGCCGCTGCATCTCGCTAGTGCCCTCGTAGATCTCCGTGATCTTCGCGTCGCGGAGCAGGCGTTCGGCGATCTCTTCCTTGCAGTAGCCGATGCCGGCGAGGACCTGGATGCACTGGTTGGCGCAGAAGCTGGCGGTCTCGGAGGCGAAGACCTTGCACATCGCTCCGTAGCGCATCAGGCCGGCTTCGTCCTTTGTCTTTTTCGCCTCGCAGCCGCGGTAGAGCAGCGCGCGGGCGGCCTCGATGCGCGTGGCCATGTCGGCGATCTTCCACTGGATGGCCTGAAACTCGGCGATGGCCTTGCCGAACTGCCGCCGCTGCAGGGCGTAATCGGTGGCCTTGTCCAACGCTGCCTGGGCGATGCCGATGGCCTGGGCCGCGATGCCGAGGCGTCCGCCGCCGATGCCGGTCAGGGCGATCTTGAGGCCCTGGCCACGCTCCCCGACCAGGTTGGCCGCGGGAACGCGACAGTTTTCGAAAACGAGTTCGGTGGTGCTGCTGCCGCGGATGCCGAGCTTCTCCTCGTGCTTGCCGACGGTGAGGCCCGGCGTGGTTTTCTCGACCAGGAAGCAGCTCGCGTTGCGGCGGTCGGTGTTCTCGGTGCGGACGAAGAGCAGCACCACGTTGGCCTCGGCCCCGTTGGTGACCCAGAGCTTGGTGCCGTTGATCACCCAGTGATCGCCATCGGGCCTGGCCACACAGGTCATCGAGCCGGCGTCCGAGCCGCTGTTGGCCTCGGACAAACTGAAGCAATTGAGCCATTCGCCCGACGCCATCTTCGGCAGCCAGCGCTGCTTCTGCTCGGGGCTGCCGTACTTCATGATCGGGTCGATGACCAGCGAGTTCTGCACGCTGTTGATCACCCCGACCGAGGCGTCGGCCCAGGAGAGTTCCTCGACCACGATGGATGAGGCCAGCGGGTCCATGGCCGCGCCGCCGTATTCCTCGGGCACGCAGATGCCCTGGTAGCCCATCTCGCCGAGCTGCTTGACGACGTCGCGCGGGAACTCGCCCTTGAGGTCGCGCTCCATCGCGCCCGGCGCGACGACATTCCGCGCGAAGTCGCGAATGCTGTCGCGGAGCATGAGATGCTCTTCGTCGAGTTCGTAGCCGAAGGGGATGACGGTGTCGGTCATGGTGTCGCTCATATCAATCGGTCCAGTGTTCGAAGGTCAAGTTTGGCATTGCAGGAAAGTGTTTCACATCACGCGTAACGAGCGTTGCGCCATTCGCGACTGCTGTTGCCGCTATCACCATGTCGCTTTCACCGCAGGGACGACCGGCACGCCGAAGACCCACGCGAATGTTCGCGTACGCGTCCGCACACGACTGATCGAAAACAACTACCTGAAAAGGTCGAAGCATCGCCCTCAGCCGTTTTTCATTTTCCGCAGGTCGCTTGGAAACTCGGGCTCCAAACAGCAATTCGCCCTCGACTATTGCACTGATCGCGACGTGAGGAAGCAGGGCATCCACCCGGTCTGTGATCGGCTTGTTAGATCGGAGACACTCCACGATAATGTTGGTATCCAGATGATGCATCAAAACGAAACATCCCGTGGCATCCGCGTGAGCCGATCCCGTGCGATCTCAGCAAAAATCTCAACAATCGAATCATCATCGGCCCACCCACCGACCGCTTCGCGAAAAAGCCTCTTGGCCTCTTCGGGCGACAATTCCGATGGCCGATAGGCTACCGTTACGCGTGACCCCTCTGGGAGGCCCGGGTCCTCGTCCAGCGTGATATTACGGCCGTGTACAGTTCCATTCGCTCGAGCAACCATTTCAACGTCCTCTACCTTTGTATCATAGGCTGGTAGATTTAGCGCCCTCACGCACTCCGCCGCTGATACTCCGCTCTCGCGATGAGCATGCGCTGCACCTCGCTGCTGCCCTCACCAATTTCGCAGAGTTTGTTATCGCGGAGCAGCCGCTCGACGCAGACATCTTTCGTGTACCCCGCCCCGCCGTGGATCTGGATCGAATCCCAGCCCACGCGGCTGGCCATCTCCGAGGCGAACAGCTTGGCGATCGAACTGAGACGCTTGTCAGGCTTGCCCGCATCGTGCGTCGCCGCGGCCTGCCGAACCAGCAGCCGGGCAGCTTCGATCTGCGTCTCCATGTCGGCCAGCTTGATCTGAATCGCCTGGTGGTCGTGCAGCGGCTTGCCGAAGCTCTTGCGCTCCGCGGCATACTTGACCGCTTCTTCGAGGCATCCGCGGGCCAGTCCAACCGACAGGGAGCCGATGGTCACCCGTCCGCGATCCAGCACCCGCAGGGCATCGACATAGCCGCTGTGCAATTCGCCGCACAGGTTCGCCGCCTGAATCTCGCAATTCTCAAAATTGACGGGCGTCGTATCGCTGGCCCGCATGCCCATTTTGTCTTCGCGCTCGCCGATGATCAGCCCCGGCGTGCCCTTTTCGACGAGAAACGCAGAGATTGTGCGAGCCCCGCGTTCGGCGCCCTTCGTGCGCGCGGTCACAACGAAGATGTCAGCCCGCGCCCCGTTGGTGATCCAGAACTTGCGTCCGTTCAGCACCCATCCGCTCGACGTCTTCTCCGCCCGCGTGGTCAGCGCTTCGGCATCGGTGCCGCAATCAGGCTCGCTCAGGCACCAGGCGCCGATCTTCTCGCCGGCGGCCAGCTTGGGCAGCCAGTGGTTCTTCTGAGCATCGTTGCCCGCCAGCCGGACATGCGTCGAGCACAGGCCGCTGTGCGCGGCGATCATCAGCGCAGTCCCGCCGCACCACCGGGCGATCTCTTCGACCACGACGGTCATGCCGAGCAGCCCTTGCCCCGCCCCGCCGTACTCTTCGGGGAACGCGACGCCGAGAATGCCCATGCGGCCCATCTCGGAGATGACCTCCTCGGGAATCCACTTGGTCTCATCCCATTTGCGGGCATGCGGCGCGATCCGCTCCAGGGCAAACTTGCGGGTGACATCGCGAAACGCGGTCAGTTCTTCGGACAGGTTGAAGTTCATCGCTGTGGTGTCTCTCGAATCCGAATCGATTGGGCGGCCCGGTTCTCCCTGTCTGCGACGGAGAGGGCCGGGGTGAGGGTGACTGTCATCAATTCCACCGCCCGGTCATGCTCGAATCAACCATTTTACGGCATCGGAAAGGGGCGTGAAAGGGCGAAAACCCTCAATGAACAAGCGGCCCGGCGGCATCATCGTCCTCGCCGTCCGACGGCGGTTCCGGCGGAAACCAGTCGCGAATGTCGCGCTCCAATTCGGCCGTCAGCACATGCATGTGGTTGCGGACGTCATGCCCCGCCGCGCGGCACCGGTCGATGATCGACTTCGAGTCGACCCCGATCTCGCGGGCCAGGTGGTGGAGTCGGCGGATGGGCATGTGTCAGTGCCGCGTCAGGTTCTGCTTCGCCTGACGTTCCACAAATAGTAGACAAACATAGCAACACCCGCAAGCGGGCCGCCAATGAAGGCGGCGAGACCCAGCCACCTCATCGGTGCCGACCCCAGTCGATGACCTGCGGGAATGAGAATATCACCCAACGTGATACCGATGCACGCAAGCATCAGTCCGGCAATCGGCAGGGGCACGCGCCATTGGGTTACCCGCCACGGCGATTTCCGTTCGGTCATGTCACCGACTCCAACGAAGAAGGCCCCGGTGGCGCGTCACACTGGACACGCTCTCCGCACTCTGGGCACACGCCGCTGGTGTTGCCGGTCAGATCATACTCACATGCCGGACAGAGTCCCGCCCTGTCCGCTCTCCGTCGCCTTCGAAGCCGGACCACGAGCCACAACGACGGCGGAATACACATCCAGACGAGGGGCAATTCGATCCGATGGAATGCAGTCGGATATCCCACTTTGTCAAAGACGGGCATTCGCAGTCCGAGCCGCTGCCGGATCCAGAATGCCGGCGACGCCAGTGCCGCGCCCGTTGCGATATCCACCTTCCATTCGCGCGTCGCAGGGAACGGGTTCGGCGGTCCGCTTTCAACGCATCGCGAACGCTCCGGATGCAGCAATTCATAACGGCGATAGGCATGACTGTTGAGCAGAGACGACCGACGCTTGACTAAATGGCCGCCCCATTGGATGCTCAATGCACCGCCGGCAAGCGTCATATCAGCGTAACGACCGCCGCGATCAACCACTGTCACGACGCTAAAGGCCCAGCCACAGAGCACAAGCGCGAGTAGTGCCAGCGGCGCTCGGAGACCGCGCCCATGCCGCGACGGAATGTACAGGGTGGATTCGGCCATCTGTCAATCATTTGTATGTCGACACGCAGCCTTTTGCAATTCGCCCGTTGATTTTTGAGGTTGATTCGGCACACCGGACCCGCACTCCGGACAGACGCCGCTGATGTTGCCGGTCAAGTCGTAGCGGCAGGTTGGGCAATAGCCGGGAGGGATTGGGCGGTCGCGAAGCCATAACACAGATGTCGGCAAAAGGAGCGCTGCGAGCGGAAGTATCAGGGGAATACGCACCGCCTTGCCCTTCGGATTGGCATACCATCTGCCACAATGGTGGAACTCCGAGACTTCTGGTGCCTTATGCCAGAGACCAAATCCATCGGCATGCCGGTTGTAATGGACACTCCAGCGATCCCATTCGTAGGGACTCGGGTCAGTCACATCAGTGCGGATCAAGAACATTCCGCCGCGGCCGACGATAAGTCCGAGTGAATTGGCAGAATAGATTTCGCCGCCCATTGTGGCATCGAAATGCCACCAACCGCTGAACACGAAGACCGCCAACAAGCCTATGCAGAGCGTCGTGCTCAACCACTTTGCAAGACGTCGAATGCGTTTCGCCATGCCGCCTTGGACGCAAGCGACTGCATTCGGTTCCCGCTCACATCACGAGCCGCGCCAGCAAATGAAATGCAACCCCTTTCGGGGTATGACTCAGTCAACCCCCATAACCCAGGTTCTGGCGCCAATTGTGGCCAACCCTGGGCTACACGGTTCTATCCCGTTGGGATACTTCTTCCCGGAATCTCAAAGGGTCTGTCTTGATACGCTGGCTTGAAGCAGCGACCCCTCGCCCCTAGCACCTTGACACCTCGGCACCTGCCCCCCCAACCGGCAATCACAACGAAAGCAGCAACCCAACAAACCCCCCCACATCTGCCGTCGTCACGCTGCCGCTCAGATTGCCATCGGCGGCACAGGCCGATTCGCTCGGCGACGCGGGCGCGAGCAATTCGCGGACGAATGCCTGAATGTCGCGGCCATCCAGCACGTTGTCGCGATTGACGTCGCCGCTGCCCTGAACCGCCGCGGGCACGTTGCAGCCGCACAGGCCGGGGGCGACCCGCAGAGGATCGTTCGGACAGCCGTCGGTGCAGTCAGGCGTGCCGTCTTCATCGGCATCGGCAACGCAGACATCGACGATTCGCAGATCGACGACGATCGGTAGATGATCCGACGAATTGGCCGGGAGCGTGTCGCCGGCGAGCAGACCGGCGGTGGACCGCGCGGAGGGCGTCATGGTGTCGCTGTTGAGGATGAACTTGTTGGCGGCGTTGAAGGCGCTGTCGGTCGTCATCATCCGATCGAGCGGCGAGGGGTCGAACGAGCCGCTGCCCTGCCAGGTGAAGTTCTGACCGGTGAAGGGGTCGAGCGGGTTGAGGTTGGTGATGTCGGTGATGTCCCAGTCGCCCTTGACGTCGGCGCCGAAAGTGGGGTTGTCGATGATGTCGCCGGTGAGCAGCGTGGACTCGGGCTGCGGACCGCCGACCATGTTGAAGTCGCCGAGCACGATCATCGGCGTGTTCGCGGGCAGGCTGATGTTGTCGCCGGAGGGGCGAAACGCGCCGCGTGCATCGCCGAGCCAATTGGCGATCGCATCGGCGCTGCGCTGCCGGCTTTCATCCTCGGAGCCGCCGGGGTCGCCGCAGCACTTCAGGTGCACGCCGAGCAAATAGACATCGACCGGATAGGTGGCGTTGGGCAGATCGGCCAGGGCGATGGTAACGCCGCGCGTCGAGGAAGCGGGGATCGTATCGGTGCGCTTTAGCAGCAGCGGATACCGCGAGACGATGGCGTTGCGCGTGCCCGCGAGCAGGCCGTAGTGCACCTGCCAGCCGGCGCCGCCGATCGGCAGGATGGAATTGAACCGGGCGGCCATGGTGGTCGAGGACACCGATATGGGGATTTCCTGCAGGCAGATCAGATCGGGGTTGATCGCGGTGAAGATGCGATCGAAGGCGGCGTCGTGCGAGGCGTTGGCGATGAAGGCGCCCTCGGTGTTGTAGGACATGATGCGGATGTCGAGCGGCTGCTCCTTGCTGTAGTCGCCGATGAGCGGGTTGAAGGCGAATGCCGTGTGGGCAAGCGCCCCGAGGATGGCAACGCACAAGGCGGCCACGCCGGCAGCGCGGCGGCGACTGGGATGTCCGGGCGAGAGGCGATGGATGAACGTGTCTGGCATGTGAACATGATAACGGATCACGGGCGGGAAACTGCAGGCGGCGATGGGGAATTTGGGAGGGTTTGGTCAAAGATTCTGGCTTGGCAGGTCCGAATTTTCTCGGGCCAGCCAGTGCATTTGTCGGTGCGGGGAGCGTGGTTGTGGAACTGACGATCACGCGTATTTGAGACACTCGGCGAATTAACGGATGCAGGAAGGGATTCCTGCGAAGGTGGGTGCGAGAACGGATTCTCGCACCAGCGTCTGTTCACCGGCGTTTTTTGCGCTGGGTCTTATTCCGCAGTCTTGCCGCCGGCGGTCATCCTATTTGCGCGAGCCGATGCCGCGACTTGGGAATGAGCGTGCCGCACTCCGGGCAGATGCCGCTCACGTTGCCGGTCAAGTTGTAGCCGCAGGTCTTGCACCTCGGTGTCGGATCGGCGGATCGCCTGCGCACGACGCGGCGATCCATGAATACGAGCATGACCGACGGCACCAGGATCGCCGACAATACGACTGCCGCTTCATCGTCTAAATAGGAAAGCCCGAATGCCATCCAAATCCAGGCCAGGTTGCACACCCATTTCAACACTTCGCGAAGTTCCGCTCGCAATCGGAGCACGATCCAGACGAGACGTCGTGCCACAACTGCCAGCAACGCCCAGAAGATGAAGACGAGCGGAATGCTCAGGGTCGGTGTTTGGATTTGTGATTGAAACGACCCAGCGCCGCGCCAGGGTGCCTGCAGCCAGAATCCCCATGGCCCCCAATTGGGACTGAACGACAACCTCAGCGGCAGAACGAGCATGCCGTCAGTCAAAGACCAGCAGAAAAATGAACCGGCGTAGCAAATGCCGACGCGGTGGGTGATGGAGACCAGTGCGCCCGCCGCGACGCAGGCGATCAGGGCGAGGGTGAAACGAATAGGCTTTCGTTGCGATCGCGACATGGATCGACGCCTGTCCGGATTGAGCCGGCTATGGTGGTACGGTTCGATCGGTTCAGAGGTTCGCAGCGGGCCGGGTCGCCCAACGCCGCGTGCACCGCCTCATGTATACTATGCGTGCCGAAGAGAGGATTTGAAATGAGTTTCATCATGGTGGACATCGAGGCGGATGGGCCGATCCCCGGGGACTATTCGATGGTCTCATTCGGGGCGGTCGTCGTCGAGCCGGGTCTGGAGCGGACGTTCTACGGACAGTTGCGACCAATCTCGGAGCAATGGATTCCCGAGGCGCTGGCGGTCAGCGGACATTCACGCGAGGAGACCATGGCGTTTCAGGAACCGCTGATCGTCATGACGCGATTCGCCGACTGGGTCAATGCGAACAGCAAAGGCCGGCCGATGTTCGTGTCCGACAACAACGGCTTCGACTGGCAGTTTATCAACTGGTATTTTCATCACTTCGTGGGCAAGAACCCGTTCGGTTTCAGCTCGACCAACCTCGGCTCGCTGTACAAGGGGCTGGTCAAGGACATGTCGGTCAACTTCAAGCACCTGCGCAAAACCAAGCACACGCATCATCCGGTGGATGACGCGAAGGGCAATGCGAAGGCGCTGTTGACTATGAAGGCGGAGTTTGGGTTTAAGATTGGGCTGGGGTGACGCAATGGAGAATGACATTCGCCACAAACTCAGGACACGATAGAACTGAAGGATCCGACTACTGGGCATGGCTCGAGTTTCGAGTATGCCGAGAGATCGCTGGATTGACCGATCCTGAACTCAAGAACTGGTGGTGTGACGGGTTCATCGTCGAACAATTCGACCCAACAACTGGACGAATCACCGGGACAGTCTGGATGGTCACGCCCTTGCGAAAGGGTGGGCTGAAATGTTTCACTCAAAGTGAGACAACTCGCCTGATGGAATTAAGGATGGTTTCGGCCGCCGGGTAAGGCAGCAGGCGTTGGTGCAGTTTGATGTTCTCCTGCTTGCGCAGTTGCCTGGCCGTT